>Ga0194118_10005249_pt1 | contig 13634 bp, 11 predicted proteins | sample TA2MahsurfametaG_2_FD_148662 | JGI IMG/M metagenome (GOLD analysis project Ga0194118, IMG submission 148662) | Freshwater microbial communities from Lake Tanganyika, Tanzania - TA2015013 Mahale N5 surface | ecosystem: Environmental > Aquatic > Freshwater > Lake | place: Tanzania: Lake...
CTTTTCTCAACCGTGTCTTACCTTTTTTGGAATTGTCTTTTTCTTTGATTTTGTCGTTTGCGCTGGCGGCGGCGGCGTCGTGTATTTGTCCAATCTTTTCAATTTTGTCAATCGCGGAAAAATCTACTTCAATTTGGGGATTCTTAGAACGAGTGTTGGAACTAGGTCCGTTGTTGTTGTTATTTGAATTCTTTGGCATGGTTATTCTTGATTTGTTAACACAATAAATAATAACAATCAATTTTTTTAAAAAGTATTTTTTTTCCAATATTTTATGAAATTTTAGCAAACCATTTTCGACCCAATCTGTTGCAGTTCTTCTATAAATGATAAATTTATTTATATAAAGATAATAATCGAATAATTGGCATATTGATTTTATGATGGATTTAGATAAACTTCGATTAATATTTGGTGAGAGTATTACTGTAAATACAATAGAATTATTGCGTAATGAGTTTTCAAAATTTAGTGAAAATATTAAAATTACAGAACATGAATACATTTTTGATGTTATGAATAATCCGTTTTTTTTTCAGCCTAAAACGGTTAATATTGATATTCATGCGCATCCAAATCTTGATTTATATATTGCTTCTCTAAATAAACTAGATACACCTGTTGTATTTAATCAATGGTTAATGATGACATATGTTTTATCGGGTTGTCCAAATCGAGCAATCACCATTCGTGAATGGACACTATATTCTTTGAATCAAACAATTAAAAATATTACGCAATTAAAGGAGCAAAATTCCACCATTACATGGACAAACATTGGTCATCGATACATGGGATTGGGCCACGTAGAAGTTTTACGAATGGATATAGAAAGTGGCGATCTTTTTATTCAACCCGATGGCGGTTCAAATGGATATGAACGCGCAGATTACTGGGAAATGTATAAAAATCAAAAAATAAATAAGGAACAAACGATTGATTTTACGACCTTTGTGACACAATAATATGCATAGTTTAATCCGAATTATAATAACTATAATTGGAGATGCATGATAAACATTATTTTTATAATATAAAAAAATTGATTTAATACATCAATAAAAATATAACCTATTCTAAAAAATGGGAAATACACATTCATCGTTAGGAACAATTTTTGGCTCAGTTGTTGGAGGTCTTTTATTAGCACCTTTTACTGGTGGAGCATCTTTAGCCGCTGTTGGAATAGCATCAGGTATTGGAACTGTAGTTGGAACTACTACTTTCACATATAACGCCATAAACAATCGCAATCCAGAAGAAGGAAAGGAAACAACTGATTTACTTATTGGAATTGGATGTGGTGTGATTGGTCCTGCCGGTGGTTATGCCAGTAGTCTAGGAGCAGAAGTTTCCGTTGGTGTTGAGTTTTTAGGTTCTGGACTTGGATTAGGAGCCACAAATGCTGGTGATGGAAAATTCAAGCCATATGCTGGAAACCAAAAAGAAGCAGTTGAATACTATACACAAAAAGAGGAGAATAAAAAAATGTTAGAACTAAATGAATTTTTAAAAAATTCAATCATATTAGAATATAAAAATATTAAAATTCCGGATGAGAATTTCAGATATTTTCACAAAGGTCAAGTAAATAGATATGTTAATTTGACGTATACAACTCTTTCACTTTGTAATCTTCCCAAATCTATTTTGGTTAAATATTATGAAGATTGTGAGAAAAAAGGCATTGTTTATGCATCAAAATCAAAACAATATCTTCTTGAAGCTATCGTTTATGGATTGAACGCATTGGAAAAAGCAAAAACATTTTCTTCCGAACAAGAAATGATGACGCGAACAACAGATATTCAAAAAATAGATGATGATATGCGAACATTCGGAAGCCTTATGGTTAAATCCTTCAAAAGTATGGTCCAATCAGTTAAAGAAGAAACCAGATTAGCAAGAGAACAAACCAAAATAAAAGAAAATGTGGATAAAGCGTGGGATATTAAAAGCTCCCATGAAAAAAGACATCAATCCATCTATTTTGATTCTGAAAAATACAAGCTTACTACCACTGAAAAAATCAAGAAGATTGAGGATTTTCTTTATCAATTGGATGGAAAAAAGATTGAAGAAAGAGACATTATTCAACAAATATACTGGATATTAATTAATATTAAAAATTGAAATTATTTTATTTATTTTCCATTATAAATAATAAATGTCTATAGTAAATTGTAAAGTTTCCAATATTAGACCAAAATATAAAAATTTACAAGAATGGATGGATGATCCTAATAATATTTATATTGGAAGAGGAGGAGTAGTATTTATTGATAAACAACGATTTCCAAAACTATCATCCAACTTTGCCAATCCATTTAAAATTGGTAAAGATGGATCACGAGAAGAAGTAATTGAAAAATATAGAAATTTTATAACAACGAAAATAAAAAATGATGTATTACTAAAAGAAGAATTACTAACTCTTAAAGGTAAAAATCTTGGTTGCTGGTGTGCTCCAGAACCTTGCCATGGAAATATACTTTTAGAATTAATAGATATCAACAGAACTTTATATGGTTTGTGAATGGTGTGAAAATAAAAAAAAAATAAGTGAAATGATAACTTGTGGTGATTGTAATAAAAAATTTTGTAAAGATTGTAAATATGGAGATGATGTTATACCTACTGGTTTTAATTGTTGTGAATTAGATAATTTAGATGTTTAGATGATAAAACACTACAAAAAAAATAAAAAAATATCAATAAAGAAAAGGTAAAGAAGTTTATGAAATAGGAATGGATAAATTAAAAGAATTAACAACGGGATGTGATAAATTAACAAAAAAGTTTAACATATATATTTTCCATCTTTTGTTTTATACGAAAAGGTTTCATCTGGTTTTTGATGAAGACCCCGCCAAACTATTTTATATATCATGTTTTTTTGATATTTAATAGCACATTGTAATAAATTGCTACTAATTATTTTTATTGGTGAAAACTTGATCATGGTTATACTCTTTGGGCATGGGTTGTTTGAATATATGTAATAAGTTGGTAGATATAACAGGATAATCCATAGCAAGATCCAGATCGTATTTCGGCTTCTAAATCAAACTTAAAATCGATGTTAGCATTTATTAACCTTTCTATTTCATCTTCGTCAGCCTCACACGGTATTTTGTAAAGTTTAAACTCATCTAGTGATGTTAATGCTTGTCTATTTTCTAGGTCATAGTTGAGAAGTGCTTCATAGTGATTATTGATAATTGCCCAAAGCATCCCTTTAATTAATTCTTCTTCATCATACATAATTCTATCGTCTAATTTATTAGTCTCCATTATAATTCGTGTGTTTTATTTTTTTTTGTAATGTAATTATAAATCAAATTTTTGCAATATAAAAAAATAAATTTTTTATTTCTAAGAAGAATATAGCAAATTTAATTTTTTACACAATACGATAGCAAATAGTGATTTTATTACGACAATAAGGACACAAGTCGGATTTATTATAATTTTTATTTATACAACTTTCACAAAAATTATGTGCACAATTTGTTTGGATGTTTACAACCTTTTCATAACATATTGAACACTCTTTATGTTCATTATTAACATTACTTATTAAAATTGTCTTTGTATTATCAATAGGAAGTGGTTTATCAACATAATATGTTGTAATTTCATTATTCTCTATTTCAATATGATATGATTGATTTAATGTGCATAACCATTGAGCGACTACTATATGTCCATTTTTACACGCATTACAAAACGCATAATCATCTTGAATAGAAATAACAATATTAGGTTTTATGTGGTATAACCATTTGGCAACTCCTAAATGTCCGTTAAAACACGCCATACGAAATGACCATTCATCTTGAATAGAAATATCAATAGTAGGTTTTATCATGTATAACCATTGTGCGACTTCTATATGTCCATTTTTACACGCATTACAAAACGCATATTCAGCTTGAATAGAAATATCAATAGTAGGTTTTATCATGTATAACCATTGTGCGACATCTAAATAACCATTTCTACACGCACCACGAAAAGCACTTTCTTTCTCAATAGAAATATCAATAGTAGGGTTTATCTCGTATAACCATTGGGCGACTCTTAAATGACCACAAGAACACGCACCAACAAAGGCATATTCTTTTTTAGCAGAAATATCAATAGTAGGTTTTATCATGTATAACCATTCAGCAACTATTAAATGTCCTTTACTACATGCCTCACGAAACGCATGTTCATTTTTAGCAGAAATATCAATAGTAGGTTTTATCTTGTATAACCATTGGGCGACTCTTAAATGTCCTTCTTCACACGAAATACGAAACGCATATTCATTATCAGCAGAAATATTTATAGTAGGTTTTATTTGATATAACCATTGGGCTACTTCTAAATAACCATTTTCACATGCCTTTTGAAACGCATATTCTTTGTTAGCAGAAATATTAATAGTTGGTTTTACTTGAAGTAACCATTGTGCGACTCTTAAATGACCACATTCACATGCAACACCAAACGCAACTTCATCATCAATAGAAATATCAATATCTGGTTTAATAATGTATAACCATTGGGCGACTTCTAAATGTCCATTTTCACACGCATTACGAAAAGCACATTCACCATTAATAGAAATATCAATATTAGGTTTAATCTCGTATAACCATTGAGCTACTCTTAAATGTCCATTTTCACATGCGCTACAAAACGCATCTTCATCATTAGCAGAAATATCAAAATCAGGATTGTCTGTAATAAATTGTTGAATAAGTATTAAATTTCCTTCTTCACAAAAAGTTCTAAATTGGTCCATTATACTTTTTAAATAAATATATTTTTAATATGAAAACACTACATTATCAATTTTTAATAAATTTAAAAAACTGTCAATTGTATTATAAATAGTAAATATTATCATAAATGTCAAATCCACTTGAACGACCTGACGATTTCTTATTCATAACTGGAATTCCAGAAGTTCTATTCGGAGAACAAACTCCTGAAATATGTATGAAAGAGGTTAGAGAAAATGGATATGCAATCTTCTTTGTAAAAGATCAAACGTCGAAAATCTGCATGGAGGCAGTCAAACAAAATGGACTTGCTTTACAATTTGTCAAAGAACCCACCGATGAAATATGTTTGCTTGCAGTCCGAGAAAATGGAAATGCTTTGGAATATGTTAAGAAACAAACCCCTGAAATTTGTTTGGCGGCTGTTAAAGAAAAAGGGCTTGCTTTACAATTTGTAAAGAAACAATCTGATCAAATATGCTTAGCTGCAGTGGAACAAAATGGTTGTGCTCTACTGTTTGTGAAGAAACAAACACATAAAATATGCTTGGCGGCAGTTAAACAACATGCCATGATTTTGGGTCGTGTCAAGCAACAAACTCATGAAATCTGCTTGGTTGCTATACAAAAAAATGGGTTGGCTTTGCAGTTTGTAAAAGAACAAACACCTGAACTTTGCTTGGCTGCTATAAAAAATAATATCAAGGCATTGAAATATGTTAAAGAACAAACTCATGAAATCTGCTTGGAGACTATAAAAAAAGAAAGTTTTTTATGGGATAGTTCTGCGTTAAAGTATGTCAAAGAACAAACACCAGAGATATGCTGGGCGGCAGTCAGAGCAAATAGTTATGCATTGCAACATGTTAGAGAACAAACACCTGAACTATGCTTGTTTGCTGTTAGACAACATGGAGATATTCTGCAGTATGTCAAAGAACAAACACCCGAAATATGCTTGGCGGCTGTTAATCAATTTGGTTTAGCCTTAGAACATGTTAGAGAGCAAACACCTGAAATCTGTTTGGCAGCGGTCAAAGAATATGGTTTTGCTTGGAAATTTGTAAAAGAAAAAAACCTTGAACTCTACTTAGCAGCAAGATCTGCTGGTATAACTAGATTTGTTATGCCAGGTAAAAAAGCACCATTAGAAAAGCAATTGGAAAGACTTAAACTAAATGGGTTAGACTTAAAATGTTTTAGAGAACAAACACCTGAACTTTGCTTGGCGGCAGTAAGTCAAAATGGTTTAGCTTTAAAATATGTAAAATTGCAAACACCTGAAATTTGTATGATAGCAGTTAATCAAAATAGTTTAGCATTCGAATATGTCATAGAACAAACACCTGAACTGTGTTTAGTGGCTGTCAGTAATGATGGTTTAGCTTTAAAACATGTTAGAGAACAAACAATGGAAATCTGCTTGGTTGCTATGAAAGAAAATGGAGATGCTTTAGAATATGTCAAAAAACAAACACCTGAAATATGCTTTGTTGCTTTAGAACAAACAGGTAGTGCTTTTGAATATGTTAATGAAAAAACATCTGAATTGGTATTGTTGGCTGTCAAATTACACGGTATTGGATTAGAATATATTAAAGAACAAACATCAGAAATTTGTTTGTTAGCTGTTAATCAAAATGGTTGGGCTTTGAAACATGTTAGAGAACAAACCCCTGAAATCTGCTTAGGCGCTGTCACTCAAGATGGTTTAGTTCTCAAATATGTCAAAGAACAAACGATCGAACTGTGCTTAGCCGCTGTTAATCAAAATGGTTTAGCCTTAGAACATGTTAGAGAGCAAACCCCTAAAATCTGTATGGTTGCTGTCTCTAATGATGGTTTAGCCTTAAAATATGTTAAAGAACAAACGCTAGAATTGTGCTTAGCTGCTGTCAGTCAAAATGGTTTAGCCCTAGAATACATTAAAGAGAAAACTCCAGAATTGTGCTTAGAAGCTGTAAGTCAAAATGGTTTAGCTTTAGAACATGTTAAAATACAAACGGATGAACTCTGCTTTGCAGCTGTCAGTCAAAATGGTTTAGCCTTAGAATATGTTAAAATGAAATGGAAAACGGATGAACTCTGCTTGGTCGCAGTTAATCAAAATGGTTTAGCCTTAGAACATGTTAGAGATCAAACACCCGAAATCTGTTTAGCGGCTGTTAATCAAAATAGTTTAGCAGAAAAACATGTATTTAATGATGATAACTGTTGGTGAAATAGTCTCTAAAAAAGGAAAAAAATTTGATTGTCTTTTTTTTTTTTTTAAACTATCAATAAAAGGATACAACTAAGAAAATGAGTTTAGAATATAGAATTAAAATAAATCTTGGTTTTGAAAAGTTTAAACAACTACAAGAACAATCAACACCTGAACTGTGCTTGGAAGCTGTCAAAAAAATTGGTTTTGCTTTGAAATTTGTCAAAGAACAGACACCTGAAATCTGCTTAGCTGCGGTCAACCGAGATGGTTTGGCTTTGGAATTCGTTAAAGAACAGACACCTGAAATCTGCTTGGCTGCGGTCAACCGAGATGGTTTGGCTTTGGAATTCGTTAAAGAACAGACACCTGAAATCTGCTTGGCTGCGGTCAAAACTGATATTATGGCTTTGAAATATGTCAAAGAACAAACACCTGAAATCTGCTTGGCTGCTGTCAAAAAACATGGTATTGCTTTGAAATTAGTCAAAGAACATCATCAGACACCTGAGATCTGCTTGGCTGCTGTCAACCGAGATGGTTTGGCTTTGGAATTCGTTAAAGAACAGACACCTGAGATCTGCTTGGCTGCTGTCAACCAAGATGGTTGGGCTTTGAAACTTGTCAATGAACAGACACCTGAGATCTGCTTGGCTGCTGTCAACCGATATGGTTCGGCTTTGGAATTTGTTAAAGAACAGACACCTGAGATCTGCTTGGCTGCTGTCAACCGATATGGTTCGGCTTTGAAATTTGTTAAAGAACAGACACCTGAGATCTGCTTGGCAGTGGTCGAAAATGATAGTATGGCTTTGGAATTTGTCAAGGAACAAACACCTGAAATGTGCTTGGCAGCGGTCAACCGAGACGGGTATGCTTTGCAATTTGTCAAGGAACAGACTCCGGAAATTTGCTTGGCAGCGGTCAAAAAATATGGTATGGCTTTACAATTTGTCAAGGAACAAACTCCGGAAATTTGCTTGGCTGCGGTCAAAAGCGATGGTATGTCTTTGAAATATGTTAAAGAACAAACGCATAAGATTTGCTTGGCAGCAGTCAAAAGCCGAAGTATGTCTTTAGAATTAGTCAAAGAACATCATCAGACGCCTAAACTCCACATGGCTGCGGTCAAAATAAACGGTATGGCTTTGAAATTCATCAAAGAACAGCATCAGACGCCTGAACTCTGCATGGCTGCGGTCATTGAAAATAGTAATGCACTTATATATGTCAAAGAGGAATATGTCAAAGAAGTAACTGATTTAATTAATGAGTATCGTGATTTTGGTGATTTGAGTGAAGAAGATGATGACGATTTTGATTTGTAATTATTTAAACATATTTATCAGGTTAAAAATTGCGATTATCTTAGGTAAGTTTTTTATTTATATATTTTTTTTGTTAATCTAAATTGTTTAGCAGAAAAACATGTTGGTCATTCGTTAAAAAAAATTTGATTGTCATTATTTATATATTAATAAGAAACAAATCAAGAAACAAACCAAGAATAAAATGAAAGATAAAAAAACTATTGAGTTTTTGAAGGAACACTACTTATCTCCTATGGATTGGGAGGGTTGGATTAGAGCTCTCAAAAAGGATCAAAGTCCAGAAAAATGTTTAGAAGCAGTCCAGGAAGACGGTTTGCTAATCTACTTTGTCAAGAAACAGACTCCTGAAATCTGCTTGGCTGCTTTAAGTAATTGTAATCAACCATATTGTTGTGAATGTTTAAAATATATCAATCAGCAAACTCCTGAGATATGTTTAGCTGCGGTCAAAATAAACGGTAATGCTTTGGAGTATGTAAAAGAACAAACACCTGAAATCTGCTTGGCTGCTGTCCAACAACATGGTAAGGCTTTAGAATTTGTTAAGGAACAGACGCCTGAAATCTGCTTGGCTGCTGTCAAAAATGATGGTTGGGCTTTGAAATTTGTTAAAGAACAGACACCTGAAATCTGCTTGGCGGCAGTTAGTAATAGGGGTCCTACTTTGAAACTTGTCAAAGAACAAACACATGAAATATGCTTGGCGGCAGTTAATAGCTATGGTATGGCTTTGGAACTTGTCAAGGAACAAACGCCTGAAATCTGCTTGGCGGCAGTTAGTAATTCCGGATGGGCTTTGATATTTGTCAAAGAACATTATCAGACGCCTGAAATTTGCTTGGCTGCGGTCAAAAGCGATGGTATTGTTTTGCAATATGTCAAAGAACATTATCAGACGCCTGAAATGTGCTTGGCTGCGGTCAACAGCGATGGTATGTCTTTGAAATATGTCAAAGAACATTATCAGAAGCCTAAAATTAGGTTGGCTGCGGTCAAAAGCCGAGGTATGTCTTTGGAATTAATCAAAGAACATCATCAGACGCCTGAACTCCGCATGGCTGCGGTCAAAAGAAATGGTCTTGCATTGAAATTCATCAAAGAACATCATCAGACGCCTGAACTCTGCATGGCTGCGGTCATAGAAAATAGTAATGCCCTGGAATATGCCAAGAAACAAACCCGTGAAATCTGCTTGACAGCAGTAAAAAAAATGGGTACAACTTTGCAATTTGTCAAAGAACAGACGCCTGAAATCTGCTTGGCTGCGGTCGAAGACGATAGAGGTGCTGCATGTGATGTCAAAAAACCAACTGGTAAAATAAAAAAAATGTTGGAGCACAAACCCTTAAAATTTGTAATTATATAAGGATAGTAATTATACCCAACTAATGAAATAAAAAAGTTGGCGTGTGGTAAGTTGGATTTTGTAATTATTTAAACGTATTTATCAGGTTAAAAATGGTGCTTATTTAAGGTAAGTTTTTTTTATTTTTTAATATATCTTTTTTACATACACAAAACTATTCATATATATTTATAATAGCTGAAAAATATCTTTTTCACATTCAATCATCGACTCGCTAAAATCTAAGCACATATTATATATATCATTTTTCATCTCATCAAAATTAATATTATCATCTTTATTAGAAATAGTATTATTAATAATTGATGTAATCCGTTCATCTAAATGAAAGGAAACAGTATAAAATTCTGGACTAATACGATCAATATTTAAACAACAGTTTTCCATATTTCTAAAATAATTTTTTGTGCTATCAACAAAATACAAACAAATATTAAAAATTTCTTTATGGATATAAGTAATAGTATCTTGATTATCTAATATACTAATATCATTATCAAATGTTGTATCAATAAGTTCCCTAATTAATCCTTGTAAGTTAACAGAATTTGCTATTTCTTCAAATAGTGTATGTGGAAAATCTACAGTATCTTCATCACTAAATACATCTTCAATACATTCAGTATAATGGTGATTATTCTCTAATCTATTGCTCATTTTTTTTATAAAAATTAAATTAAAAAAAAAATACGTATCAATTTTTTAAACATTTCCCAAATATTTTACACCTTTTCAACATTTAACACGCCGGCTTTGATTTTGTGGGGGAAAATAATAAAAACTTAATTATTTATATAATCTAACAAAAAGATATGTATGTCTTCTTTTGATTGCAATAATTCTGGATAACCTTTTTCATCACGAATATTACTATTGATAAAACTTTCATAATCGATATCATATTTTGCAAGTAGTTCATTTTGTGTCATTTTGGTTTCTTGTAAATATTTTGTTGTATCTTTTATCATAATTTCAAATGGTTCATAAAAAATAATTATCGGTTTTGTAATATTCCATGGACTAATTATTTTATTTGGAATAGATAGTTCCTTTGTAATCTTATGTTGTATTCCTAATAATGTATTCGTCGTATCAATAGGAATTAGAGGTTTATCAGGATTTTCATTAATATTTTTTTCAGTATATTCAATTGCAGAATTAGTATACCTTCTATATATAGGTTGGGGTTTGAAATCACTATACTCCATTTTTAATTATATATGTGATAAAAGTCGGCGTTTTAATAAGCAAAGGAGTTAATATGATATTAATAATCATTATAATTATTTTCATAATCATTATAATTATTTTCATAATCATTATAATTATTTTCATAGGTAATATAATTATTTTGGTAATCATTATGCTTATTTTCATATTCGAATTTAGAATTAATACTTTGTTGAATTGATAATATTTTTTCATAAGCAATTTGTCTATCTTGAAAGTTATTTTTTTTATTTGATACAAAATTATATAAATTTTCAAATAGAATTAATTTACTTTGATTATCAATTATTGTCTGAATTTCAATATTATTCATAAAATTATTAGGAATATTATTTTTATTTAATATGACCTTTCTAGCTATTCTATAAAATATCATTGATGCTAAAATAGGAATATATGATACTACAAAACTGTTTAGAATAATTCCGTATTCAGCCAATTTATTTAAAATTAATACACTAAAATCGGTAGTAATACTAAAATAATTTATAATAGTTTTTTTTATGAAACAAATTAATTTTCCAATATTTGTTTTAAATATTCCTTCAAAAAAGTTATAAATTCTATCTTCTTTGTCCATTTCCCTATTATTTATATTTGAAACTAATAAATTAGAAGTCAATGCTATATGTGGAATAATATAATCATCTAAAAATTCTTTTGTAAATGTTTCAGAATATTTTGATAAACAGAAAGATAAAGTCGCATGAGAACTTAAAACCATTGCACTATAATTTTCAAAATACATTTTAACATTACTTTTGATTTTTGATTTCAAATATTTTTTAATTCCAATATAGTTTATAGTTTTTATTTCTTGATCAATATAAACAATTGAATTAGATAATGAACCAACAACGGTAGAACCACCAACTTGTGCCATAGCTTCAATAGAAATATCATATTCTAATTGTTTTTTGTTAGCATATATCATAATTTCAAACCTCGAATATTTTCCCTTTCCATTATTGCTATCTTCTGTTTCTTGTTGTTCAAAATTACTTAAATTATCCTTTTGTTGTTGTGTTCTTTTTGTATTGAGCTCAATAATTAAAGCTTGGTATTGTTCCGGTGTCATACTATCAGAATTTGCTTCATTACCCGTTTTCCATAATATATACAAATTATAAATGAATGTAATTATATTTTCATTTTTATGTCTATCCCAATAATTTGGTTCTGCTTTAACAATGTCATTAGGAAATATATATGAAAATATATTAAATCCATATTTTTTCCAATTGTTCCATATAAGTATTAAGTAATCAAATATATTAACATCACATTTTTGATTTCTATAAATTAAATTTCTTATTTTATCTATTTGTTCTAAAGATAAATTATTAACACTATTCCAATAGTTATTTAATATTTCTGTTAAAAGTAAATCAACATACTGTTGATAAAGAGTTTTTTTAGGTTGACTATCATCTTGTGGAACATATTTTTGCCAAGTAAATCCAGTGCATACATATGCGTTAGCTTTAAATAGTTTTATAAACTCTGCTTGGGCTATTTTTTTATTTTTTTCATGATTTGTTGAACCAGAAGAATAAACACTAATATTTATATCAAAGAAAGTATTTATAACAGTATATTTATAATCATCTGCTAGAATTAAATTTTTATGCATTCCATCTATTTCCAATGCGTCAATTCCAAATATTTTCGTCTGTATTACATTATACGTGTTAAATAATTGGAGGATACCGGTTAATACTTTATAAATACCATATATTTGTCCAATAACTGGAATTGAAATAGCAACAATATCTTTAGCAAGATCACATAATGCCATACCCATATTACTGTTTGTTATTATTGCGGTCACTAAATTGGTTATTGTTCCTACAGAAAATGGTAATGAAACTTTAAAAAAGTTTGTTATTTCGGTTATCATAAATCCAGCAACTTCTTCGACCCTTAATTTTTCATTTATCACAAGTTTAGATATAATGTTTAGAGAAGCGGAACCAAAATCGCCAATATCTTTTCTGAATTCTCCGATCATTGTCGCAGAACTTAAGGTTGTTCCATATAACCATCTTGCTTGTTGTTCTCTATTCATATCATCCCAATTTTTAAATCCATTTAATATAGCAATTGTAATTGATGTAATATTCATAAATTCAGTAAATTTTTCGAAAGGAATAATTTCATTTGGAAGTTGATCAAAACGTATTTTATAAACATTATATTCTTCATTATTTTCAATAACCGATTGCACTATTTTGGTTGTTCCTTCAGCAGAAGAAATTTCACTGATATTACCGCTATCATAATCGAATTTACATATATTATTATTGCTCGTATCAAATTCGTCAATATTGTTTTCTAATATATTTTTTTTTATTGATGATGTATTACCATTATAATCATAATCCAATTTACATATACTATTACTTGTGTCAAATTCGTCAATATTGTTTTCTGATAAAAGTTCTTTATTTTGGTAAAGAACAAATATAAAACTTCTACCACGAAAAATACCAAAATTAGTAGTCGCATGATTTATAAGTTCAATATTTAATTCAATCATTTCATAAATTGTAAATGCTTTAGTAATAGTTCTATCCCAAATAGGTTCCACTATGGTATTCCAAATAGGGTCTACTATTAATGTTTCAATTGGAGATATAATATAATTTAATTTATCCATAGTAAAATATAGACTATAGTGTAATAAATTATTAACATTATACCAAGGTATATATTCATCTAATTTAGTA
>Ga0194118_10005251_pt1 | contig 13627 bp, 14 predicted proteins | sample TA2MahsurfametaG_2_FD_148662 | JGI IMG/M metagenome (GOLD analysis project Ga0194118, IMG submission 148662) | Freshwater microbial communities from Lake Tanganyika, Tanzania - TA2015013 Mahale N5 surface | ecosystem: Environmental > Aquatic > Freshwater > Lake | place: Tanzania: Lake...
TTGATCTTTTTTTCCGATGTGGCATCAAGTGCCGAAGTGGCTTCATCCAACAACACAATGGGGCTGTTGCGTAAAAATGCCCGAGCCAGCGCCAAACGTTGGCGCTGTCCACCCGATAACATTAACCCACGGGTACCAATCATGGTATCGTATCCTTTGGGCAAGGCATCAATGAATTCGTCCGCGTACGCCATGCTGGCTGCATGAGCAATTTGATCAGGTGTGGCCGTCATGCCATAGGCAATATTGGCCGCCACAGTATCCGAAAACAAGGCCATTTCTTGCCCCACAAACGCCACATTTTGCCGCCAATATTCCAGGGAAAAATCTTGTAAATCCTGATTTCCAATTAAAATGCGCCCCATTTCAGGTTGATAGAGACGTAACAGCAAGTAAAACAGCGTTGTTTTTCCTGCACCACTGTTTCCCACCAGCGCCATTTTCTTTCCGCCAAAAAACCGACATGAAAAATTGTGCAACACAGATTCTGGCGATCCTGGATAGGAAAAGGTCACCTTCTCAAAGACCCAATCATCCTGCCCCAATGCCTCGTGTTTGGAATCTTGGGTTGGGTTGCTTTCTGTCTGCCCCTGTGTCTGACTGTTGGTGAGCTCTGTTGAATAGGGCGCGTTTGTGAAAGAGTTCACCTGTGTACGGCCCCATTCCGCAGGCTGTTGTTCCTTAACAACCGGATTCTTGAATGGGGTTACTGTCCCCCAATCCAACGAATCCAAAGGCCCGACAGACGACTCCACCGGCATGGCCAAAACATCAGAAATACGTTGGGCCGATACCAGGCCTTCTTGTAATTTTGTATTCAAGGAAACCACATTTTTAATGGGTGGATAAATAAACACCAGGGCTGTGACAAAAGTAAAAAAGGAACCCACCGTTTTTTCACCCGCAATCACCTCTTGACCCACAAAAAAAATACCCACAGCAATGGAAATACCTGCCACAATATCCATCACAGGATGAATGGCGCTGTGAACTTTGGAAAACGCCGTGCTTTGCACCCACAATTCCCCTATGCGCTGATTCATACGATGTCGTTCTTTTAACTCTGTATTGCTGGTCTTGACCAGCACAATATTTTGAAAAACTTGCTGAAAAAACACACTTAATTCTGACGTTTGTGTGGCCACTTTGCTGCCAAAATCTCGCGCTCTGGTCTGGCAATATCGCAACAGTAATCCTGTGATGGGCAACAACCACAACACGATCCATACCATGGTAAAGCTGCTTTGTACCATGGTTATGGACAAAAAAATTACCATCAGCGATTGTTTGAACAATGTCACCATGGTTTCAATCACTACCTTGCGAATCACTTGCACATCATAAGTCAATAAGGACATCATCACCCCTTCGTGGTGGGTGCGAAAAAAATCCACATTCATAGCCACAACATGGGAAAATAAACGGGATTGCAGGAATCGCGTTAATCGCTCGCCCATAAAATCGGTACAGCGCTGGCTGATGTATTCGGATGCACCACGCAAGAAAAAGATGAAAAACACCCCAAAACTGACCACAAGTAAACGATCGGCCTGATGTCCAACAAAAATATCGTCGATGACCGGTTTAACCCACTGGGTTAATGCCGCTGTGGACAGGGCAGCCACAATCATGCTGACGGCCCCCAGAATCGCAACCCACCGTGGACCAGAAAAAACGTGTTCTTTTAAAGAGGTTGCAAACAGGATCCAAGAGACTGGCTGCTTTTTCACAAAATCAAGAGTTTTTTCTTAATGATACCCTAAAAAAGACCAGAAAACCAAGAGCCAGCCACATGGGGCCCACCAACACCACTGTGATGACTTGCTCCATTGTCTTGTATGATCGATGGATGCCACCGATGGTATCGGCCCCTAGTGCCAGAGGATCTTATTGCGCGATATGCCAATGACCGTCTGATCCTTTTACAGCATTAACCTTTAAGGTAACAGCTTTTCCATCAGGATCTGTGGCTAAACAGGTTAATTGACGATAACACTGGTTTTGTGGTCCATATTGAATGGGTCCAGGACTCCATTTTCCACAGGCGCCTCCGGAAGACCAACAAGAGCATTCACCTGTTTGTGCGGCTTTTTGTGCGGCCAGTTCTGCCTTTTTCTTGGCATTGTCATCAAACTTTTTCCCCAACATGCCGCCCAGTGCCACACCGGCAACACCACCAATGACCGTGGCGATCACATTTCCTGTTCCACCCCCAATTTGTGATCCGACCAATGCTCCGACTGAACCGCCCACCAATTGTCCCGTAGATTCTGCTGTACATCCCGCTGACCCCAGGGCCAAAACACAGGCCAACGCCATTCCAAATGTTTGCTTTACGTCAGAACCCCTTGTATGGTAATACACACTTCGATTTTTTTTGTCCTGCATTACAGTGCTCCTGTTATCAAAAATACGCACAAGTTATCCACCATCATAGGGTTTGACGTCAGAAAAAGTCAACGCTGACCCCGTATTTGACAGCCCATCAGACAAACAAGTTAAAAGTGGAGATTTCTGGAATTTGATAGGATTTTTTTCGGATGTGCCACAAAACCTCTGCAATACGCACGCTGGCTATGGGAAATAACACATTGGCATGATGGCTTTGCGGGTTGGACGGAACGACGGAAAATACATCCTTGTGGTGAAACAAAACCCCTAAATGAACATGCTGATTATGCTGAACAATGCATCGTTTTCCCAACAAAGTATGTGGAGCAGAGTTCCAAGCGCCACCGACCAAGTCATCGCGCGAATAAAATGGCTCCATGTGGTCGCTCTTGATTTGATGAATAACGGTATTTCCATTATCCTCAAAAAATCGGGCCCATCTTTCCAAAAAATCATCTTGCGACGCTGCATTGACCGGCAACATGCGTGTCGGAGGTGTACCTTTGGCCTCCATAATCCAAAGAGCCCCAATATACAGTCCTTCTTTGACAAAAGCATCAATAATTTTGCCCAACTGTTTGGCGGAAATCTTCAAACGATCCAGTTCAATGGATGTCAACGTATTGAAATTAATACAGTATTTTTTACAAAAATCTTCCCTCGAAATGCCTAAAATAATCCGCAACATGCGGATGCGTTCTCCTGGCGACATGGCTTACCTTGTACCCAAACTTCTCAAATCTTATCTTATTTTTAAAATCATTAAAAGCGGCACCTTCTTTCACAGACCAACCACAGTAAACCGCAACAATACCGATAATTTTTAACTTTTTCACTGCTACTTTCCACAAATCAATTTGTCATAAAAAACGATCAATAAAATTTTAACAAAAATCCGCTGTATCTTGCGCATCCTGTGTTTGTTTGTTATGGATAAAAGATCTTTTGATTGGTGTTTTCTTGGTGATCGATTTAACGCTATCGAGCGCTGTGTACAAAATAGCATCATGCGTGTTTTTTTCTCTGATGAATGTTCTGTTAAAAAGTATTCATTTGACGCCGGCTCAGGTTACCTGTTTCGAGAATTTATTTGCGGCCATCTTGTTGTGTTTGTTTTCTGTCAAAATACACCCCTTGCCTGCCCCATTATCCCAACACAGTCTGGCGCCATTGGCTCCTGATCATTGGAAAAACCCATTGTATTGGATCAGGGCAGCCTTGACCCTATTAAGCAGCTGGTTGTGGGTGGTGAGTATGCAAAGACTGCCGTTGCTGCAAACGGTATCCATGGGGTTTCTAAGTCCCTTTGTCACCATTCTTGGTGCGCGTATTTTTTTGAAAGAGCGATTGACATTGTGGAGAATTCTGGCGGTTTTATTGGCTTTTTTAGGGGGAACGTTGATCAGTGTGGGCAACAGCGTCCAAGGTCTGAGTCTGGACCCTTGGGCATTAGCCCCCCTGTTGACCACGATTTTGTTTGCGATCATCAATTTGATCAGTAAATCGCTGTTGTCTCACACGCCACCTGTGGTTTTAACGCGATCGTTAATGATGATGACAGGATTGGGGTGGTTGGGAATTGAATGGTTCAGGGGGTATGACCAGTGGATGGCGCCCTCGCTTAACCAATGGTTGCAATTTGCAGCGCTGGGGTTTTTGGCGGCCGGTGCTCATATGTGTTCTCATATGGCCTTGGCACGGGCTGATGTCATTGCCCTGTTGCCCCTTGGTGTCATTCGACTGGTGTTATCTGGCGGTTTAGGATGGTTTTTTTTACAAGAAACACCCTCTTTGTCTGTCATTTGTGGTATCATTTGCGTAATAGCCGCATCATCCTGTTTGTCATGGCGTTTCAATAAATAAAGCATATGTTCAAACCATTCATTCTATGATACGTGCCTTATGTTGATTAATTGTAAATTGTCCGTTTCTTCATCACTTGGAAAAGACCATGAATCCCTATTCTTTTTTTGTAAACGTTGTTCTTCTGATAGGCATTTTACCCATGACAGGGTGCCAAAGTCTGTCTCTGTTGTCCAGCCCCATTCAAAAACGAGGCGTTTCTGGTTTTTTCAAAGACACCGTTTTACACGCTAAAATCATCAAGGCATTATCTGGTAAATATTCTGGATCCATTACCCTGTTGATTCAAAAGGGGCGAGTCATGCTGGTGGGGTATGTTAAAACCGAAAATGATCGACAAAACGTATTGACTGTATTGGGAACGTTTGCAGACATTCGCCATTTAGCGGACCACTTGATTATTGGGTCAGGTTCAGACAGTGTGATAAATGACACGTATCTCAGCCAATCGTTGCAGTCTCATTTGTTTTTTGACACCCGCATTTCGTCTCAAAATTATCACATTACGGCATCGCACAAAATACTGTACATTTTGGGAACAGCGCGTTCTGAGTCCGAAAAGAAGAATGTATTAGGTCATGCCGAATCCATGTCCGTGCGGCGTGTCATCAGCGATATCACCATTGATCCCACCTTTGATACAGAGTCAACACAATCGCATCAAGCGATCCAATAATGTGCCGATGGAGATCTGGTTTTTCTTTACAGCCAGTTCCGCACTCATCAATTGGCTCAAGCATCGAATAATGCGGTTTTTTGACCAGGCATGCGATGCCTTAATCAAGGGCGCTTTGTGCTTAAAAAAGACACTGGGGCGTACAGCGGTCATGGCTTTTTCTGAGCCCATCTGAGGTAAAAACCATTGGTACTGCAGCAATTGAACCATCATGCGTTGCCATGCACGAATCATGGGGATGGGGTCAGACACTGGACCGTTCCAACAGGATGCACGCCCCGTGTCCAAAATGACCAACGCCGTCTCATCCCAAGATTGGGGAAACAAATCACCCACATCATCGATGTTCAGGGTGCCATCGTGTAAAGCCGCCAACGACAACACAGACATCACGCTGTGCCATTGCCCTGATTGGGTTAATTCCGCACACAGACGCAAGGTCTGGCCATTTAAAACGATATTTTCCCGTTTGGCTGCCCGTTCGATCATAAACTTGGAATCGTCTAGCGTAAAATCATAACAAGGCAGAATCGCGATTTCTGGGCTCTTGGACCACGGTAATGGAATAGATGGCCCATGAACCACAACAGCATGGTTTCGTGGCCAGGCGCGCAATATAGGTCCAACCTTGGGCCACTGAACGGTTCCCTCTGCGTGAACCACATAAGGCTTAGATCCAAACAACAAAGGAGTGTCTAGATCGTTGGCATAAGTCCCAAGATCATTTATGGCAATGGATGCATGAGAAAAACTGGCATTAATCTCTTGCAAAACCCCTTGGATTAAAAGGCTGTTCGATCCGTATACAACATAGGCGGACTTGCTTTTTTGCTCTAATGCACCTATGAATCCCGGTAAAGACAGCCTCATAACCGGTTACGCCCTTGCCACAGCGTCTGCTCCATCCTTTGGAGCCAAAACGATGTCCTTGGCATCTTTGGCTTTCATGCCAACGACGTGATATCCCGCATCCACATGCAGGGTTTCACCCGTTACACCACTGGACAAATCGCTGAGGATATACAGGGCCGATTTTCCGACATCATCCAGGGTGATGCTGCGTCGCAATGGAGCATTGTTTTGGTTCCACTGCAGGATGTAGTGAAAATCACCAATGCCGGATGCAGCCAAGGTTTTGATGGGGCCACAGGACAGGGTGTTGACTCTGATGCCTTTTTTTCCTAAATCTTCTGCGGCATATTGCACCGATGTTTCCAGTGCGGATTTGGCCAGTGCCATGGCGTTGTAATGGGGGATCACTTTTTCCGCACCATAATAACTCAACGTGACGATACTGGCGCCTGGAGCCATCATGGGCTTGGCATGTTTAGCCACATCGATAAAGGAATAACATGACACCAACATGGTATTCAAAAAGTTTTCTCGTGATAAGTCCAGGAAATCACCACGCAATTCGTTTTTATCAGAAAAGGAAATGGAATGTACCACAAAATCAATCGTTGGCCAATGCTGTTTTAATGTCTGAAAGGTGCGCTCGACATCGCCTTCTTGGCTGACATCACAAGGAAAAATCAAATCTGAACCCATAGATTGTGCCAAAGGTTCCACGCGTTTTTTCATGATTTCAGAGGGGTAAGTAAAAGCAATCTCTGCCCCATTTCTGGATAAATGCTCTGCAATGCCCCAAGCCAGCGAATGGGCATTAGCGACGCCCAAAATGATCCCTCGTTTTCCCTTCATCAAACCAAAAGCATTTTGGTCGTGATCAGGATGCACATGCTTGCTCATGTCACTTCGTTTTGATTCTGTAAGGCCCATCATAATATAACTATAAGGAGTTGTTAATAGTTGTAGTGGATAAAATCTGTGGATAACTTTGAAAAAACATCGAAAAAGCCTTGCAGCGTATGGAAAAAGTTATCCACAGGGTGGGGTAAAGTTATCCACATTTTATCCACACCCCCCCCTAGCGGTGTGGATAAGTCAAAAGTTATCCACAGGTTATCCACAGGGTTATCCACATAGTTATCCACAGGGGTGTGGATCACTTGTTACGCCATCAACCTTGACACAAAAAAGCCGTAAAACCATGGTTTTTTAGGAAAAATAGACGTAAAATAGACGCTAGAATCGTAAAAAGACTGTGTCGTGAACCCGTTTTCAAAAGATATCATTATCGTCATTCTGGCTGCTGGAAAATCATCGCGTATGGGGTTAAAAACCTCTAAGGTTCTTTTTCCCGTTGCTGGCAGGCCCATGGTGTGTGGTGTGCTGGATATTGCCCATAAATATGCAAAAAATGCCGTATATGTTGTGGTGTCTCCAGAAGTCGACCGGGCCTTGGCTGGGGAAAACGTGCATACAATCGTTCAGAAAGACCCCAGAGGCACAGGGCACGCTTTTGCATTGGCGCTGGATGAAATTATGACCAAAGACCCCGAAATGGCGTCAAAAAAGATCATTGTTTTGTTGGGGGATATGCCTTTGCTTGCGCCATCTGACTTGTCTACTTTGCTAGACAACAGCCAGGATGCACCACTCACCGTGATGGGAATGCGTCCACCGTGTGCCGACGGATATGGCCGATTGTGTGTACAGAATGACCGCTTGATGCGCATTGTCGAGAGCAAAGATGCCACAGATGCAGAAAAAGCCATTGATTTATGCCACACGGGCATCATGTGTATGGATGGAGACTTTGCCCAAAAAGCCATCCCCCAATTGGTGCCCAGCCCCATAACAGGAGAGTTATATTTAACGGATTTGGTGCGTTTGGCGTCCCGTGCCACCTATTGCCAAGGGCCATGGGAGCATTTTATGGGGGTGAATACTCGGCAAGAATTAATGCAGGCAGAGCGCGCCATGCAAGAACGTTTGCGTGGTAAAGCCTTTGATCAGGGGGCTTATTTGATTTCTCCGGAAACCACATTTTTATCCTATGACACGGTGTTTTCACCTGGCGTTGTGGTGCACCCCATGGTGTGTTTTGGCCCCGGTGTGGTGTTGGAATCCGATGTTACCATTTATTCGGGATCGGTGTTGGAACATTGCTGTATTCAGCATGATGCATCGATTGGGCCCTTTGCCCGCATCCGGGCAGGCACTGTTTTGGGCCCCTTTGGTCAGATTGGTAATTTTGTGGAAACAAAAAATGCCATTTTTGGGCAATACAGCCAGGCTAAACATCTCAGTTATATCGGTGATGCGGATATTGGGGATCATGTCAATATTGGCGCGGGCGTCATCACATGCAATTACGATGGGCATTCCAAGAAAATGACTCGATTGGATGACGGCGTGTTTGTGGGCTCTCAGACCACGTTTATTGCGCCCATTCATGTGGGAAAAAATGCCACCATTGGGGCGGGCAGTATCATTACAAAATCAGTAGAGCCTGAAACGTTGGCTTTGTCGCGTGTCGAACAAAAATCGATCCCCTTGCGTGCCCACAGCAAACACCTGAATCGCATTAAAAAAGGGGCATCAGAGACGCCTGTTGGCAATTTAGATGAGTAAGCGCCAACGGGCGCAGATTGGTCTGGCAATCGCCCAAAAACACTGCCAACGGCAGATAATTCTGTTGGCACTTAGGGTAAAACACTGCTAATGGTTCTAGCAGTTAAGACAAAACACTGCCAACGGGCGCAAGAGTATTCTAAAAAGAGGATGTGCGAGCAAAAAAGGTCTTTTCACCATTCGGTGTGCATTCTCCAAATATATTCCTTTACGTAGCCAGATTGGGTGGGAAGAAAAAAGCATTTTTTGTGCGCAGAAAAATAAAGATTTCCTTGGTCACAGGCTGGGGAAAATCATGATTGGTGAATCAATAGAGAGCGCAGTGTTGTGGCAGAATAGAAAAGGGACGTGGTGGGCTTTATATCGGTTTATGCCCCAGATTCTTTTCTCCACCACCGGTTTGAATGCAGCCGGGGGATCAGTCCCGTTAAATCAGGCCATAGCGCACAAAACCCGTAAACCAAACCCATAACATTATAATGTGCAACCTGGAACTGGTCGGTCTGTTTTAACCACAACAAGGGGGCAACAAATACGACACCTTGTGCCCATGAAAATCCCCCGTATCATGCGTTTTTATCGTCATCATTGGGGGGAGAAGAACAAGGCTGTTAGGTTGAGTTTGCCATGAATGATGGAGGTGCGGTTGGTCATAACCCACCCATCATGACCACTAGATCAGCTGACAGTATACGGAATCAGTGCCAAAAATCGAGCACGCTTAATGGCCATGGACATGCGGCGTTGTTGACAGCAATTTAAACGGGTTAAACGTGCCGGAATGATCTTGCCATTTTCGGTCAAGCATCGTTTCAGCAATTTGATATTCTTATAATCAATATCGATGTCTTCTACATTAAAACGACTCATGATTAGCCTCCTGTGTGTTCGGTGGTGTCTATTCCTTCTGGGACAAGATCAGGAAGAATCTCCTGATTTTCTAAATCCCCCATAGACGATTGCATTTGCACCGTTGGGAACAATAATCCCTTTGGCTTTTTGATGAACAAGTGACGCAAAACGTCCTTGTGAAATTTTAAATGGGCGTAAATGGGGTCCAAGCAAGACAAGGAAAATCCCAGACAGACGTAATGGGCCTTTGCACGTTTTTCAATGCGATAGGCCAAGGTTTTAAATCCCCAATATTCGCTGCCGATCACTTGACCGCCATTATTATCGATAATGCCTTCAATCGTACGGGTGACTTCGGCCACATGCTTGGCAGAAACATCCGGACGAATGAGCAATATACATTCGTAAAACATAAATTCTCCTTTTGGACAAAAGACCACGAAAAGTGGCAAGGAATGAAACAGTGTTGTCATTTATTCATACAACATGGCTGGGAAACCTGGATTCGAACCAAGGTTGCTCGGTCCAGAGCCGAGAGTTCTACCGCTAAACTATTTCCCAATACATACTTATTATGCAATGATTTGATATCGTCTGTAAAGATCCATTTCAGACATCGGGCATACTTTTTATGGATTTTTTGTCCCGCATGTACCGCCATGGACAGAATGGGGTCAACGCCACTCTGTCTAAGCAACAAGAGCCGTTTGGGGCAATAGGCATTATGAGAGCGGACCACGCGTGACTAAACCATGGCCCATCGTCATCCCATTGGGGGGAACTCAGTCCTCGTCATCCCGTACAGGACAGGCCTTGTTGGCCAAAAATCCCAGCAAAAAGTCATCCAATTCGCCGTCTAAAACCCCATAGGGATTGCCGACTTCTATTCCGGTGCGTAAATCTTTGACCATTTGATAAGGTTGCAAAACATAGGAACGAATTTGTTGACCCCACGTAATGCCATGTTCTTCTGATCGCCCCTTGGCCATATCGTCTTCTTGTCGTTGCAAGGACAGTTGGTGCAATTTTGCCTTTAACATGGCAAAAGCCATGGCACGATTGCGATGTTGCGATCGATCGTTTTGACACTGTACGACTATTCCTGTGGGCAAGTGGGTGATGCGTACAGCGCTGTCTGTTTTATTCACGTGTTGACCACCCGCGCCAGATGCGCGATAGGTGTCAATGCGCAAATCTTTGTCCAAAATCTCGATAACAGCCGTGTCGTCTAATTCGGCCATGACGGAAATGGATGCAAAACTGGTGTGACGTCGGGCATTGGAATCAAAAGGAGAAATGCGCACCAATCGGTGAACGCCTGTTTCACCCTGCAGCCAACCATAAGGGAATTTTTGACCACTGATTTTGATAGTAGCCGATTTTAATCCCGCTTCTTCGCCTGCGCTGTCTTCCAACAATTCCACAGAATACTTATTTTGTTCTGCCCAACGGGTATACATGCGCAATAACATGCTGGCCCAGTCTTGGGCTTCGGTCCCACCAGATCCTGCCTGAATGGATAAAAAACAGGGGCGGCGGTCTTCGGGTTGTGAAAACAATAACTCTAATCGGGCCTGTTGCACGTGTTTATCCAGCGCCTTGATATCGGCATACACCTCTTTTTTCAAAGACTCATCGTTTTCCGATGACGCCAAATCCCACAATTCTTTTTGATCAGAAAATGTGCTTTCCAGGCGATTTTGCGTATCCACAGAATCTTTTAAATATTCTCGTTGTTTTAACAAAATTCCTGCTTTTTTAGGGTCTTCCCACAGTCCCGGATCCTCGATATCTAGGTCCAATTGTGCTAAAATTTTTGTTGCGTTTTGGGCGTCAAAGATGCCCCCGTAAGAAGGTTAAACCCTCTTGAATGCGCTGTATCGTTTCTCCTAAATCGTCCATATGATTCATTGATTGAGAATATTCAGTTAACGTGCCCGCTGCCAGACTCGAACTGGCACGACAGATACTGTCGGCAGATTTTAAGTCTGCTGCGTCTACCATTCCGCCAAGCGGGCCGTTATCCATCATGTTACGCTGTTTTAATCTTGCGGTCAAGATGACTTATGCCCCAGTGTACTGATCTTATAAAACTGGGGTATCAGAGCGGTTATAAGAGGGGTTTGGACAGGAATCAACCGTGCGTTTTCATGTACCTACTGATTTCTTCTCTATGGCGTTTCTCTTCCATTTCACTTTTCAACGCACCCCATGTCTTTACGCCAACAGCATTGTCGCAATGACGATGACGGCGACCTTCATCTAGATCCGCATAGTTCTTACCCAGTGCGTCCATACAGTGGTCAAAGTGCTTGACTGTGTGATCGTCATGCAGTTCGGCCTGTGTTGTGGCAACGGCACCGAGCGCCAGAAAAATAGTTAAAATTTTATTCATCTTTTCTGTTACTGTTATTGTATTCAATTCAAATGTTAATCAAAAAAAGTGATGAGAAAGTTAATTTTTTCAGATGAAAAAGGGGTATTTTGCTTGCGCCATCCCGGTTCCACAGTTTAACCCGTCATTCATCAGGGGTGCGTTTTGGGCGTCAAAGATGCCCCTGTAAGAAACACTCTTTTGCCCATGTCGCTGCATAGCCCTAATTCCTGGTATCGGCAGAAGAAATCGAGGTATCGACAATATAGCTTGTGTATCCAAACATACGGAGGTTTTTTCCTTATAATGATCTTGGTTGGTAAAATACGATTTGTCTGCGTTCGTCAGATCGTTTTTATCCTTCCGATCATCGTCCATGTAAAGAACAATCATGTATTCTGTATACGTTTTTCCATTTTCTTTGTACGTATACATTTTGGAGTCAGCCATAGCTGTTTTTCCATTGTTATACCTATACATTTTAGGTCCCGTAAGAATTTCGGGTGTCAAAAACCCCAATGTCATGGTCTCAGGACTCCCTTTGACCGAAGTTTCACCGTAGGATTTTTTTGGTACAAGAGGTAATCCCAACTCCATCTGGACCATAAAGGGTCACCATAACATAGGCTTTGTTTTGTAATAACATGGCTTGCAAAATGTACGCCCTATCGCCCTATTTCATATCGGAAATACGAGGTTTTCTTCTTGAATCATCTTCATTGCAGTGCTTTTCTTTTTGAAATAACTCTGTTGCTGTGGGTCTGTGAACGCCTTTTTGATCATTTTTTGAACATTCTGTTTCGTCTAACTCTGTTTCGTCTAAAAAAGAGCCCACAAAAAGGTAAAGATAGGCGTTCTCTTTATGGCCAAGAGGATGGGGTATGTCTTTATTTGATTGAGCATTGATGTTAAACGGCCGTATCAAAAAAGCTATTAAAATTAACAATAATTTTATATTTAATATTCAATGTTATATATTATATTGTACGGTAATCACATTAAAAATGTAATATTGGAGTGCTCCCCCCCCTGTGCCTTTTACAGTCTTTCTGGTGTCAATATTTTACGCGATTTTGGGCACCAGATGCACAAGTTGTGGTGTGTCAAGGCCCCCGGGCAATCGCAAACAAGCATCCATCGCTTTAAATCAACCTGAAAACCTTGCAGCGGAATGTGTTCAGCGCCCAGTCCGCTGTGTGATTTACCATGAAACTGACGGCGATTTCCCCAAAGAAGGTGGTGCAGATAAAGTGGGAATTTACGCAGTTCGGGTGCGCCCATGTTAATGGTAATGCTTTAACCATCACACAGGCCAAACCCATTGGCAAAGGCAATTATTTTTATGGCCTTTTTTATACATATATTAAAAACGTATTTATAAGCTTTGTTTTTCCAGACAATGAATGTCTGATGTTATTTAGAGAATGAAGACTTTAATTTCAACAAGTTGTATTTTGCTCCGTCAGCGACGTTTGCGGCTGCAGCCTCTGTCCGGCTCACTTGACTAATACCGTCTTTTATGCTCACTATTTTTTTCTCTCGTCTATATCTTTTGGATCCAGGGGTTTTAACAGGTCAGTCCATGTTTTAGATTTGTCATCTACCTTAAAGTACTCGCTGTAAATTTCATCATCGGTTATTTTAGGGTTTATTTTTTTCATCGCTGATGAAAAATTGCCTATGGTAATGGTTGTGTCCAATGGCAGAGCCTGAGGTTGAAGACCTGTGAAGACGAATGCCAGCAAAGCACACATGGATGTTTTTTTCTTTTTATTTCTCCTTTTTTTAATAATTTTTTTATTAACGCTTACATCAATATTTTTACAAAAATTGATTTAAAAAAAGTTAATCTCAACGTCAAGTGTGAACCATGGTGTCTGGCGCAATCATGCCCACGATGGTGGATTATCACCGTGCGACCCCTTATTCTGTGAGTTGTGAGGTGTACTTTTTCCATAAATCAGGACGGACTTTTTTGGTATGTTCTGTCGTTT
>Ga0194118_10005254_pt1 | contig 13625 bp, 13 predicted proteins | sample TA2MahsurfametaG_2_FD_148662 | JGI IMG/M metagenome (GOLD analysis project Ga0194118, IMG submission 148662) | Freshwater microbial communities from Lake Tanganyika, Tanzania - TA2015013 Mahale N5 surface | ecosystem: Environmental > Aquatic > Freshwater > Lake | place: Tanzania: Lake...
CTCACGTTGCCGAAGATGAATCGCGTGCCTTCGTCAGCGAAGCCGATGATGCGCGCCACGCCCGCGGCCACGAGATCGGCGGCCGCGACCGCCGGCGGGAAGCGCAGGAACAGGAACGCGATCAGTGCTTGGAGCGCGAGCCCGGCGCCGACGAGCCGCCATGGGATCTGGCGGCGTGATTCCGACAGCGCCACGGCGATCGCCAGCAGGACACCAAGGCCGAGCAGTGCGTGGAGGAGGGGCATGGGGTCTTCAATCAGCCTTGCGCGATCGCCTCGATGACGTGGCGCGGGTCGTGCTCAGCAGCCAACTCGACGGCTGCGCCGAATGCAGCGTCGCTGATGTCCGTCCATCGGCGCACGGCTTCCTTGATGGAGTCTTGCAGGCAGTCTGCACTCCATGTCTTCATGCACACTCCGCAACCAAATCGCTCGACAAGGCGTGCTTGCCACGTTCCAGACGTGGCGATGATCGGCGCGCCATGCAGCAAGGCGTCCAGGGCGATGCCGCTGACGTTGTCCCGGAAGTGCACGGGATCGTAAGGTGTGAGCACCAGTGCGCCGCTGAATCGCCGCGCGTACTCCTCGCGGTTTGGTGCATTGGCATCAAGACGGAGTCCTCGCCACGCGCACTGCTCGAGCTGCTCCAGCGGCGCATGCTCCGCGGCCCCATGGCGACCGGCGCGCTTGCCGGTCGTCTGGACCAGCATGGGCGTCTCCGGTTGGCTCTGCGCGTAGCGATCCGCGAGCTGGGCGATGAGGTGGATGCCCTTGTTGAGCCTCGCTGCGCCTGCGACTAGCAGGCGGGTGGGCGCTGGCAGCAGTTCAGGCAGCGTGGTGGGCGCGCGCGCCGGATAGGCGATCTGCATCACGTTGCGCCAACCTGCGCCGCGCAGGAACGCTGCGGTCGTTGCGGTCGGTGCCAGGGCCGTGGCCTTGCGCCGAACGGTCCGCGCCATGGACATGGCGATCCGCTGCGAGGGGCCATCCTCGCGCCAGTGGAAGAAGAGCGTGACGTGGGTGGGATCGTGGCGCAGTCCCCAATGCAGCAGTTCGAGCTCCACGGCGTGACGAGCCTTTGCCGTCAGGATCAGCAGCGGAGTCTGGCAGTCACGGGAGAGGTGACGGAGTACGCGCGACTCCGAGGCCTCGGCGCACGACGGCAGTGCCGTGATCAACTCGTGGTCGAGGAGCTCAACGCGGTGCATGCCTGCACCACCATGCACCTCGAGTCGATTGAATCTCGGCGCACAGCGATCAGCGAGGGCTCGAGCGAACTCGGCGTAGTGCCCGGAGTTGCCGGACAGGTTCGGCTCGAGGATGCGCAGCGCTCCGCTCATCCCCAGTGCTGCGCCACCCACGGCGTGGGGTGCATGTGGCGGGTGATCTTGGTCGTGACGCCGTCGATCGCCTCGCGCGGCGTTGGGTGGCCGTGGAACACGACGATCCTGGCACCCTGCGGGATCGATGGCTTGACCCACCGGTTCATCGGGAACTTGGCCATGCAGCGGTACTTGAAGGACACGCACCACTCGGCCGGCCAGTAGCCGAGCTTGCCTGCGTTGTGCAGTTCGCGGGAGATGTACTCCTGCTCATTGCGCACCTCGCGGCGGATCTGCGCGGCCTCGCGCTGGAACCTGTCCAAGAGCTCGGGATGCGCGCCGGCTTCGAAGCGGTAGACCGAGGAATTCCCGGTCGGTCGCCATGGGCGCACCCAGTCCTTGATGATCAGGAACTCGCCCGGGTGGTCGAAGAGCGGGTCGATTGAGTCGACGATGACGATGTCCAGGTCGAGGAAGAGCGTCGGCCCCACGAGATCGAACAGCGGGCGCCTGAACGTGGAGATCTTCCGCCATCCGCGTTCGGGCCCGACTGGATCGTCGAAGTCGGGCAGCGGTCGCGCCTCGATGCCAGGGGACATGCCGCGGGCATCGTCGGTCATGCAGATGAAACGGTGGGGGCGCTTGAGGTGCCTCGACACCATGGCGTGCAGGCGGTTCGGGTACTCAGGCCCGAACTTCGTGCCCCATCGCATGCAGATCACGTTGACCATGGAAAGAGGATATCGAATGCCGGAGCGCAACACGTCCGATGGCTGATCGGCACGATTGCGTCGATGAACGCGGTCTCGCTCGTGCCAACGATGCTCCACGAGTCGCGGCAGGGCACGCCACATCGGCGATCCTCATCACTACGATCCCGCAATGCCCTCACGCAAGCCGATCGTGCCCGCTGGATTCGACCCTGATGCCGCTGCCACCGGCGATGGCCTCTTCGGACTCGACACCCGCCCCGAGGATGCACGGCTCGTCGTGATCCCGGTTCCCTTCGACGCCACGACGAGCTACCGCGCCGGTACCGCGCGCGGCCCCGAGCACGTGCTCGAGGCGAGCAAGCAGGTCGACCTCGAGGACATCCAGTACGGACCGATCTGGCAGGGGGGCATCGGGATGCTGCCGATCCCCAAGCCGATCGCCGTGCTCTCCAAGCGCGCGCGCACGGCCGCGGAACCGATCATCCGCGCGGGTGGGGCGGTACCGGGCAACCGGGCGCACCAGAAGGCCGTTGCAGCAGTCAACGCGTCAAGCGAACTAGTGCACGGATTCGTCGCGGCGGAGTCGGCACGCATCCTCGACCGTGGCGCGATTCCCGCCGTGCTCGGTGGCGACCATGCGAGTCCGTTCGGTCTCATCGCCGAGCTCTCGCTCCGCCATCCGGGCATGGGCATCCTGCAGATCGATGCCCACGCCGACCTGCGCGACTCGTTCGAGGGCTTCGCGTGGAGCCACGCAAGCATCTTCCACAATGTGATGACCCGTCTACCGGGCGTGAAGCGGCTGGTGCAGGTCGGCATCCGCGATGTCGGCTCGCGGGAAGTCGAGTTCATCAAGCAATCCAAGGGCCGCGTGAAGACCTTCTTCGACCAGCACCTTCGCGATCGCCAGTTCGGCGGCGCGACCTGGACTGCCGTATGCAAGGACATCATCGGGGCGCTTCCGCGCGAGGTGTATGTCTCGTTCGACATCGACGGTCTGACTGCCGATCTCTGTCCGCGCACCGGTACGCCCGTCCCCGGCGGCCTCACCTTCCCTGAAGTCTGCCATCTGCTTGAGCTGCTTGCGGCGAGCGGTCGGCGCATCATCGGCTTTGATCTCTGCGAGGTCGCGCCCGGCGCTCCGGATGATGAGTGGAACGGTTGCGTGGGCGCCCGGGTGCTCTACAAGCTCGCGGGCTGCGCACTGCGGAGCCAGAAGGCGATCTGAGGCCTGGTGCCTCGGCGTCCGAACGGTCCGCCCGTGCTCAGACGGGCGCGCTCGCCTCATCAAGGATCGTGACGATCCACGCAAAGAAGAGCAGAAGGTGAACCATGCCCTGCATGATGCTGACGCGGCCGCGTGCAAGGCTGAGCGCGGTCACCAAGAAGGTGCACGCGAGCAGCACAATGAACGGGGGCTCGAGGCCCAGCTCCGGCGTCACGCCCGTCGCAAATCGGATGCCGATGATGGCTGGCACGGTCAGGCCGATCGTGGCGAGCGCACTGCCGAGCAGGATGTTGATCGAGCGCTGCATGTCGTGCCGACGCGCAGCACCGATCGCAGCGAGCCCCTCCGGCGCGAGGACCAGCAGCGCGATCAGGATGCCGCCCAGGGGCAGGGGCAGGCTCCAAGCGACGAGCATGTCGCGGGTACGCCCGCCCAGGCCTTCGGCCATTGCGACGACGGCCAGGAGCGCGAGCGCCAGAAGCACCACAGATCGCCCTAGCGGCGGGGGAGCATGGTGCTTTGGTTCGATCTGTCGCTCGCTGACGCCATGGTGCGCGAAAAAGGTCTGGTGCCGCGTCGACTGCATGAACAGGAAGATGGCGTACAGCACAAGACTGCTGGTCCCCACGAACACTTCCATGGGGTTACTCATCCATCCGCCGGAGTTTGAACGCGTAAATCGCGGAAGCACCATCGTGATGCATGCGAGTGTGATCAGTATGGGCAAATATGCATTGCTCGACTGAGGGTTGAACTCGCCCTCGTGGCCGCGCCAGGCCGACACCAGCATGCACACCCCGAGCAGCAAGTTGAGGATGAGCATGATCACCGAGAACATGGTGTCGCGGGCGATGTCAGGGTCGCCGCTCGATCCGAGCATGACGGCGCAGACCGCGGCCACTTCGATGATGATGGCCGAGACCGTCAGGATGATCGTGCCCAGAGGCTCGCCGAGGCGATCTGCCACATGATCAGCGTGCGTCATGGCGCGCATGGCGGCTGCGACGATGGCCGTGATCAGCACGGCTGTCCACGCCAAGCCCGCCGCACCTGAGGCGGGGCCGCTGGGGCTCCAGTGCGCCAACACCGCAACTCCAGTCAACAACCCTACGGCTATAGGCAGGTCAGCCAAGGCTGAGCGGAGTTTTCCGGCCGGCTTCGCGCTCGTCATGCGCCGGACTCTATCGCCTGTGGAGCAGCGTCAGCACGGTCCCCATGAGCCGAGCATGATGCCCAGATCCGCACCGTCCGTCACGCCGGAACCATTGAGGTCTCCGCCAGCCACTCCCCAGCTTCCGAGCAGGACGCCAAGGTCGTTGCCATCGACCGAGCCGTCGCCATTGAGGTCAGCGGCGCATGCCGTCGCACAACTGATCGAGAGCGCGCCCGACCCGCCGACGCCCGCCACGGGTGCGCCGATGCGGATGAGCCAGGTGCTTCCCGCGGTGACGTCGAGCGTGACGCGCCCGCCGTTGCCGGTGCATCCCGCGGTCGTGTCATCGCAGCCTGCAGGGACCGTGGTTGCGGTCGGACAGGCGCTGCCGGCATAGACCGCGACACGAGTGTCGAAGGTCGGCGATCCGCAGGTCTCCACCGTCAGCGAGCCGTCGCAGGTCGCCACGTGGCGGAACCAGATGTCCTTGGCGCACACGGTGCCCGCACCATCGTTGCACGCAGCAGGCAGCGAGCCGATCGAGTCGGTCGCGGGCGCGGTGGTGAACGCGGTGGATCCGAGCCCGACCTCGATGGCGCCAGCACACTCATCGTTCGCTGGCGGCCCGAGCACGCGCAAGCTGTCCACATACCAGTTGTCTGCAGTGTCGTTGCCGTTCACGCGGAAACGAAGCCGGAACTGGTTGTGGCGCGCATCGGCAGGAAGAATGTGCTCGTGGAACGCGAAGCCGGTGACGGCCACACCGTCGGAGGTCAAGGTGTTCAGGGGCGCCCAGTCCAGTGCGCTGTTGAGGTACTCGATGAAGAACTGCTCGCCCGACTCGACCCCCAGCCGCGACGTGAAGTAACTCACGCTGGCCGCCGCAAGCCCGCCGAGTTGCACGGTGTTCGTACGGCAGTCGTCATCGTCGTACTCGCCAGTGCCGGTCGACCCGAGGTTCATGGAGTTCGGTGCAGTTGGCTCATTGAGCGCGGTAGCAGAGATGGTCACACCGTCGTTGAAGATCCAGCGCAATGTCGCCAGCGCGGTGCCGATGTCAAAGTCGTCCACGAAAGGGGGGAGCGAGGGCAGCGGTCGGGTGAAGTCGCAGGACACGGCATTGATGTAGCCACTGGTCTCGCTGATCGCTCGGGTATCGAGTTTGAGGTTCGAGCCGCTCAGCCCGCCGCATCCCCCGTTCGCCGAGCACATGATGTGGCAGTTGTCGTTTCCGTCCGAGTCGCAGTGCGTGCAGTTCCAGTTGTGGCCAAGTTCGTGCGCCGAGAGCGACACGCGGAAGGTCAGCGATGTCGTGTAGCGGCTCTCCACGATGCCATAGCCAACGCCCGACGCGGCTTGGCAGACCACGCCCAAGTATGCAAGCCCGATCGCGCCGCCCGAGAAGTTGTAGCCGCTGAACATGTGCGCGATGTCGCGGAAGGCGCCGCTGAGGGGCGTTGCGCCCCACAGGGCATCGAACTCATTGAGTCGGGCATCGATGGTGGTTCCGGCATACGGATCGGTGGAGGCTGATCGGATCACCATCACGCTGATCTCGTGCACGATGTTGACATCGCGGTCGTAGATCGTGTTGACATTGGCGATGATGTTCTCGATGTCGTTCACCGTGTTGATGACCGAGCTCCCGTTCTTCTGGAAGAACTCGTAGTCCGTCTCGCACGCGACCTCGACCTGCTGCGGGGTGGTGCCGGCCAGCGAGCCGCCGCCGCCGGATTCCGGCGCCACGCGGTACAGCTCGGTGTCGAAGCCTGGGCGGCCGATGGCGCAGCCCGCTTCGTCGACGGCAACGTCGGACGCTGCGTACGTCGCATGCACCGATGAGGCGGGAAGGTCGGAGCAGAGCTCATGCAACGGCTGGATGCCGAAGGTCGATCCGTCCTCAAGGGTCACGATTCCGCTGAAGCCGGTTGGCAGCAGGGAGCCAACGACGGACGTGTTGGGGCGGCTGGCAATCGAGCCCCGATAGGTGCGGATGGCCGGCGCATCGATCTCGTGCAGCGAGCGGCCGTCGTCCACGAGCACCTTGAACCGGTCCCCACGGACCGAGTGCTTGGCCAGGTCCAGCGTGACCATGTTCGCACCCAGCGGCACCTCCACGGAGAAGGAGGCGGGAAGGTCCTTTGGAAGCAGCGGCTCGCACGGAATGAAATGGGAGATGCGCTCTAATCCGCAGTCTTGCACCGGCGGCACGGTTGATCCGCCGCTTGCGAGAGCATGGGCCGTGAGGCTGAGGGCAATGGCACAGCACGCCGGGGGGAAAGCGAGTGGTCGCCAGAACATGCCTCTAACCTAGGTATGGAATGGTCTGAGGCCAAGGATGCGGTCCGAATACAGCGAAAAAGAGCCCCCGGTCCGCAAATCGATGCTCGATGCACCGACCCGTAACCGCGTCAGTGACCAAACCCCGTCAGGGGTTGAGCGGCTCCATCTGCGCATCGTTGGTGATGCCGGCGTCGGCGTTGTTGGCGTCATCCTGCTCCGAGATGGCGTTGAGTTGCTCTTGTTCCCGGGCGCGAGCGTCCTCGACTGCCGAGCCTTCCTGGACGGGGTCGGGGCCGCTGTCACAGGCCAGGAGCGCGATCGCAGTCAGCGTGAGTTGGGCGAAGAGTTTCATGGAGGGGATGCTACGAAGCACCGACACCCCCATCGGCGGGTGATTCTCAAGATGTGACCAATAACAAATCAGAAAAGAACCGGGTTACGTTGGATTTTGTGTCCATCTGAGGCACCGTTCTGCATCGAGGGTGAAGGGACTCGCAGAGTTTCTTTTCCTCCCTTTCCCTCATCCCAACAGTTCAGGAGTTTCAGATGAACACTCGCGTCATGTGCGCAGTGATGGCCGCCTCGGCAGTCGGCATGGGCGTTGCCCAGGTCGTTGCCAACCCCGGCTTCACCTACAGCGACTCGACCGGCGACATCGGTGCAGGCCTCGCTACCGGCGGCGGCACGCTCGACCTCGTCAGCATGGAAGTGTCGAACACCTCCACCGACATTGTCTTCAAGCTGACCGTCAACGGCAGTTTCAGCAACGTCGACTGGGGCAAGTTCATGGTCGGCATCGCCACCAACAATGGCACCGGCACCAGCACCGGCAACGGCTGGGGCCGCCCGATCAACATGTCCGCCAACGGCGGCATGACCCACTGGATCGGTTCGTGGGTTGATGGCAGCGGCGGCGCTGAACTGCGCTCGAACGCAATTGGTTGGGGCCTCCTCGGCGCCACCTACAGCGGCAACTTCGGCGGCTTCAGCGCCGGCGGCAGCCAGATCACCTGGACGGTGAGCATGGCTGCGCTCGGCCTGAACGTCGGCGACAGCTTCGTCTTCGACGCCTACTCATCGGGTGGCGGCAGCAGCGACGGCGCGATCGACGCGCTCTCGAGCAGCTCGCCGAGCGTGGCCAACTGGGGTGATACGTTCACCACCACCACTGGCTTCAGCTACACCGTCGTCCCGGCTCCCGGCGCGCTGGCGCTCCTAGGCCTGGCGGGCCTCGGCCGCCGCTCGCGCAAGTGAGCACGCGGTCGCACCTCACGGCGTGATCTGACCTGAACACCCCCGCACGGGCGAGCGCCTGTGCGGGGGTTATCTTTTCCGGCGTTGCCCGCCTCGATCCTCGGTATCTCTGCGTTCTTCCACGACAGCGCCGCAGCGCTCGTGCAGGATGGCGCGATCGTCGCCGCAAGCGAGGAGGAACGCTTCTCGCGCATCAAGCAGGACGATCGTTTCCCGGCGCAGGCCGCCACATGGTGCATTGAGCACGCTGGACTGTCGCCCAAGGAACTCGATGCGGTGGTCTTTTATGAGAAGCCCCTCGTCAAGTTCGGGCGCATCCTTGAGACGGCCTTGGCCACGGCCCCCTTCGGCTTCCCGCAGTTCGTTCGTGCGATGCCGGCGTGGCTGCAGCGCAAGCTGCACCTGCCACGAGAGATCGATCGTGGACTCGGCGGCTCGTACGAGGGGCCGATCTTCTTCACGACGCACCACGAGTCGCACGCTGCGAGCGCGTTCTTCCCGAGCCCGTTCGAGCGTGCGGCGATCCTGACGCTCGATGGCGTGGGCGAGTGGTCGACCGCAACATGGGGCGTAGGACGTGGCAACACGCTCGAACTCCGCGAGGAGATGAGATTCCCGCATTCGCCGGGCCTCCTCTACAGCGCCTTCACGCAGTGGTGCGGCTTCCGCGTCAATTCCGGCGAGTACAAGCTGATGGGCCTCGCACCGTACGGTGAGCCACGGTTCGCCGAAGCCATCCTGGATCGCGTCGTGCGGTTGCATGAGGACGGCTCGTTCTGGCTCGACCAGCGATGCTTCGAATACGTCGGTGGGCTGCGCATGACCAGTCGCCGCCTGCACGCGATCCTCGGCGGACCGCCGCGCGCGCCAGAGGCCCCGATCACCCAGCGCGAGATGGATGTCGCCGCGAGCATCCAGCGCGTCATCGAGGAGATCGTGCTGCGCATGGCCCGGCATGTGCACCGGCAGACCGGCGAGCGGGCGCTTTGCATGGCCGGTGGCGTCGCCCTCAATTGCGTGGCCAATGGTCGGCTGCTTCGCGAAGGTCCCTTCGAGCGCCTGTGGATCCAGCCTGCAGCCGGCGATGCTGGGGGTGCGATCGGTGCGGCGCTCGCGCACTGGCACCTACACCGCGGCGAGCCTCGGGTGGTCCAGCCCAATGATGCCCAGTGCGGCAGCCTGCTCGGGCCGGCGATCAACGGGCTCGATGCCCGTGCCGAGCTCGAGTCGATGGGCGCAGTGGTCGACGCGCACGACGACGAGTCGATCATCGAGGCCATCGTCGCCGAGCTCGCCTCAGGCCGGATCGTCGGCCATGTCGATGGGCGCGCCGAGTTCGGTCCGCGAGCGCTCGGGAGCCGATCGATCTTGGGCGATCCTCGTGATCCATCGATGCAGCGGCGGATGAACGTGGCCATCAAGTTCCGCGAGTCGTTCAGGCCTTTCGCACCGGCCGTGCTCTCCGGCCGCGAGCGCGAGTGGTTTGACCTTGATGCAGCGAGCCCGTACATGCTGTTGGTCGCACCGGTCGCCGCGGTGCGAAAGACCGTCGCTGCCGTGGACCAGGGCCTGCGGGGCCTTGATCGGCTCAAGGCGATCCGCAGCCAGATCCCTGCGGTGACCCATGTCGATGGATCGGCGCGGGTGCAGACGGTCGATCCAGAACGCGCGCCGCGCTTCGCGGCGATCCTTGCTGCGTTTGAGCGGCTCACCGGTTGCCCGGTCCTGGTCAACACGAGCTTCAACATCCGCGGCGAACCCATCGTGCACGACGCGCGTGATGCCTACCGATGCTTCATGTTCACCGACATGGACACGCTGGTCGTCGGCAATCTGCTGATGCGCAAGGACCGGCAGCCTCCGATGGCGGGAGCGGAGGAGTACCGGCGCTCCTTCAAGCTAGACTGATCCCATGGCACGACGCTCCTTCCTCGGCGAGCTGTTCGACTTCGTCCGTGCGAACAAGGCGTGGATGCTCGTGCCGGTGATCGTGGCGCTGCTCATCGTCGGCGTGCTCATCGTGCTCGGAGGCACGCAGGCGGCGCCCTTCATCTACACGCTCTTCTGAACGGCGCGCGATGATCGATGTCCATTGGTCACCGGATGCCCGTCGCCTGCGCACGTGGGGACTGCTTGCCCCGGCGCTCCTTGGGCTGGTCGGTGCGCTCATGTGGTTCGTGCCTTGGGGCCCGTTCCCTCACCTGCGTCCCGTGGCGCCGGTGCTCTGGTCGATCGGTGCGCTTGCGCTGGTCACGGCAGGGCTCGGGCTGCCGGGCGGACGCTGGGTGTACCGCGCATGGATGGGCCTGGCGTGGTGCGTCGGGACGCTGCTGGGAACCCTTGCCCTGGCCATCGTGTACGCGTTCGTGGTCATCCCCATCGGCGTCATCGCGCGCTGCTGCGGATGGGATCCGCTCGATGCACGCGCGGCGACGCGGACCTCACGATGGCACGCCTTGCCTGCAGCGCGGCATGACCCTGAACGGCAGTTCTGACCATGGCCAAGCCCGACCCATCGACCCGTGCATCGCTTCCCCGCTGGAAGCGCGTGGTGTTCACGCTCGTCACGCTGTCGGTCCCGCTCGTGGCGCTCGTGCTGCTTGAACTGGGACTTCGGCTCGCCGGCTTCGGTGGCTATCCCGCGTTCTTCCGGGATACCGGGGAGCTCTCGCCGGGGCAGTCACTCGTCATCACCGTGCCTGATGCCTCGCGGCCGTACTTCTTCGCCGATCCTGATCGTGCTGGCTACGCCGAGGAGAGCGAGTTCGTGATGCCCAAGCCGGCTGGGACCTTCCGCATCATGCTTGTGGGCGAGTCCGCGGCCAAGGGCTATCCGCAGCCGCGCAATCTTTCGATGGGTTCGTTCTTGCAAGCGCTGCTGCAGGAACGCTGGCCAGACTGTCGCGTCGAGGTCATCAACCTCGGCACCACGGCCGTGGCGAGCTTCCCGCTTGTCTACCTCACGCAAGCGGCCGTCGAGCATCAGCCCGATCTCGTGGTGCTGTACGTCGGCAACAACGAGTTCTTCGGCGCCTACGGCACGGCGTCGATCAGTGCATCAGGCACGATGCCGGTCACGGCGCTGCCTTGGGTCCGCGCGGTGCGTGGCTTGGCCTTGGTGCAGGGCGTCGAGGGACTGCTTCGTGGCGGTTCCGCGGGCGACCGGACGCTGATGGAGCAGATGATCGGCCAGACGGTCATTCCTGCCGACGCGGCCCTGCGCACCGCGGCCGCGACGAACCTCGGGACCCACATCGAGCAGATGGTCAACGCATGCTGCTCCTTCGGAGCAGTGCTCGTCTGCACGACTGCGAGCAACGAGGCTGGACTCATCCCGCTCGGGCAAGAGGTGCTCGATGGGTTGTCTGACGAAGACCGCCTGTCGATCGAGCGCGATCTCGCCGTGGCGCGGATGGCCGCGACCGGTGATGCTGCGGCTGCCGAATCATCGGCGCGTGCCGTGATCGAGCGCGCTCCACAGCACGCCGAGGCTCACTACTGGCTTGGCAAGGCGCGGGCCGTGCAGGGGGACCGAGTCGGTGCCCGAGCAGCGTTTCTGCGTGCGCGGGACTGCGACACGATGCCGTGGCGGCCGACGAGCGCCACCGAGCAGGCGATCCGGGATGCGGCCAAGCGCTCTGGTGCAACGCTGTGCGATGTTGCCGAATCGTTCCGCACGATGAGCCCCGAGGGTGCAACCGGCTGGGAGCTGCTTGATGACCATGTCCATCCGAGCCTGCGCGGCCAGGCGGAAGCCGGACGGCTCATGGCGAATGCGATCCTTGGGATGGCAGCCATGCCGAAGGGTGAGCCTATTGCTGAGGGGTTCGACTGGTCGGCGGTGGCTGCTCGACTCGGAGCCAATCCCTGGGATGCATGGCGCGTCGACCACACGCTGCGCGTGCTCTTCGGTGTGCCGTTCATGAAGCGCTCCAACGCGGAAGCTTTCATTCGATTCGACCGTGCTGCCGGAGCCCTTGAGGGATCGGTCTCGACCCCCATTCGCGCCGTGCTCGAGGAGTGGAAGACCATCCGGCCGCACGCCGGAGCGCAACGGCCGGTCACGGGCATGGTGGCCCGTGCCATGCTGCGCGAGGGGCGCGCAGCCGATGCGGAGCCGCTTTACGCGATCGCGCTCAACCAAGTTCCCGGCTACATGAGCTGGAGCCTTGAGTACGCCTACTTCCTGCTGGCGTGCCGTGAGAAAACCAAGCCAGCGCTCGATGCCGCCGACCTACAGCTGGCGTCCGATGCCATCGCGCGTGGACGGTTTCTGCTCGCCCATGGCGAGTCAGGGTCGGGATTCACGGAGCGATACATCGGTCGGCTCCATCAGCTGCGGGGGGAGTGGGCCGAGGCGATTCCCTACCTCGTGACCGCCCGGCCACGGATGCAGGCTGAAGATCTGGTGGCGTGCGATCAGGCGCTGGTGGCCTCGTACATCAAGCTCGGCAAGACTGGTGATGCGCTTGCCTTGTGCGAAGAGGGAATCCGTTCAAGTGGTCGCTTTGTGCCGATCTACCAGCGCCTGCGTGAGCAGGTGCAGCAGGGCAAGTGATCGAGGCCGTTGGCCCGCAGCCCCTGGCGGCCATGGGCCGCCTAGGCCCCGCGGCCACGGGCCGCCGCCCGCGGAGCGGGCCACCCGCGCGCAAAAGCGACGAAGCCGAAGGCATGGCCTTCGGCTTCGAGCATGGCAAGCGGGTGAAGGGGATCGAACCCTCGACATCTACCTTGGCAAGGTAGCGCTCTACCGCTGAGCTACACCCGCACGGACCCCGCCTGCGGTCACTGACGGGACGGGAACTATACCGCTCCTCAAGGGTTGCGCAAGTGATTCCGGGGGTCGTGCGTGGAGTCCGAGAACGCGCAGTGACGTCGTCATGGGCTAGCCTCTCATGCATGTCGCAGGACTTCCATCTGCATGGGCGCGTTGCGCTCGTCACCGGCAGCAGCAAGGGGCTTGGCAAGGCCATGGCCTTCGCGCTTGGCAAGGCCGGCGCGCGCGTTGCCTTGAATTACGCGAATGACCAAGCGTGGGCCGAACGGACCTTCGCCGAGTTCCAGGCACTCGGGTACGAGGGCGCGCTCTTTCGCGCCAACGTCACGGACGAGCATGAGGTGAACCACATGGTCGCCGACATCGAGCGAACGCTCGGTGCGGTGCACACGCTGGTGGTCAATGCCACGCCGAAGCAGCCGCTCAAGCCGATCGAGGCGTACGACTGGGCCTTCTACCAGTCCATGCTCGACTTCTTCGTCAAGAGCCCGTACTTGCTCACGCGCGCGGTGCTGCCTTCGATGAAGCAGCGCAAGGCCGGGCGGATCATCAACATCACCAGCGAGGTGTTCGCTCGTGGGGTCGGCAACTTCAGTGCCTATGTTGCAGCCAAGGGAGCGCAGACCGGCTGGACCCGCAGCATGGCGACGGAGCTGGCACCGTGGCACATCACCGTCAATGCCATCGCTCCCGGATGGATCCCGGTCGAGCGCCATGCAGACGATCCACAGCATGAGAAGGACGCCTATGAGCGCCTCATCCCCATGGGCCAGTTCGGGACCCCGGATGATGTCGGTGGTGCCGTCGTCTTCCTGTCGAGCGATGCCTCGCGCTTCGTGACCGGCCAGTCGATCCATGTCAACGGCGGCATGACCGTTTTCTGAATCACCAAGGGA
>Ga0194118_10005255_pt1 | contig 13624 bp, 8 predicted proteins | sample TA2MahsurfametaG_2_FD_148662 | JGI IMG/M metagenome (GOLD analysis project Ga0194118, IMG submission 148662) | Freshwater microbial communities from Lake Tanganyika, Tanzania - TA2015013 Mahale N5 surface | ecosystem: Environmental > Aquatic > Freshwater > Lake | place: Tanzania: Lake Tanganyika...
AGGGAGTTGATATCAGCAGCAGCGATATCAACCCATTCGGGTCTGGTATGATTCAGTAAACACAACATAGGATAGAAAGAAGAAACGAAGCTGTCTATAAGCCGAATTCTGTCTCCCTTGGGAGGAGAAGCATTTATCTTGAATCAATGTTGCCATTGATTTCCATGCGGCATACCCGAAAAAGTTGATATCGAACGAGCAATTCGATTGTCCGAAGACACCTTTTTCTTATTTGCCTTGCTCCGCGTGGGGTTTGCCATGCCATTCATGTCACCATGAATGCGGTGAGCTCTTACCTCGCCATTTCAACCTTACCGAATAAATCGGCGGTATGTTTTCTGTTGCACTTTCCGTCGACTTCTCATTTCTTGCGAAATGCATCATCGCCTTTGTGTTACAAAGCACGCTGCTCTTTGGAGTTCGGACTTTCCTCACCGTGAAAACACGGCGCGCTTCTCCGACAGCCCCGTCAATAGTGGTTATTCTCCGACGAGAATCCTTCCGCAATGTTCGCAGAGAAACATCAAGTCGGGTTTATTTCTCATTTCAACAATTTTTTGAGGAGGAACGGCGCTGAAGCATCCTGAACAGCTATTCTTCTTTACTTTTACTGCAGCATCTTTATGGAATGTTCTGATGCGTTCATATTCAGCAAAAATGGTGGTTGGGATTTCTTTTGCCAGTGCAGCTCGTTTTTTTGTTTGTTCAAGAATCTCATCATTGTGTCCAAGAGAAATGGAAGTGAGTTCTTGTTCTTTTTCAGCAAGATGCTTTTGAGCTTCATCCAATTCAGTAGCACTCTGTTCCATGATTGACCGAAGATTCTCTTCTTTTACACCGATTGTTCTTTGGTCATCATAAATTTTATTGCGCTCATCTCTTAGTGATTCAATCTCATGCGTGATGGCATCAAATTCTTTATTGTTTCTGACATTGAATTGTTGCTGTGCAAGCTGATCTTCTTTGTCTTTTATCTCTTGTAAGCGAATATGCGAGCGACTTTTAAACTCTTCAATATCATGAATGTCCTTTTGTGATTGTTCTGCTTGTTTGGTTTTCAAGCCAACAAATTCTTCTGCTTCTTTCACTTGCTGAGGCAGATCGCCAAGCTCTTCCTTAAGGTCGTCAAGAATTGCATCAATTTCTGACATGGTTGAAAGCATAGTAGCGAGAGAGTTCATAATAAGCTCTTGGTGATATATGATTGAATCTAATTAACGTCCGAATTAAGCATATTGTATTGGTGAAGTATGAACCTCTGAACCAATGATTGTCAAGTACTTGAGTGTTTCATCATGTTTGATGATTGACATCATGCCGGACACAACAAATTGTTCCATTTCCGCATGACCTGGATCAAGCAACATAATTGCTCCTTTGGCTTCGTGAAATTGATGATATTTCACATCTGCAGTTATGAAGCAATCAACATTAGCATCCAAAGCCGATTGCATGTATTGAGAACCGCTACCGCAAACCATGGCAATCGTCTGAATATGGTCTGACTTTCCTTTCGTAAATCGAACAGGAGCTCCGAAGACTCGAGAACAATGTTCGGCGAATTCAATCGAATTCATACTCTCGGGAAGGGATCCGATAATTCCCATGCCGAATTGTTCGAGATTCTTGTCCGGAATGAGTGGTCTCAATGTAGAACGTTCAAGTCCCAGAGATTGAGCCGCAAGAGCATTTGTACCATGAGGATGAGTATCGAAATTCGTATGAACAACGATAAGCCCGATATTGTATCGGATGAGATCATGCACATGGGATGAGACTCTGTCTTGTCTGGTGATCGTTCTCAGAGGCGAAAAAATCAGCGGATGAAAGACACAAATGCAATCAATGTCATGTAAAGCGGCTTCTGAAATGACATCTTGATTTATTTCATATGCAACAAGCAAATTTCGAATTTCAAGATTGCTTGGATAACGACCGATTTGTAGGCCAATGGCATCTCCACTCCAGGCAGTTTCAGGAGGGAATAGCTCATTGAGTCTATCATTCAATTCAGTGATCGTCATGAAATGCCAAAGAAAAACCTAACGTTGACACTTCAAAAATAGCAAAGTTTTTCCAAATCAGCCATTTCCAAGATGTTCGAGCATCAATTAGAAGGCTTTGATTGAATAGCCGGAGCAGGTGTGGCACCAGCTGCGGCAGGCTTCTTTTTCCGAGAATATTGAACTGATGCACGTAATTTCACACCATCTCTGATTATGCCGCGAACTCTTAATGTGTCTTCTGCGGCTATGTATCGTTCCTTGTTTGGCAAACCGCCTCTTGCGCTTTGTGGAACTTGCGATATGGGAATCCAAGCTTCTTCAGTATTCATTGGATCTTCAGGAAGCGTGATCTTAAAGGTATTATCTGTAATGTCCCACCAAGGGCCACCCTTTTTTCTGGAAAAATCAAACATGTCAAGTATGATGACAGGGGTACCCGAAAAGGGAATATATCGGCGCTTTATTGTGTCTCGCTTTGCGCCTTCACCCCAATAGAATAGCCAGCGTGCATCATCTCTGAATTGGCGAATGCAAGAGTGAGATACCGGTCTTCCTGGCATATCAAACTGGTGAAATGCACTACCGGCATGCAAATGAAAATTCCATGTATAAGGTAAAATCCAACTGGAATTGAGAGATGATCTACGCAGGATATGTCTCCAATTCAGTGCATATTTTCCAGGAAATGTAGCTTTTCGTTCTTCGCCTGTATTGCAAGCGGCGAAGCGTACCAATTTTCCATATTCATAACATGCATAACTCTGCCATGCATTGGATACGATGATGATTTTGGGTAATGAATCCAAGGCATGATATTCAGCAGGGAATACAGAATAATCAGTAAGATTTGGTGACAGCAAGCTTGGAATGATGACGGTGTCGCCAACTCTGAAATAATGGAGGTCTTTTCTGTTGACGGTAATGAATGCTCTGTATGCAATATTCTGAACAGTATCAACTTTTCTATATGCTCTTCGAATGGAATCTAAATGCTTTCCATTTGCAATCACTGTTTTTGTGTACGTGATTATCTGTCCAGCAGAACCAACTTGAGTTTTGGCATTGTTCTTTGCTTGTGCGCTGTCTTTACGATTTGTATCAATTGAAGCTGTTTTCTTGGTTTTGGCATTGTTCTTAGGTTTTGGATCTTGTGGGTTACCCGGCGTATTTCCACAAGCACCCCATCCCAATGTCAAAGATGCTATTGCACCTAAAACCACTAATGTCAATTGTTTCCCATTCAAAGGTATCCGATTCATAAACCTCAAACCTCACAAAATAAAGTGTCAATTACCAAATGCTATGCCCAATGCGATGAATAGTCCGCCAAAATCAGTTATGGGTAAATCTTTTATGCTTTCAAGACCAGTCCCGCCATAAGGAATCACATAATATCGTATCAAAGCAGATAATGATGTTCTTCCTTCATTCCCAAATGCTGAACCTAGGCTCACATAACCTGTCGGCCTGCCATGAGCGAGAGTTCTTTGTTCTGTTTGCACAAGATTCTGACCATAAGGTACTTGAAGAATCATTGCATATCCAACACCGCAACCAATAAATGGTCTAAATGAATCAGATAGAGATTCTCTGAATAATCGTTGTTGCATGCCGATTGTCAATGGAAATGAAAATAGCCTATTGACTTTATTCGGTATGAATGTGCTTCCGGTAAAAGGATCTATATACTCTAATTCATCACTGTTTCTATTGCCGGTCATCCCCAGCAATGCATTCATTGATAATGATGGATTCAATTGTTTGGTATAAGAACATCCTGCTCCAAATCCATTGCCCGAAAACAGTAATTCAATACTCCAAAAAGATGAATGCTGCATTGTTTCCTCTTGTTGATTGATTAGCGGTCTCGGAGATTTGAAAACCATCATGGAATCTGGAACTGAACCATAATCAATCATACCTTTGTCTTGCCCCATCATTGTGTGCATACACATCAATAAAAGGTGAAAAGTCGCCAAAAGAATATAATGCATCTTTAGATGTATCAATGACATGACTCTATTTTAGCAAGAAATATGCCATCTTATCCAAAAATGACATCATGTTGTGCTTGGATTGCGGGTTTCAATACAAAAGTAATGCTCTAAGTTCCTGTTCGATGATATCAGCATTGGGCAACATTGCTTTTTCAAGCGTTGGTGCGAATGGGGTTGGAGAATCGAATGCCGCAACCCTTTTCACGGGGGCATCGAGTGAGTCGAATGCCTTTTCTGTGATCCTTGCAGAGATCTCGCCCGCAAATCCGCCCGTCAAAGTTGCCTCATGTGTTATGAGTACCCGATTTGTTTTTCTTGCCGAAGCAAGTACGGCTTCTTCATCAAATGGCACTAATGTTCGTATGTCAATGACCTCAATTGAAACTCCTTCTTTCTTCATTCTTTCGGCAACTTCAATCGCCATGTGTACTGCGCTCCCATAGCAAATGATAGATGCATCGTTTCCTTCGCAAACAGTACGTGCTTTCCCCAAGGGGATTGAATATTCACCTTCAGGCACTTCTTCTTTGATTTTTCTATATAAACCCTTATGCTCAAAAAACACAACCGGATTATTATCACGTATTGATGCTGTCATCAGCCCTTTTGCATCGGCAGGTGAAGAAGGACAAACAACTTTCAACCCTGTTGCTTGCACAAACCATGCTTCGGAATTTCTGGAGTGAAATGGATTGGCACCTACGCCTCCACCGGCTGGTCCACGTACGACCATTGGAACACCAATGCCCCAGCGATACGCTGTTGTACCTGCAACATTCACCAATTGATTGAAACCACAAGTGATGAAATCCATGAATTGCATTTCCACCACGGGACGCATTCCATTGAGTGAAGCACCGATTGCTGCACCAATGATCGCTGCTTCCGAAATGGGCGCATCAATAATTCTCTTGTTCCCAAATTCATCAAGAAATCCTTTCGTGAGCTTGAATGCTCCACCATACGTTCCGATATCCTCTCCGATCATAAACACGGATTCATCCTTTCTCATTTCGATTTTTAATGCATCCGATATCGCTTCGAGATATGTCATGACAGGCATAGTGTACCTTGTTAATTTCTTTAAGAGTGAATTGAAATGCAATTGGCTATGGTTTTGGCCTTTTCTTTGAGAGATTCGATTGATGTATCGGCATCACCCCAAGCGAGCGCAACACCCATGCGTCTGTATTTACGAGTCGAGGGTTTACCAAAAAGTCGTATATCCGATTGGGGAATCGCTAATGCTGCTTGCAGTCCATCATATGAGGGCTTGCAATGATCATCTTCTGTATAGAGAATAACCGCACTGGCACCAGGTCTTTCGAGATTGACATAGGGGATGGGCAATCCTAAAACAGCTCTACAATGTAATTCGAATTCAGAAAATGTTTGTGTCGCCGCAAGAGTGACCATTCCCGTATCATGCGGGCGTGGACTCAATTCAGAAAAATACACTTCATCTCCTTGGATGAAAAATTCAACACCCCAAATACCGGCTCCGGTAAGAGCAGTGGTTACTTGTTCTGCAATCGCGCATGCTTTCGCATAAGCTATTTCAGACATTGCACATGGTTGCCAACTTTCTTGATAATCACCTCGTTCCTGACGATGACCAATAGGCGGACAAAACAGAACAGGACCTTTTTGCTGTGTAACTGTCAGCAATGTTATTTCATAATCGAATGTAATGAACTCTTCAATGATCACTTCATTTGAATCACCACGGCCACCTGTTGCTGCATAATGCCAACAAGATTCTAGGTCTGCAGGACTTTTTATTGTTGACTGGCCTTTTCCGGAAGATGACATCAGTGGTTTAATGATGCATGGATAGCCCATTTCATCTGCAATGGTTTTTGCTTCCTCCATTGATGTTGCATATCCGTATTGAGCGGTTTTAACTGACAATTCTTTTGCGGCAAGATCTCTGATGGCTTTACGATTCATCGTGAAATTTGCGGCCTTTGCACTTGGAACTACTTGTATCCCTTGAGCTTCATAGGTATAAAATCGCTCTGTCCTTATGGCTTCGATTTCAGGGATGATGATGTCAGGCTTATGCTTTGCAATGATCGCATCAAGTGCATCACCATCCAACATTGAGATCACCTCGCATTCATCAGCCACGTGCATGCCCGGTGCATTTGCATAAGAATCAACTGCTATGACATGATTTCCGAGTCTCTGGGCGCTAATGATTGTCTCTTTCCCAAGCTCTCCTGAACCAAGAAGCATTATTTTTTTTGGTAACATGTTACTTAATCCATGAATACATTACGGAATGCTTCCTCTGCTGGAGGAAATGGAAGATCTATGACAGCATCGATGGCATTGCGCATATCTTGAATGATTGCTTCACGCATGCTTTCTATTTCAGATTTCTTCAATACTTTTTTTGCAATGCAATGTCCGATATATCTGTCAACAGGATCCATCAATTGCCAATGTGCAAGAAGTTCCTTGGGAACATAGCTAAAATCATCATGTTCGGCATGACCCCTCATGCGCATTGTGATGGTTTCTATGATGGTAGGTCCTTCACCGTTTCTAGCCCTTGCCACTGCATCAATGCATGTTTCATAAACAAGTTCCACATCGGTTCCATCAATCGTGATACCATGGCATCCATATCCGAGAGCTCTGTCTGAAAGCCGCTCACATGCAAACTCAATGGAATTGGAGGAAGAATAAGCGTATTGATTATTCTCGATAATTAGAATGAGTGGCAATTTCTGAACTGAAGCAAAATTTAATGCTTCATGAAATTCCCCTGTTTGTGAACCTCCATCACCGATATATGTCATGGCAACGCACATCTCACCACGAAGTTTGGAAGCCATCGTGTAACCTGCGGCAACAGGAATCATTGCACCCAGATGGGATATATTTCCATAAATTCTTTTTTGAGGATCCGCATAATGACCAGTGCCGTCTGTGCCTCTCATCAAACTTCCTTCACGCGCAAGAAATGCTTTCATCAATACGTCGAGTTCTTGTCCGAATACAAAGTGACCACCGATATTTCTATGCATTGGAAACAATACATCATCAGGACCCAATGCTGATGCCGAACCGACACTTGTAGCTTCATTCCCGGTTTGTGAATAGACCCCTCCAAATGCACGACCTTGTCTGTTTAATCGCTGCATTGCAAGATCAAATTCCCTTGCCATGAGCATGTGTTTGAGAAATGAAATGCGTTGTTGTTTATCAACCTTTGGTGAAGTGATAAGAGACGGAATTGATGTCGACATGATCATTGAATTAAAGTGTGATGATACTTCCTTGTTGCATGGATTCAACGGCAGCAATGCTGGCTTCAGTCACATGCATGATGGTTTCGAAGGAGATTGGAAGGGGGCTTCCGGATTTCACTGCTTGAATGAAAGCATGAACCTCTTCTTTGTGACCTTTTTTTCCATCATAGGTTTGCTGCTTGGTTTTTTTGCCCGCTGAAAACAAGACAGAAGTGAAATTATTCATGATAGCTGATTTGCCCTCAGAAAAAACCTCGCAATATTCTTTTTCAACAGATGCATCACCATTGGCTAGATATAATATTGTACCAATGCTACCATCGGAGAAGCGAATGGTTATATGCGTTGAATCATGATGAGCTATGTGTCGACCTTCATGTGAAAGTGCTCTGGCAAAGACTTCAATTGGTTTTGCATTTGTAAGATATACCATGCAATCAATGAAATGACATGCCTCTCCAATAATTCTTCCTCCTTGTTTGGGATCTTGAATCCAACTGGAGAGGGGAATGGAACCGGCATTGATACGATACATCATTGATAATGGAGAAGTTCTTTCTGAAAAGAATGACTTGATGTCTTTGAATGGTTTGGAAAATCTGCGATTGAATCCAACCATAACTTTTCCATCATGCGTTTCTACGGCAGATTGAATGTCTTGCAATTCCACTCGGTTGATACACAAAGGTTTTTCAACGAAAATGGGTTTGCCATTCTGCACTGAAGAAAGTACAAATGAAGCATGGGTGTCATGTCTGCTTGCGCAAAAAATGATATCAGTCAAAGGATCTGCAATCAATTCATCTGAGTGTGTTCCGGCATGTGCAAAACCAAAATGCTTTGCAACTGAAAGTGCATTTGCAGGATTGGATGTGGTAACAGCATGCATCCGTATGCCAAGAGTTCTTAATGGCGGTAGCAATTGTGCTTGAGCAAAACTTCCGGCACCGATAAATCCGATTCCTGGATTGTTCAATTGCTTTTCTGATTTCTGCAGAGAAATAGTTGATTGGGGAATCGCATCAGGAGAATACAGCAATGCAATACCTAAATGAGGTTCAGGATTTTTTCCTGAAATGATATCATAGGCAGATAATGCATCACCAATAGCAAATGTATGGGTTGTCAATTGTGCTGTTGTTACAACTTGCTGTTCCAATAGATCTATGAAAGCCTGCATATTGCGTTGTTCAGTCCAGCGAACATAACCTGCGGGATAATCAATGCCTTGTTCTTCATAGAGGGGGTCATATCTTCCGGGTCCATAACTGCAGGAAATGCGTAGATCAAGTTCCTTTTCATAGAATGGTGAACGTGGTATGTTCATTGGAACTGCGCCGACTATGACAATCGGGCTTTTCTTTCTTGAAATAGACAATGCCAATTGAATTGGAGCATCTGAATCTGTGCTTGCTGTTATAATCACTGCATCAGTACCAATTCCTCTCGTGAAATTCATGATTGTTGAAACCGAAGAGGAATTGCTTTGAAGGGTGATATCGCATCCATGTTGTTTTGCAAGGGTGAGTACTTCATCGTTAAGATCTAGTCCTATGACTCTGCAGCCGGAGGCCTTAAGCATTTGTACTGTCAATTGTCCAAGAAGACCAAGTCCTATGACAGCAACTGTTTCACCTAATCGCAAATCCGCCTGGCGAATTCCTTGTAGAGCAATTGCTCCAAGCGTAGTATATGATGCATCCATGAATGAAACTGATTCAGGAAGCTTGACGGCAAGATTTTTGGGGACGCTGATAAATTCTGCATGATGTGCATACTGTGCCCCTGCACATGCAACTCTGTCACCGGGAGAAAATTCTTCACATTGTGATTCAATTACTATTCCCGAGGCACTATAGCCAAGTGTTTTATAGGAATCCAATTTTGCTTGCACGCGATCATAGGTGGATTTAATTCCATCACGCTTGAGCGTTTCAAGTACAAGCTTTACTTGTTCAGGTTGTTTTTTGGCTCTTTCAAGCAATGATGCTTGCCCACCAACAACAGATGTTCTTTCAGTACCGGCACTAATCAATGAAGCTGATGTTCGGACAAGAATGCCCCCAACTTTGCATTGAGGAGATGGCAACTCCACTAATGACATCTCACCATTCTTTTGGTATTGGACTACTTGCAACATGGCTTAGTTGATCAAATTCTGAATATGGCAAAAATAGGCAATTCACGTGAATATGCTTTTCGCACCAAAGGATATTCCATCATTTGATCACGTGCATTTTACGTACGGCCCGGAATGTTCCTGTATCGAGAACATAGAAATATGTTCCATTTGGTAGATCGGAAACATCCAGAAGGTGCATATAATCACCCTTTTCAGAACTTATTGAAGATTGTGCTATAGATTTGACATAAGCACCATCTGAACCATATAAAGCAAGCGTATACGTGGCCTTATCCTTTAAAGAAAAGCGTATCTCAGCCGTATTATTCACCGGATTGGGTACATGTTCCATTGTAGTGGGTAGTTCTGATTCATAGGACAATGTATGCAGATTGCATTTTGGTGAAATGACGAGAGTCGCATTCTCAAGTAGGGGAATGATATTCACGAATGGTAATGAATCGGTTGTGACAATGATTGGATCGATATACATCAATGATATTACTGAATCAGGGACAGCAACAGTAAAGTGAGCTTGCGCGAGTAATCCTTTTTTTACCGAATCCAATTGCTTGGCAATAATTGTGAGGGTGCCCGGATCATGTTTTATCGACAAGCTATTTCCATATGCACTTTGAAGACCATCATACTTTAATGCATACGGATTATATTTCAGTGTCAAAGCAAATGAAACTGATTTTAAATAATAGTTCACTTGACGATATATTGTTGAAAAATCTTCACCAATGAATATAGGAACGGAAATAGTATCACCAAGAGCTCCCGATACGGTGTCCGTCATCATGATATTCTTTCCAATCGAAAAGGGGACAGAAAGATTCGGGGCATATCCTTTCCCATCTATGGAAGTTGAATCAAGAATTGCACAAGGTACCAAAGAGTTTACATCAATCGTTGATAGTATGTCTTTAGTTGAACGTGGACAAAATCTAATGATACATTGCATTGTATCGTTCGGTTGAAGAAGAGAATCAAGTGGTGGATTAGATCCGATGAATGTAATCCCACTTGGAAGACCGGTCAAATTTGAAATATTGATCGGAATGTCGCCATCATTCAAAATGTACAAAGTCGTATCAACACAATCCAAAATGCGTACACTATCAAAATCGATGGCATTCAAAACCTTCAATGATGATTGTGTAATAACCACTTGTCCTGTATCCGGTTCAGCATATATCCTATAAAGGATGACTTTTTCTGTGTCAAAGAAAACGCTGTCTATGGTAATTGGAAGAGATGCTCGTTTCTTTGTCTTTGATTGAAACAATGCAGTAAAGATCGGCTTGCTTGAATCAACTTTGCAGAAATTCTTCACTTTCACCATCGTTCCTCGTGGATACGATCCTATCGACATATTTGGTGGATAAGCGGGATCACAAATCACTGTTGCATAATCACTTTTCATCCCGACAAATTGTAATTGAGTGGTGTCATGTTCCAAACCACAATGAACATCAATCAACTCTGCGGGGATATCGCGAGATGCATAAACTGGAACTTGTATTGTATCGCATTGCGTGGCAATGAATGTGTCTCTTGTAACTCGCAGATTGTCATACGTGAGTGACATACCGAAAGGATTTGCCTGCCCAATACCGGTAACTAAAATTGTTGTGTCTTTCTCGGCGCATGGTTGGCTTACATGCAAAACTACTCGAGCTTGATATAAGCGTGGTGCTCTTGGTTTGAAGTTCAATCTAAATCTCAGGGTATCTCCACTTCTCATGGTAACTTGTTGAAATGGAGTCCCATCAAATTGCGCGGCTGTGAATACTCTTTCATCAGGGATAAAAGATATGGAATCAATGACGATGGGGAATTGATCGGGATTTTTATCAAATGATGGAATCGTCACACGTCCGAACAAAGGATTCAATGTTGTATCAACCGGAGTTGGTGGAAATGTCAATGCAATCGGTTCCGGTTTATATGTCAATGCTCTTTTTCCTGCCAATACAACACGGAAATTATTTCTAGACCAACCAGGTCCATGAGCTTTGATCCGAATTTGTGCTGCACAATTGATGTATTTGTCTTCAGCAGGAGTTCTTGGACAGAATAACACTTTAACCGTATCTGTTGCATCTTTTGGTATTGTATATGGGATCACGCCACGCGGTGAATATGTGGAAGTCCAATTCCAGAATTGAGGTGTGCCATTAGGTATGCCGATACTGTCAATAATGAGTGAATCTACAATCATACCGTGCACAATTGATTGATTAACCAAAGGGAGTCTTCTTTCAATGCAATCACATGGTTTTGTATATCCCCAATTCATCAGTGAAATTGGAACATCCAGCGGTATGATGATTCCTCTTCCCGTGAGTGTTCCTTCTTCGGATATTGGACACGGGAATTGTGAATAAGCTTTGATCTGCCCTGTATAGGTTTTTGCTGAGTCGGGCTGAAATCTGACTTGAACCAGAATGGAATCTCGTGGTGCCATTGTGGTTGGAATTGATTTTGACATTGAGACAATTGTAAAACCTTGCGGAATTGTCAGTGAGTCGATTCGAAGAGGAAGGAATGATACATTTTCAACCAGAACTGTCTGAGTTGTGGTATCGCTGACTTCAATCGTTCCGAAAGTGGTAAGAGTTGTCACGAATAATTTTGGATTGGCCGATGTGCCATACAAAGGTGCGGACCATTTAACGGTATTGGATTCATAATTCAAAAAGGCCCTATCTGCACGATCTTTTGTGATATCATTCGGTGTATACTTGAAAATCACTCGTAGTTTACCGGATACAGGTATGATCGTATCGAGGGTCGAAATATTCGAAGGAGAAATGATTGAATATTTTCCCGAAGGATCAGCCAATGTGAATTTCTGCACCCGCTGATTGAAATTTGCGATATTGAGTATATCCAATGTATCAAGCTGTTCACCACAACCCAATACATTTTCAGTTTTCATCATGATTGGGTCGAATTTGAATGTCTCCAATACACCCCTGCCTTTTACTTGAATGCAATCGGTTGTATAACAGCGTGTCTCAAACAGGCAGAGTTTGTCAACATATTGGGAATCTTTCAAAGGTTTAAAATCTATGAGCACATTCTTTGTTTCTCCGGGAGCAATGCTGAATGATCTTCCGCCGGGAAAGAAAAACACTTCGCCAACCTCAAAATAGAATGAGATATTCAAAGGATCCACGGCCTCATTTTTAATTGATGCTATGATGCGTTTTTGTTGTCCGACAATGCAGTCACCTGAATCGATGATTCGTGCAGTCCATCGAACTTTTGCTTCATATCCCGTACCCGATAAATAGATTTTCTTTTCGAATGTGCAGGAAATTCCTTTCAGAGTATATCTGATGATAGCTGAGTCTTTATAGGCACCGGATCTTTGAGGGAAAAATCTGAAATAATTTGCTGAATAACCTGTATTTGGATTCAGCACCGGTTTGTTTCCGAGTCTTCTACCTGTGAATCCCGGGGGTACAATGATGGTATCAATCGTGATTTGCCTTGATGTCAAATTCTTCCAAACCCACATGCTTGGATTTGACAAAGTATTGATACATTCAACGCCCCATCTGATTGAATCAACTCTTCTATTACCTGCTTCATTTGTTACTGCCAAAACTTCTCTGATCACACCACGCATTGGTACTATGATGAATTTCGGCTCACATTTATCTGTGGTATTAATGGTGAGTGTATCAAAAAAGATGGAGGATGTATCTGTAGGAAATACATTGAATCTTACTTTTACATCAATGCATGCTCCTCGGGGGATAAGATATGGCAAAGAAGGGGATATAACGGTAAATCTTCCCGGCATTTTGTTCAATATGCTGATGATTGAAACTGCACGACCTTGTCCCGGCCCTAAAGAATCAGAATCATTGCAAATTCTATAGGTGGTATCTTTGAATGATTGCTGCGGGCAGCCAACATATAATGTATCAAAATTGATTGGCGTTCTAGGGAAAGACAATTCCGTTTTTCTCTTTAATCGAATAGGAACGATAATTTCTCTTCCGCAAGCATTTGTGGGTCTGATTTTAAGGTCTGCAATAAGTGGTCCAACTACGCTTGTTCGTACTCTTACACTTATTGTGTCCGGTTTGCCCGGAGACAAAGTTGATGAGGCTTTGCTGATGGTGAATGCATTTTTATCAACATTGTCCATGATATAGGTTGCACCGCTACCACAAACAGATGTATCTGTGATAATAAAGGTAAATGTTTTTTCTTGCA
>Ga0194118_10005266_pt1 | contig 13605 bp, 20 predicted proteins | sample TA2MahsurfametaG_2_FD_148662 | JGI IMG/M metagenome (GOLD analysis project Ga0194118, IMG submission 148662) | Freshwater microbial communities from Lake Tanganyika, Tanzania - TA2015013 Mahale N5 surface | ecosystem: Environmental > Aquatic > Freshwater > Lake | place: Tanzania: Lake...
TCTTCTGCTCCCGCCGCACGTCGCTGCCATGGAAATATTCCTTGCCCGTAACGAGTGCGGTCACTGTGTTTGCACTTGCCACGTTCCTTGGCTAGTTCAACAGTGGCTTCTGTGAGATAATAGGCCTGGTGTTCCATCCAGGTTTTAACTTCTGCTAGTGCATCTTTTTCCCCGTAACGAAGTCCCCTCTTAGCGTGCCAGTATGCAAGGTTTGTCACGCCTATGCCCAACGGTTGAATTTCGTCATTCGATAGTTTACTTTGTATACTCAAAAAATCTTGGTAGTCAAGTATATTACAGAGACTGCGGTGAAGAATACGACAGGCCCTACGCATATCTTCAGGATTGCGGAAACTACCCCAATTGATTGATCCAAGAGTACATAAAGCGATACGCCCGTCAACATCATCTAGCCGTTTAAAAGGACGAGTGGGTAAAAGTATTTCACAACACAAATTTGACTGATAGATGGTATGATATTCGGGATCGAACGGGCCTTGATTCATCACGTTGTCGATGAACACAAGATAGATGCGACCGGTATCGGTTCTTTCTTTGAGTATTCCCGACTTGAACACTTCCTCAGCATCCATAGTTTTCTTGCGAAGCCCTGCTTGCCGCTCATATTTTACATACAGTTCTTCAAATAGCGTAGTATCTTGATAGAAAGCTTCATACAGATCAGGCACTTCATTAGGATCGAAAAAGGTTATTTGCTCTCGATTTTTAAATCGTCGCCAGAAGAAACTACTAAGCACAACCCCATAATCCATATGACGGACTCGTGTTTCCTCGGTTCCTTGATTGTTTTTAAGAACAATAAGATCATCAAACTGATGATGCCAAATGGGATAAAATACTGTAGCACTAGCATTGCGGATACCTCCTTGACTGCATGAACGCAGGTCACCAAACCATTTCTTAAGGAAGGGTATCATGCCTGTATGCATGATTTCGCCGCCCCTAATTGGCGAGCCTAGAGGACGAAGACGTCCAATTTCTAAACCAATACCAGCACGTTTGCTGGCATACTTGGCCATCATTTCGCCCGAAGCAAAAATGCTATCGAGATCGTCATCGCTACGAATGAGCACACAAGAACTAAATTGTTTCGTAGGAGTGCCCAGGCCTGCCAAGACAGGAGTAGCGAGAGTGAAAAGACCGTCAGAGGCCGCCGTGTAATACTCTTTGATGTAACGCATCCTTGCCGAATTAGGTTCTTCTTTATGAAAGACAGTGGCTGCCGCAATAATGTAACGTACTTGCGGAGTTTCATATATTTCCTTTGATGCGCGATTACGCACAAGGTACTTCTCTATCAACTGTTCTATCGCGGCATAGCTGTATTCTTCATCCTTGCTGTGATCTAGCACGTCGTTCATTCGGTTCCAGTCATCTTCAGAATACCATTCTAACAGTTCCGGCGTGTACAGGCCTGTGGCCACATTACGTTTTACGATTTCAAAGAGTGGTGGTGGAGTGTAATCACCGTAGACATCCTTGCGTAACATGCTGATCCGTTGTTTGCCTGCTACGAATTGATAATTTGTGTGTCCGATATCTGGATTGGCTTCTATATCAATAAGATCTACCACGGCTCGCAGAGTGATTTCATCGATTTCTCTAGTGGTAATGCCATCATAAAAATGCGGCTGTGCTTTTATTTCCACCATTGATTGGCTGACATCCGCTATGCCCTGGCATATTTTTGCTACCTGTGCCTGCCATTTTTCGATAGTTAAAGGTTCTTTGTTGCCGTTTCTTTTTATTACTGTGATTCCACTCATATTTTTTCTTTGTTAAGGAATTTATTTACCGGTATGATACTATACTTGCAAGTTTCATCTCTTGCCAAAAAGTCATTCAAAAACAAAGACTTAAGGATTTGCAGTTGCCTGAGAAGATTATATCATTTTGCCAATAATTATAATATAACAAGTTTATATTATGCAAGCAAAATGACTGATCAAGAAGTTACCGAATAGGTAAAATTAAATCGCCCGTTATCAGAGATAGTGCTGTTGGTATAGCTAACCACTATGGTATCTACGCTACCAGATGCATCAGTGTCGACGATAGCTGCATATAACTGAAATGAATCCTCAGTGCCTGCTGTACCTGTGTGATCAAAGTCGTCACTGACCTGTAGATTGCCATTGACGTAGTCTACAGCGATGTGCAGAGTGCCTTTTTTCATTATCGCAGCGCTCGCGGAGTTACTGTAACTTTGATAGACATACCTAACTTCATATGAAGCACTGGCGTAATATGGCAACCTGAACAGTGTGGTCAAAGATGTCTGCTGTGTTACACTGATTGAACGTACAAAATTAGATTGATGATTTATAAAACCTTCAATGGGCGTAAAATATTTTTTATTAAAATTGCTTTCACTTAGATCATCTGCTCTATCAAACCAGTCATTCTTAGTAGCGTTGCCTTTGGAAATAAATTTCAAATGACTGGATACAGCATTTATATTTGTAGATCCATCGTTGCCAACATTTTTAAATTGATTACTACTGCTTAGGTTGCCTGATCCCGTGCTGATTAGAAATCCTTCTCTATCAATATTTGTAAATCTGCTTGCGGTAACAATATTCTGCCTTGGTCCTAACAATTGTCCGCTACTAAACAAGTCCGTGCCCTGGCCGAAGCTAACACCTCTATAGTGCGTGTCGAACTCACATTGATCCCAAACACAGCGATTTATATCATGTTTGCTAAAGATGCCATAACTTAAACCGCTAATTTTAAATTGAGAAAAATACAACCTTTCGCAGGTTACGATATCACTTACACTCTGTAATTTAACACCTGCGCTATCCGTGTTACTACCACTGAGACTAGTCCAGGTTCCATCTAATTCAATGTCACTAAATCTACTATCCCTAACTGCATTTAACAACATCATAGTTTCAGTAGATGAGGTGCTATGTATGCTAAATCCCTGTAGGCGAATGAACTTAGCTTGGTTATTATAAGTTACAGTTGCCCCACTTAGACTATTGTTATATGATCCTATAGTGCTCGTGTCGTTGACAAATATAAAAGCTGTTTCTGAGTGTAGATGTTTAAAAATGGTCTTGCCTACACCGGCTCCTACTATATTACAATAGCTGGGAATGTACAATGGACTGCTAAGATTATAAGTGCCTGCTGGCACTTCTATGATTATTCTACTATCTGCTCCTGTGATGGTAGCAGGATTGAGATAAAGTTGATCTATTGCACGTTGTAGTGCTGCGGTATTATCGGTCGAACCGTCTCCTATCGCGCCAAAGGCAAGCACGCTCACACGTTCGTCCAATCTCTCCTGGATGCTACGTTCAATTGGAAAATTAATATCACTGCCGGTCTGAACACTGCTACCAACAAATGATTTATAGGTATATTGATCTATTAGGTCTAATAGATTGTCGTGTTCAGTTAATACTTTGGTGTTACCTACGTAAGGTGCACCCTCGGAAACTGCTCCGTTGCCGACGAATAGTTCTTGTGAATCGATCGCCCACGCCAGTTCGCCGCTGGCTAGTTGTGGCAGTCCAGAACCTTGATTCTTCTGCCCTCTTCGTATTTGAATCCTGCTAATTTGCACTACGGCCATAGTATCACCCTATATGTGATATTTATCCGTATCTATTGTAGTACTCCTGTACTCTATCACACCAACGTTCAGTCCAATATTCAAAATCTTTGGATTCTAAAACAAACTGTTGATATATAGGTTCCCCCCATTGTCCCGGTGCAATTTCAGGTGGTTTCACACACATCATGATTACACCTTTACGGATGTTAGTTCCATGTACTTCGTTATGTGCCAGTGCGTAGGCTGTGAGTTGTAGAAAATAGTCATCAATCCATTCTAATTTCTTTGGCTTGTTAGTTTGTTTAAAATCTAAAATGCTTTGTTCGCCTAAGTGAACACCCACACAGTCAGTAGTGCCGGCGTAGAGATCTGGAAAATACAACGGGACTTCTGATCCCCAAACTTCATCAATAAAAGAAAATCCACTGACAATAACTTTGCGAGCCATTTCCAGGCTTTGTTGTGCATAGGGATTGGTCACAGAACCAGGTAAGGTTTCTCCCTTGATATGTTTTTCCAAATAGGTATGCATCCGTGTGCCGCGGCCAGCAGCTTCTGCGGTAATTTGTTTGGCTTTTTCTTCGCCTACACTGGCTTTCCAACGAGCCAAGGCTTCCCTGGCTTCTTGTGGCTTTGTTTTATCTAAGATAGTTGTAACACTGGGTACCCTGCTGCCTTCTGGGGTGCGGTATAATCTAATACCGGTTGATTCATCTCGTGACAGTGGCTTATAATTATATTTTTGAATTAATAACGACATAGATTGATTATACTATATTATATATAGTATGTCAACCTTGCCTCTTTGCTGTTGCTGATTTTGCCATCTGGCTAACTTTGCTTTGACCTGCTGCTCCGCTAGTGGAGGCGCCTTGTTTTTTAGTTTTAATTTCGACGGTATCATCGTCGTATCTTTTGATATACTGCTTTAATACGTCGCCGTGCGGACTGTCCCAAAGACGTTTCAATGTTTCTAATGACAGGCCAGTGAAATCCGCAAAAGTGTTTTCTGCCCAATTATAAACGGCCGTTTGGCCTTTGGCATCTGCTTGGCGCTGTATGGCTTCTAAAGAACCGATGATATCGAGGATATCATCGGTCGCTTCATTTACTTTTTTTTTGAACTTAAAATCATGCCTAAACGCCTACTGCGTTCTACGCTTTCTCTCTGTTCTCTGCCTGCTTCGCCACCTGGTGCCGGTGGAGCTTCTGCCGGTACCTCTGCTTCTGGAGTCGCCGGGGGTCCCATCTCGGCACCTGGAACCGGTTCAACTTCCTGACCTGTAAGTATACCTACTGCACCTGACAGTGCCTGTCTGTTCTTTTCTAACGTTGTGTAGATTTCGGCCAACGCTGGTTTAACAATGCCTGAAAATTTCTCACTTGTGTCACTGCCCATTTCGTCTCTTATAGAGTCTAATAATTCTAGCATGTTTTCAGCTTGCATACTAGCAACATCTTCTAACCAGCCTGTGATTTTATCTACCATGTCCTTGCTGGCCATGATTAATTCTGCACGCTCTTCTTCGCCTTCTTTCAATATGCGCTGCGCCTTTGCGTTCCCTGTTATTTCAGCCAAGAGCCTAGCTACCACATATCGGGCTTGATCTTCTTCCAAACTGTACCGCACTATTAATTCATCTATTAGGTCTTTGGCGCTGTCCTGCCGTTGCTGGATGCGCCAAGCTGCTACCTTACGCCACTCGTCTGTTACACCTTCCATTGCGGCATGTCTTTTCATCTTTTTCTTGGCGTCTTTCATGTCTTTAGCCTTGTCTTTAGCTTCGGATACTTCTTCTAGTTCACTTCTTTCTGCGATAGCCTGATTTATGACATCTAACAAACCACGTGTTTTATAATAAGCACCAGACTCTAATATATTGTCATAGCTTTCATTATTTTCAATGACACTTATCTGGGTACGCAATCTATTCCGTGCATCCTCTAGTTGGCTGAGGCTGAATGATTCTAGATTTAATTTAACACCAAAAAGTTTTTGCATGTTTTCGTTTAACATTTCACTGCTAATTGGTTTGCTTAATTCGCTGACCTGCATTTTAAGATCCTAAAGATTATAGTTTTATTTATCGAAATATTGTGCGATATAGGTTTTCTATCTGCCGCTTCATTTCTTTAGATTTTAATATACACTCAGCTAATCTAAAGTAGTAATTATCTCTTTTAACATCATCAGTGGTTTTCTTTATTAGATATCGAAAAGTTATAATATCATTGGAAAAATTGCGATAACTTGAATCTAGGCTTTTGACCGTAACAAAGTCCTGTATTTTAACTTTTTCATACAGCCTTGCTGCCATAACTGCGCATGATCGCAAGAAAAATCGCTGTATAAATTCTAACCCGTTAATGTTATTATAAAGGCCCCAATAACCATCTTTATCCTGCATTATTAAGAAATGATTATATTCTATATTATTGTCTTTTACTCGGATAGGTAGTTCATCAAGCAGCTCATGCTCAAGCTTTTTGTGTAGTTCAGGTGTTAGTATCATAGGCCGGCTAGTTTGCGAATACGCTGAACCAGCAATTTAGTTATTTCATCATGATCTTCTGCACCAGATATTGGACTAGTTACATTATCTGCAGCTTGGTCTTCTTCTACATCATCTAACGCCTCTGCGCTAACTACTTCTACGCCGGGCTTCAGTGCATCATCTGTGGCATCTGGTTTCATCTGCACCGTTCCTGGTTGTGCTCCTGGTAGTAGTGCGTCTTTCTTTGTAGTGATTTCAGTACCGGATGGGGTTTTAATTTTAACGTCTCCGGCAGGAGTAATTGATGTAATCTGCCCCATTTTATCGCCCGATGCTTCCTCTATACCTTGTTTAGCTGATACATTTTCATTGTTTTTCTTTTTGTTTTTTACACAGTTTGGGTATTTTTTCCCAAACATAGTTTTCATACCTTCTTTGTGGTAACCTTGCCAACACGCTTCATCTATTATTTGATTAATTTTCATTGCATATTCTCCACAGACAGCATTTCACTTTGCACATTATACTTATGCTGCCGCAGCCGTTCTAACCAGCCTTTAGCACGTAATACTTTGAAGGCTATATTTTCTATACTAAACTCACCTTCTCTATCTAGCCCTGATTGCCTTAATTTTTTTATAGTTTCTTGTACCCTGCCTATGAATACAAGATTTTCGCTTGCAAGTGCGGTTTTAATCTTACCAATATAATTGTCAACTTTTTGCTGCACATCCTGATCGCGAATGCGCACCTTAACACGCTTAGGTTCACTGACCCAACTATCATTTTTAACGCTGTAAATACCGGCACTGTGATGCGTGTCTTTTGCATCTTGAACATAAAGTTCTACGTCTACGTCTTTCACTGTCAATTTATAAAGGCTATTATATTGATTTTTCTTAGCGTCGAACAGTTGCTTGTAGAGCTGTCTGTTAGCTGTAGGGATACGCACGATGAGGTGCAGATCTAGGTCACTTTTAGGAGTGTAGGTAAATGCTGCATTACTGCCTGATATCGTAATATCAATTATATCTAAATTTTCCACGCCTATGAAATCAACAAAATCTTTGGCAATTTTTAATAGGCCTAACCTAACTAAAGGTTTCAACCTATTTGCCCTCCATAGATTAGGATTCAGGGTATCATGGAATACGACTGCTGAATCAATTATGCCTTCGTGAAACTCCTGGGATAACATTTAAAATATTTTTTGTAATTTGTCAAGGTGACCAATCATAACTCCCGCAACTGCCACAGCGCCTGCCACAAGATAGGTCCACTTTAATTTAAATCCTTCTAGATCATGGATTTTAGCAGCCAGTTGGGCATGTTGTGTGCAACTAGCTTCGTACATAGTCTGTAATTGCTCTTTGATTTCACCGTGGCTAGATTTGACATCTTCTTGGATGGTATCAAGTTTTTCATTCAAATTCTCTACCTTGGTCTCTACAATGCCAAGGCGTTCTGTTGTAGTTGCCATAACGGCTCTCCTATTAAGTCAGGGGCTTTCTTCTAGCCATGTGCCTAATTTTGCCTATTATGGTTTGCCTTATGATATTATTTATCGGTCAATGAAAAAATAATGTTGGTTTCATCGCCCTCAGTGATCAGCATAGGACGCTTTAACAAAACCATTTCATCAAGATTTGGTATTATTGGTATATGATTAAAGTCGCGTCGTAGCCAATACAGTGGATCTCCGTTGGCCGTAAATATATCATCTATTTCCATCCTCCATTCAAATTGCCATACCTTTACAGACTGGTTCACACTAAATCCAAATTTTTTTCCGTTGGATTCAAGGATCCTTGGTTTCATGTAAAAATAAGTGTTTGCCCTCAGTCCTAGTGTTTGTAACACAGTATCAAAATTCTGTTGCTGGTTTTGTTCTTTTTGACGCAGTGGATCAAATCTGTACTGTCCAGTAGCTGTGATATCTATAAGGGTAATAAGCCGATATTCCATGGCTAGTATTTAACTGCCATAAAAAAACCCCGGTAAAAACCGGGGTCCCTTCCCATCCCTGGAAAGTTAACTTAGGCCACTAGAACAAGACCTGTTTCTACGCAAGTTGATAGCGTAACATCAACGTTAGCATCTTTACCTGCTGTAGTGCCTGCTGCACCAAGTGCCTGTAATACACCACTGCTATAACCGCCATTACGTAGCACACGCACATCTGCTTGGATAGCTGCTGGCAGAGTTGTGGCCGAACCGCCTGCTAGACGTGGCACCCATGTAGCGCCGTCCTCTTCACCTGAACCGCCTACATCCAAAGCTGCAAAGATGAAACCATCTGTTGCGTTAGCGTTACCTACACGCAGGGTCTCAACTGTACCATATTGTTGCAAGACTTGGACGACTTGTTGTACGACACCAAGATTGTTGTCTTCGTCACCGTCTACACCAAATTCGTTGGCTAAACTGACAGCGGCCGCTGATGCATTAATGATCGCGATTTTGAAAAAACGCAGTTGACGTAAACCAAAGCCGATTGAGGCAGCTGCGGTACCTGCATTTGAATTTACTAGAGTTGCTGGCATAATATTTCTCCTCTTAAGCCATGTTCCGGCTCACGGAACTTGTAATTTTATTTAGCCCAAAGATGAAAAATATACTATATTAGGTCTGTTTTGACTCGATTATTTTTCTAATGCCGCGTGTAAATTTGGTATGATCGCCTGTACGTAAACTGTTAATAAAACGTCGTTCTAATTCCGCAGCAGTTTCGGCATCGTAGTGTTCACGGATCAGCGTCAAAAGATTAATGGCACTTTGTAGTAAATTGGTGCCGCGCGATTCTACCATTTGGTCCGTGTTTCTTGATAGGCCCAAATCGCTTAGTTCTTGTAAAATGGTTCTTGTGCTTTTACGCATTTTGACCGTAATCCCTCTTTAATATTTAACCTTTTCTTTCGGATAGATTAATTATTGTTTTTTTGTGCAGTGCCGTATATAATAGGCTAAATAGATTAGTAGAAACCATAAGTTTCTAACACACATATACGGAGATTATACAATGAAAACCATATCAGAGCAAATGCTTAGGATGTTAGAGCGGCTAGCCAAAATGTTACCTAAGCAACACTATCAAAGCGAGCTAGATCGCTACATATCTAGCAGACATCCAAAAAATGCCGCAGACGTAGAACACTTTACCAAAGAGTTCGAATACAAAACCTTATCAAGGAATAGCTAAAATGAAAAACTTTTTAAAAACTTTATTTGCAATTTGCGAAAGCATGGGCCGAGCTCGTGCAGCTAATTATTTTGCTCGCCAGGGTAATTATGAAGCAGCCAAAAAAGTAATGCATGAGTAATTATGGAACTTAGTTTAATTTCAGTGTTTGCCATATTGATAGCTGTGTGTGTGTTCGTAGCTATTGATCAATCACACAATAAAAAATCTTATATTTTAGGAGAAGAGTGGGACTTTACACGGCCTACTTTTAATCCTAAAAGACTAGACAGAACTAAATAAAACTGTTAAACTTAACACTGACATACACACAAGGAGGACACGATGTTTAATATTCCAGAACTGATGGTCGATTCTATTCAGAACGGCAAAAAACAATTTATCAACAAGTATATTACTAATCCAGAGCTTGCTAGAGCATGGACACGTTATGTTGATAGTCAAACAGATTTCCTACATGTTTCTATTCACACCGGCACTACAATTATGACCAGTGCGGGCCGCGAAATAATGGAAACAAAAGTAGAAAAGATCTTTAATCCTTTCAGCATTGATTGGTTTAGAGCAGGATGGGATGCTTGGACTGCCCAGTCAAACAAAAAGTCCTAAACATAGACATACACACTAAAAGGAGAATAACATGTCTGAATTTACAACAAAACTACCAGAAGTAAAATTTAATAAGAACGGCTACGAAATCCGCACTGACATCTTAGCCATGGCCAAGGATTTAGTTGCTAGCGAATACCACGTTAAGTTCCAGGGTTGGGAAATGAGCACCAAGCGTGATGAAAAGACTGGACAGATTGTCAGCACAGTTGAAATGCCTGCATATCCAGGACTTGAAAAAGTTCTGGAAACAGCTGAAAAGATGTACAGTTTTGTGAATAGCGGCGCAAAGAAGTAATTAGTTTAGCCTAAATAGAAAAAAGAAAAGGATCCTTGTGATCCTTTTCTTATTATTGCTCACTTTAAAAATCAGGGTAGCGAGTCCTTCCTTTTACGCAGCAGCCGCGCACACACCGTCAACTTAACGGTCCTAAGGTGTGTTCTTTTAATTGCACCAACTTTTTTTAGCCTCACCATAATACTCACGAGCAAAGCCGTTGGCTATCAATCCTGCTCGCAAGCTCTTACCATCTAGCAGAATATCGCCTAGCACACGACCGCCAAATTTGTCCCATGCGTACAGCACCACTTGGCGCCTTTGACTGCTGGCCACGGCCTGTTTGGTAAAAGCGGATGCCATCTCTCCGCGCTGTGCTTCTGAAGGACATTGCGCACGATGACCCTTTTCGGGCGTGTCAACTCCATAGATCCTTATAGCCAGTTCTGGCTTTAAAGGTGCCGGTAAAAATGGCGCTGCAATGACCACAGTGTCACCGTCACTGACTCGCAGTATCTGCGCATCATAGGTTACCCCGTTTGGTACTTTCTGTGATAGGGCAATCATTGGCACTGCCAATAATATTAGGAGCAGGTTTTTCATTTGATACCTCGTTAACCAGTGTTTTTATTTATGACCCAGAAGCCTAATCTGTCACCTTCAGGCCAGTAATACCATGAGGAATTTTCGGGCTGTACATTTGCTTCATCTCGCCACACGGGATATATGGTATCAGCATTGTGATTTCTAAAGTCATCGTTATATCTCAGATGAAACTCTATAGCATGACCACCAATATACTCAACATTTATCCATTCATGTTTTTTAGCAATATCTTGTAGTACAGTGGGCAAAGGTATGGTTAAATTTACTTTGTGCCAACTATAGAACCTATCCAGTCTATCACTTCGTTTTATACCCTGTACAGTTAAATCCTGTTGTCCATAGCGATAGTCAACAGATATATGATCGCCGGTGAAGATTTCACACCAAAAATATCCGTCTGGAACAAGGCTATCCGACTCAGGAGTTAACCAACTGCGATAAGCTCCACGGCTCATCATACGAATATTTGTTATAGGACGAACAATGTACCAATCTGATTTAGGAACACTGACACCAGCTGGACCAGCAGAATAGCCCAGCTTTTTTGCTACTATCAGTTTATCATAGATCCACAGGTCATTGGGATCTAAATCTGGCCAAACATCGCAGTCGCTGACACTGTCCATCGAACGGTCCTAGGGTGTGTTCGTGTGTATTAGGCAGTTTCAGTTCCAGTATAGAACCAAGCATCGCTGCCTCCGGCGGACCATTTGGCCAGATGCTCCACGCAATACACAGTGGTAGGGATCTTAAAGTCTGGTGTTTTTAGCACAGCAGGTACCAGGCTCACATCATACCACAGGCAACGATTGTTGGGCTGGCAGGCAAACTGTCCTGAGTCTAACTGTATGAAATTGTAGCTTTTGTGTTCTTCAACACCTTCTGTGAATGACACATCCAAACGATTGTGATCAGGCGCGGCAAAATCTATGGTGAACAGGTAACGTCCAAAATGGAACTGTTTGTCCTTGCCATAGTATTTGACCTTGAGGCCACGCAGATTTGATTTTTCTATCACTGCCATGTCATAGCCAAGGCAGTCCCAGATCTGCAGATGATCCAAGCTAAGATCCTGGGCCGGCTCCACGGGTTTCCACACATAGGCTGATATAGGTAACTTGTCATAAAGTGCACCATAGTCAGTGAGCATACACTCTATGCGGAAGGCCTGGCCCTTGATTGCCTTGGCTGTAACCCAGTAACAAGGCTCCAGTTCACCGTGACCCTTGGTGTGATTGTATAGGAATTCACGGCGCACGAAACATTTTACAGGAGGTATGTTGGCTACTAGAAAAGACATTTTATTTTTTTATTTGGTTTTTACGTTGATTGCCTTACCCCTACGATTAGGATTAGGATCTTCTCTACGTTTGCGTGCTGCTGCCGACGCTCTGCCTTTCTTGCCTAGAGCATGTGCCTTAGCCTGTGGCAAACACTTAGGTTTACCTTCTTTTTCAGACCCTCTAGCACAGGCACCGCGTATTTTACCATCTGGCCCAAAGCGTACCCATTTTTGTTTAAACCATTTGCGTAGATCTTCATCTAAATTAAGACTTTCAGTTTTCTTATTTGCATTGATGTAGGCACGATACACCGCGGCAGCTTCAGATTTACCTGCAGCCCTGGCTCGCTGTTCCATGGCCACAGCAGCCTGTATCTTGTGAGCATGACTGCGGCCGCTGTTTCTAATTTTGCTGACACTAGCCCTGGCATCGGATGCGGTGGCAAACTTTAGGCCTGTGATTGTGCCTTTGGGATTTTCATCTGTGTATAAATCGCTATGCTTTTTACTACCAGCAGGTTGTCCTGGCTTCCTTGCTATCCGCTTGCCTTCCGCCACCCCTTGTGATTCAAATTGTCCTGCATCTTTAGCAACTCTACGTTCACTGCCTTGAGTTGGAAAACCTTGTTGTGGATTTGTTTGTGTGTTGTTTGGCTGAAATTTTTTTGTAGCAGCCTCTTGTGCTTTTGCTCTCAAAAAGTTCAATGTTCTGGTGTCTAATTCTCTACCATCTTCTTTTGCTCGTTGCACCAGTACAGCATAATATTTGTTGGCCAACTCAACCTGTTGAGCATTTATATTGGGCATTGTTTGTGCGTGGGCCTGTGCGATTTCATAAAATCTCATTTTTTCTTGCCTTTGCCATAGTTACTTGCGCCTTTTTTGCGGCACTGTACCAAGCGACCTGACGCATAGGCCGAAGGCCAAACCTTTGCCGTGGCTTTTATTTTATAGTAACAGGCATCTTTCTTGCCTTCTTTAAGATCCTGTCCAGTGATAATTTCAATGATCTTCATTATGCATTTTCAGTTTGTATGCAATTAGGACATTTGCATTCATTGCAATTGCAAGACTCATCCTTACAAACACAACCGCAGTGAGGTTTACAACCGCAGATACATAGGTTTTTTAATCTAAAATATGCATCATTATTATCTATAATATTTTCCATATCTTCATCCTAAAAAAATATTTATACTCCTTACGGTCATGTTGTCCAAGGACGCCCGTCCGAAAGTGTGCTAGCACCGTCATCTGGATCTGGAGAATTTCCGTTATAGGGATTAGGTAAAAGATTTAGATCTAGGTTGTTATAGCTTCTGTAAAAGGTTGCAGAAGTATTTCCGCCGGCTTGTCTTCGCTGCTCTGCTAGTAATAGTTTGTAACTTTGGCGTTCTTGTTTGGTCCACGATGTAGAGTCGCTGATATTATTACTAGTATTGACATGACTGCCGGCTACTATACCTGCAGCGCTGATCACGGTGCCGTTGGATAATTGACTACCATTAAAGAACAGATCCATTACCGCAGTAGGAGTACCTTCTACGG
>Ga0194118_10005269_pt1 | contig 13599 bp, 14 predicted proteins | sample TA2MahsurfametaG_2_FD_148662 | JGI IMG/M metagenome (GOLD analysis project Ga0194118, IMG submission 148662) | Freshwater microbial communities from Lake Tanganyika, Tanzania - TA2015013 Mahale N5 surface | ecosystem: Environmental > Aquatic > Freshwater > Lake | place: Tanzania: Lake...
AGACGTGCGCCTTTTTGGATCAGGCCGGCCAGACGGGGATCCTGGAGGGCGGTGGCACCCTCGTGAAAGAAGTAGACCGAAACATCCTGATGGGATGCGAGGGCGGTGGAGGTTTCCGACCAGAAGGTCTCCGCGGATGGGGAGCTGGCGGGAGCAGATAAGAAGTGGAGGACGTTCATGCGCTCAAGCTTGCACCATCGGTACGGACGCGCACCCTGCGCGTCCTAGGATGCCTGAGGCAGGCATCCGTACCGTAACTGGAAAGACCGAGCCTAAACGATGCCGGCGCGCTTTAGGGTCGCGTAGGCGCCCTTCTTGTCGACGGTCTTGAGGGCCCGGGCGGTGAGGCGCACGGTCACATGACGGCCGAGTTCGGGGACGTAGAGCTTCTTCCGACGGAGGTTCGGGCGGAACTTTCGCGGGGTGTTGGCGGTAACGTGCATACCGATACCGCCGGACTTCTTGGATTTACCGCTTCGGATGATGCGGTGGCCGAGCACGGGCACGGCCCCGGTGACTTCGCAGCGGCGGCTCATTTCAGGAGAAGGGCGTTGCGCGCCCGCTTGATGGCCTGGTTGAGCTTGCGGTGCAGACGGGCCGGCATGCCCGTGACGCGCCGCGGGAGGATCTTCCCGCGTTCGGTGATGAACTTGCGGAGCAGCTCCGTGTTGCGAAAATCGATGGCGTCCGAGTTGATGTCGATCCGGCGGCGGGGAGCCGACCGGTTCATCCGGCGGGGACGGCGGGGTTTTTTGATGAGCATAGTGGGTTACTCCTTGGACTTGGTTTTTTCCTCTTCCTCGGACTCCTCGCCACCCTCTTCGTCGGAAGAGTCGGCGGTTTCCAGGAAGGGCTGGGTGCTTTCCCAGCGGTTGCGTCCCTTGTTTTCCTGTTCGAAGCGGGACTGGCAGTCGACGGTGAAGCGGGCAAAAGGAATGGCTTCCAAGCGGTTCACAGGAATGGCCTGGCCGGACATCTCGCAGACGCCGTAAGTGCCGGCCTCGATCCGTTTAAGGGCCTCCTCGATCTCGTAAAGGGCGTCCTGTTCCTGGCTCAGCAGGCTGAGGGCGAAATCTTTCTCGTAGGCATCACTGCCGGCATCGGCCTGGTGCATGCCGAAGGCGGAGCCGCCACCTGAGGCGGGTTCACGAAGGCTGTCTTGGGCCACGCCCTGCATCTGGTCGAGGATATGGTCGCGCAACTCGGCCAGCTTTGTCTTCTGTTTTTCCAAAAAAGTCGCGGAAAACTTCGGGGGCTTGGCCGGCTTGATGTTTTCCTCGAGCGGACGAAGGAAGCGGGCCGGGGTCTTGATCGGGAAGGGAGGGCCGGAGGGCTTTTTCGGTGCAACTACCTTGGCCGCAGGCTTTTTGCTCTTGGAAGAAGAACGCGCCGCCGCCTTCTTCTTCGAGGCCTTGGGGGCTTTCCGGGAAGGGGCTTTCGACTTCTTTTTGGCTTTGGACTTCTTGGCCATGAAATTTCAATCCTAGCTGAGCCCCAAGGGCTTGCCAACCGCAAAAGGCCGCAGACTTAGGCAGTTTCTAAGCTGAGATAGGTGGGGTGGGAGAGGCCCTTTTCGTAAGCCTCGAGCAGATCCATACCTTCGGTGGCCTTGAGTTTGTCGGCCTTGATGGCCTCGTCGATCTGGGCCTTGATCATCCGGGAGAGCTGGGAGGGCTCGTACTGGACGTTCCCCAGCACCCGGCCGATCGAGAATCCGGGGATGGTCTCCTCGATGTAGAAGCCGTCCGGCTCGTCAGCATCGAGGTACACATGGGCCTCGTTGACCGAACCGAAGAGGTTGTGGAGGTCGCCCATCACGTCCTGGTAGGCGCCAAGGAGGAAGAAACCGAGGAGATAGGAATGTCCGTTGGGGTCGTGCAGGGGGAGGGTGGATCGAGTACCCGTGCCGTTGACGAAGGTGTCGATCTTGCCGTCGGAATCGCAGGTGATGTCGACCAGCTTGCCCTGGTGAGTGGGAGCCTCGTGGAGACGCTGGACCGGCACGATCGGGAAGAGTTGTTTCAGGGCCCAGTGGTCGATGAGTGACTGGAAGACGCTGAAGTTGCAGAGGTACTGGCGGCCAAGCTGGTCGGCGAGGACCTTGACCTCCTCGGGCGGCGGCCGGCCGTTGCTGTACATGGCGGTGATCCGGGAGATGAGATGCCAGAAGTTGTCCTCCACCTTGGCCTTGGTGGCGAGGTCGAGCAGGCCGAGGTCAAACCGGGCGGCGGCCTCCTCCTTCACCGCCAAGCCGTCGTGCAGGGACTCGCGCCGGTTTTTGCGGTTGAGATTCACGACCAACTCGGAGAGCTGTTGGACAAACTCCGGGTCGTTTTCCTTGGCCGGGGTGAATTCCTGGAGGGTTTTGGTGATGGTGCCAAAGACCTCGACGAGCAGAACCGAATGGTGGGCCACGGTGGCGCGGCCGCTTTCGCTGACGAGGGTGGGATGGGGCACTTTCTCCTGTTTGCAGACCTCGGAAACGGAGCGGACCACATCGCGAGCGTATTCCGCCAACGTGTAGTTCATGGAGCTTTCCGAGTCCGAACGGGAGCCGTCGTAATCGATCGCCAAGCCGCCGCCGACATCAAGATAGGCCGGCTTCAGGCCCATTTTGTGGAGTTGGCAGAAATAGCGGGTGGCTTCGCGAACGGCACGGCGCAGGGCGAGGATGTCGGGAATCTGGGAGCCGACATGGAAGTGAAGCATTTGCAGGCTGTCGGCAAAGCCCTCCTTCTGCAGGTATTCGATGGCCTGAAGGAGTTCTCCGGTGGAGAGGCCAAACTTGGCGCCTTCTCCGCCGGAGAGGGCCCACTTGCCGACGCCGCGGGCGGAGAGACGCACCCGGATGCCGATCAGCGGTTGAATCTGCATGGTGCGGGCCGTCTCGATGGCGGTGCGGAGCTCCTCGACCTTTTCGATGACTAGGATGACTTTTTTGCCGAGCTTGCGGCCAAGGAGGGCGGTGCGGATAAACTCCACGTCCTTGTAGCCGTTGCAGACGAGGAGGCTTTCCGGGTCGCGATGATGGGCGAGGGCCGCGAAGAGCTCCGGCTTGCTACCAACTTCCAGGCCGTAGTGGTACGGCTCGCCGGCGTCGAGGATCTCCTCCACCACTTCCCGCATCTGGTTGACCTTGATGGGGAAGACGCCTCGGTATTCGCCCTTGTAGCGGGCGGACTTGATGGCGTCGGCAAAAGCCTCGTTGATGGCGCGAACGCGGTGACGCAGGAGATCGTGAAACCGAATCAGCAGGGGATAGTGGAGGCCGCGTTCGCGGGCGCGTTCCGCCACTTTGATGAGATCAATGGCTTGGCCGGTTTCGCCTTCAGGATGAACGGTGATGTGGCCCGCGGGATTGACGCCAAAATATCCGCTGCCCCAACGGTGAATGCCGTACATACGCACGGCATCCTCGATTTTCCACTTTTCGGCCGAATCCGACACGAACGCATTCTTACACGGAACCGGAAGGAAAAAGCAACGATTGTCGTACGGGAGGCATCCTTGCGGGCGCGGTGGCCGACCTTAGGATGGAGAGATGGCGACGGACGCAATCCAAGTACAGATCCTCGGCTTAATGCCGGCCGCCAGTGGTATGGCCGTGTTTCTTGGGAACGAAACGAAAACGTTCAGCATCCATGTGGATCACGGGGTGGGTACTTCGATTGCGCTGCTGCTAAAAGGGGAGAAGCGGGAACGGCCGCTGACCCACGATTTGATCCATCTGATCCTGAAGGGATTTGGGATCACCGTGGACAAAGTGATCATCAACGATCTGCGGAACGACACTTACTTTGCCCGGCTGACGCTTCGGCAGATCGGGCCGGGGGGGACTTCCATCACCGAGATCGATGCCCGGCCCAGCGACTGCGTGGCCGTGGCCTTGGAAACGGCGAAGCCGATTTATGTTTCGAAAGAAGTGTGGGACAAGGTGTCCGACATGACCTCCTTTCTGCAGGAGTTGAAGAAGAAGTTTGCGGCCGGGGAGTCGGTGGAAGAGGACGGGGAGGAAAAGGATGAGGGCGAGGGAGAAGTAGGGAACGGAGGCAAGAAAGGTGGTGACAAACCGCCGAGAGAGGGGGGAGGAAAGAAGAAAGGTAATTCAGGCGCCTAACGGGTAAGATTAGCTGGTCGTTAACGGTTACGATTACGTTTAGGAAGTGAGGAGAGTAAAAAAATTTGCCGAGGACCGCATCCAAAAGCGTTTTTCGAAGTCTAATCCTAGATGGAGCGGAAGATTCCGATTTTCTGGGTGCGGGGATTGCCGGTCATTCTGGATCTGCATCTGGCGCCGTTGTACGGGGTGAAGACGAAGCGGTTGAATGAGCAGGTCAGACGGAATACAGAGCGGTTCCCAGAGGATTTCGTCTTTCGGCTGAGCGAAACGGAGTGGGAGGAACTGGTCGCAAATTGCGACCAGTTTAGCAACATGTTGCATTCCAGTGTTTTACCAACGGCTTTTACGGAGCAAGGGGCGCTAATGTCGTCCACGGTGTTGCGGTCGGCCCAGGCCATCCAGATGAGTCTTTATATCGTCCGGGCATTTGTACGGATGCGGGAGGCGATGTCGGCCAACGAGATGATCTTAAGGCGACTGGCTGAAATCGACCGAACCTTATTAGTTCATGACGAGGGTTTGAGGGATTTATATCAGAAGCTGTTGCCGTTGTTGGAGTCGGGTCCGGAACCAAATAGAAGGAAAATTGGTTTTGGGAATGAGGAGTAGGTGGAAGATGGATTAGGTGGAAGGATGAGGATTAGGTTCGGGCGGTTAGGGACAACCGCCCCTACCAGGCAAAAACGTTACTTAGGCCAAAACAAACGCGGGTTTAGGATTTCTCTTCGGCGGGGGGTTCGATTTCGGACATGATCTGAAGGATCCGGTCGCCGCGCTTCTGGGCCTCGTCGAACTTAAAGTGGAGCTTGGGGGTGTATTTGATGTGCAGGGCCTTGTTGATTTCCGACTGCCACTCCTCCTTGAGGGCGTTTAGATCGTGCAGGATCTGCTCGTCAGGCGTGCGGCCGTCGAGATGGGAAACGAAAACGGTAGCGTGGCGAAGATCAGGGCTTACATCCACGCCGGTGATGGTGAGAAGCATTCCTTCCAAGGTGCGCTCCCGGCTGACGAGCCGGGCGAGAACGCCGCGAATTGATTCAGAGACTCGGACTAGTCGGCGGGATGACATAGGGGGTTAGATTAAGATGAAGATGAAGATTAAGAAACGTCCGACGATCAGAGGGTTTGGGGGACTTTTTCGAGCTGGTAGCACTCGATGATGTCGCCTTCCTCGTACTCGTCGAAATTGCCCAGCCGGATCCCGCATTCGAGGCCTTGGCGCACCTCGTTGACGTCCTCCTGGAACCGCTTGAGGGTGACGACGCCGCCGTCGTAAATCGGCTGCTTCTTGCGGATGACGCGGGCGCGGCCGCTCTTGGTGATCCGGCCGCTCTGCACCTGGGAGCCGGCGACCATGAACTTGGAGAGCTCGAACACCTTTTTGACGATCGCGGTGCCCAACGGGGTTTCGCGCAGTTCCGGATCGAGCATGCCGGTCATGGCTTCCTTCACCTGGTCGACCAGCTCGTAAATGATGCTGAACAGCTTGATCTGGATGCCCTCGCGCTTGGCGGCGTTGGCGGCGGAGTTGTCGGTCTTGGTGTTGAAGCCGATGACGACGGCGCCGGAGGCCTTGGCGAGAAGAATGTCGGACTCGGAGATCGGGCCGATAGCGGAGAGGACGATATCGAGATCGATCTTCTGGCTCTGGATCTTGCGGAGGGATTCGGTGATAGCCTCGACGGAGCCCTGCACGTCGCCCTTAAGGATGATCCTGAGGCACTTCTTCTGCCCCTCGGCGATGCTGGCGAAAAGATTTTCCAAGGTGACGTTGCCGGGCGTGCCGGTGGGGCCGGCGGCGAGACGGGTGGTGCGGTCGGCCTCCTGTCGCTCTTCCATGATGGAGCGCGCCTCACGCTCAGATCCGACGACGACGACCTCTTCGCCAGGCGCCGGAGCGCCGGTGATGCCGATGATGCGGGCAGGGGTGGACGGCCCGGCTTCCTTGATGCTTTCGCCGGTATCGCTGAGGAGGGCCTTCACTTTGCCCATGTGAGGTCCACAAACGAAGGAGTCGCCGACTTTCAGGTTGCCCTGTTGGACAAGAACGGTGGAGGTGGGGCCGCGGCCGGTCTCGATCTGGGTCTCAATGACGCGGGCGCGGGCATGGCCGGTGGGGTCGGCACGCAGCTCGAGCACATCAGCCTGCAAGCCGATCATCTCGAGAAGCTTTTCGATGCCGGTGCCCTTAGTGGCGGAAACTTCGCAAACGACGGTCTGGCCGCCCCACTCCTCGGGGGCGAGGCCCTGTTCCTGCAATTGTCCCTTTACGCGGTCGAGGTTGGCTCCAGGAAGGTCGATCTTGTTGATCGCGACCATCACGGTGACCTTGGCGGCCTGGGCGTGCTTGAGGGCCTCGAGGGTCTGGGGCTTGATGCCGTCATCGGCGGCGACGACGAGGACGACGATGTCCGTGACGGTGGCCCCGCGGGCGCGCATGGCGGTGAAAGCCTCGTGGCCGGGGGTGTCGAGGAAGGTGATGCTCTGGTTGCCGCGCTTTACGGAGTAGGCGCCGATGTGCTGGGTGATGCCGCCGGCCTCGCCCGCGGCAACCTTGGTGCGGCGGATGGCGTCGAGCAGGGAGGTTTTGCCGTGGTCGACGTGACCCATGAAGGTGACGACCGGCGGACGCGGCTTGAGGTTGGCGGAAAGGACGGGCTTGGGTTTGGGCGGCTCGACGACGGGCGCGACCTTATGGACGCCGCCGCCTTCCTTGCGTTTTTCCGCCATGAAGACGAAGCCGCGCTTTTCGCAAATCTTTTTGGCGACGGGCTCCTCGAGCGTCTGGTTGAGCGTGGCGAAAACATTCATCTCCATCAGCTCGTGGATGAGCTGGAAGGGTTTCAGGTTGAGCCGGGTGGCCAGGTCGCGGACCTGGATCGGCGGCTTCATCTGGATGATCTTGGATTCGTCGACGACGCTCTCGGCGACCGGGGTTTCGACGGCGGCAGAGACGGCCGCGGGCTCAGGTGCGGGTGTGGCAACCGCGGCGGGAGCTACAGGCGCGGGTTCCGCCGGGGCAGCGGTGGCCGCAGCCTTGGTCTTGGCGGTGGTTTTCTTGGCCGGCGCTTCCTTACCGGCAGCGGCCTTAGTGGCGCGGGGCTTTTTGGGCGCGGCGGTAGCCCCTTCCGTGGCTGGCGTCTTTTTGGCGGACGAGGTGGCCATGCCGGCGGGGGGAGGGACTTAGGACTTGGCGGCTGCGAGGGCCGCCTGGGCCTTAGTCAGGATCTCCTTGGCTTGTTCGGGGGTGAGGTCGGGAACGGCTTCCGCAAGGTCAGTCTCGGTCGCCTCGACGAGGGCTTCCACCGTGCTGAAGCCGACCGAGGCGATCTTCTGGGCGAGTGCGACTTCGATGCCGAGGGCGGTGGCGAGGCTTTGAACGGCCTGCTCGAGTTTCTGCTCGAAGCCGACGACCTCGGTCTTGTCCTCCTCGACGTCGATATGCCAACCGGTGAGGCGACTAGCGAGGCGGGCGTTGTGGCCTTTGCGGCCGATGGCGAGGGAAAGGTTTTCGGCGTCGACGAGGGCGCGGACGCGGTGGCTGGTCTCGTCGATCTCGATCTTGCGGAGCTTGGCCGGTTTCAGGGCTTCGATGACGAGCTCGTGAATGTTGGGAGACCAGCGGAACAGGTCGACCTTCTCGTTGTTGAGCTCGCGGACGATGTTCTTCACGCGGGAACCGCGGATGCCGACGCAGGCACCGACGGGGTCAACTTTTTCGACATCCGACCAGACGGCGATCTTGGTGCGGAAGCCGGGCTCGCGGGCGAGGGACTTGATCTGGACGACGCCATCAGCCAACTCGGCGACCTCGAGGCTGAGGAGGCGCCGCACGAAGTCATGGCTGGCGCGGGAGAGAATGATCTCCGGGCCGCGTTGGCCCTGTTGGACGGCGAGGACAAGGGCGCGGATGCGTTCGCCGGGGGTGTACTCCTCGGTGGGGACGCGTTCGCGGGCGGGCATGATTCCCTCGAACTTGCCGAGATCGATGACGACGTCGGCCCGGTCGAAACGGCGGACGGTGCCGGCGACAATGTCGCCGACGCGGCCCTGGAACTCCTCCATGATCATGGTTTTTTCGATGGAGCGGAGGTTCTGGTTCATGGCCTGCTTGAAGACCTGGGCGGCGATGCGGCCGAACTGCTTGGCATCGAGTTCGATCTCAACGAGGTCGCCGAGGCGGGCGGAGGGGTTGACGGAGCGGGCTTTGACGATGGAGATCTCCTCGGGATTCGGGCGGGCGCGGTCGGTCGCCTTGAGCTTGGCGAACATCTGGATCTTGCCGGTCTTGGCGTCGAGGGCGACGCGAACCTCGGTCTCGAGCGGGTAGGTTTTGTGGGCGGCGGTGACGAGAGCGCTTTCGATCACGGAGGCCATGACTTTCCGGCTAATGCCCTTCTCCTTTTCCATGTAATCGAGTACCGTGAGAAAGTCTTGAGTGTTCATATTGTTTCCGTGTTTGAGTTATGGGAGAAGGCTTTTGGCGAAAAAAAGGGTGGAAACCACTCGAGTTCCCACCCAACCACCGCCGAGAGTCAACTCCTTGAATATCATAACCAAATGCAGAATCCGGTCAATCCACGAAACAAGGCGCCTTCCGTATGCCTAAATCCTTGAAGCAAGGCAGAATTGGGTTGATCGCCGGCCGAGGGGTCTACCCGAGCATGGTGTTGGATGGCGCCCGGGAGGCAAAGGAGGAGTTGGTGGTGGCCGCCTGGGAAGGGGAGACCGAGGCCTCGGTGGCGTCGCGGGGCCGCCCGGCGGAGTGGTTGCGGGTGGGGCAGTTGGGCGGGCTGGTGAAGTTCTTCAAAAAGCAGGGGGTGGATCGGGCCATCTTCGCCGGGCAGATTACGCCGAAGCGTCTGTACGACCTGCGGCCTGACCTGAAGGCGCTCTGGATTCTGGCGCAGTTGAAAGAGCGCAATGCGGCAACGTTGTTTGGCGCGGTCGTGAGGGAGCTGGAAAATGCTGGCATTCGTGTCCTGCCGGCGACGACTTTTATGGAAGAGCATCTGGCCAAGCCGGGGCTGATCGCAGGGCCGCAGCCGCCGCGGCATCTTTCGGCCGACATCCAATTTGGATGGCCGCTGGCAAAGTCGCTCGCGCGAATGAACATCGGCCAGAGTTTGGTGGTGCGGAAGGGGACGGTGATGGCGGTGGAGGGTTTTGACGGGACGGATGCGACGCTGAAACGGGGCGGCCAGATTGCCGGGCAGGATGCGACCGCGCTGAAGGTGACCTCGCCGACGCAGGACATGCGCTTCGACGTGCCGGTGATCGGGCCACGGACCATCCAAAGTGCCGCGGAGGGCAAGGTCAGGGTGGTTGTGCTGGAGGCGGGGCGGACGCTGGTGCTGAAAGTGGAGGAGGTGAAGCGTTTGGCTACCCAGAACAAGATCACGGTGTGGGGCCATCGTGGGAGGACGGGAAAATGAGCGTTCCGGTGAAGGTGGGGGTCGTGGGCGTGGGTCATATGGGCAAGGAGCACGCGCGGATTTACGCGGAGTCGGCCAAGGCAGAGTTGGTGGGCGTGTTCGACACCGATCCGCACATCGCCAAAAAAATCGCCGACAAGTGCCGGACGCGGGCTTTTGCGTCCTTGCCGGAGATGGTGGCAGCGGTGGAGGCGGTCAGTGTGGTGACGCCGACGATCAACCACCTCGCTTCGGCCGAACCGTTTTTGAAAAAAGGCCGGCATGTGCTGGTGGAAAAGCCGATCGCGATGGACACCCAAGAAGCGCGGGAGTTGGTGACGCTGGCGGAGAGGAACGGGGCGAAGTTGGCGGTGGGGCATGTGGAGCGGTTTAACCCGGTGTTGGCGGCCTTAGAGGAGCGGTTGGGTCGGGCGCGGTTCATCGAGGCGCACCGGTTGTCCCCGTACCCGGGTCGGAGCACCGACATCGGCGTGGTGATGGACCTGATGATCCATGACCTGGAAATCATCCTGCATTTGGTGCGGTCGCCGGTGACGTCGGTGGACGCGGTGGGCGTGCCGGTATTGAGCAAAGGCGAAGATATCGCCAACGCCCGGATCCGTTTTGCAAACGGCTGCGTGGCCAATATCACGACGAGCCGGATCAGCCCGGAGAAGCTGCGGAAGATCCGAGTGTTCCAGGACGACGCCTACCTATCCCTCGATTACATGAAGCAGGAGGGGGAAATTTACCGGCGCGAAGATGGCAAGATCACGCGGGACAAGATTCCGGTGCGAAAGGGGGAACCTCTCAAGAATCAGCTGGAGGAGTTTTTGGATAATGTGCGGCACGACACCGACCCGCGCGTGGCAGGCACGCACGGGTTCGAGGCGCTGCAGCTGGCCTCGCAAATCTGCGGGCAGATGACGCCGATCGGCCCATGAAGTCCGCCCCCTTGGATCAGCTCTCCATCTATGTAGTGGCGGGGGAAGTAAGCGGGGACCGATTGGCGGCCGACCTCGTGAGGGCGCTCAAGAAGCGAAATCCAGAATTGAGGGCTTACGGGGTGGGCGGACCGATGCTGCGGGCGGCGGGGCAGGAGCAGAGTTTCGACTTGGCGAGGCACGCGGTGGTGGGACTGACCGATGTGCTGAAAAATCTGCCGAGGTTCCTGATGTTTTTCCGGCAGGTAAAGGCGGAGATCGTCAAACTCAAGCCGGACGTGGTGGTGCTGGTGGACTATCCGGGGTTCAACCTGCGATTGGCAAAGGCGCTCCACCGGGAGAACCCTCCGCCGGCGATTATTTATTATGTGAGTCCCCAGGTGTGGGCATGGAAGGCGGGCCGGGCCAGGACGATGGAGCGGGTTCTGGAAAGGCTGCTGGTGATTTTTCCGTTTGAGGTGGCTTGGTTCGCCCGGCACGCACCCAACCTCAAGACCAAGTGGGTCGGGCATCCGCTGGCGGGTCGATGGATGGACCAGGGCAAGACCCAGGCTCCGGACGGAAGTTCATGCATCGCCTTGTTGCCGGGGAGCCGGCCCAAGGAAATCGCACGGCATTGGCCCGTGTTGCTGGAGACGGCGGCCCAGATCGTGCAGGAACAGCGGAACGTGCGGTTCGTTTCCCTGGCGACGGGGCCGGAAATGCGCCAACAATTGGAGGCGGAGTGGGCCAGGTTTCCCAAGAGCGGAGTCAGTCTGGACATTGTCTCGGGGCAGTCGTTGACGCTGTTGAACCGCTGCACGATGGCGATCGTCGCCTCGGGTACGGCAACCTTGGAGTGTGCAGTGGCCGGTCTGCCGATGCTGGTGATTTACAAGACTTCCTGGTTCACCTACCTGCTGGGGCGGTTGGTGGTGAAGCTGCCCTACCTTTCCATGGTCAACGTGCTGGCCGGGGAAAAGGTTGTGCCGGAGTTTTTACAGGGTGACGCGACCCCGCCGCGATTGACCATGGCGGCGCTACGGATTTTGCGAAACCCGCGGGGCACGGAACAGATGGTGCGCCGGATTCGGGAGGTGGCGGCCCAACTGGGCGGGCCGGGAGCGGCGGAACGGGCCGCGGAGGAAGTGGAGGAGGCGATCCGACTACGGCGAGCCCTTGTGAAGGCAGCAGAGGAAAAAGATGAAGCCCTGGCGCCTAGTTGAGTTCATTTATTTCCCAAATTTTGACCTCTGACCCCAAACCATAAAAAATGCCCCTATAATTAGCTTACTCTTAGGGGTTTGCATGACCTCTGACCCCAAAACCGAAAAATTAGGGATATGGAGGGAAATTAGTGGTCGCGGCGCAAGAGCGCGTCGGCGATCGCGAGGAGAGCGTCAGCACGGGAACCCAGCGGGCGAAGGGCTGAGCGGGCCGCTTGCGTCAGGCGGTCAGCCTCCCGGCGGGCCCCGGCCAGGCCGAGAAGACGTGGGTAAGTGGCTTTGCCGGAGGACCGGTCTTTACCGATACTCTTGCCGAGCTTTTCCTTGGTGGAAACAATGTCGAGGATGTCGTCAATGACCTGAAAGGCGAGGCCGAGGGCACGCCCAAATTTGGTGAGGTGGGATAGGGTGCGGGCCTCGGCCCCGGCGGACATGGCGCCGAGGCGGAGCGAAATGGTGATGAGGGCTCCGGTCTTTGCGCGGTGGATCTCGACAAGTTTTTTGAGCGGGATGCGTTTTTTTTCCGAATCCAGATCCAGGACCTGGCCGGCAATGAGGCCAAGGCTGCCGGAGGCTTGGGCGAGCTCCGCGACGAGATCCGCGCCAGCGTAGCGGCGGTTGGGCTTGGTGCGGGCGACGGAGGCAAAGGCCTCGGTAAGAAGTCCGTCTCCGGCGAGAACGGCGACGGCCTCACCGAACACCTTGTGGTTGGTGGGGCGGCCGCGCCGGAAGTCGTCGTCATCCATGCAAGGCAGATCGTCGTGGATGAGGGAGTAGGTGTGGATGCATTCCACGGCGCAGGCGGCGGGCAGGGCGGCGGTTTCGTGGCCGCCAGCGGCCCGGGCGGCGGCGAGGCAAAGGATGGGGCGGAGACGCTTGCCACCGGCCAGCAGGCTGTAGCGCATGGCCTGGTGGATGAGGGCGGGATGGGCCTTTTTGGAGATGAGTTGGTCAAGGGCCTTTTCGACCATGGGCAGGCGGGACTTCCAGTAGGCCTCGGGTTTCATCGCGGAGGCTGATTTGAGAAAGGGATGGGCAGAAAGGCAAGCCGGTAAGGTGGCGGGTTGGATTCGGTCGAGACATCCTCTATTCTTCCCGAATGCCCACAGAACCTTGGAAAATCGGAGATCGGACCTTTCAGTCCCGGCTTTTGGTGGGGACCGGCAAGTTTCCATCCGTCTCGGCGATGCAGTCGGCACTGGAGGCGAGCGGGACCGAAATTGTCACGGTGGCCTTGAGGCGGGTGGATTTGACCGGCCAGAAGGATCCGCAGGCCGACATGCTCGAGGAGATCGACCAGGAGAAGTATCTGGTTCTGGCGAATACGAGCGGGGCGATGAATGCAGAGGAGGCGGTACGACTGGCCCGGTTGGCCGTGGCGGCAGGGTTACCTAAATGGGTGAAATTGGAGATTCATCCCGATCCGCGGTATTTGTTGCCGGATCCGATTGAGACGCTGAAGGCCACGGAAATCCTGGCCAAGGAGGGGTTCACGATTTTGCCCTATATCAACGCCGATCCGGTCTTGGCGAAGCGATTGGAGGAGGCGGGGGCGGCAACGGTGATGCCGTTGGGCGCGCCGATCGGGTCGAACCGCGGGTTGGAGACCCGGGCGCAGATTGAAATTATTATCGAGCAGGCGCGGGTGCCGGTGATTGTGGACGCGGGGCTGGGAGCACCTTCCCATGCGGCGGCAGCTCTGGAGATGGGAGCGGATGGGGTGTTGATCAACACAGCGATTGCGGTGGCTGAGGATCCGGCGGCGATGGCCACGGCTTTCCGGTTGGGGGTGGAGGCAGGGCGGTGGGCGTATGAGTCAGGCTTGGGTCCGGTCCGGAGGGTAGCTTCCGCGACCAGTCCGTTGACCGGATTTCTCGACGAATGAGCGGTTGGCCGGGTAGCGCCCTCGAAGGGCT
>Ga0194118_10005270_pt1 | contig 13598 bp, 8 predicted proteins | sample TA2MahsurfametaG_2_FD_148662 | JGI IMG/M metagenome (GOLD analysis project Ga0194118, IMG submission 148662) | Freshwater microbial communities from Lake Tanganyika, Tanzania - TA2015013 Mahale N5 surface | ecosystem: Environmental > Aquatic > Freshwater > Lake | place: Tanzania: Lake Tanganyika...
CTTGGTTGTAGGCCGCATTGTAGGTAGAAGGGTATTTGGTGAAGCGACTGAAGAAGTATATAACCTGCTACGTAAAGGCGACCGTGCTAGAGCCGAACGTGTAGCCAGAGAAGGTCTTACTAAAACTATAGCCAAAGGTACTGCTATAGGTGTAGCAGCCGAAGTTCCGACTGAAGTAGTGCAGAGCGCACTTGAACGCGCTCAGGCTGGCTTATCTATCACTAGTGATGATGCATTTAAAGAGTACGGAGAAGCCGCTTACAAGGCTGGACTTGCTTCGCCGCTCGGTGCAGTTGGTCGCTACAGTGAACGCTCTGCGGCACGTAGAGAAGTAGCCGCCGCTGAACCTGACCTGACTCAAGAGACTGAGCAGGAACGCATTGACGCGGAAAAAGAAAGAGAGAGGGAGGCTGCACCGCCCCCGCCTCCTGCGCCGTCATCGCTTGATGAAGCACCGCCTGAACTTCGTACCAAACTCCGTGAGTTAGATAGCCCCAAAAAAGCAGCAGAAGAATTACGTGATTCTGAAATGCGCTTGGCTAGTCTTTCAGAGTTTTTAGCCGACGCAGAGAGTATAGAAGAAACTGCTCGTAAAGTTGGTGAAGACCCGATTGAGGCGGAAGAGCTGTTAATGGCGAGAGCAGATTATCTTAAAAACGCTATTCCTTTTATTCGTTTAAGACTTCAAGAACTGTCTGGCACACCGATAGGTGAAACCCCTGCTCCAAGTGGCCCGGTCGCTCCGATACCGCAAAGTTCGGCTGCACAACAGCAGTTAATTGAGCCACCCGTTGCCCCGCCAGAAGGTGCTGCACCTGCTGTGTCGGTTACGCCAACAACGCCCGTACCGACTATACCTCAAACTGCCGCTGCACAGCAGACTCTTCAGATTGATCAGACCGTTGCTGAAGGACTTGGCCTACCCGGTGCAAAAGTTGCGCCTAAGACTCAACCCTTTACTGTAACTACAACAACTGCCGCGCCACCTGTTGCACCTATCTCGCAAGAAGCTACTGCTCAGCAAAATCTGGGCATGGAGACTACGGAGTTTGTAGATCCTGTTTATCTTCAAGCCGTTGATACCGTAGTTAAGACAGGTAAGCCGACTATACCTGCGCTTCAAAAAGCGCTTGGCATTGGGTTCAATAGAGCGGCAAAACTTCTTGAGCAGATGGAAGTTGAGGGCGTTGTTACGCCTAAAGACAAAAAGACCGGCAAACGCAGAATTACGATGGGGCAGACGCAGGAGGCTCCAAGTGTTACCACAGAAGCAGCACCGGGAGTTGCTGAGCAAACTCAGTTTGAGTCAGTTGGAAGAGGCGTTGCTGTGCCTCCACAGGGACTTGAACCCGCAGGACGAGTTGCTGAAGTCACTCCAAGTGAAGGACTGGGGGTTGCTCCACGAGTTGCTCCTGATGCTGCTATTGGAGAAGGAAGGGTCGAGCCTGCATTAGCGGAACCAGCACCAGCCCTACCGTCAACACCTGAAATTACTGAAACTGAAACCGCGCCCAAGCGTCGTGATGTAGAACCCGCCGCACCTACTGAACTCGCGGAATCACAAGAGGTAGTGGCTAAGCAGGCTGATGAGGTTCTTGAGTCGGCGCAAGAACGCCCGGCTCATACTTTGTCTGAATCTGAACAAGAACTTGTCGATAGCAAACTAACTGAAACGCAAAAAAGTGTTATTGCTAGCGAGTTCGGGCAAGACTCTTACAACGACGTAGCCAAGAAAAACTTTATTGAAGAAGTTATTAAGGGGGCTAACAAAGGCATTCAAGCGGTTCGTGCCCGGCTGCGAGGTATTGTACGCGCCGTTTTAAGTGCGTTACTGGCGACAGGCGCGGTGTTTAACAACACTGCGTTTATGGATCTTAATGCGAAACCGCTTCTTGTTGCTTCAGGATCAACTTTTAGAACTCCTGAGATTGTTAGACCTACGCCTCCTGAAGAAGCAGCGCAGACTATGTCACCCGCTGCCCGCGCTACGTATGAACGATTCATGCTTGATAACAAAGGCTTGCCGTTCATTATTGCTGACAAACCGTCTGGACAAATATTTTTGTTCAAAGCCGACGGTACATTAATTAAGTTTTTTTCAGCACTTTACGGTAAAACAACTGGCGACGTACTGCCGCGTCCTATAGGGCAACAACTTACCGCAAAACAAATTAGTGAGATTGCAGAAAACGAAAGGATTACCCCTGCTGGTGAATACACAGCGGTACTTAAACCTGCGAAAGACTACGGTCTAGCACTTTTCTTTCAAGACAGACAGGGCAATACCGGCACGATTGCAATCCATCAGGTTTATACAGGCAACATCAAAGAGCGCCGTCTCGATAGGCTAGAGTCAGCCGACGTTACAGATAACAAAGTTTCTTATGGTTGTATCAACGTAGGTCTTGATAACTGGAACAACTACATAGTTCCTAATTACGGGAAAGGTGCCCGTGTAGGCGTAGTTCCCGATGAACAGACCGCGCTTGATCAATATATACCGCCGCCAGAAACAACTGTTCAATATACTGCTCAGGCAGCAGCGCCCAAGCGTCGTGGTGTAGTACCCGCTGCGCCTGTAATGCCCCGGCGTGATGTGGAAGCCGCCGCCGCTGATGTTGTACGTGGCTGGACTAACGCACCAGAAGTTGTTGTTCTTAACGATGAAAACGACACCCGAGTTCCAAAAGGAGTAAAAATTGACCCCAGCGATAAAGGCTTCTACCACGAAGGCAAAACCTACGTTATTGCTAGCCGTGCTTCAGATACGGCTGACGTTCATGCCACGGTTTACCACGAAAGCCTAGGTCACTTTGGTATTCGTCAAAGGTTCCGATCTCGTCTTAACGAGATGCTGAACGATATCTACAACACCAACCCGGCGGTCAGAGCGGCAGCGGATGCTATTAAGACTACGGGCATGAGCAACGCTCAGGCAGTCGAGGAAGTTTTGGCTGCTAAATCTGAAGCAGGGCCAATCAAGGAGGCAGGTATCCGCGCTGCCTTTAACCGTGTTGCGGCGTTCATTCGTCGTATCGGTCGGGCGATGGGCATTCGCTTTGCTTACTCCAATAACGACGTGACTCAGATCATACGTCTGTCGCAAGAGAAAGTAATTAAGGGAAGGCGCGAAGTTGCGGGCGTTAGATCTGTGGCTGAAGCCAAGAAGATTGAGCGTGATTTGTTAAATATTTCAGTTAAAAAACTTTTTGCTACAGGGCAGAAAATTGATCCGTTTAAGATTCTTACGCCTGAAAATGCTGAGTTAACATTGGCTTTCGTTGAGGGCATGAGCGACAAACTTCGCCCGTTCTTCTTGGCGCTTCGCAGTATGGACGAAATGGTAGACATTTTTGGGCAGAAGGTTCCTGCCTTGAAAGGTATCGTTAAGATTGTTAAGCGTCGTGCAACTAAACTGCGTGAACTGCGTGAAGAGATTGGAAATAACATTAATCGATGGAACTCGGTTCTGTCTGACAAGCAGTATCAAGGCGCAATCATTAATAAGTTTTACTCAGTAGCTATTGAATCTACTGAGCGGCAAGTTGATTTTCGTAGAACTATTAAGTTAAAGAACGGTACTGTAGTACCGAACAAAGCGTACAACTCGCTTGATCCGTTAACAAATAAGTTTGAAAGCCTGCCTGAGCCTCTTAAGAAAGTTTACTTTGAGATGCTTGAAGCGTATCGAGAAATGTCTAATCGGTACCTTGACCTCATTACTAAGAACTTGCCGCCTACTGCTGCAAACATCCTGCGTAAAGAAATTGAGTCTCGTCGGTTAAAAATTTATTTACCGTTGTACCGCGAAGGCGACTATTGGATTCGTTATCAAGATCCAGTTAACAACGAAACTGTTGTTGAAGCGTATCAGAGCCGCTTGGCTCGTTTGCAAGGGATCCGCGAGTTGCAAAAAGCCGGAATTAGAATAGAAGACATTCAACAGTACTCTAAAATTGAAAAAGCCGTAGAGTCTCCCGGTATGGGTACGTTTGGTTTCTTTGGTAAAGTAAACGAGGAACTTGATAAGTATTACAAACAACGATTTGGCAAAAAAGCAAAAATACCGCCAGAACTTAAACAGACATTGTATAAGTTGTTCTTAGACACGATCCCTGCGTCGTCTGTACGGCAGCAGTTTCGTAAGCGTGAGGGCTATAAGGGTGCAGAAAAAGATATGCTCCGTGTATACGCGACCGTTGCTTCGCGTATGGCTAATCAGTTGACTAACCTTGAGTTCTCGCCAGAGATTGATGAAGCGGCTAAGTTGGTAAGAGAAGACGTAGCCAAAGACGAGACAATAGCCACGCAGCAGGTTGAGAGCGAGATTAACAAGAGACTGAACTTTTTGCGTGATCCTACAAACAATTACTGGGTCAACAAAGCAGTATTCCTGACCTATTTCGATTTTATCATGGGTAACATTTCTTCTGCCGCAGCCAACACGACCAACTTACCTATGGTGGTATATCCGCTACTGGGGGCTGAGTACGGCTACAGTAGGGCAAGTGAAGTCATGCAAGACTCTATTGCCATGTTTATGCAGGGTGGCTGGGATAGAGGTGGTGATCCTAATGCACCTAGAAAGTTCCCGAGTGCTGACCGAACAATGTTCGACCCAGCCAAGATACCGCCTAACTCACCGCTAGGTAGATTATTTATAGAAGCCGTCAAGCAGGGTGCGATTAAACACTCTGTAGGCTACGACATTATGCAAGCCCGTGATCGTGAAGCAAAACTCAACGATTACATGGGTATGTGGAACGATACTAAGCAGTTCCTTGGCTGGACTTTCCAAAATACCGAACGTTTTAACCGCGAGGTAGCCCTCGTCTCTGCGTTTAGACTAGAGATGGAAAAGGCTAGAGAACAAGGTCGTACAGGTCGTGCGGTAGAAAACGCGGCGATTGATAAGGCCATCCGTCTTGCCAATGAGGCCAACGGCGAAACATTAACGGAACTTAGCCCTCGCGTGTTTCAGACTGGGCCGTTGAAAGTTGTCTTAACGTTCAAACGATTTGCGCGGGCGATGTACGCACTGCAATTAAAACTATTGCGTGATGCTCTGGTCGGGTCTAAGACTGATACAACCGGGATGAATCCGCAGGACAAGGCTGAGGCAGAAGCGGCAGACCGTCAGTTCCGACAAGTTGCCATCAAGCAGTGGCTCGGTACGTGGGGCGGGGCGTTCACATTCGCAGGTATCTCGGGTCTTCCGTTCTATGGTCTTGCGTCGAGCCTTGGTGCTATAGCAAGCGCGATATCCGCTGCTATGTTTGGTGAAGCTGATGATGAGATTGAGGATAAGGAGGAAGATCTTAAGCAGGCCATGGGGGTTTGGGCATACAAGGGGCCGGTCAATCAGATCTTTGGCATTGACTTAGCCTCCCGTACCGGGTTCACAGGCATGTTTTGGCGCGATGATCCGAGGCGTATAGATGAGATCGGCCTAGAATATTTTGCTATTGAGCAGTTCCTTGGCCCTGCATGGGCGTCGGCGCGTAGTCGGTTTGATGCAATCAGAGACTTTCAAGCAGGGCATCTTGATCGGGCTATAGAAAAAGCGATTCCGGTGTTTTTGCGTAACATAGCTAAAACTATACGTTACGGAATGGAAGGTGCTCAGACCAAGGACGGTAAGCCGATTGTCGACGACTTGAACGCATACCAACTGACTATGCAGGCGTTTGGGTTTGCCCCCACGGAGATATCTGAAGCAAGTGCCCGAGCCGGTGCGCGTAAAGAAATTGTTAAAAAAGTTACAGACCGTAGGCAGGCGTTGTTTGAAAGTGCTTATGCTGCGTGGTCTCAGGGCGACCAAGAGGGCTACATAGAAGCCCTGCGCGATATAAGCAAGTGGAATAAGACAAAGACCGCCGCTGAGTTTAAGGCAACGATTGACTGGGATGAACTTGAGCAGTCGTTCCGTGGACGCAGCCGTGCGGCAGAGGAAGCCCTTGACGGTGTGTCGATACCGAAGCGATACCGCGAAGGTGCGGTAAGCCGAGTGCCTAACTAACCAATACGCCAGACGCGCACGCCAAGGTGTCCTTCCTTGGACGAGGCATAAGCCTTTACTCGTACTTGAGCAGCCTTGGCGCGGCAATCTATAACATATAACATTTCTGGAATCTTAACGGTAGGGATGAAGAAACTTTCACCCACAGCCATCCCATCAAAGGGGAAGATCCATTCAGGTTCCTGTACCTTTTCCGTCATCTAACATCTCTTTAGGGATTTCGTACTGAAACGCATAGACGTGGATCGGTGGGGTAGTCATACCTGCCTTCCACCCAGTCGAAAGTCGCATCTTCTTGGATTCCAACTTGACGGTTGAACGCTCCAAAGCCTTCTCAAACTCTGCCGAACCTACGCTACGGCTAGTCAAATACTCCTTAAACTTGGTCTTAGATACGTACTGAGTAGCGTCACCAATCTCAACACGGGCTACAAGTTCACCATGCGGTTCGTTCACCACACGACCCTCGTCAAAAATCAAAGTACCACTACGCCAATGTTTGTTTAAAAACTCCGTGATCAAGCCTTCGTAGTCCGTCACTCGGTTCTTCTGTGTATTGTCTCTCACTTTAATTGTCTCCAGCATTACGACATCAAAAATTCTTTCAATATCAAAGTTAATGATTTCTGTTTCATAAGCAATCTCACCCCCGGCAAACGCCGCGCTAAACGCTGTTTCATAAAACCGGAAGGCTGCGTTGGTTCCCAACTTAGTCGCGGTGACGCGCTTGCTCCACTTACTTAGCCGTGCCTTAATTTCAGTTGGGCCTAGCGTGATAATTTTGTCCATGTACTCTATACCCGCATGACCGTAGTTAGTGTGTAAAGGATCAAAAATTTCTTTACCGTATTCAAGCGTCAGATAAGAAGGTTGTACAAGAACGTACTCCAACAGACGCATAATCTCACCGCTGGCGTTGGCTTTCTTAGACAGTATGAGATCGTATAAGGATATATTAGATGACATCAGGCAGAGCATAGACGCAATCTCTTGTTGCTCACGTTCGGCATTGACCGAACTCTGCATACGCATCTTGCCCTTACCCTGTGAGATCAAGTGAATCAATTTAGAGATTTGCTCGGGTGGTTTGTCATGCACCTCGTCCATGCCCATCATAATGTTCTTAAGCGACATAGCCCGACTGTTAAAAGCGTTGTCCGTAGACTCGTAAACGCTTAGCGGCTTCGGTGCGCCCCATACGGAAAGTGCTGCAAGGAGTGATCCTGACTTGGCTGCACCAGAAAGACCTGTGTAGCAGAACGTCATACCGTTTGTTGACGTAAAGCGCATCAGTGGCGAACCCAGCGATACAAGAACACCAAAGGCTTGCATCTCAAGTTCAGGTTGATTCAGTTTATTGATAGCGTTCTTCCAAATTTGATAGTCGCCTTTCGGCTGCAAAAGCCTAGACACGTCACGTATTAACGGACTGGATGCCGCCCTGCGAGTCTTACCGTGACCCAACAATTCTGTCTCGCCAATCAAGAAAGATTGGTTGTCATCTGTCCACCCCATCTGGTGACAAATTTTGTCAGCGGCGTTCTGGCTCTGTAAGTAAGTTGCCCACTTCATCGTGTACTCCACAATCTTAGGCCATAAGTTCTGGTGCGGAGGAGCCACGCCAGCCTTGCCAAGAATATCTTTCATGCTGTCAACAGATTGGGCTTCTCCCATAGAGATATACTTCTCGCGTACTTCGTGAGGCAGTTTGACCCGAAGAAGAAACAACTCTCCGTCTGCTTGTCCGTACATACGCTTGATGGGGAAGAACTCGTTAGTAGAGATCAGCACCGGATCAGGTTGCAGCCTCTCACCGTCCTCGCCTACTTCGGTGGGGGGTAAGTAGTAGATTCCTCCGGTTCGTCCTCGTACATAGGGTAGGATTGCTTTAGGAAATGGCGGAACTTCTTCAGGATTCGTTTCGATCCGAATTGCGTCCTCTTTACTGACCTCTTGGGCTGGTGCGGCAACGAACCGTTTTCCAATTGCGAGGGGGTTAGTGACCTTTCCTTTAAGTGGGCATCCGTTGCACCCGCCGGGATTTCGCTGCTCAAAAATCTCGCAACTGTGCGGCTTACCGAAAGTTTCATTCGCTTTCCTAATTGTGGCTTCGGGGCTGTATCCGACGTAATCCTCGGACATCAAATGGATCGCAGTCTCCCAGTCGGTGCAGTGACGGGCGATAGAAAGGGCTGAGTGCCAGACAGGTTCTGGCAGCGTTTTAGAGTTAATCAGCGCGTTCTTAATCTGGTTACAACCAAAACCATTAAGACTTTTCTCAGCAATGTCTTGGAAACTCGCTTCGTAGTTGTCTAACTTGGCTATCTGCCTTGTATCTTCGTCCAAACCCTTGGGGATAAGATCAAGAATTGACCCAGTAGTCGTAGGCGCTTCGCCTAAATAATCTTTAAAGGCGCTGAAGGCATACTGGTTAATCTCGTCCGTCAAGAAACTTGTCGGGTTCGGCGGGTCTGTTTTAAAGTTCAGCGTTTCTGGGCAACGCATAATCCGTGTGACATCCGCAGTCACAACGGGGTCAATCTTCATATGATCAAGGCAGAGTTGCTTAAACTTATCTGCATAGGGCTTCCACTCAACAATAGACACTTGCTCTTCAAAAGGCCAATACGCATGGATGCCGTTACCAGAGTCAATGACCACGGGCGGTGGTAATTCAGTTACTGTCAAGAAATGATCGAGGTCTTCTATTGCCTCGGCCTTGCTCTTGTAATGCCCCGGCTTATCCGGTTTGACATCAAGATCGACAAAGAACGAACGGCAGTAAGCAGCGTAGTCACTCATGCGGCTGTGACCACTGAAACTACTCAGTGCGATGAATACGTTCTTATCGGCGGCGTTAATTTCCTGTACTAAATTCTCAACTTCATCGAGGCTCTCTGCAAACCGATTAACTACCTTCTTGTCTACGGATATCTCGGTTATGCAGTAGATGCCTTGCGAGGGTAATACTTTCTCGTAAAATTGTTTTCGCATGGACACCAACCCACTAAGATAAAAAAGGCGGGGCGACAGCCACCCCGCCAACCACTGAAGAAACTTAAATAGAACGGCCGATCATACCCTCCACATAAGACTTAGAATGTTTGAGGCCACGCGCAGGAAGAGTCCCATTTTTCATATCCTGTTCAACAAGATACATAAACGCTTCGACCACTTTGCGCTTGCTCTCATGCATAACCTGACCTCGAAACCACAGATGCACGGTGTTCCGAGAAACCTCAAGAGCCTCTGCTACATAGACCACGGGAAGGTTAGCCTCGACACACAGGCGACCAAGTTGCACCCCCAACAAGGAGCCATCTGCCTGTTGTAACTGAATTAGAAACTTGTCACCAAATGTGCGAGGCATAACTCAATTCTTTCGTGACCATTTCTTAATAACATCGGAGACATCACCAGCCGGGGCCGCCTCAGACTTCTTGCTTTCTCGCACGATAGGCTCATCGTTGACAGGCATGACAACTGTTGGTGCAGCAGGTTCTTCATTTTCATCCTGCTGATACACCGTCAATTTAACTGCGTTCTCTGCTGCCTTACCATCCTTCTGACGCTGAATAGTGTCAATGTCATTTTCAGGCACGACCGCAGTGGGTGAGAACAGTAACTTCGGTACAGGCGACTTGGTGTCGAACTGCATCTTAGTCACAACGCGACCCGCAGAGATGTTGTTGTTAGCAAGCATCTGGATGTAAGGACGGAAAGGCCACTTGCCACCCTCTTCCTTGCCAAAGCAAGATGTAGCAGGAAGCACTAACTGCATGACATCGCCGCCGGGATCTTGCGGAAGCACAACTGCAGTACGCCATGACAGACGACACGCAGAACCGCCACCGCCTTGACCAGAGCCTTTGACTGACCACTGGCACTTGTCGCAAGAAGAGGCTTGCGGGTTCTTAACTTCTGCATCGGGGACTTTAGAGTCCGACGACCAACAGGTAGGCGCAATCTTCTCGCCTTCCTTGTAAGCCCCGGTGTAGTAAGTGCGGCTCGGAGTGTGGGCCATCTTCACGAAGATCACGTTCATGTGACGGTCTTCGATAGAACCAATCTCCTTGCCCCCAGCCATCTTGCGGAAAACGCCACCCTTGATGGAGATACGCTTGGAAAGATTGCCACCGCCACCGGCAACGGCGCGTGTATCGTCATCGACACCGCCCGGAATTTGGGCAAGTTCGTTCTTCAAATTAGCAATGATATCGTTACTCATAAATCCTCACTTACTGGCTTTTCGTACTGTAATTCCAAACTCACGCATCACGTTGACTCCGGGTGGCAACCCATCGTTTTCGTGATCCCTTATAAACTCCTTAAAGTTACTCTGGTGTATACGCCGCTCAAGCAACTGAACTGCTTCATTGTCCAGAACAAACTTATAGAAGTTATCCCAGTCTTGACAAAAGAAACGTTCGTTTAACTTCCGCATGACAGTACCGTGTCTGGTCTTGATGCTGTCAGCATTAACTGCATTGCACATATCAAGCATCACGGCTTCCAACTTCAACAAATCATCTTTCAACTTCGCGTCGGCTACTTCATATTCACGAAGTAACTTCTCACGTTCTGTGCGTATACCTAGATACGCTTCAACTAACTGATCGGTATCACCCACATTACTCATGTTCAACTTCCTCCAACTCCTGTTTGTACAGGTCTACTAACTTTTGATGACTATCTACTTTACCTTGAAGCATCGTGTACATCTTGCGCTCAACATCAGAGCCTTGCAGATGCACGACCAGCATTTTGTTTAACTGACCAACTCGTTCAATACGCGCAATACACTGTAAATATGTTTCAACTGACATCACTGGAGACCAAAACACAACCGTATCGGCAGCAGTCAAAGTAATGCCATGCGCTGCTGATTGTGGTTGAATCACTAATACTCTTGGGTCTGTTGCAGTTTGGAATCGCCCAATAATTTCAGAGCGTTGTCGTGCTGCTACCGAACCTTTGATCACTTCGTTCGTTATGCCTTCTTTCGTCAGGAATTCCCTGACTAAATCAATAGCATGAAGGAACGAAACAAATACTACAACCTTGTTGGTAGTTTCTTCAAGCACTTCTTTGAGCGCGTTGAGCCTAGGGTTACTGTCAAATTGCACAACGTCGTGCTTGTCTGTGTACACCGCACCCGCTGATATCTGTAAGAGTTTATTCAATGATGCCGCTGCGTTGACGGCGGAGATCTGCTCACCCGCTGCTTCTATGAGTAATTGCCTTTTTAATTCATTGTAGTACTTACTCACTTGTGGTGTGAGCGGTACATCGCGTGTTTGGCAAACAACATCCGGTAGGTCTAGGCACTCTTTCTTCGTATAACGAATCGCAGGTTGTAATGCCCTGTAGACTTCATCCGTAGCAACATTCTTGGGTACCCATTTAAATTTACTAATTTGAGCCATCACACGGTCGCGCCATGCCGTAGAAAATTTTGGTACACGGGCTGGACTAACCAACTTGGCTAACCCAAACGCATCTATCGGAGACTGCGCCGCTGGCGTACCTGTCATCATCCAGAGCCAAGTGTCTGGTTCTATAAGTTTGGCTAGGGTCTTCCACCGCCGAGTGCTGGAAGTCTTATAAGCGTTGGCTTCGTCCACAATTATTAGATCAAACTTGGCTTGTTTAAGTTCCTCAAGAATGACCGTCGTGCCGTCATAGTTAATAATTGTAAAATCAAAGTTTTCATCTAATGCTTTCTTACGCTTTGAGGACGACCCGTATGCGACACCGCACGTACGATGAATCGCCGTCTTCATAATGTCGGCTTGCCATGCTGAGTACATGATTGACAAAGGGCAAATGACCAAGACTTTCTTAATGATGCCTTGGTTCATCAAGTAATCAGCAGCCCAAACAGCCGCTGAGGTTTTTCCAGTACCCGCTTCGTTAAAGCAGAACGCTCGTTGCCTAAGACTTAGAAAGTATGCCGTGTCTCTCTGGTGGTCGAAAGGTTTATAAAATCCGGGCCACGTGTAGTCACGTTGCATTGGCGAAGGAACTTTAGGAATAGTCTGACTTGGGAGAAACACATCCAAGTAGTTGGCAAGAGTCTTCATCTCGCCGTGATCCCAACAAACCAGTAAGTCTTTATTCTGTTTGTTGTCTGCAATTACTTTACTTCGCTCTAGCCGCGCCGTAATTTCGGCAGCGAAAGAATTTGATGCGGTAAAGCGTACCGCTGCGTTGTCAACTATTTCCATACTGTACCTACTATAAAAAGCCCGTGACGTGGGCCAGACGGTTAGCGCCTAGGCGAAGTGTGATGGGCGGTAGCAGCCCGAACCTATCGCTAACTGACGTGGTTGTTACCGAAGAGAAGTGGGTGGAAACTCCCGGCTAGCACACTCACGCCTTGTGCATCACTTCATCGCACCGTCGGACTTCCTACGGAACGAACGATTCTTAGATGGTAACTGTAGCCGAGTACCCGTAGCGTTACTACCGCCTTTGGACAAAGCCTTTACATGAGCAACGTCCTTACCCTTTCGGCTAATACCTTTCTTGTCATAAGATCTACGAGCACGCTGGCGTTCCATACGGTTATCGTGTTCACCACGATCAACCTGCTGCTTGTATTCCTTCTTGTAAGGACGCGCTTTGTTCACGTACGGCATATGGATTATTCTCCTTCGGTATCCAACATGTTGCGACCATGACACGTTGATTACGTCCTGACCGCCCCGGCATACGTACGCCGGAATCAATAATTATACCCTTGTCGAGAAGCGCACGGTAGCGAGCCGTGATTGAACTGTAAGGGTAAGTCGGGTGCAGCATACGAACCCTGTCGCTAATGCACCCATTGATGCCATGAGATTTGATCGTCTCATAGACCATCTTTTCCAACTTGGTAGTGTCTATGGATTCAGCCGCTTCGTGGCTTGTATCGGGATCGTTCCTACGAACTAAATGGTTAGAGTTTGTGCCGAAAATATCGTTGTCGTTCATCTTATCTCTCCTTCTGAAATTCGCATGTTGCTACAGGACACCATCCACAAAGAGGAGTTGGGTTTGCAGGCCACACTTTACTTTCATATGAATGATTTAACCTGAATAAATCACTTTGAAAAGCCCCCCACAGTTTATTCGTGTCAGTCCGGTAGTACGTATCAGTAATGAACGTATTATGTAATACGAATAGCAGGCCAGCCTTGATGCTCTGCACTTCTGGGAAATGCTCGTAAGTCATCAACGCCATCAACTTTAACTGCTTCGGATCAGGGTAGCGGTTACTGCCAGTCTTGTAGTCCACAATGTAAGCGTCAGTCCCATCCACGATCAATAAGTCAACGATGCCCCGCACCCACCTAGTATCGGAATCAAACGCGCATGGTTGTTTGTCTTTGGTCAACGCCATTTGGTGTTCGCAATACTTTGTGCCTTTAATCCCCAACAAAGCATCTAACTGTGGTTTAAAACGTAAATAATTCTTAGCAAGTGATGCGCCGTCACAGACGTAACCTTCACAAGCCTTATGAACCTCAGTGCCGTACAGCATCTGCTGCGTTTGCTTCTTTACATAATCCTTCGCTACCTTCGTGTGGTAGTACTG
>Ga0194118_10005271_pt1 | contig 13597 bp, 23 predicted proteins | sample TA2MahsurfametaG_2_FD_148662 | JGI IMG/M metagenome (GOLD analysis project Ga0194118, IMG submission 148662) | Freshwater microbial communities from Lake Tanganyika, Tanzania - TA2015013 Mahale N5 surface | ecosystem: Environmental > Aquatic > Freshwater > Lake | place: Tanzania: Lake...
CCCCAAAACCCCAAAACCCCACAAGTTTTTAATTTAAATTAATTTAATTAAATAAACAGAGAAACTAAAGATTAAGAGAAAAGGCTATAAGAATAAGTTTAACTGAAAAATAAAGAACCTAATTTTAAATCAGTCGGTGTTGAGCACGCAGCAAACACCTTGGAGCACCCAGTGCGAAATGTGCTTGTCCGTCTTCAAGTCAGCCTCGAACACAAGACCCACACCCATAGCGTTTCGTCTCGCCTGTGTCACGTAGACTGGAGTTCTGATCGTGCCCCTAAGCTTAAGCTTATTAGCCTCTACAGGGACAATCTGCACCAATGGAAGCTCCTCGATGAGCTCCTTTGGTCTCTGGTAGTCGAGGCAGTCCTTATCCGTGTTCCAGCGCGCACCCTCAATGAACATGCCTTGAATGTAGGTACCCTGCTCGATTCTCTTAGTAATCGCGGCGGGATCTCTCTCTTTGAGCACGACTGTGTAGAGAGTGGACTTATCCAGGGCCCATCCTTTACTTCTACATGTGGTTTGCACCAGCGCGGTCAAGTAAGACTCGGGAATGTGCAGACCTGACAGCCAGATGCACTTGGGCTCCTCAATGTTGACCCAGTCATTGTACTGCTTATGTCTGCGCAGGAAGTGCTCGAACCAGTTGACCAGGTTCTTAAGCGACTGCGGAGCGAACCTCATCCACTGGGGCGGGATGAAGCCTTTGAACATGCAGTTGGCCAGATCGTCCAGTGCTTGCGACATACCGATCTCGCCGACCAAAGCCCTCTTCAAGTCCGTGAGCGAGCTCATAATCAACTCTAAAAGTATGTTGAATCGCTCCAGCTCTTGCAGCAGCACGATTTGGGTGGGACTGGGCACTTCGAAGCTCTTCTTTATGTTGAAGATATCGAACACTGCGGGCAACTTCTCCTGAATATCCGAAGCGACCTTTGAAATGTACTCTTCGCGGTTAATACCGCCGGCTTCAGCGCCATCAGAAGTCTACATCATCAGAGTGTTGGTCCAGAGCTCCTTAACTGAGTTACTGAAGTATTGAATTTCAGCGTTGGAGTGGAGACCAAACACATTAGGGTTCGTAAAGAGAGGAATCTTATCAATTTCTACCTCAATCAGCTCCTTGGTGATGGCTTCATCTGGCGGAATCACGTACTGGAAGTCCGACTGAGAGAAGAAGAACTTCTGGTTAGTGTCGAAGATGAAGTCGCCCATGAACTCCTTTAGGTACGTATTCAAAACGCGTCTATCGTAGTCATCAGTGACTCTGCCACCGTACATGGCCTCACCGATCAAGTAGCGAAGAGTTGCCCAGGGGAGTTCCTCTTCACCAGTCTCGATTGACTTGTTCAAGTACAGGGAGATCAGACTTAGCGAGATGCGGAAGTCTGAATCGTTAAAGTCATAGGAAACATTCCAGCCGATTTTGCCGAACTTCTTTCGTTCCTGGATAGTTGAGTGGAAGAACGACAACACGTAAACCAGTGACTTGTACTCAGGCTTCGGGCACTCACTTAGGACCTCATCGTTAAGCTTTGAGTAAGCTTACTTGATGTTGGCTTGAAGACCATCTGGTGGCTCAGTGACGACCTTTAGTGAGCGCTGGAGAATACCGAGCGGGAACTTGATCTCAGCAGTGGGGTCAATCGGGTTCGTCGTCAACCAAAGTCGGAAGCCTTTATCGGGCTTATTCAGTCCCTCAATCGTCGCTTCGAGCGTCTTAAGCCACGACGTCAGCAAGTGACAGTTCTGAAGCATGACCCACCAGCCTCTGATTGCACCAGACTCAATAAATTCCTTGGCCTGGTCTCCCATACCTTGACCCAAAGCCAAGAACTTGAATTTAGCCATGCCGGGTCCGTGCGACTCGACAAGTCTCTACACTTCGTTTTGTGGATCAGCACCTGGCGAAAGGATGAAGATGATTGGAGTTTTTTCTGTCGATTGCTTGTAGATCTTTTCGTAGTCGATGGGAGGTGATTTGACGTAAATGTCGCTCATACGGTCCATGATGAAGTTCTTGATCGCATTTACACACCTATCATTACGGAAGATACGGCAGACGAGCAGCGCCTGGAACTTGTCCAGACTCTTGTCGAAGCCGCAGGGCATGGGGGACATCTCTGGAGTCTCCAGGTCGAACCACTCTTTCCAAGCCTTAGCATTCTTCTTGACTTGATCGACGAATCCTTCGAAAACGCCGCCCATCTAGTCGAGCTTCACTGCATCCTTCCATCCGTTGATAGAGATCCAGCTGTAGGGTTTAGCTTCAACCTCATCGAGCGAGGTGTTACCTTTCAGGAAAAAGTCCAGCTCCTTCTTGTTTAAGACACCGTCACCGTCCATGATCATCGTGGTCATCTGGAAGGAGAACATGAGCTTGTGTCGCTCGAAGATACCCATACACGTAAACTCATACACTAACTGCGTTAGTTTGTCCGTGATGAACTTGAGTCTAGCCTGGAGCACATTGTCCTTTTTGGCTGTGTCAAGAGCGTTCATGAAGACGGTCATGTACGAATTAAGTGAGTACTCATACATGTCTGAGATCTAAGACAAACCAAACAGAGCGAAACAAAGAATGGCACCGCGTTTGGCGACACCCTTATACGATTCACGATTCGCGTCAATGTTGTCTGACGTGATCTTAGCGTTGATGAGGGCTTGCTCGATTTTGACTGACTTCGTTTTAGCCATGTCAAGAGTCTAAATCAGTGGCACATTATCAACCAGTGGAATGTCGGTCTCTTTTGATAATTCTGCAAGTAGCAGGTCTTCTAGCTCCTTCAACTCAGCTTTGTTGGCTGAAGTTTCAACGATCAGTTGCTTGCGGGCTTGCTCTAGCTCTGGTCTTTCATAGCCGACAACTTCGTTAAGAAGTTGGTCGCGCAGACCAAGCAGCGTGACAGAGAAATTGATGATCATGGTCTTACCGAAGATTTCGGGTGTATAGTTGGGATTAGCAATCTTGGTGGTCATGAACATGCGGAAGTCATTGTTGTACTCGATTTTACTGTCGCCCATCGTCAGCATTTCGACACCGGCCTCCATAGTGATATTTTTCTCTAACACTGGGTCAATCATGGGATCGATCTCAGTGTCAATAGCTTCGAAAAGAATTGAAGAGCCGAATTTGATTGCAAGCTCTAAAGTCTTTATGTAGTTGTAGGTGTTGAAGGTGAGACACTTGAACTCCTTCATGCGTGATTCTTTGGTCTTGATCCAACCGACAGCTTGCATTTGAGGGTCAATACACAGGGGCCACCTGGATGCGTAAGTTGTCAAGATACCATTCTAGATGGATAGCTCATCCGAGGGTAAGCCTTCTGAAGCCCACTTAGAAACGATAACATCATCAGCCAAGAACGTCTCCAACTTGAATACTTCATTGTTCGGGATCTCTTTTTGAATCAAGTCTTTTTTCCAGTCACCGAAGATCATCTTTTATCTCAGGATGAAATTGAATGGTCCTGAGTACGAGAGGAACGATGAGGCAAGCAAGCAGTCACCCACGAGCTTAACCTTGTCGAGTTGAATGCGTTCCATGTCGCCAGACCAGCGAGTCTGCTCTGAGCCTAGACCAGAAATGAGTTTGGAGGCAGCGTTTAGCTTGCGGGTCATCATGTTGGACTGATCCTCGAGCTCCTGCAGCTCGTCGGACTTTATCTTCTTCTCAGCGTTTAGGATTGCTAAGTTATCGTTCAGCTCCTTTAGAGCAGCCTCTGTTGCTGCGAGATCTTTCTGGGCTCTGTCTAATTGTTCAGCCATCTGCTCGGCTTTCTTACGTTTGGGTTCGACATTTTGGAAAATATCGAAGCAAGCATCGGTGGAAGTTGCCCACTTGTAGAGGCCAGCAGCAGCTTTAGACTTTGTTTCCATGAACTTTTGCAACTCTTCTCCATCGAGTTTGGTCTCATTTCTCAGTGCTTTGAGCAGTGCCTTGCATCTTGCAGCCTGGTCGCTTTTAGCCTTAGAAATATCGTATTCCTTCAGATTTTGCAGCAACTACATATTACTCAACATCTTAAGCTTAATATTTGCCCAGTCATCTTTAGGATCTCTGGCGTAGTAGTGCCAAGCGATCGTGATACATTGCTTGACAGCATCTGGTGGGTTGGCGAGTGCCTTAATCTCAGAAAGATCCTTCTGAAGAATGTTCTGAAGGGCCAGTTGGGCAGCGGCTAAGGCAGGCGCAGCAGCCTTGAGCTCCTCAGTAGCCTCAGCTTTAGCAGCAGCGATCTCAACAGCTTATACAGCCAGAATAGCCTTCTTTTCTGAGGCAGCTTTCTGTTGCTTGCCTGCGATCTCAGACTTGCCTTAAATGTCAACGATGATGGCCTCCACAACGACCTTCTTTTCAGCTATGATTGCGTTCTTGATAGCAAGCTCCTCAGACAGCTCTTGACAGACCTCGGAAGCGTTCTTTAGAGTGGCAAGACCACCTTCAAGTCTCCTAACTTGGAAGTCGCAGATCTTGCGCTTGTCAGCTAGGAACTTCATGTAGTTTTGGATAAAGTCCAGGTAGTTCTTGGGGGTTGAGTAGTTCTTGCGCTTGTATACGGCATCGAACTCAATAGAATACTTCTGCACAGACTGATGGATCATCACGACATGACTAGTGACGGGTTTACGCAACTCTTCGTCGATTTTTACTTTTTGGAGGAAGTAAGTCGCGACATCACACAACGCATCCTCGGGCCAAGGGAAGAACCAATCAATTGAGGTGTTGCTGACGAGACCTGGGAAGTTACGGCATCTCAAACGCAGCGTATCGCCAGCTGGCGACATTGCCATAATTATGTGAAGATTTTCACGGCAACGGTTAATGAAGTAGGACCAGCGGAACTCTTTGGTTTCGGGTAATTTTTTAGCACGCATTTCTTTGTCGAGAGGACCAATCAATCCCTCCTTCTCCTCTTCAGGGAAGAGACCAGGCACCATACCAATCGTCAGCAAGTTGTTTATCAGCTCGAGGAAACCTTCTTCGACGACGTGTGCATCAGTGAATAGGAAAGTCTTTGGAACGAGCACAACTTCTTTGAAAAGACTTTGGAGGTCCAGTCTGAAGTCGCTCTCTCTGTAGTTACGGACGAGATTGATGGTCCAGGTCTTCGAGCCCGCAACGAAATTCGCCAGTTTAGTCAATGACTGTTTACCGGAACCACCATAACCTACAAGCAAACCGCAACCTCTGGGGAACCTCAAGATTCTGTGAATCTTGGTGACGTGGTCGAGTGCATCATTAAAGAGCACCAAGTTCATGGGTTTGTTGTCGAAACCGTAGTCTTCAAGCATGCGCTCCATCTTGGTTCTGACCTCAGCCCAGCCTTTGAGGTCCTCATAGAGTCTCGGGTCCTCTTTTTCCTCATCAGTAGGGTCCGACTGCAGGTAGTCACCAAACAGGATTGGGTTTGCAAGCACCTCCTCCTCACAGTCATTGAAGTAACGCTTTACAAGACCGCCGATGATACCATCGATGACCATAAGCTTGTCTGCGTCGTTGACGAGACGGTCAGCGAAGACACGGATGCACTCATTACGCCAAAGTCTGATGAGTTGGGGTTTGGTTTACACCTTGTCTTTGGTTGAGAGGAGCAGGCCTTCATAGACACGGGACAGATCACGCAAGTTGAAGATGTAGTGGAACTTCACGGGAGTACGCGGCAACTTCTCGCAGCACTGATAGTAGATAGAGAGGGTTGCTGTTGTGATAGTGTCGATGGTCGCGATGCATTCATCGGGGAATTCTTACAGATGCTTTTGCAAGATGCTTGAGTAAATTTGCTAGGTGGCCTTCTACGAGGGAGTTGTGATGTTAAATGTGCAAAAGAGTGACATCAATCTTGGGTCAACTCTGTTGTTACCACCGCCAGGGGGAGACATACAGCCGACATATTGTACGTCTACAATATCTCTCAGTTCTAGGTCACCACCACGTTGATAGAGCTGGTTTCTCTCGACCAGGAACTTAAGCAAAGCGTTTGGTGCCTGAGTACCGTACTTGTCGATGACGGGCATGTTAAGATCATCAATAAACAACACCATCTTCTTGCCAGACGACTTTGGTCCATAAGCCTTCAGCGATCTCTTATCAATATTCTCTTCGATGATGTCCTAGAAGTTCTTAGAGGTGGTTCTCGACGAGAAGTTGACATTAAGGAAGATATACCTATCCGTGTCCAGCTGTCTGAAAGCCGAGAAGACAGTGACGGTCTTGGCGGTACCAGAGTCACCACAAAACATGACTGGTCGCTTCTTTAACAACAAATGGTTCAACAACCATGAGTAGCGGGTGGTGTCCACTGTGGGCACTAGGATTGATGAGAACTTCCTGTCGACAGGCGCCTCGTACTGGGGAACCTTCTTCTCCCAATTGTCAAGATTGAGCGTCTTGATGTCGAAGAAGTTGTCGTAAAGATTAGGCGGCAGAACGGTCTGTGCAGTCTGAATCAAGAATTGGTTGAACTTGTCACGGTCTTCAGCCATGAGGGCGCCACCAAATGACCAAACCAAGCAGAAGAGATAGAGCTTCTCGAGATCGACGAAGTCCTGGGGTGGGTTGGCTTCTGGCTCTGGTAGAATAGCATCGATCAAGTAACTGAGCTGTTAGACTAAGTTGAGGTCAGTTCTAGGAGTGATAAACTTGTATGGCTCAACAATTTCATCACCATCAACACCTTCGAAAATACGGTCGATAAGGACTGGAACATACTTAAGGAAAAGTTCCTTGAGTGAGTCATGCATGGTTTCGCCGTATTCGGTAAACTTGTTGCGCAGCCAGTTCGAGTAGTAGGGTCTGTAGCCCAGATTCTTCGGGTCGACGTAGACCATACCGCAGCGGGAGATGGTAGCTGGCGAGGCGTATTAAAGATCGAATACCTCAAACAACATGGAGCAAGATCTGAGCAGTCTGATACGGTCACCGTTTGCCAGGGTCAAAATTCTGTTATCGTCCATGACGGAGTTCATGTTTTCAACCCAGACCGCATCGACATCTCCATCGAAGACGATCCACCTACGATCAGGTTTATCGTCCTCGCTCTTGGGTTTGTTGGCCTCCTTGAAAATCTTAGATAGTAGACCATCTGTCCAGTCTCTTGAGTCAGGGTCCAAAACACCATACAGCTCATTCAGAGTGATCATCTTAGGATTAATCAGATCGATCTTTGTGGGTATCTCAGTTTCCTCCTTTAGCGCCTCTGCTAACTGTTAGAGAATGACTGATTTTCCGGAGCCTGTGGGACCGACCACCATGGTGGTGTGACGAGTTTGCATCGTCTCGAACAACTGAATAATCTTGTTGACTTGGTCCTCAAATTTAACCTCCTCAGCATGCTTGAAGCCCTTCTTTTCCATGTTGGCAACAATTATTTCCTTAAGATTCTCGTAACCGACTCTCTCAGCACGTAGGCCAGGGAACAAATCTGAAATCAGACCGAAGAAGAGTGGTACATCGTCAAAAACGAACTTAGGCATATTCATATCGCGCAGCGCTCTCATCAGCACAATGTCTTCGGGCATATCCGAATACGCACGCTTCAACTGACCAGCCATCACCAGCACAGACTTCAGAGCGCGCAGCTAGAAATCATAATGGTACTGCTTTGACAGCTGCTCCTTTGATAGCTTATACAGCACAGTCATCTTCTTAGCCAACACTTTCGCTTGGGTGAAGCCTTCAGACATCAACATGTTCTCGCAAATCAAAAGCAAGTCAGGCTGTACCATGGTAACGGGGCGGAAAAGAGCTTTCAGATTGTCGGGCAGCTCAGAACGACCAGCATAACCCGGGTTCATCGTAATGTAGATACCAATCGAGTGGATCAGCTGCATCTCGTTGTCAAGGAAGACGATCTTATGCTTGTTCGCTGAGAGACCGTTCTACACTGTCTTGATCTAAGCGGAGACGACGGACAAGACTTCCACGTTGATGCGGTTGAACTCGTCGAAGCATCCCCAGAAACCAGTCTGGATCAAACCTGAAAAGATAATACCCATAGCCACGTAATCGAGCGTCTCACCGCAATTTGTAACGACACACCTAAGAGCGAGCGCTTTAGCCAGATCCTTAACTGTCTCGGTTTTACCTGTACCGGCTGGGCCAGCAGGCGCGCCACCCAATTTGAATGTAAGCGCTGTAGTAAGCGTCATTACACACCTGTCAGTGAGAGGCGTAATGACCAGACGACCATTCAAGCCCTAATACTCATAACAGTAGTCAAATGAACCGGTACACTGTCTGATGTCGATGTCGTCCTTGTGCAGGTCCCAGTAAAATCTGAGTTGGGACTCCCATTCGAACTCCTTGCAATTCATGATTGAATCCCTAACAAAGGAGTCAACAATATCGCGTGCGTGCACATCAAGAATAATCAGCGTATTGACACACTTTCTTAACAAACTATCAATATCGGTTCTCACCAGCGCGATCAAGTCGTTAAGCTCATTGGTCTCTTTTGCGAGTTCGATCTTCATAGCGTGCTTGTTGCCTTTTTCAACTTGGCGGAAGACATCCTCTATCGCGAACGTCCACCAGATCTGTGTGCCTACGACGGCAATCATACCCAGCTGTGACTTGATCCACTCGATACGGTCCTCCTTCGCGTACTGGTAAACGGCCCTCTTTGCAAGTGTCGTGAGTGTCCGCTTCATCTCATCATCAATTCTGCACATCCACTCCTCGACTTTGCCTTCAGGCTTCACTGGCGCCTCGAACTAGTACTTTTCATTCTCATCTGAGGTCATGTGCGTGATGATCTTATTGCCCTGACCAAAAGTTAGCTCCTTACAATTATCGAACAGTTTCAACATGTATGGCTGAATGGACTTAACGTCTGAAGAACCGAGAATTTAGAGTAAGTCTTCATCGGAAATAAAGTAGAATCTGGGACAAACCATCTTCTTAGAGTCAAGATAGTTGGTAAGTGATTTCTGGCATCTGTCAAGCTCAAAAGAAATAGTCTTTAGTTCGTCTAAACGCTTTCCATTTTCAGCCTTGACACAAGCCTGCAGCACGTTAGGCTGCTTGTGGGTCGCGTCCATGATCTTCTTATAATTGGCGTCGGTCTTGGAGAACTTCTTGGCTTCTTCAGGCAAGGCAATTCTGATATCATCCGACGCGAAGATAGACTCAAGGTACATCCAGCGCACCTAGACAAGCATCCAGCAGTCAATGCACTCTGAGATCAAGTTCAGGTCTGCCTCCCACATGTTTACCTTTGGTTTGACGGAGCGGGAGTACTTAGAATTGCCAACAACTTGCAGGTTCATTATGTTGTCCTCCAGCTGCAAGCGAATCTCCTCTGGCGTCTTAATCGAATAACCTCTCACATCATTGCCCTTCTTGTAGACGACAACGTCAAAGCTGGTATTCTTCCACATCTGGTCAATTTTGGCGATCGACTCCTCATTGGAAGCCTCCTCTTTAGCCTCCTTGCAAATTTCCTGCACTTTTTCCTAATGAAGGTGCAGTTCAAGCTCGAAGACCTTTGAGAGTGTGATCGTCTTTAGGTTAATATCACCGAGGTCTTTACCTGTTTCCTCCATAATACGCTTCCAGTGGCGTTCTTGGATAGCGGGATGCTTTAACTCTTGAATGAAGGGAATAGAAACTTTGAATCCTTCAACAACTGCTTACAGCTTGACGAAGGGATGGATGCCTGGAGGATTCTTAAGTTTCTTCTCAAGACGTTTGACCATGGTTACGAATTTATCAGCGGTCGTGGTCAAGCTCGTAATATCCAGCTTCGACCAAGCAATAACTGAGAAGTCCTTGACGGTCTCGCGCTGCTCTCTGTAGATGTCATAAATCATATCGTAGACCTTATTCTTTTCAACCATATCATTGAGATCAGGGTAAACTGAGATCTCAAGACCGAAAAGAGTTTCGGAGAGCAAATTGTCATTCTTTTGGATTTAAAACGTTTGACAGAGATCTTTTGATGCTTGCAACAGCTCAAGACCTTCATCGAGACTAACATCTGAGGTGCCAGGACCGTTGCTCTTATACTTTTCATACTCGGCAGCGAGATCTTTCTTAAATTTGGCGACACCAGTCATCGTAATCGAGGCGTAAGTCTGCTTGTAACCAGAAACTTCGTGGTCTTTTTTGTTGGCAGTCTCAATAAGTTCAGCCCACTCATCCCCGATGCGGTCGACTGCCTGTTGATCATCTGAGGGGATCTGGTACTTGTACATATTTAGCACGCGGAACTGCTCCTGAACTTCACCGATTCTCAGTTCCATTTCCATTGAGATATTCCTGATCTCAGCCACCTTGTTCAACAAAGCCTTAAAGAGCTCAATACCTTCCTTGCTGACAGCCAGGAACTCCTAGTAACCTTTAATCTCTTTTTAAATTGAGGTCAGCGTCCCCTTAGCAATATCATTAAGAATCTTTCCGAGAGCGGACCACCACTCATTAATCTTCTCGTTACCGTTGTTGTGCACCTCTGTGTAGTCAATTTCAACGATTGAGTTTTGGTAGTGGGTTGGCTTGAGCTTGATGTTTGTTTTCTTTAAGCGCTTGAGCCAGAGGATAGTGCGCTCGATCATCGTGACCGAGTGGGATTTCTCGCACAGCTTGAGTGCCTTCATCAGCACGTTCTTGTCGTATAGGTTTTTGAACTGTTTGTCGAAGAAGCCCTCAGCTTGCAGGATGAACTTCTGCTGGATTTGCATGTTAAGTGTCTAGATCTCCATCTGCAAGTTGCAAATGACTGGGTTCTAGATTAGATCATCATAGAAGGTGAAACGAATAGATTTTTCACCGGTGTCTTTGTCGACCTGCTCCTCAAAGATCTTGCAGTAGCCGTCGAGCCATCTACCGAATTTCTTGGCTGACTGGAGAATATTCGTAGAGAACTTATCCAATTACGTCTTCAACTCTTCAACGGTGGGATGATAGGCCATCTCAGGATTATTGAAAGTGGCGCTCATCTTGATCAAAGGTCTGCCACGCCAAAGAGCTTTGTTAGCGGCCATCGCACGCACAACCATTTTGGTGATAGCGTTAAAAATCCTGCGCTCCCAATAGTAATAGTACTGCTTCATTTCGGCGCAGTTTTGGGTGTTCTTTTTGAAGGTGCACTCTTCTATGCTCCTCAAGTAGGTATCACCAATATTCTAGTAGTCCTTCACCAGTTCAGCAATAATCTTCTCTCTCGCTTGGTCGAAGTACTCCGAAAACTCAGTGATGCCCATAATCTCTTAGCTAGCGAAATTGATCGTTTTGACCAGTACTGCATTCTCTATATTTTGAACCTTCTTTTCAATGTTGTTGGCATGTTGAAGAACACGGCCTTTCGTTTCTTTGAAGGACTCAATACCGTCCTGGCACTCCCTTATAAATTCTGGGATCGAGAGTGAGAACCAGTTATGGTTTTGCTCGCCCTTATCCATCAGTGAATTCAGCTTTTGGATGTTCTGCTTTAAGAGGCCGATTTCAACAGGTCTCAAATTCTGCAGCGCTGTGTTGTAGCCTCTGAGCAGCTGATTAAGTTTGTCGATGTGGCGCATGTAGTCCTTCTCCTGAAGCGCGATGTTGATGATTGTGTTAGGGATTTCCTTGCCGATACGGTCGAGGAATTTGGCTTCTCGGATGATGACTTTCAGTTTCGGATTGAAATTGACTTTGTACTTGCGATTCTCATCCGTGCCTATTTTTAGCAGAATTGGCAATTTAAGATACCTGATTGCCTCGCTAGTGTTCTCAGTTTTCCAGTTCGTGAAAATAGTGGCTTCGTGCGTCTCAGTTAAATGCTTAGCTAAGCGTACGTACTCTGATGCGGAGGATTGACCTTCGGGAGTCATGAGAATCTCGGGCTTCGTCTTAAATTTGTCGATAGGGTTCTTAATTCTGGTAATGATGGAGCGGGCCCACGCAATACTACCAGACTTCGGAGGCATGTTCTTGGGGATGGGTGGGTTGGTCTCATTGTCGCGGAAGAGTTTATCCATGGTCTGCAGCTCGAGCTTGTAACGGACGAGCACATTGTTGAATTTGCCTTAAAGAGCTTTCTCAATGTTCGGGCGCGTCTTAACATTCTTAAACTTGGAGAGCAGTTCAAAGGCACCCTCTGATGAGTTGAGCTTTTCCTTGAAGGTAGCGTCAATCAACGTAACTGTGTCATTCTCAATGCTCTCGATCTGGCTTTGAAAAGCTTTGAAAGTAGTGTTCCAGTCCTAGTAGTAGTCCGGATTGAACACGTCGTTGTTGAAAGTTTCGAGTTTGCGGATTTGGTCTTTCACGCGGTCAGTGATACCATTGATAGGGTCACTTGAGCCAGCGACCGCCTTCAGATCGTTACCCAAGATTGCGAAGAACTCCTGGAGAACGACACATGCATGATTAAAGTTACCCAGGATGATTAACATGTGCTTAGGGCGCACAAAGATTTCCTTAATGTTGAATTCCCAGCGTGAGATCGTGACCTCTGTCTCAATGTCCATCTTGGTTTTATTGAATTGGTCCTGCCATTTTTCGAGCACAGCGATGCCTTGCTTGATGACGTTGATGGACTCGGAGACGGGCTCCTTCTTGAAAATGGATTGGAGCTGAATATGTTGGCGCACTTTGGTGCAGATTTCGTTGGAGATTGCTTCGAGGATTTGTTAAAACTCGTTATCTTTCTGTTCGATGTGGCGCGAGATCGTCCAAATCAGCTTTAGGCCATTTAGCAGCGAGGGTAGAGTTTCCTCGATGGCTTTGAGGTTGCCGCGGGAGATGTTTTTGAATTGGCGCTCGAGCGTGGTCAGAAACTTGACGAAGTCCTTTGATTGAGCGTGTTGCTTCAAGAACTCCTTGTCGACTTGGTTGAAAGCCACGATCACGAAATTGTCACCGTTCTCGGTCGTTTTTTGTTCTAGAATCTAAATTTAAATACAAAGTTAAATAAGCGTTTCAACATTTATAATGAAATTCAAAAAACTTTAGGGCGCGAACGAGGCCCTTCGAAAAAAAGCGGAAAGCCCACTTACACGGATGATGCGGCGGACTGAGGGCATCGAGAGCTACTGGTAGAGCATGTTGAACTTGGCGGAGCGTTGGGACCAGAACTCGGTTTCGCCGGAACTTGTGTCGTGCACGCGATTCTTTGCGCGCTCTTCCTCAGACTTAATCAACTCTTAAATCTTGTTGGTCCATTCTCCCTACAAAAAGCATGCGTTTTAGATTCAAGAAGATACTTACAACTGCTTGCTGGAATTGTTCTATCAGGTAGCTGTTTTTGCCGACCTCGACATCGTCCATGCCGGCGGGAATCTCGGGCACGTTAATGGAGACGTTACCGTAGGCCTACAGCACAGAAGTGTGGATGTGGCCAATGAATTTGCCTATATGGTGAGTCATTTCTTTCTTGCTCTCCATCGCGGGAATGTAGACTTCTTTTAGCATGAGGGCGAGTCCGGTCAACCGGTGCTCAGTCTCCTTGCTGTTGGCAGAAGAGGTGTCTTTGTTAGACATTCGCGATTTAAATTAAGTTTATTAATAATAAGGTGGAAGCTGCAACCGCCTTTTAAACACTCTGTTTGCAGACTAACCAATAGAATTTAATTAAATTCAAACTCTACTATCAGGGGTTTTGGGGTTTTGGGG
>Ga0194118_10005272_pt1 | contig 13594 bp, 9 predicted proteins | sample TA2MahsurfametaG_2_FD_148662 | JGI IMG/M metagenome (GOLD analysis project Ga0194118, IMG submission 148662) | Freshwater microbial communities from Lake Tanganyika, Tanzania - TA2015013 Mahale N5 surface | ecosystem: Environmental > Aquatic > Freshwater > Lake | place: Tanzania: Lake Tanganyika...
CGGGCCACGCCGATGGCGGCATTCAACTCATCGACCGACCCGTAGGCCTCGACCCGAGGATGGGCCTTGGAGACGCGGCGATTGTACATCAGTCCGGTGGTTCCGGAGTCGCCGGTGCGGGTGGCAATGCTCATGCGGCCAACAGGGTGGACGCGATGGGGCGCGACGCAACCGCTTCCGCAGGATTTCAGGGGTCGGGGCCGACCCCCGGGGGGGACCGCCGGCCGGGATCAACCTGGCTTGCCCGGGGCACCGCCCGTGGCCAGCACGACCTCTCGGCGGGCACGCTGCGGGGGCAGCAGCTCCGATTCGCGCAGGGCGCGCGCGTGCGTCCGCGCCGCCTCGGGTCGCCCGCGGGACTGCTCGACGAGCATCCAGGCGTAGTGCATCTGGGTCTCCTCGGGCGGGCTGCGGGCGGCCCAGGAAATCCGCGCCAGCAGACCCGCGGCATCGGTGAAGCGCTGCTGGAGGATGAGCGCGAGGGCGTGGTTGATCTGGCAGGACACCGACTCGGGCGAGCGGTTGAGCAGTTCGAGGGTGAGTCGGACGGCCTCCTCGGGCTGCCGGCCCGTGGCGATGAGCACGGCCGCCTGGTTGTGCCGGAAGACGGGGTTGTCGGGCTGCAACCGGTAGGACCGTGCGACGGCCTCGGCCAGCGTGTCCATGTCCTGCGTCTCGGCGGCGATGCCCGCCACCTCGAACCAGAAGGTCGGATCGTCGGCGAAGTCCTTCTCGACCCGGCGCAGCAACGCGGCGGCCTCCTCGGGGCGGTTCACGCGGCGCAGTCCGGCCACCATCCGGGCCACGAGCACGGCGTCGGGGCTGGCACCCTCGGCGGTCCGGCCAAAGGCGTTGGCGGCGTCGAGGGAGCGGTTGAGGGCAAGGTCGATCCGGCCGTCGAGGTACCAGCTGTAGGCACCCATGCGGCCGGCCAGCGAGGTCTCGCCCCGCATGCCGATGGCCAGTTGCCGCAGGCGCGTCCAGTCTTCGCGGCCCAGCAGGAGCTCGGCGGTGGCCAGCCAGAGGTCCGGGGCGTAGGGAAAGACCTTCACCTGCTCGAGTCCCAGGTCCACGGCCCGGTCGCCCAGGCCGAAGGCCTGCAGGGCCTCGACCAGGCCGATGGCCTCGGCCGGGCTGGCGGGCGGGCGTTGGAAAGCCTTGAGGCGATCCATGACCTCGCCTCCGCGATCGGTTCGGGCCAGGAGCCGCCAGAGCCCAAGGTGGTCGGCCAGCGCGTCGGCCTGGCGACCGGCACGACGGGCCAGGGCCGCCTCGTATCCGGCGGCGTCTCCAAGGTTTTCGGCCACCATCAGCACCAGGCGCGAGGCCTCGTCCTGAAGCTTCGGGTCTTTCTCGGCCGCGAGCAGGCGGTCCCGGGCCGCCGCCATGCCGGTGATCGGGCCCCAACCGGCCTCCCAGGCCGGGCCGATCAGGCCCATGGGGGCGGTGGTCATCAGGCCCGACCGCTGCCGCAGCCAAAGCTCCTCGAAGCGGTCCATGCGCCGGGACAGGAACAGCGACCGGCCGAACCAGCCCGCGATCTCGCCGGTGTCGGTCGTGGCGAGGTCGCGCAGCAGGGCGACATTGGCCGGATGATGCCCCACATGGTCGAGGAAGCGTGCGAAGAGCAGCACTTCCTGGCGGTTGGTGGCGGTGCGGTGGAGCAGTTCGGTGCCGCAGGCGTAGCCGAAGCGCACGTCGTCCTGCGTCCATGCGGTGCTTCCGGTCAGCACCTCCAGGGCCCCCCGTCGCGCCTCGAGGCTCGCCAGGTCGTTGGCCAGGGCCGTCTTCCAGGCGGTGATCGACTCGGGCAACCGGCCGGCCGCCCCGGCCTCCCGGGCCGTGCGGATCAGGGCCCGGGCCTGGAACTTGTCGAGCAGGCTGGCCCGGAAGGGCGGGTCGATCTCCGGCGTGGAGACCACGAAGAACGGGACCACGGCCAGGATCACCGAACCGGCCATCAGCAGGGCCAGGATCGCCGCCCACCGGAAGCTGGGATCGGTGACGAGGATGCGGAGCAGGTCGCTCTCGATGGCCTCGGGCGACGACTCCGCGCGGGGCTCGTCGTCGGGAGGGCCCGGTCGGGGGTCAGGCGGCGTGGGCCGGCCTTCCGTGTTGTCGGAATCCTTCATGGGCCTTGGGTCACCCGGAGGATCTGCGAGGCCCCGGGCGAGTGGAGGCGCACACCGGCCGCCCCGGCGGCCGGCACCAGCAGGAAGCCCCCGGGTGGCAGGCGGCTCTCCTGCGCGCCGGCCCGGACGAGGCTGGTGCCCGAGACCCCGCCCAGCACGCAGGGCCCGCCGGCCCCGGCAAGGGCGCCGATCGAGGCCCCGGCCTGCAGGCGCAGCAAATCCACCGAGAACAACCGATGCCGCACCAATGGCCGCACGGCCACCCCGGGGGCGAGGTTCGACCAGAACTCGGGCACCCGTTCCGGCTGGGTGTCGGAGAAGTCGATGGACTCGAGGGCCGGTTGGCGGTGCAGCTCGCGCGGCCTGCCGTCGAGCCCGGTGCGGTTCCAGTCGAAGACGCGGTAGGTGGTGTCGGAGTTCTGCTGGATCTCGAAGACCAGGTTGCCGGCCCCCAGCGCATGCGCCCGCCCGCTGGGCAGGAACATCACATCGCCGGGCCGCGTGGGAAGGCGCCGGAAGCACTCCGCCACCGACCCCGCGTCCAGCCTCCGGGTGAACGCCTCGGGCGTGATCCCCGGCTCGAATCCCACATAGATCCCGGCTCCGGGGTCGGCCTCCGCGAAATACCACATCTCGGTCTTGGGCTCGCCGCCCAGGGCTGCGGCCTTGTCGGCCGGCGGATGCACCTGCAGGGACAGGTCGTCCCGGCAGTCGAGGATCTTGACGAGCCAGGGGAAGCGCTCCCCCGTGGCGACCGGCCGGCCCATGAGGTCGGGCCCATGGTGTTCCATGAGCTGCCGAAGCGAGGTCCCGGCCAGCGGACCCTCGGCCACGACCGATTGCCCCTCGGGGCGGTCGCAAATCTCCCAGGACTCGCCGATGGACACCCCGGGCGGGAGGGCCTTGCCCCAGTGCGTCTCCAGGCGACGCCCGCCCCAGACCCGCTCCTTGGGCAACGGGTGGAAGACCAGGGGGGATGCGAGCTTCACGCCGCCTTCGAGTCCGGCTCGGTGAAATGCCCGAAGGCCCGGAACTTGGCGTAGCGGGCGGACAACCGGCCGGCCGTGGACATGGCCTGCACCTCACCCAGATGCTTGAGCAGGCCCTGGCGCAGCGTGGCGGCCGTGGCTTCGGGATCGAGATGGGCACCGCCGAGGGGCTCCGGCAACACCGCATCGACCAGGCCGAGCGCCTCCAGGTCGCCGGCGGTGATCTTGAGCGCCGCGGCCGCCTTGGGCGCGGCGGTGCGGTCCTTCCAGAGGATCGCGGCACATCCCTCGGGGCTGATGACCGAGTAGTAGGCGTTCTCGAGGATCAGCACGCGGTCGGCCACACCGATGCCCAGGGCCCCGCCGGAGCCCCCCTCGCCGATGACGCAGGCGAGGATGGGTACCTCGAAGGTCATCATCTCGCGCAGGTTCACGGCGATGGCCTCGGCCACGTGGCGCTCCTCGGCCCCGATGCCCGGATAGGCTCCGGCCGTGTCGATGAGGCTGATGATCGGCAGCCCGAACTTGTCGGCCATCTTCATGAGGCGAAGCGCCTTGCGATATCCCTCGGGGTGGGCCGAGCCGAAATTGCGCAGGATGTTCTCCTTGGTGTCGCGGCCCTTCTGGGTGCCGACCACCAGCACCCTCTGGCCGCCCAGGCGGGCGAACCCGCCCACCATGGCGCGGTCGTCGGAATGCAGGCGGTCGCCGTGCAGTTCCTCGAACTCGTCGAAGGCCAGACGCAGGTAGTCGAGGGTGTAGGGGCGCCTCGGGTGCCGGGCAAGCTGGACCCGCTGCCACGGGGTGAGGTTGGAATACAGCTGCCGCTGGGCTTCCTGGATCTTGGACTCCAGCAACCGGATCTCCTCCTCCCAGGAAATGCCCAGGGCGGGCGTCCCGGGCTGGGCCTTCAAGTCGTCGAGCTTGCGCTGCAGTTCGGCGATGGGCTTTTCGAAGTCGAGAAAATGTCTCATGCAGGGGGAGAAGGCTCCCGACGCATCCGAAGCTAGGCACCGCCCCCCGCAGCCGCAACGGCCGATTTGCTGACCGGGCGCGCCTCCGGGGGCGGATCCCGGGGCGGGACGCGTTTTTCGCGCTTCCGCCGGCGCGCCGCCTTCGCGACGATCCGCCCGCCATGAAACGCCGATCTTCCAAGCCGACGTCCCGCGCAACCTCCTCCAGCGATTCCCTGCCCCGCCCCTTTTCCTCCATCGTGGTCGACGGCATCGAGCGCGCCCCGAGCCGGGGCATGCTCTACGCCACCGGCTTCAAGAAGGACGACTTCCAGAAGCCCCAGATCGGCGTGGCCTCCACCTGGAGCATGGTCACCCCGTGCAACATGCACATCGACCAGCTGGCCGTCAGCGTGGCGCAGGGCATCAACGAGAACGGCGGCAAGGCCGTGGTGTTCAACACCATCACCATCTCCGACGGCATTTCGATGGGCACCGAGGGCATGAAGTACTCGCTGGTGTCCCGCGAGGTGATCGCCGACTCCATCGAGACGGTCGTGGGTTGCCAGGGCTTCGACGCCTTCGTGGCGGTCGGCGGCTGCGACAAGAACATGCCCGGCTGCGTCATGGCCATGGCCCGCCTGAACCGCCCGAGCATCTTCGTCTACGGCGGCACGATCCTGCCGGGTGAACTCGGCGGCAAGGATGTCGACCTGGTGAACATCTTCGAGGCGGTCGGCAAGAATGCCGCCGGCGCCTGCTCGGCCGAGGACGTCGAGGCGGTGGCCGAGGTGGCCATCCCGGGCGCCGGCTCCTGCGGCGGCATGTACACGGCCAACACCATGGCCTCGGCCATCGAGGCGCTGGGCATGAGCCTGCCGAATTCGTCGGCCCAGGCGGCCGTGTCGCAGGACAAGACCCGCGACTGCGAGCATGCCGGCGCGGCCGTGCTGAACTTGCTGAAGCACAACATCCGCCCGCGCGACATCATGACCAAGAAGGCGTTCGAGAACGCCATGACGGTGGTCATCGCCCTCGGCGGATCGACCAACGCGGTCATGCACCTCATCGGCATGGCCCACTGCGCGGGCGTGAAGCTCACCATCGACGACTGGACGCGCGTCGGAAAGCGGGTTCCCGTGCTGGCCGACCTCAAGCCCTCGGGCAAGTACGTGATGGCCCGACTGGTGGAGATCGGCGGCACGGTGCCCTTGATGAAGATGCTGCTCGACAAGGGGTTGCTCCACGGCGACGTGATGACCGTCACCGGCAAGACGATGGCCGAGAACCTGAAGAACGCGCCGACCTACCCGGCCGGTCAGGACATCATTCGAGGCTTCGACAACCCCATCAAGAAGGACAGCCACCTGGTCGTCTTCCGGGGCAACCTCTGCCCCAGCGGCGCCTTGGGCAAGATCTCGGGCAAGGAAGGCCTCACCTTCAGCGGCAAGGCCATCGTGTTCGAGAACGAGGAGAAGGCCCTGCAGGGCATCCTCAAGGGCCAGGTGAAGAGCGGCCACGTGATCATCATCCGCGGCGAGGGCCCCAAGGGCGGCCCCGGCATGCGGGAGATGCTCTCGCCGACCAGCGCCATCATGGGCAAGGGCCTCGGCAAGGAGGTCGCGCTCATCACCGACGGCCGCTTCAGCGGGGGTTCGCACGGCTTCGTCATCGGCCACACCACGCCCGAGGCCTTTGATGGCGGTCCGATCGCCGTCATCAAGAACGGCGACCCCATCACCATCGACGCGAAGAAGCGCGAGATCACGCTGGGCATCCCGGCCAAGGAACTGACGGCCCGTCTCAAGGCGTGGAAGAAGCCCAAGCCCAACTACACGAGGGGTATCCTCGCCAAGTACGCGGCCACGGTGAGCACCGCCAGCGAGGGCGCGGTGACCGATCGTCAATTCTGAGTCCCGGCGAGGATCCGATCCAACCCATGGCCCTGCGCATCAAGATCTGCGGCATCACCCGTGAGGAGGATGCGCAGGCCGCCATCGAGGCCGGGGCCGATGCGCTGGGGTTCGTTTTCGTGCCCGGCACGCCCCGGTTCATCGAGCCGGCGCGTGCCGCGGAAATCACACGGGGCCTGCCCCCCTTCGTCAGCCGCGTGGGCCTCTTCGTCGATGCCGATCCGGCCCTCATGCGGGCCGTGATCGACCAGGCGCGGCTCGACACGGTGCAGTTGCATGGCGACGAACCCCCGGAGGTGGGCCACGGCCTGCGTCATCGCGTCCGGGTCGTCCAGGCCTTCCGGATGCGGGGCCCAGAGACCCTCGGGCGGCTTCCCAGGCATCGGGATGCCTGCGATGCCTGGTTGCTGGACGCCTATGTGCCCGGGACCTCCGGGGGCACCGGGGCGCGTTTCGACTGGGGGCTTGCCGTCGAGGCGTGCCAGCTGGGGCATCCGGTCATCCTCGCCGGCGGTCTCAAGCCCGAGAACATCGCCGAGGCGGTCCGCCAGGTGCGGCCCTACGCGGTGGACGTGTCGTCCGGCGTCGAGTCGGCCCCGGGGATCAAGGACACGGCCAGGATCGTCCGCCTGATCCAGGAGGCCCGAAGGACCGAGATCGGCTGAGGGGCGGCTGAAGGGCCCTCTGGGACTCTTGGGCCACGGACGCAGGACCGCTTCGATGGTTTCGACTCCACCACCCGGAGGCCTCCCGAGGGACCAGCCCGGAGGCAAACGCCATGGCACCAACCTTGGGCGCCAACCTTGGGCGACGACCCTGGGCGCCCTTCATGGGCCGGGAAGACCCGGGAAGGGAGCCGGGGGAGGCGGGGGAACGGCCCGGCCGATGCGGCTGATGGGCGTCGGCACGGTACCGCCGTATTGGTCAGGGGCCGGTGCCACCGCAGGGACATCGATACCGTTGTGGATGGGGGTTCCGCCGGCCTGGATGGCGTTCGGTGACAGGGGGGTCGCCCCGGGCGCCCCGCCGCTCAAGATGACCCCGCCCCGACCGATCACCGTCGGGGCGACCGTCATGGGAACGTTCCCGGGAACCCCTCCGGCCCCCATCGCCCCAGGAATGCCCCCGACATTTCCGGGCACATTCATCACGGGCGGAGGGGGTTGGTTGCCCCGGAGGGCACTGGGGGGAACCCCGGGGGGCAGGCCGGGTGCGCCGGGCGCCGGAGCCGTTCCGGTCCCGCCGGTCACCTTCACCGCGTTGTCCTTGAAATTCAGGGGGATCTCCTCGCCGTTGTAGGCGATGGTCACGGCCTTCTCGATGGGATCGATGGACACCAGCTTGAGCACGCCGTCGCCGATGCCGACCTCCTCGTCGGGGATCAGGGCCCTCGGATATTGGACGGGCTTGCCCTTCGGCTGATAGGCGACGAAGGCCCGCTTCTCGCCACGGACGGTGGTGAACCCGGTCAGGAAGAACTCCGGACGGTCCTTGGGTGGCTCCTTCTCGGGCTCTTGCGGCGGCGGCGGAGCCGGCGGCTTGATGCCGAAGGCATTGCGCTTGGGAATGCGGGCGTACCGGTGGGTGGGGCCGGACGGCTCCGCGCCCTCCGCGGACTGGGCCTCCGGGGCTCCCGCGTCGGCGGGCTCCGCGTCCGACCTGGCGGCGTCGACGCCTGCCGAGGCGGCGGGCACCGTCTTGGACGCCTCGGCCATCGCCCGATCGAGCGGAGACAAACCGGCGAGGGCGCTGGCGAGCAGGAGCGTCCCGAGGCCCCACCGTGGAAACCAAACGCGCACGGGGGAGGAATTCCGGCCCGAACCGGCGGGCGGCAAACCAGAAGTCTCCCGAGGGGACGTCGACATGCCCTCAAGAACACCGGAGGTGGCGATTGGTTGCTGCATGGGATGGCTCCGGCCCCGGCACGGCCGCCGGACCGGACCGCAGTGTCGTCGAAGCTCCCGACCGAAGCCCAGAACGGAGTTTGCCGAATGGCGGGGTGACGGAGAACCGTGCCATCGGCGGCCGTTGCGTTGAACGGATGGCTGGCGGAGGAGACCAAGACCACGAGCCAGGTGCGGACCGGAGGATCGCGACGCCCTGGGCCCCGACCGGAGCCAGCCCGCCGACTCCCCGAGGCCACCCATCCCAGTTTCACGTCGACAAACCAAAGCTCCCCCCGCTCCACTTACAGCCTCTCGGGCCGTTCCTCCTTCGCGGGTCATCCCCGCACGGGACCAGCCCTGGACACCGCTTTTCCCGATCGATCGAATGGACACCAAGCATTCCTCCAAGGTTTCCGGCTGGAGTTCACCCGGGGCGAAACATCCGGCATCGCGCCCCGGGTCGCCGGCGCCACCAAAGCCCCCGGAACCGTCCCCCGAAGGCGCTCCTCCATCGGGCGAGCCCCGGGGCCGGCTTTTCCGTCCCATGGACTGGCTGACCTTCGTGCTCGTCACCCTCTTCGTGATGGCCGGCTACCTGTACACCGTGGCCCCCGACCTGACCCTCGAGGATTCGGGTGAACTGGCCGTCGGCTCGATGTACGCCGGCGTGCCCCACCCGCCCGGCTATCCGGTCTGGACGATCTACTCGTGGCTCTTCACCAAGATCCTCCCCTTCTCCAGCATCGCCTGGCGAGTGGCGGTCTCCTCGGCGGTGGCGGCGGCCCTGTCGGCCGGCCTCACCGCGCTGCTCATCTCGCGCGGATCGAGCCTCATCCTCGAGGGGATCGACCTGTTCAAGGACCTGCCCCGGCGCACGGAAAACGCCATCACCTTCGTGGCCGCCTGGGTCGGCGGCTCGCTGCTGGGATTCAACGGGTTCATCTGGAGCCAGGGCGTGATCGTGGAGGTGTACACCCTGGCGGTGCTCAACCTCGTGGGCATGTTCTGCCTGCTGCTGCTGTGGATGTACCGGCCGGACCGCCGCCGGTACCTGCACGGGGTGTTCTTCCTCTTCGGCCTGTGCCTCTGCAACCACCAGACGCTCATCGTCGCCGCCATGGGGATCGAGGTGGCCATCGCGGCGGCCGACAAACGCCTCGGCCGGGACTTCTTCCTCGGCAACACGATCATCTGGCTCCTCGGTTTGCTGGCCCACTTCACCGGCAAGATCCACACCTTCGAGGGCAACGTGCCGGTGTTCATGATCTACAACCTCGTCGGCCTGGGCTCGCTGGCGGCGATGCTCTGGCTCGCCTCCGAGACGGGCAAGCTGGGCGACCAGTTGCACGTCGTGCTGTTCGCCGGCCTGGCCTTCGCCGTCGGCGCGGCCTTCTACCTGTACATGCCGCTGGCCTCGGCCTCGAACCCGCCCATGAACTGGGGCTACCCGCGCACGTGGGAGGGCTTCGTGCACGCCTTCACCCGCGGGCAGTACGAAAAGACCAACCCCAGCACCGATCCGGTGGTGATCTTCCGCCAGCTCTGGATGTACGCCCAAGGGGCACAGGAGGAGTTCAACTGGGCCAACCTGCTGGTCGGCCTCGTGCCCTTCGCCTTCCTCAAGCGGATGCGCCTGCGCGAACGGGCCTGGCTCATCGGCCTCACGGCGATCTACCTGTGCCTGGCCATCCTGCTGCTCATCCTGCTCAACCCGGGCCTCGACAAGTCGGCCAAGGAACTCGTGAAGGTGTTCTTCACCTCGTCGCACACCATCATCGCGCTGGCGGTGGGCTACGGCCTGTCGATCGTCGCGGCGCTGCTGGTCACCCAGTACCATACGGGCAACACGCGGTTCTGGATGTGGGTGGGCGGCGCGGTGGCCTGCGCCTTCAACCTCTATGAGCTGGTCGACATCCACCTCAGCACCGTCTTCACCATCCTGCGGGTGGCCGGCGCGCTGAGCCTGGCGCTCTCGGTGGCCTTCACCGGGTGGATCCTCCTGAACCGCCAGAGCATCCGGATCGCCCCGGTGCTGGCGATCTTCGCCCTGATCCCCTTCGACAGCATCCTCTCGCACTGGGGCGACAATGAGCAGCGCGGGCACCTCTTCGGCTACTGGTTCGGGCACGACATGTTCGAGCCGGGCCGGGATGCCGGGCATGGCAAGGCCCCGAAGGACACCAACGGCGTGCCGCTCTACCCGGCCATGACGCCGCACGCCGTGCTGTATGGCGGCACCGACCCGGGGCGTTTCTGCCCCACCTACATGATCTTCGCCGAGTCGTTCACCCCGGCCAAGCACCGCCTGGATCCGGGGTTCGACCGACGCGACGTCTGCATCATCACCCAGAACGCGTTGGCCGATAACACCTACCTCGACTACATCCGCGCGCACTACCAGCGCTCCGACCAGTACCAGTACGACAAGCCCTTCTTCCTCGGAATGCTCAACGACGCCAAGTCCGAGGCCCGGGGCAAGACCAACACCGCGGCCTCGCTCTTCGCGCCGCTCGATCGCGCGATCCAGGGCCTGGGAGCGTCGATCGAGGAGGATCGCCGGGCCGGTGAATCGTTCTTCCAGCCGGACCACTTCAAGGACCTGCCCGCCTTCCTCGCCCGGGTCAACGGGTCGGCCGACCCCCTCTCGCGGCACCTGAAGGAACAGCTGGCCGGGGCCTCGACGCCCGCGGCCGTGGCCGACGGCCTGAACCGCCTGCTGCGCGGCCCGTCGCTCGCCACCGATCCGGCCCGGTTCGCCACCGCGAAGCTCACCCCGCATGTCCGGGCCTTCGCCGCGCAGAATCCGCCGACCCCCAACCGGATCCGGCTCAACCGCCTGCTGCTGGAAGGCGCCTTCCCGGGGCTCTTCACGGCCAGCCCGGGCGGCCTCTACCCCGACCGCGAAATCTTCTCGGCCACACCGGAGGACGCCGGCAAAGCCTTCAGCGACTACACGATGGACGCCGCCAAGCGCTACCCGAACAACCTCAAGCCGGGCGAGCAGGTGGTCCAGTTGCCCGACGGGCGGATCTCCGTCTCGGGCCAGGTGGCCGTCATGCAGATCAACGGCCTGCTCACCAAGGTCATCTTCGACAAGAACCCCGGCCACGAGTTCTACATCGAGGAGTCCTTCCCCCTCGACTGGATGTACCCGCACCTGACGCCCTACGGCATCATCATGAAAATCGAGCGGAATCCGGTGCCGGAGATCACCGAGGAGATGGTCCGCCGCGACCACGAGTACTGGAGCCAATACTCCGAGCGCTTCATCGGCAATTGGATCAAGTACGAGACGCCCGTGCGCGAGGTCTGCGACTGGGCGCTCAAGACCTATCTGCAGCGCGACCTCGCCGGCTTCAAGGGCGACCCGGCCTTCGTGCGCGACGACAACGCCCAGAAGGCCTTCTCCAAGCTGCGCAACGCCATCGGCAAGTCCATCTACGCCATGCGCATCAACTCGCCCCCGCCGAGCCCGCAGGTGCAGCAGCGGATGATCAAGGAGGCCGAGTTCGCCCTCAAGCAGGCCTTCGCCTTCTGCCCCTACAGCCCGGAGACCGTCTTCAACTACTCGCAACTGCTGGCCACCATCGGCCGCTACGAGGACGCCCTGCTGGTGGCCAAGACCTGCGAGGTCTTCGACGCCGACAACCTGGGGATCCGCAACCTGGTCGAGCAACTGGAGAGCATCCTCAAGAGCGCGCCGCCCAAGGCCGACGCCCAGACCAAGGCCAAGGCGTCGGGACCCAACGCCGACGCCCGGGCGGTCTTCGACCTGGCCTCGGCGTACTTCTCGTCGGGCCAGAGCAACCTCGCCGTCGACACGCTGGACGTGCTGCTGACCAACACGGGCACCAAGTCCGAGGTCCTGCTGTCGCTGGTGGACGGGTATCGCCAGTTGGGGCGGGTCGACAAGGTGGAGAGCGCCCTGGCCCGGTACACCGCGGCGGAACCCTCGCGCCCCGAGGGCTGGTATGACCTCGCGGCCATCCAGATCGCCACGGGGCGCAAGCAGGATGGGGCCGAGGCCCTGCGCAAGGCCCTCGCCCTGAGCGACGCCCGCCTCGCGCAGGATCCCAAGGCCAACGACCTGCGACGCCAGGCCTCGCGCGACCCCCGCCTCAAGGGGGTGGACCAGCCGAAGTGACGCGGGGCCAGGCCCCTTCCGCAGGCGGGGCCCGGACCCCGCCCGGGGAGCCCTTGGCCGGCCCGAGGGCCCGGGGCTCGCCATCCCGGGCTCAAAAATCCGGCTTGCGCGGTCCTCCGGCCGCCCCAACCTCCGCCCCGATTCTAGCAAGATGAACTACCCGATCGCGCGCCGCGCCGCCTCGCTGTCCCCGTCCCTGACCCTGTCCATCGACTCGAAGGCCAAGGAGATGAAGGCCAAGGGCGAGGACGTCGTGGGCTTCGGAGCCGGTGAACCCGACTTCGACACCCCGCAGCACATCAAGGACGCCGCCGCCGCCGCCCTGGCCGCCGGCTTCACCAAGTACACCCCCAGCAGCGGCATCCCCGAGTTGCGCCAGGCCATCGCCGACAAGTTCCAGCGCGAGAACAGCCTCACCTACAAGCCCTCGCAGGTCATCGTGAGCAACGGTGGCAAGCACTCCTGCTACAACGTCATCCTGGCCACCTGCCAGGAGGGCGACGAGGTGATCATCCCGGCCCCGTACTGGCTGAGCTATCCGGAGATGGTGAAGCTGGCCGGTGCCACGCCGGTCATCCTTGAGACCACCGACCAGACCGAGTTCAAGGTCACGCCGGCGCAGTTGCGCGCCGCCATCACGCCCCGCAGCCATCTCTTCATCCTCAACTCACCGAGCAACCCGACGGGCAGCGTCTACACCCCCGACGAGATCAAGGCCCTCGGCGACGTATGCGTCGAGAAGGGCGTGCTCATCATGAGCGACGAGATCTACGAGCACCTGACCTACGACGGCGCGCAGGTGAAGAGCGTGGCCAGCTTCAGCCAGGCGCACTACGACCACACCATCATCGTCCACGGCTTCGCCAAGGCCTGGAGCATGACCGGGTGGCGCCTGGGCTTCCTCGCCGCACCCGAGCCCATCGCCAAGGCCATCGACGCCATCCAGAGCCACAGCACCAGCAACCCCTGCTCGTTCGCCCAGAAGGGTGGCGTGGCCGCGTTGACCGGCTCGCAGGCCCATCTGCCCGGCTGGTTGGCCGAGTACGCCAAGCGCCGCACCCGCGCCTGGGAGATGCTCAACGCCATACCCGGCGTCTCGTGCGTCAACAGCAAGGGGGCGTTCTACCTCTTCCCCAACATCTCCAAGACCGGCCTGAAGTCGGCCGACTTCTGCGCCCGCCTGCTGGAGCAGGAGAAGGTCGCCGCCGTCCCCGGCATCGCCTTCGGCGCCGACGACTACCTGCGCATCAGCTACGCCACGAGCCTGGCCAACATCGAGAAGGGCCTGGCCCGCATGGACCGCTTCGTGCGCTCGCTCTGACGGTCAGCGTCCGGTGAGCCACTCCCGCCACCGCCCGAGGCGGGGGTGGCGGCCGAGAGGCACTGCCAAGGCCCACCGCGTGGCCCGACCGGCGCCACGCCATCGACACCAGCGACGACCTGTCGACCCGGACACCCGTGCCCGGACTGGAGTCCCTCCGCGGCGACGGCATCTCGACCGCGCTCCCGGTGCCGACCGGCGCCGGCCCGATGCGGTTCTGGCGGATGCGCATCGACTGAGCACGCCCCCCGGAGCG
>Ga0194118_10005277_pt1 | contig 13590 bp, 10 predicted proteins | sample TA2MahsurfametaG_2_FD_148662 | JGI IMG/M metagenome (GOLD analysis project Ga0194118, IMG submission 148662) | Freshwater microbial communities from Lake Tanganyika, Tanzania - TA2015013 Mahale N5 surface | ecosystem: Environmental > Aquatic > Freshwater > Lake | place: Tanzania: Lake...
CCAGGCACCTCCACTCGCATTGGATCTGAAGGTGGTGGTATCACTACTACAAATGCTTTGATTTCCACTCAAGGTCCCGGCCGATGGTGGCGGCGCTGTTACCGTCACCGTCCGCGTTGCCGTAGCATTCGAGCAGCCACCTGTTCCCGTGATGGTGTAGGTGATGGTGGCCGTGCCTGCTCCAACACCGGTGACAAGACCCGTGCTGGGGTTCACGGTGGCCACTAACGTATCACTGCTAGACCAGGCACCTCCACTCGCCGTCGATGCGAAGGGCGTTGTTGCATTTACACAGATGCTTTGATTTCCACTCAAGGTTCCTGCCGTTGGCGGCGCCGTTACCGTCACCGTCCGCGTTGCCGTAGCATTCGAGCAACCACCCGTTCCCGTGATGGTGTAGGTGATGGTGGCCGTGCCTGCTCCAACACCGGTGACAAGACCCGTGCTGGGGTTCACCGTGGCCACTAACGTATCACTGCTGGACCAGGTACCTCCACTCGCATTGGATCTGAAGGTGGTGGTATCACTACTACAAATGTTTTGATTTCCACTCAAGATTCCTGCCGTTGGCGGCGCTGTTACCGTTACTGACGTGGTTGATGAAAGATCCTGACAACCATTAGTATTCACCGTGTAAGTGATGTTAGCAGTTCCTGCAGTATTCCCCCTTACTAATCCGGACAATGAATCCACAGAAGCAACTGCAATATTACTACTTGACCATCGACCACCAAGCAAGGCGACACTAAATTGAATAGAATCCGACGCACACAAATTTGAATTTCCGCTTATTACAGGGGGTGATTGTCCTGAGAAAACTGTGACCAACCTTAATACTGTTCGTGAACAACCGTTAGAGTTAACCACACGATAAACAATAGGTGCGGTTCCAGGGCCTATTCCCGTTACTATTCCGGACAATGAATCCACAGAAGCAATAGCGGTGTTATTGCTTGACCACTTACCCCCGCTCACCGTGGATGCGAAGGTCGTGGTCCCTGTAACACAAATGTTTTGATTTCCACTCAAGGTCCCGGCCGATGGTGGCGCCGTTACCGTCACCGTCCGCGTTGCCGTAGCATTCGAGCAGCCACCTGTTCCGGTAACGGTGTAGGTGATGGTGGCCGTGCCTGCTCCAACACCCCTGACAAGACCCGTGCTGGGGTTCACGGTGGCCACTAACGTATCCCTGCTTGACCATGTACCTCCACTCGCCGTCGATGCGAAGGGCGTTGTTGCATTTACACAGATGCTTTGATTTCCATTCAAGGTCCCTGCCGTTGGCGGCGCCGTTACCATTATTGTGAGCGATGCTGTACCCGGAACATTGGAACAAACCCCAGAACCGGGGACAGTGTAAACGATGGTGGCCGTGCCTGCTCCAACACCGGTCACAAGACCCGTGCTGGGGTTCACGGTGGCCACTAACGTATCACTGCTAGACCAGGCACCTCCACTCGCCGTCGATGCGAAGGGCGTTGTTGCATTTACACAGATGCTTTGATTTCCACTCAAGGTTCCTGCCGTTGGCGGCGCAGTTACCGTCACTGTCCGCGTTGCCGTTGAATCCGAGCAACCACCCGTTCCGGTAACGGTGTAGGTAATGGTGGCCGTGCCTGCTCCAACACCGGTGACAAGACCCGTGCTGGCGTTCACCGTGGCCACTAACGTATCACTGCTAGACCAGGCACCTCCACTCGCATTGGATCTGAAGGTGGTGGTATCACTACTACAAATGCTTTGATTTCCACTCAAGGTCCCGGCCGATGGTGGCGGCGCTGTTACCGTCACCGTCCGCGTTGCCGTAGCAATACGAGTAGAACAAACTCCGCTACCTGAAACAGTATAAGTGATGGTGGCGGTGCCTGCGGCAACACCGGTCACAAGACCCGTGCTGGCGTTCACCGTGGCCACTAACGTATCACTGCTAGACCAGGCACCTCCACTCGCCGTCGATGCGAAGGGCGTTGTTGCATTTACACAGATGCTGTCATTTCCACTCAAGGTTCCGGCTTGTGGCTCTAGCAAAACTTGAACAAGAATACTACCAGTCCGAGAACTACATCCTTGGGCATTGGTAACTATGACCCTGTATTGGCCAGGATCGTAAACCACAAGAGACGAATTTACCGCTCTTTCAGATTTTATAAAACTATTGCCGTTGTACCACCATGAGTAAGTAGATGAATCAGATGGGTTAGAAATATTCGTTGCGGTTAGACGGACGGAATCCCCGCTACAAAATGTGGTTGGTCGATTATTGCTACCCAATGCAACAAAAGGAGTATCTGCAACTTGAACAGTAAGAAGGTTCGAAAAGCGCTCACAATTAAGGGCATTTCTGATTCTTATCTTATAATTACCAACGATTTGTGTTTCGTATGATGGATTGGTAGCATTAGGAATAAGAATATCATTCCTAAACCATTGATAGCTAGAATTAGCTTGCGGCTGAGTTAAGAGCTTAATGGTATCGTTTGAACATATACGGTTGTTGAGGCGATTCGATGAAATAGAAAAAGAAGCGACTGAATCCACGGTCAACCTAAATGTGTCCGATACTGACTTACAACGATCATCATTTCGAACCGTCAAAAATACGGTTGAGGTGCTGTCAACGATTAAACTGTCTGAAAAATAATTTGTCAAAGTAGAACCATTGACGTTCCAAAAATATCTGAAATAAGGGTTCTTGCTCGCCTTGAGTACCACAGAACTCCCCAAACAAAAATTGGTTCCTCCAATTAATCGCAAATCGAATACAGGGCCATGATTTAGTACAAGATCCAAAGCCTCAGAAGTGTCAGCGCAACTATTAGAAAATACCGCTACACGATAACGACCCTCAGAAGAGGTGGTAAGGCTTGACTTGGTTTCATTAGGAATTAATGCATTGTTTTTGAACCAAACATAACGAAATCCTGGCAAATAAGCTGCGTTGATAGTAATGAGGCTGTTATCACAAAATTCAAAAGGACTGTTCGACAAAAGTTTAGCAAAAGGCTTGATACAAAACAAATCGTATGAGAAAACCGAATTAGGACAATTGCCAGTAGAAACATTATTCAAACGCACCAAACCTTCTTTTTTAAAAAACAAAGTGTCCAAACTACCAGATGATGAATAGCGTATTTCGGCACTATTGTTTGATACAAACCACTTCCCTCCAGCTATCCTAGGCAAATATGACACTTGTCCAGGGCAAAAACTATCCACATTACCCAAAGAATATCTCATTAAGGTCAAGATTGAATCCCTACTTGGGGTCAAAAACGATTTTAGAACGAGTGTATCCCTACTCGTATAAGATATTATATTGGATGTGACGCTGAGAACAATAGTGTCAACCAAAGGATAAGGAGGATAATGGGCAGAAAATTTCCTAGCATTAGATAGCGGTAAGCCATTGCGTTGCCAAGTATATTGCAAAGTGGGATCTACAATATAATTACTTGATAGAGTAACAGAATCACCAGCACATCCAACGGGCGAACCGTTTGGAATAATAATGGCAGAAGGCGGCAAACGTAAGGTCTCGATTTGAAAACTACTGTCATTAACCAAAGTGATGATATAGGTTAGATTTTCTTTTCGGATAGACTTAATTCCGTTTTGAGCAGACAAACTAGATAAGCTTGTTAAGGATGAAAATGAATATGGCGAAGAGCCTAAATCTAATGAATCAACAGATCGGTAATTCATTTCGTTTAATTTCTTCCATTTAACCGTCAATAAAACATCGTCTCTAATTAAATCCCAACGAATACCAGAAAAGTCAGCAGGATTCTTTTGACCAATTCGAGTAAAAATCAAACCATCCTCATCAGTAACCAAAGTATCTGTTTCTTCATAAATTGTTGCACCATTGACCAAAAAAGCAAATTCGAATTGAACGGATTCTGAAACAATTGGAAATGAGGCATTTAAGTTATTTCCTGGTTGATTCACCGTCCGGAATTCCTTCAGATAAGCTTGGTACGATATAAACTCTTGAGCTAATACGCTTTGAAATGGAAGTGCACAAAAAAGACCTACAAGGACAAACCTAAAGAAAATAAATCTGTCAAAAAAACAAATCATAACTTACTTATTTTGTAATCCGTTCGAAAACTAACACTGAATAACCCAGTCCGATATTGGGTTTCTGAACTTTGGTCAGTCGACAAAAGACCAATATTGTACCTTGCTTCTAATGCAAAATTTAGCCTTTTTGTATTCCTTCTATTGTATTCAAAACCCAAGGCAGGCGAAAAGCCGAAATCTTTGTAGAGCTTTTGAGAAAACGAATAATTCTGCCCATAAATGATACTTTGATCAAAATTTCCTAGTTGTAAGAATCCACCAAGTCCAATATATCCATTGAAGTCACGGCTTTTGTATTCATTTTTCTGGTTTTCAGAATTGATCCTGTAGGTATACCCTGCGTGAAATCCCCTAAAATTTGTGTTAGAGATATGCATGGCTGAAACCGTAGAATTTGAGAATAAAAATAAACCTGCTTCCACTTCGTGTTTTCTTTCTCGTCCCCGATACTCCGGAAGCAAAAAATATATCGAGTATAATCCGCCATAAGACTCATTGATAGAAGGAACAGAAGGAGTCTGATTATTGGCATCGCCTTTTCCAGCCCTAAATTTAGCTTGATTAAAAAATGGCAATTTGATACCAACATTGCCATAACTTTTATCCCTATCTGTGGTCAGGGTAGCCAAGTTGGCGCTGTCAGTGCTATGGGTGTTTATGGCATCTGGATAACTTTTTTTGATTTTTTCAGCAACAACAAAATCCAAAAAAAATGTTATAGAGTTAAAATTATCTGTTAGCACAAATGAACTTGGTGTTTTTTTACCAAGATCAATGTACTTGATATAGAAATAGGCCTTCTGTGAATGCAAATACACTGGAGTTCGTGTAAATTTCTTCCAATAATAATTTGTTGTGTCCAAAAAAAATGAAATTGTCGTAAGCTGATCTTTAGCCAATGCGCCAATATTCTTGTCACAAATGGTATGTGAAGCATATTCTCTGGGACATACACTTTCGAAACAATAAGGAAAAAATGTAACGCCAGGCTGATTTGAGTACTTTGCTAGAACAAGATTTTGGTACAACATATACTTTTGAGAACTATCTCTAACGTGATTGTTAAAGAAAACATAAACAAAAACATCTGTATCGTTTTTACTATTGCAGGCTTTTTTCATCGAATTATTTCCAAGTGGAAACCTTTGCGGATCAGAAGGCATGATTATTTCATCATTTTGGGCAAACAACGCGTTGGACGTCATTAGAAAAAATAAAAAATAAAATATTTTCATGTAAGCTGAAATAGATAAAATAAATTAAAAATTATTATCGTGAGCCGCATTTGCATAAAGGCATTAAACTAACGTCCTGCGAGAAAGTGTCAAACGAAAATGCTTTGGGCGCACCTAAATTCATGAATTTTCCATCTTCGATTTCGTACTGAAAAGTGCCCATTATCTCCAAGTCTAAACTACAGTCGTGGATATCGTCAACTTTTGGGATTGAAGGGTCCCTGCATTCTAGAATTTTAGTTTGAACATCGGCGCCAAAGTCAAGGAAAAAGCAATAAAGATTTTGACCATCCCCCAACTCCTCTTTGGCTTGTAAAATGAGATTATTATTCCATGGCACAATCCAAGTTAGTCCTTTTATTATATGAAATTCCTCACATTTATCTCGATTATAAAGTGCAAAAGGGTTAAAATCCAATTTCAATTGAAGTTTGGTATCGTCTATATCATACCCCTTGAATGCTATTCGGTAAGTTGAACTACCATTTAATTTACATCTAGGTACCACATCATTAATTGGATCTGTTATCTCGATTTGAGGATTTTCACTGTAAGTGATATTGGTGTACTCCTCAATTTCGGTAGTATCGGTTTTATGATTTTGGGGATAACCATAGACTTCAAGGTCGATTTTGGTGTTGGACCTAAGCGATTTTATTTGGGCTGACCATGTTCCATCCGAATTGACGAGAGCAGCAACAGGAGATTCGTTATTGATTTTGATGTAGACACGAAATTTTTCCAAATCTAGGTTACCTTTAATTGTACCCGAAATAAAGCGGTTGTATATAAATTTTGTATTTGATGTTATATTGTTAACACTTAACGTAGGAGGAGAAGAGTTATAAAAAAGAAATATATCTAATTTTTTGAGATCGCGCTTGTTGGATGTTCTGATTTTTGATACTATCTCTGAAATACCATTGATTTTGTTAGTATACCGCCTGATATTACCTAAATACCTAGGGGGATATTGAATAAAACAAAGGTAATCAAATCCCTCCTTGCTTGCTTGAGCCTCCCTTTCAATATCAGAGCCACTAATATATGAGCCTTTTAAATTACTCGCCACCAATGAAACATTATTTATATTTCTTTTGCTGAATTTAATTTTGTCTTTTTTAAGACCGTCGATTGAGAAATATAAATTAGTCCGCCCGGTTTTATCAACAAGGGATCTCACTATTGATTTCAAGTCTTCCTCATCCACGCTCTCACCGTTGGAACAAAATAGATGAACATTTTGAGAAAGAGATGTGTTAATATAGATTGAAAATATTAACAAAGAAAATATTGTTTTCATGGTTCAATTTTAATTCTTATTTGCGGTACATTTAGGATCTAATCTGCCATTAAGCAAGCTGAAGTAGGCGGCTTTTTTTCCGCCAGGGGCTTCGATTTTAATTACATATTGCACCTCATTCTGTAATCCCAAACTACTAAAATAAAGTGGGCCATTAATTTGGCCACTTTTTACGATTTGACCGTTCGACCTTTTTTCTATGGTGTAACTGTATGATTTTGGATCTTCTACGTCTTTAAAGAGATTAATGTGGTCGCTTGCGCCAATTTTAAGTACGGGATCTTTTAAAACGCGGGGAGGAGGTGGGTCCTTTTTCACTTCCGGAAGATCCACTTTTCCTGGCTTTGGTATGCGTTTTTCTTCAACAGGGACTTCGGGCTCCTCAGGTTCCTCAAAGTCAAGGTCAACAGGAGCAGGTGATTCATAAGGTAGCAGAATAATGATTCCTGCCCTAAATAATTGAGTTTTCCTATCAGGTGGGGTTATTTCTAACCAATCGGTTTTGTCCCCTGGAATTTTGTATTCACCCCTCTGGTTGGTAATTGCCATAGGCCCTTTGCCTCGGACTTTAACCTTAACTCCACGTGCCGGCGTTTTGTTAGAATAAAGAATTATACCCTTCAAAGTGGTAACCTCTGTAGAAGGGTCATCTGATTCAGTGGTTTTTTTAGGAAGGTCAACTGTTATGGGAGTGTCTATAGAGGGGTCACCTGTTATAGGGGGGGGAGAGTCTATAAGGGGGTCAACTGGTCTTGAGGTGTCTGTAAGACCATCCCCTTTCTCTGTCCCTTTCTCTGTCCAGTCTGTACATCCCTGAAAAGCATAAATGCCTAAGCCTAAAATGATTAATTTTAAGAAAATATTCAAATTTTTCATGGTCAAATTAAAGTTTTGGTACGTTTGGTTATTTTATGGAGAAAATTAATTTACAATTTCTTTTATTATGTTTATGTTATCAAATATGTAATCGACAAATTTTTGCTTTGTCACAATAATTCATTTTAACATGACGATTGGTGCCATTGTGATTTTTTTGGCCGGTAGAGCACCCTGAAGCGCGCGACAATAATGACTCAGATTTCTGATACAATGCTCTAATTTCTTTAATTCTGTCCTCTTCGCTTTGATATTCAGAATTCAAAATAGGTATCTGCAAAATCATTTTGTTTAGTGCCATCGCAGTGGGTAAACAGGCCTAAAAAAGGTAAAACTAATGGCAATTGCCTGAGATTCGTCATAAAACAAAACGAAGATATAGTAAAATTTTGTGAAATTTACAAAGAAATGTCGATTATTTGACAAGACTGATTGCAAGACTGCGTGAGCGCCAGGACTCGTTCAGCGTCGGTATCGGTCAGAAAAACACGAATACCATGACTGGTCAAGGCCTGCATGGCTTTGGTAAGGCCTCGAAGTCTGCTTTGGTCCAACTTTTCGAAAACATCATCCACCAACAAATAAACAAAGGGCTTGCCGCGCTTCACAAAATACTGGCATTGAGCAAGCTTAAGGGCCAGGACCAAGGATTTGCGTTGGCCCTGCGAGGCGTAGCGTTTCACGGATTGCTCCTTGAGGATGAACTCCACATCATCCCTTTGGGTACCCCACAGGGTTAAGCCGGCCTCCAATTCTTTGCGCAAGGCAGGCTTTTGAACAGGAACGCAATGTGCTTCCCAATCGCTGAGGTAACGAAGTTCCGCGGGCTCGCTGGGACCCGCCATTTCGGTATAATAGGTTTGAAGGTGGGGCTCGAAATCTGCTAGCCACTGGCAGCGGCTGTTGTGAATAGCCTCATGGCACAAGGTCAGTTCCTGGTCGTACAGCGCAAGCAATTCCGGATCAGGCTGCCCATAAGGGCCAACCGCTTTGAGCAAGGCATTGCGCTGCCCCAGAAAATGATCCCTGCGCAGCAACCTGCCCACATAGTCGGGATCAACCTGGGCCAACATCATGTCCAGCCATTTGCGGCGCTCCGTACTTCCCCCCTCGATCAGAACCAAATCGCCCGGGGTCACCATGACGGCAGGGAATTTTCCGAGATGCTCGCTCAACCGCTTGTAGGGAACATCATCCAAGGCCAGTTCCTTGGGGGTACCCGGCTTGTAAACCACCGTTACTTGGGCTTCTTGAAGGGGATGACCCTCCGAATTCTGGGCTTGGAAATGGCCTTCGATGCGAAAGCCTCTCTGACCAAAACGCACCAATTGTGTATCCTGACGGGTGAAATAACTGCGTCCTAGACACAAAAAGTGAATAGCGTCCAACAAATTGGTTTTGCCGCAACCGTTGGGGCCTGTAAAGGCGATCCAGCCGGGCTCCAAATCCAATGCACGGCTGGATTCAAGGCGAAAATCAAGGACGTAGAGGCGGTGCAAGTTCACAGGAATGACGTTTATTCGGCAATGGAGGGTTGTATATTAGCGCCTCTTTCGACAAAACCATGTCCTCCACGCAAATATCCCCCGAACAAGCCCATAAATGGCTTGAATCGATGCTTTTGATGCGGCGCTTTGAAGAAAAATGCGCCCAACTTTACGGTCAACAGAAAATCAAGGGCTTTTGCCATTTGTACATTGGCCAAGAGGCCGTGGTCGCCGGAACCTATTCAGCCATTACCCCGGAGGATTCGGTGATCACCGCCTATCGCGATCACGGGCATGCCTTAGCTTGCGGTCTCAGCCCTGAATCCATCATGGCGGAACTTTACGGCAAAGCCACAGGTTGCTCCAAAGGCAAGGGGGGGTCCATGCACTTGTTCAGCAAAGAACATCGATTCTTCGGCGGGCATGGCATCGTAGGTGGTCAGGTCCCCTTGGGAGCAGGCATAGCCTTCGCCGAAAAATACCTGGAGACCGGCAAGGTCAACATCTGTTTTATGGGAGATGGAGCCGTCCGACAGGGCGCATTGCACGAGACCTTCAACATGGCGATGTTATGGAATTTGCCTGTGGTCTTCGTCATCGAAAACAACGGCTACGCCATGGGCACCTCCGTTCAACGCACCACCAACGTTATGGACTTGTCTCAAATTGGCCTTTCGTACCAGATGCCCTCCGAGGCTGTGGATGGAATGAATGTGGTGACTGTGCACGACGCAATGACCCAAGCCGTAGCCAGGGCCCGCAATGGCGAAGGTCCTACGCTGCTCGAAATACGGACCTACCGTTATCGGGGACACTCCATGAGCGATCCTGCCAAATACCGCACCAAAGAGGAATTGGAATCCTACCGTAACCAAGATCCCATCGAACAGATCAAATCCTGGATGATAGACAACAAACACCTCACAGACAAGGCCTACGAGGCTTTGGAAGAGAAAATAGACGTCATGGTTTCGGCCTCCGTTCAATTTGCCGAAGAGTCTCCCTGGCCGGAGGAAATCGAAATGTACCGCGACGTTTATGTTCAAGAAGACTATCCTTACCTTATGGACTAAGGGCATCTTCGATATGCCCAAATTCAAATTCCCTTAACCATCATCCGATATTTCAACCATCCAGAACCATCAAAACAGCGACCATGGCCCAGAAAACCAATTCCAATAGCGGCGACGCCTTCGAAAAGTTAGAGCAACTTGACCTGCAGGACAGTCTTGGTAAAGCCGAAGCCTTTTTCCAAGCCAACAAGAAAGTGATATCGTATGCAGGAGGCGGATTGCTGGCCCTGATTTTGGGGGCCTATTACGTGTGGGGTATTTACCTCCCGGACCGTCAGCGCGAAGCGGTGGACCTGATGCATGTGGCGGAACGCTATTTCGAAAATGATTCTTTGCGTCTCGCAGTAGAAGGGGACGGGAATTTTCCTGGATTTGAAGAAATCGTGGATGAATACGGATGGACCCGTGCAGGCAATCTGGCCAAATATTACCTAGGCGTCAGTTATCTCCGAATGGGCAAATACAACGAGGCCATTGATGCTTTGAATTCCTTCAGCACCAAGGATCCCGTCCTTGGCAGTATCGCGCTAGGTTGTGTTGGTGACGCCCACCTCCAACTCAAAAAAGACCAAGAAGCCCTGGACTGCTACCTCAAGGCTGCCGACTTCAAAGCCAACGAATTCACAACCCCATTCTACCTCCAGCGAGCCGGTGAAGTCGCCGAGAAACTTGGCAACAAAGACAAGGCAACGGAATGTTACGAAAAAATACAGCGAGAATATCCCCAATCCACCGAGGGTCAGGGTGTTGACCGTTACCTCTCGCGGATCAAACTGAAGTCTTAGGACAGCCTGTCATGTCCACCGGATCGGACTTTTTCAGCCTTGATGAAGAAAAGGCCTATCCCAGCCCTGCTGAAGCCGCCTCCCTCAGAATCGGAATCGTAACCGCTCGTTGGAACCACGCGATTACTGAACAATTGACTTCAGCATGCATCAAAGCCTTGCTTGATCGAGGGGTCTCCCTAAACAATATTTTAGTGCATCATGTCCCCGGATGTTATGAAATACCTACGGGGTGCCAATGGATGGACCATTACCAGAAAGTTGATGCATTGATTGCGATGGGTTGCCTTATCAAGGGAGAAACACCTCACTTCGAATATATATCGGAGGCGGTTACCCAAGGTATTATGAATCTCATGCTTCGTCTTAATAAGCCAATCGTCAACAGCGTTTTAACCGTTTACAATCAGGAACAAGCCTTGGACCGTCTCGGCGGAACCCATGGGCACAAAGGCATTGAAGCGGCCCAAACCGCTCTGCAAATGCTTCGACTCAAAATCAATTTATTGAATCAATCCGATTCGTGAATTATTCCGATTCGTGAATTATTCCGATTTGTTAATTACTCACGATTCGTAAATTGTTTCGGTTCGATTTGAGACGGGTTCTTTTTTAAGAGCCAAACTCATTCAATTTATCAGGTATGGAATCGTCTGGTCCTAAGCCCATGCGCTTACGCAGGCGGTATCGAGCCATCGACACCCCTTGACTGGTAATATTTTGTGTATTGGAGATTTCGACACTGGTCATGCCCATGCGAATAAGGCAGGCCAAACGAATATCCGATTGCGTCATTCGAGGATATTCCAAGCGAAGACTCGGTATAAAGCCTGGAACACATTGATTGAATTTTGTTTTGAAATCTTCCCATTGCTGATTGGTGTGCAGTTTGGAATTCCAAAGGGAAGCCAAATCCCCATAAGGAGGAGTGGATGAATCCGTGGCCCTCAATACGGTTACAGCCTCATCGTCCTCGTATTTAACATTTTGCCCTGAAAAAACACCATCTTGGGCTGGCAATTTAATACCCTCTGATTTTATTCTGCCCCGATGGTACCTTCCCCACAGAATAACACTTAGTACACCCACAAATGCAACCAAAAACCAAAAGTCCCTCACCTTTCCACCCGCATTTATTACCCTTTGGGGATAATCCCCTCCTTGTTTACTGAGCGATACAAGAAGTGAGGAATGATGAAAATGCGATTCCCTGTAATAGGCCAAGGCGTCCATGGGCCTTTGGTCCGTCAAAGCCCATTCATAACGTTTATGGGCATTCAGTAAACGCCAAAAAAAAGAGGTTTCCAGGTCTATTGCAGGTCGATTTTCTTTTAAGAGAAGAAGCATTTCGTTGCTAGCAAAATTTGAAAATTGCCTTTCCTTCTCTTGTTTGTTTTGACAGGCGAATTCCAATGCAATCCATTCCAAAATCGGCCATTGGTTATTCAAAGACTCGGGCCATTGAGGTGCTGCTTGTTTCAGGTACCTCAAATACGGCATTGCGGGATGAACATCATGAGGCTTTGTCGCAAAATTCATTTGATACGATGCCAGGACCAGAGCCAAAGCAGCAGCCTCCGTTTGTTCAGAAATAGACAAATTATGGGCTTTGTGCATTCTGGCCTCCAAGTCGGACCATCGCTCCTGCAAATCATGCAAAGGAAAAGGCCTTCCATGATACCCTCTGGGTTCCAATGCCTGAGATTCATGGTGCTCGGGACAAAAAACATGCCATTCCACGTCTGTTTGCAAAGGAATTGGCCCCTCAAACATCTGATGAGGAAGATGGCAGACCCCTTTGTCTTTGAGGTCACTCCTTGTTAAATTTTTGTTAGCCTTGTTTTCGAGTTCGGTCACGTAATCTGCATTTTCCTCCTTCTGAACAAACCAAGAAGGTCTGTCTCGATGCGCCAGCAGGAGCATGTTCAAGAGGAAAGTGATTTTCAAGGAAATCGCCATATACTTGCTACAACCAAAGCTAAACGGAGAAAGAGAATTTCTTGCTCTCTTGAAAATTATAGAGTAAAATCTGAAAAATCAAACAAATATGTAATGGATGGGCTCTCCTCATTATTTTTGGTCATACGATGACAGAAATTCTGCTTTTCATCCCCAAAACCTCATTCCTATGAAAAAGACTATGCTCGTGTTGGTTCTGATGACTTCGGCGCTGCTTGGTTGCCGCAAGACCGACAATACTCCGCCCCTTTCACCGGCCGAAACCTACGCCAATCGCCTGGTTGGAACCTGGGATGTTGATAGTTTGACCTATTCCGCCTCGGTAGCCGTTCTGGGTCAAACCATTCCCATTCAAGGTGGCGCATCACAGGCTGGATATATTGCTTTCGAAAAAACCCCTTCAAGGACCGTGAATTACGATATCAAGTTCAGGCCATCCCTGCCACCCACAATTCCTTTCCCCTTGGACACTGTGCGTTTGTTGGGCCGAGGAACCTGGGTGAATACCGTGGATACCATCACCTTAACGGATACCAGCAATCAAGTTTACAAATTCAAAGTCTTGTTTAACGGGACCAACACCCAACAACTCAAAACCGTAGTGAATTACGATGGAGGAACCTTGGGTTTGGTTCCAGTTACCCTCGAAATGACCTTAGGACGCCGATAAACTGAACCTTGAGCGACGCTGCGGGTAACTTCGACTTCTTTATGCAACCTGACCTGGACGCTGTTCCAGAGTCAGATTTCTATCCTTCTTATGCCATAGGAGCATCCATTCGCAGGCTC
>Ga0194118_10005279_pt1 | contig 13580 bp, 14 predicted proteins | sample TA2MahsurfametaG_2_FD_148662 | JGI IMG/M metagenome (GOLD analysis project Ga0194118, IMG submission 148662) | Freshwater microbial communities from Lake Tanganyika, Tanzania - TA2015013 Mahale N5 surface | ecosystem: Environmental > Aquatic > Freshwater > Lake | place: Tanzania: Lake...
TTATGTATATAAAAAAATATTGCAATAATATGGCAAATATATTGGGGATAAATCAATAAATTTTTTGAATTGGGACAAAATTTTTTCCAATAATCAAGTATAATAATATTTCCTCTTCTTTTGCAATAAATTGTAATCCTAATGCGCCGCCCTTTTTTTATTATTTTTAAAATATTTTATTGATAATTCAGCAGTAAAATAAATAATAATAAAAATTTAAAGTAACAATATTGGGACCTTATTCCCCACAATTGCCAGATTTTGGCAAAAATAATTATGTATATAAAAAATATTGCAATAATATGGCAAATATATTGGGGATAAATCAATAAATTTTTTGAATTGGGACAAAATTTTTTCCAATAATCAAGTATAATAATATTTCCTCTTCTTTTGCAATAATCAAGTATAATATTTCCTCTTCTTTTGCAATAAATTGTATTCCTAAGGCGCCGCCCTTTTTTATTATTTTTTAAATAATTTTATTGATAATTCAGCAGTAAAATAAATAATAATAAAAAATAAAAGCAACAATATCGGGACCTTATTCCCAACAATTGCCAGATTGTAGCAAAAATAATTATGTATATAAAAAATATTGCAATAATATGGCAAATATATTGGGGATAAATCAATAAATTTTTTGAATTGGAAAAATATTTTTTCCAATATCAAGTATAATAATATTTCCTCTTCTTATACAAGATTTTTTCCAATATCAAGTATAATAATATTTCCTCTTCTTATACAAGATTTTTACCAATATCAAGTATAATAATATTTCCTCTTCTTATACAAGATTTTTACCAATATCAAATATAATATTTCCTCTTCTTTTGCAATAAATTGTACTCCTAAGGCGCCGCCCTTTTTTATTATTTTCTAAATAATTTTATTGATAATTCAACAGTAAAATAAATAATAATAAAAAATAAAAGCAACAATATCGGGTCCTTATTCCCAACAATTGCCAGATTGTAGCAAAAATAATTATGTATATAAAAAATATTGCAATAATTTGGCAAATATATTGGGGATAAATCAATAAATTTTTTGAATTGGGATAAAATTTTTTCCAATAATCAAGTATAATATTTCCTCTTCTTATACAAGATTTTTACCAATATCAAGTATAATATTTCCTCTTCTTATACAAGATTTCTTCCAATATATATTACTGATATTTTAATGATAAAACGAATATTTAAAATAATATGCAATAAATACCAATTTTTGTAAAAATTCTATAATAATAATTATCCTTAATTTTGCAGAGAAGGAGGCAAATATAAATATTTCGCAAATGAGGTATAAAAAATTGAACAAAAAAATAGTAATATTAAAAGTAATAAAAAATCATAAAAATGGAATTACCAATAGATATATGGTGTTTAATTTTGGAGAAAACACGAACAATAGTAAATTGTGAGAAATTATATAGAGCACTTCCAAAAAAAACACGTAAAGAAATAGAATTTATTTATTTTTCACATAAAAAAAAGTTAAATTTAAGAATGATAATAGGATTTGAGAATAATATATGTTTATTTAACAATGATAAATTAGAAAAAAGTATAAAAATAAATAATAATATTTTTGTAAAATATGTAAAAAATTGGCGAGTATCAGATGAAGAAAAAGATTTAATTGTAATAGCATCTCACCAAGGTATAGTATATTTTTTAGATAAAAATACACTATATCTAGTAAATAGAGTAGATATAGGAACAAATTTAAGTCAAATAGAATTTCATCCAATAAAATCGATAATGATAACAGTAAGTGCAGAAACACATGGACAAAAATTAAAAATATGGAGATTTGATACTGATAATAGTTTATTTACAATTCCAATAGAATTTCTAGGTTCTAGTAAAAAACTATTTTTTTTCAATCCAATAGAACCTGAGATATATATATTTACATCAAATTATTCATATAATCCATATCATTGGAAATTAGAAAAAGTATATTTTTGTAATTATGAGAATCAATCAATAGGTTTTTCAGATGCTATACATAATTATTTTTATTTGAATAATATTTATACGCCTTTAGAAATAAGAGAAGATGGTACATTTGATTGTATAAAATATGAGAATAGTAAAAATAATTTTTGTAATTTTAAATTTAATAATAATGAAATTTTAGAAATTAAGAATAATCCAGTATTATTAAACGAAAAAATAAAGAATAGTTTAATTGTTTGGAATTTCATTAGAAATGGAGATGATATTTATTATCAGAATTATGAAAAAGGAAATATAATAATTTATAGACAAAGAGGCGATAAATATAAAATAATTTATAGATCGATACATAAATTATCAAAAATGATTTGCAAAAATGAATACTTAATTTTCACAGAAAATAAAGAATTAAAATTTTTGAATATAAAAGATGATTTAATAGATAGTATATTTTTAGATGATTTTATAATTGATTTTTGTATTTTATAAAATAATTAGAAGATAGAATTTTGAACACTAACAGAATGTTGTCTGCCTAATTTTGGATGAGAACAAAAGAAGAAACAAGGCTTTTTATATGCAAAATATGAATAATTACGATTAGCTTCCAAAGGATTAATAATTTCTTTACCACTAGCATCAACACTAGAGACTTCAGTTCTACCAGGTTTATGAGACCATTTTTTATTTTTATCTAATCTATAAAAATGATAATCTTGATCATTTGGTTTATCATCAATAGCAATAAATCCTTTATTAAATCCTTTAACACACGGTTGTTCAAAAGAGGTTAAATATAAAGAGGGATTATCTTTTTTAAGACGTTTATAAAAACTTTTACAATTATATTCATTATCAGAAATATGTTTATATCCAGAGAAATATCCAGGTTGTGCTTTACCTTTTCTAGTAGGATTAATTTGATTAAATGCATAAGAATAACAATTATGATTAAGTTTAATAGAAGGTTTATTCCATTTACTAGGTTCAAAAGAGGGTTCAGTACCAGATAAAGGAGAGAATAAAATTTTACCTTTAAAATTTTTATTAGTAATGAAAGATTGTAATTCAAATAAATCTTTATTTAAGAAAACGAATTTAGGCATTATAAAGTATCAAAGAAAAAAATATTATAAATATATAATGAGCAAAATATGTGAATGTATTGAAAGAAAACGTTGTAAATCATGTTCTTATCCAAATTTAATAAATATGCCACCATTAGAATATCAATATTGGAATCAAACATTTTGGCAAAATAATGCAACAACAAATGGATGGGGAGCAACATTAGGAATAACAAATCAAGGATTAGATACAGGAGACAATTATTCAGGTTATGGTATAAGTAATACAAGGAGTTCCTCAAATAATAAAAAATTAAAAAGAATTTATGAATATCAAGGAAAATTTTACGAGTCTCCCTCAACATTAATATTTTATAATAATAGATGGACACCTGTAGCAGATATACCAAATGTGAAAAAAAGTTTTCGTTATGTAGTATCATAATTTCATAAATAATTCCCATAAATAAGTAATATCTCCATATCCATTTCTATTCAAATATAAAGTATTGATACCAATATTTTTAGCCCCAATAATATCATTTTGATAATTATTTCCAATCATAATAGCATTATTTCCATCAATATTATCTTTTTGTAAAGCTTGTAAGAATATATTTTTGCAAGGTTTATTACAAATATCATTAGAAAATACAATAGCTCCTTGAAAATATTGGATTAAATTAGATTTTTTTAATGAATCAATAAAATCATTTTTAGAAACTTTTGAATTGGTAATAATTCCAATTTTATATTTTTTATGTAAATATTGTAAAAGTTGTAATGCATCTGGATATAAAATAGAATGATAGTTATTATCTTTTATAAATTTTTTTTTCAAATGAGGATATGCCAATGTATCCCCCCAATCAAAATAAATATTTGTAATCATTATAATTTGAAAAGATTATTTTTAATCACAACAAAAAATTGAAAAATAGTAGTCCAATAATAAATATAAAAAAGAATGAAGAAATTAAGTAATAAAGATTTATTAAAACAAATACAAGAAAATTTAAATAAAAAAGAAACAAGAATATGTAATCATATTTATGAAATTAAAGATAAAAATAAGATTTTAGCAAAATTAAAAAAGAAAGAAGAATTATATACAAATAATAATAAATTTTATGCAAGATGTTTGTTAAAATGTGATGGAGTAAGATTAACATGTATTCGACATATTGATAAACAAAATCCAGATATATCCAAATTCACCTCTTTAGATTTATCAACATTTATTTCAAATGATGATCATGAATCAGAATCAAGTTCATCAGAAAGTTATGATGAAGAATGTGAATTAATAGGGAGATTAAATGGGATAGAATATTTTAAGAATTCAAAAGATGAAATAATAACAATAAATCCACAAAATTATGGAGAAATTGTTGGTAAAAAAGGAGATAAATTATGGGAGAAAATAAATAAATAATTTCTACTGAAAAAAATTTCCATAAATAATACACATTATAACTGAAAAATATTTCTACTGAAAAAAATTTCCATAAATAATACACATTATAACTGAAAAATATTTCTACTGAAAAAAATTTTCACAAATAATATACATTATAACTGAAAAATATTTCTACTGAAAAAAATTTCCATAAATAATACATATTATAACTGAAAAAAATTTCCATAATTAATATAAATAGTATTTATTGATAATATTTAATAAAAAATATATAGAATAAGATTGGCGCCTTAGGAATAAATTTTAACTGAAAAAAATTTCTACCTTTCGCTGGAATAAGTAATATTTCCACTGCAACTGAAAAAAATTTCCACCTTTTCCTGGAATAGGTAATATTTTCTCTATAACTGAAAAAAATTTCCACCTTCCACTGCAACTGAAAAAAATTTTCACCTTTTGCTGGAATAGGTAATATTTTCTCTATAACTGAAAAAAATTTCTACATTTCACTGCAACTGAAAAAAATTTCTACCTTTTGCTGGAATAAGTAATATTTCCTCTATAACTGAAAAAAATTTCCACCTTTTGCTGGAATAACTAATATTTCCTCTATAACTGAAAAAAATTTCCACCTTTCACTGGAATAGATAATATTTCCTCTATAACTGAAAAAAATTTCCACCTTCCACAGCAACTGAAAAAAATTTCTACCTTTTGCTGGAATAGGTAATATTTCCTCTATAACTGAAAAAAATTTCTACATTTCACTGCAACTGAAAAAAATTTCTACCTTTTGCTGGAATAAGTAATATTTCCTCTATAACTGAAAAAAATTTCTACCTTTTGCTGGAATAGGTAATATTTCCTCTATAACTGAAAAAAATTTCCACCTTTCACTGCAACTGAAAAAAATTTCTACCTTTCACTGGAATAGGTAATATTTTCTCTATAACTGAAAAAAATTTCCGCCTTCTGCTGGAATAGGTAATATTTCCTCTATAACTGAAAAAAATTTCCACCTTTCACTGCAACTGAAAAAAATTTCTACCTTTCACTGGAATAGGTAATATTTTCTCTATAACTGAAAAAAATTTCCGCCTTCTGCTGGAATAAATCTAAAATTTCCACAGAAACCGATAATTATGCAAAAACATTATAATTGCATAATATATATCATTCACCTTTTTTACTATTTATATTCTCCTTACATAAATAATATTTTTGACGTTCGCTGGAAGTTTTTTATTCAAATTGTTGAAAGAATGCCCATTTTTCCAAGACCTATAAAATAAAATAACTTTTTTATTCATCAATTTATCAGGAATTATTATTTCAACATTTATATTATGATGTTTATTCATATTTAATATTTTATTATAAAATTTATCATTTACTTTTTGCAATTTATTTATATTTTTTTTCCTTATTCTTATCACAACTCTTGTATTAAATTCAGGAAATAATATTTTTTCATAAAATAGATTCGCTTTATTTAAAATAATTTCATCATCTATTTTATTTCTTTTCGGTTTATAAATAATATTTTTATTATCTTTATAAAAAAATATATTTTCGGGAAAATTTATATTATTTTTAGTAATAAGCCCATAACTTCGTATTTTATTCATTATATTTACAAAATTATTCAATAAACTATCATGAGTAATTATACAATAATTTTTAACTAATTTTGGCATAGTTTCAAGTAAAAAGTGATTTTTAACTTGTCGTAACTCGAATATATTTTTATATCTTTTTTTTGTTTTAATATGTCTATCAATAATTATTTCATTTCCTTTCTCATCCACTGAATAAAATGTACTATTCAAAAATGAATCTACATTTTTTGTTAAATTTGGTGCGAAATGATGTTTCTCTCTATATAATGAATTTACCCAATCACATAAATTTCTTATAATTCCTATAAATAAAACGTCATCACTATTAGATAAATTATTAAATCCAAAAAAATGTTTCCATCCATAATCCCACGTAATTTCTATATCAAAATTATGATTCATCAATTGTTCCAGATAATTTGTTCCACTACATCTTTCTCCATATATTGTATATTTTTTGATCATATAAATGTATATATATTTTTTTTTATATTTCCAAAATATATAAAAATTGATATTTTTTTAACCGCACTTCCCATTTCAATAAAAATATACTAAAATGATTGCATTTTTAAAGATTTGGATATTTTTAATTATTATATTCCAAAACCATATTTTTATGAAGTACATTGAATACTCTTTTACAAAATCTGATTCAATAACAAGTATAAAATTCTTTTCAACAATTTTTTCACTAACTTTACTATATTTGGCTGCCAATGCTGAAACAACCTACCAAACAATATTTAAATTTGGATTTTTACTATTATTTGCACCAATAATATTTCTATTACATTTACCCAGTAGTAATATTATTTAATCACTCCTCTTCTTTGGTGACCCTAGTGCGCAACCTTACTTTACCTCTAGGATTTCTATATAAAAAATGATTTATTATTTTACTGTTTTTCTATCATAAAAACGAAATTAGTTATGCAACCTTTAATTAGCTACAGAGATCGAAAATATAGAGCTACTACTCAGAAAATGAGTATTACCTATTTCAAATTACAAGATAATCCAAACGATTTTCGCGTTGGAGTAATTGGTTCAAGAAAAATACCATATATTTTGGATTTCAGTGTATCAACATTAAATGTTACCTGCACTTGTCCTGATTTTCAAAATAGAGAATCAAAACCAATTTGCAAACATATGTTATTCATTATTTCATTATCTAATCAAAAATCAATATTCAATAATTTATCATTACATATTGAACTCAAAAATGAAACTATAATTTCGCTTATACGTACTAGTTTGATAGCTATTATTGATAAGAAAAAATTAAATTCTGAATTAGATGAATCAAATACTGTTTCCATTGAACGAGATGATTTTTGTTCAATTTGTATGTGTGATCTTGATAATAAGATTGAAAAATGCTCAGTTTGCAGCCATGTAATGCATATTCAATGTGTTACTGGTTGGTGGGAATTATCATCAAGATGGAATTTAAATAAAGGTAAATGTCCTTATTGCAAGGATCCAAGAGGATTTAGTCACATCAAATACATGGACGATGACCCATGGAAAAATTTTGATTTTTCAATTGAAGCCCAGGCACCTGGAGCACCAGCTCCAGAAGCCTCCCAGCCACTTGAAGCACCAGCTCCAGAAGCCGCCCAGCCACTTGAAGCACTCAATGATCAGTTAATTATCGAAACTCAAAATCATAGTTTTTTTAATTTATTCCAACAAATGCGAATATTATTGGAACACATCAATATAATGCGAAATTCAAATATTACGAATCCCGAAATACAAAATCTGGAATCAAATTTGCAATCATTAAATGATGAACACAATATCATTCAAAATGCATTTGAATCTCAACGCGAACAAAGCTAAACACAAATAAAAAATGAAATATTTGATTAGTAAAAATTTATTATAAAACTATAAACAAATGGTATCGTCATTGCTAACTGTTATGACATGGAATATATGGTTTGATAAAATAGATCGCCGCCAAAGAACAGAAACCTTACTTAATGAGATACAAACATATGACCCTGATATTATTGCTCTTCAAGAGGTTGTACAAGAATCCTTGGAAATTATTGTCGCAAAAATGCAGCCAACTTACTACGTTATTGGGAGTATTTCCCCAGATATTGGATATGATACACTAATATTATCAAAATTTCCTCCAATTCAATGGAATCGCTATAATTTACCTAAGTCAAAAATGGGGCGAAATTTATTATTAACAACACTTCAAACATCAACAAGACAAATAACAGTGGGAACATTTCATTTAGAAAGTATTTTTTATCGTCGTAAAAATTCAGCAGAAGAATTGAAAAAATCACAGTTGAAATATATTTATGCAATAACACCAATGAACTCAATTTTATTGGGAGATACAAATTTGATTCAGGATGAAGACCCATACCCTTTACCATCTCCAGAATCTCCAGAATCTCCTAATAATCCACCAATTATTGATGTATATAATGTGCCCCTTTTAGAAAGGGGCATACCCCCAAACCAAGAGCCCCTTTTAGAAAGGGGCATACCCCCAAACCAAGAGCCCCTTTTAGAAAGGGGCATACCCCCAAACCAAGAGCCCCTTTTAGAAAGGGGCATACCCCCAAACCAACCGCCCCTTTTAGAAAGAGGCGCACCCCAAGTGCCTGAATCTAATAATTCAGATTCGGCAGCCTTTATAGTCCCAGAAAACTGGGCTACATATTGTGGTCAAACAAATAAACATATAAAAGATAAGTCACTTCAATCTAGATTGGATAGAATATATGTTAAGATTAAAAGAAACTCATTAAAAGTTCATTTTTATGGTCTTTTAGGTAAAATAACTCAATCTAGTGATCATTATGGTGTATTTTGTCAAATTGAGTTTTAATAAAACCAATAAAATATGGATTTAACAAATTACTTTTATTATAAGATAATTCTTCTACATTTTTTTCTATTTGCAATATGCCCCCACATGCTCTTAAAATAGCATCCGCAGCACAAGTATCCCACTCCATTGTAGGTGCTAATCTAGGATATACATCTGCCCGATTCTCCGCAATCCATAAAATTTTCAAGCTACTGCCAACATTTAATAAATCAATTTTCAAACCTTTATCAATATAATTTTTCTGAATGAACCCTTCCGTTTTTTCATCCATATGTGATCTACTAGCAACTATTCGGACAACGCTCCCCCTTTTTCTCGAAGTATTTTCTTCAACTAAGTCAATAATTTTTCCACTTCCTCCAATTTCTTTTTTCCAAGCTCCATATCCTTCAGCTCCCCAATATATCATCCCCTGTGCCGGTATTCCAACAAATCCTGCAACAGGTTCTCCAAAATAAACCAATCCAATATTCACTGTAAATTCCCCATTTCTTTTAATAAATTCCTTGGTTCCATCTAAAGGATCAACTAGCCAAACCCATGTATATTTTCGGCGAATTTCCCAATCGTCATTTTTATTTTCCTCAGATATAATTGGAATATCAGGGTATAATCCCATTAATTCGCGGCAAATAAAATCATTTGCTTTTTTATCAGCAATAGTCAGAGGAGAATTACCAGCTTCCACTTTATTTTCAATTGTCATATTCATATTCATAAACAACTCGTCATTCAGATATATTTGTAGGATAATTTGAGAGGCAATTTCTACAATTTCAACAATTTTACTATAATCTAGCCAATTTAGTCTGACATAATTCCTATCAGTACTATTACTCATATCTTTATATATTATTCAATATAAAGATATTTCCAAATTATTCGCCTTGATCGCTATCTCCACATCCACCTCTACCTCCACCTCCACTATTATTTTTGAATGAGCATGGGGAGAAGTGTGCTTCCCTCCTCCCCCTTAGATATATTCCTTCGCCCTCAACCACCCGCATATCTTCTCAACAATCACATGAAGTTCATCCCCACCATCAACAACAATTTCCGCCCCTACAGGCTCTTCATAAGGATCACTTATTCCAGTAAATTCCTTTATTTTTCCCTCCCTCGCCAATTTATACAGCCCCTTAACATCCCTCTTTTCACATACTTCCAATGAAGTCTTCACATAAATTTCCACGTAATTCCCAGCCCCCTCTCCTGAAATCAGCTCCCGATTTGCCGCCCTATCATCAGCATATGGCGCAATATTTGCTACTAAAACAATACCATTATGCTTTACAATTTCACTACTAACATATCCAATCCGCCGCACATTGGCACTTCTATCCTCCCTAGAAAATCCTAACCCCTTACTCAAATGCGTCCTAATAATATCGGCATCCAATAGACTAATATTTCGGTGCTTTTCATTCTCCATAATCTTCTGCATAACACAGTTCGCCAAAGTAGATTTTCCACTACCACTCAATCCCGTAAAATATAAACACAATCCTCTACGATTCATATGTTTATATTCGCACCTTAATTCCTCGACAATTTCCGGGAATGAGAACCACTCCGGGATTTCCTCCCCATCATTCAAAAGTCTCCTCTGCTCCGTACCGCTAATATTCATAATCCGCCGGCTATCCTCTGCACTTATTTCATTTTCAGGCTTATACACTCCATCAATATAAACAATCATTTTGGACAAAATTATTTCCACTCCTAGCTCATCTTTATATTCAGTCAAAATTCTATGAGCATCATATGGACCATAAAAGCTCTCTCCATTTTTTTTCTTATAACTGGGTCCGGCATGGTCACGCCCTACAATAAAATGAGTGCAGCCATAATTCTTCCTTATCTGAGCATGCCACAGTGCCTCTCTAGGACCCGCCATTCTCATCGACAATGGCAATAATACCAACTCAGCCTCTACACCTTCCTTTGCATAATATGGCATGAGCTTCTGATAGCATCGTACCCGAACATGATAATTAACATCACACAACTGCGTAACACCAACAACAGGTGTCAAAAGCAGTTTTGCATCTTCTCCAGCCTCCCTTACAGCAAATTTAGTCAGCTCAAAATGGCTACGATGCATTGGATTTCGAGTTTGAAAGCCTACAACAACTTTCCATCCTTTCTCTGCAATCATAGCCCGACTCGCCCCAGCAGACATCCTATTTTCAACAAAATCATAATGAACTACATCCCGTACTTTAACAACCCGACCACCATAATAATAGCAATCCGCTCCCAAACTCATTACAATTTTCACATATGGATGGTTGGTATCATCAGTTCCATATACATTCACACATTCTTTCACCAAATCTGGCTTATATCTAGATCCCACATCCCTATTAACCTCTAAAACAGCAATTGGAAGCCCAGTTTTATCTTTCAAAAGTACATTCTCAGCTCCTTTCAAGCGTTCATGATCAGCCCCACTCACGGGAAGAACAATTGGCATAGACCATAGAGCTCCATTTGCTAGCCTACATCGTTCAACAACAGAAACGTAATCTTCTTCACATAAAAAGCCTTCTAATGGGCTAAAACCACCTAGCAAAAGCATGTCTAAATCACATAAATATCTGTCCTCAAGAGTTAGAGATGGGTATGCAGCATAATTTTCATGATTTTCTAAAACCATTTTATATTTATAAACATCCTTCTAAAATTTTTTTAAAAATTATACTACACTTGTCCAATATTCATTCCTCTTCTTTGGCGACCCTAGTGCGCAACCTAGGTCCTAGCTTTTAATTTCCGAATAATCGCCTTTAATTCAGCTATTTCTGCAGCTTGTTTATCAATTGTTCCTTCTAATTCTTCAATAATTTCATTCGCTTTTGCCTGCATATCTCCGAGTTTTATTTTCAATTTCTCTTCATTATTCAGTAATTTGAAAAACCGAGTTGTAAATATTTTCGCCCCTCCTGCATCATATGCATATCTTTGAGCTGAAAATGTACCATTATCTTTTCCCTTTATAAGTAAATATTCTGGATTTACTCTTAATAAAACTCCCCCAGTAATAAACCGTTCTTTACCAGTTTTTGCATCTAATTTAATATATCGCAAAAATACTCCTTCTTGTAAATTATCCACCTCATCTTCAGGAATTTCAATATATCCGTCTAATTTTTTCTTTATGACATCAACATTTTGTAAAGTATCTGTATATGTTTTACGGGGTCTCTGGTATCCATCAATTCCAAGCCGATGTATTGTGGTATTCATTGTATAATAATATCTTATAATTTTTAATTCAAATCACATATCACACATTACGCAGAAGTAGAGCAACTCAATCTTTGAATAATTGAGGATGATTGATATAATATCTTACCACCGCTACCTTTTTCTTTAAAAATATAGTGTTCAAGTCCATCGTGATTTTGAAATGTATAAACATTGCAAAATCTATCAACATAACAAATCACACAGTAATATTCATGTTCAGATTCACATTCAGATTCACTTTTTTCAGTTTCTTCTTTTTTCCGTTCTTTTTCAATATTATCAAAAACAAAAAAAGATTCTTTGTGACAGCATTTACATGCTACTATATTTTGTAATTCTTGGAATAATCCGAAAGAAGATTGTTCTGGTAAAAGGCTGAGAAGTAGTAATTTTCGACAATGTTCCATAAATTGAGGGTTTCTCATTTCAGAAGATGACGAATGAAATTGTTTTTCAGTTTGCACACAAGCACAAGAACTTGATGATAAAAACATTTTATTTAGTAAATATACACACAATCCGTAAAAAATAAATCAATTTTTTCTGATAAAATATAATCATATCAATAAAAATATGATATATCAAAATTTACTATTTTTCCATATTCCAAAAGCAGGTGGATCATCTATAGAGAAGATGTTTTTGCCTAATCATAAACAATTAAAATTCGTAGCAAATCTTATTTTTAAAGAATCAAAATTCTCCCGGTGGATATGTTGTACAATGCGTAATCGAAATTGGCGCATATTTATATTCCTCATTGTATCTATCTTTATGAGTGATAGAAAGAACTTATGGGGTATCCATAATGGTAAAATATTGCATCATCTGACCTATTTGGATATTTATAAAAGAGAGAAATATTATCTTAAATTGACGGTACCTTCCCAATCCACTCCACCAACTCTTTCTTCCCTTATCAAATGGTGTATTGTGAGAAACCCCTATGACAGAATCATCAGTGCCTACCATTTTATTGGCAACAATCTCACATTCCAAAAGTTTGTTTATTGGGTCTATGATGAATTGGACAAATATTATCGCCACAAAGAAGAACCATTTGTGGTGATTCTCCCTCAATGGGAGTTCATAATTAATGAACATGGAAAGAATGGGATGGATGAGGTCCTCCATTTTGAAACCCTAAAACATGATTTTAAGGCGTTCCAAAAGAAATATAATTTGCAACATCTTACTCTTCCGCATATTAATGCAAGAAAGCGACACAGCACTGACCTCAAATCCTATTATACGAAAGAATTGGAAGAAATGGTTTATCATATGTATAAATGGGACTTTAAGATGTTGAAATATAAGCGACTCCGTCTATAAATTATTCTCTTTTGATTTGTTTCCAAAAAATACTCTTAAATTCATCTA
>Ga0194118_10005286_pt1 | contig 13572 bp, 10 predicted proteins | sample TA2MahsurfametaG_2_FD_148662 | JGI IMG/M metagenome (GOLD analysis project Ga0194118, IMG submission 148662) | Freshwater microbial communities from Lake Tanganyika, Tanzania - TA2015013 Mahale N5 surface | ecosystem: Environmental > Aquatic > Freshwater > Lake | place: Tanzania: Lake...
GGATATAGAAGAAATATATAATGGTTCGTTTCAATATACAACTAGTCGAGATAGGTCATGGATACACATAGATGGTCATAATAATTGGGCAGGTGTCGTTTATTTGACACCAGATGCTCCATTGACGTCCGGTACTGCTTTTTATCAGATGTATGATGGTACGAGTTGTACGAGAGACATGAACATTTTAAATAATAAGGAAGAAACAGATAAATGGAGTCAAGATTTAACAAAATGGAAAAAAACAGATGAAGTTGCTAATGTATTCAATAGACTGATATTATTTAACTCAAATAGGTTTCATATGTCTCAAGATTATTTCGGAGACACGAAGGATAATGGAAGATTATTTCAAGTATTTTTCTTTTCGACTGAAAAATGAACTAACAATAAAACTACGTTATGCTACAATATATTCTTTATTTGGCAATTCATAGTTTGATAATATTTTATTCAGTGTATTTACGTTTTTACAAACTACTCCTAATCCAGCCGAATGTCTAAAATAAAACTTTGGATAACTTATACTATTAAATAATTTTCCAACTGAATCTGGATAAGATACAACGTCATGAAACAAAATAATAGAATCTTCACTTGTTTTTGTAATCCATTTATTATAATCATTTGTAACAGCGTCTAATGTATGTAATCCATCAATGTGTAATATATCAATAGTTTTATTAAATGTTAAAAACACGTCATCAAAAAATCCTTTAATAAAATGTATATTATTTTTTAACAAATATCTTTTTACACAGACATCTCTAAACTCAGTTACAAAATCCATTGTATTTTTAAAACCAGCATGTATATCTCCTTCAAATGAGTCAATACCATAAACAATTCCTTTCTGTGCAGAAGCAAATGAAAAAGTTGAATGTCCATAATCCACACCAAGATCTACTATAATTTTTGGATTCATCAAATTAACTAAAAAATAAGCGAATTTCATATGACCAAACCAAGCACTTAAATAATTTGTTGACAAATAGTGTATTATTAAATCAGATTTATTTTTCACGTCATTTATAATACTATTTTCATATTTATCTTTGGTATAGCAGTATCTATAAAAATTATTGTAAGTATTGTGTAAAATATAAACTTTTGGATTATTTTTACAAATCCACATTTCTGAGTCCATTTTATTTTCCATATCACTTATAACATCTAATGTTCTTATGTATTCTGTTGTAGCCCACCAAAAATTACCAGAAAAATGAGGAGGAGGACATGATTTATCGATATTAATATAAATATATTCACATCCAACTGCTTCATAATCATTTAATTTTTCTAAACACAAATAATATTTATCCACTAAAAAATATAACATATAATCAATCCAATTGTTTATACTTTCATAAGAACTATCATAAGTAGTTCCTTTCGAATGTAAATATAAAATATTATAGTTAGACAATGACATAGATAGCTCATGTACTTTATTTATTGTGGGATTTTCCCAAAATTTTATACTATCTGAGCAATTATGTATAACATATTTTTCTCCATATGTGTTATTTAAAATAGGAATACCTACATTATTTATATAAACATATTCTAAATCATTTATCAAACCACTTTTATTTATTTTTTCAATGAGATATTCAACTCGTCCTAAGCCTACATTTTCCAAATTACAACTATGAATTACACAAATATTTTTTCTAATGACATTCTTTAAATGTTTACTAACAACATCATAATTAAAAAAATCAGAATATTCAATAATTTTTAGATTGCTATATTTATTTTTAAACTCTTCATCTAGTTCAAAACTGCTTTCAGATAAAATATTTAATCCAACTTCTAGCCATCTGTCGCATCTCACATGTTCAAAAATATTAGAACATTCGTAATCTTCTGGTTCCAATTTCTCATTGATTTGACCATGAATATTCAATAACATTTTACATTTTGATATTTCAATATCTCTTTCATCGTCATATCCTGCTATAATATTTACTTTGAAACCATTATTTCTCAAATATTCAATAACTTTTCTCCTTCTAGGTGGGTTAATGATATGTTGTTTTTCAATTGGCAAACTTTTTCAGTTATAAATAAAACCAAAATCATATATTTTATTATCCTTATTTTTATTCACAAGTTCCAATAATTTTGTTCTTTCCTCTTTCTGAATATTATAAGGTAAATGCTCACAATTTTTGATATTATATTTATTTAATATTTTAATATTACTCTTACTGTAATCATATATTTTTAAGAATGGATAATGTTTAATGATGTTTATGATTGTATTCAATCTCCAAGTTATATTTAATGGTTCTGTTTGTAATATACTTACTTCACAATGTTGATTATTTAATTTCAATAAATTGAAAATGTTAGCATTTGTAATATTGTAAATAAATGTAAACTTTACTGGTTTCATTTTGATGACCTCATTTTCATTGTTAGTTATAACTATATTATACTTTGTTGAATTATAATTCGATTGGTTGTAAATGAACTGAGATACAGTTTCGATTGTAAAATTTTCATAATAAAAACACCATGTAGGTAGCATTAATGAATTATCGTTTTTATTGTCATTTTCATCTGGAAATAATAATGATTTCCAAGTTTCACTTCTATTTTTCCAATCACATGATACAGCATATTCTTTTCCTCTTTTTTTGATGTCGTACTTATATTTCGTTGTTAAACCTAATATAGTTTCAATCTCATTACCTCTCTCAACTTTCAGTCCATAGTCTCCCAAAGTATCCATTAAACCAGCACGTGGATAATAAAGACAAATCACTTCTGACATTAACATCTCCATGGCAGTTATACATGATGTTTCATCGAAGCTTGTAGGATATAACCAATATTCAGAAGTAGACATTAATTCATATAATTGATTTTTATTTAGCTTACCAACATGGTTCACATTTTTGAAAGTATCTATCGTATTTTTTAGTTTCTGTTCAAAAACATTTCTAGGGAAATCATTGTAAGTACTAATAAATAACTCGGCATCAGGTATTGATTCACTAATTTGTGGCCATAATTCTAATAATCTGTCTAAACCTCTTTCAGTACATGATGTATAAATGAAACGGTTTGAAATTTTGGCCGGTTTGAATATAAACTTATCTATACTTATACCATTATTTATAATGCTAATTTTATTTGTTAGTTCTGGATATAAATTTAAAAACAAATTTTTGTGCCATTCTGTTTGACATACGCAACCAGTTATCTTATGATTCCATTTCCTTAAAATTGTGTTTGTATCTAAAGAACAACCAATGTTTATTAAGATTACATCGTGTCCCCAAATAAAAGACTGATGATAACTAACATTCGGAAATAATTCATAAAAGTTGATAAATCTAGAAACAATTACAGTTCTAAAGGGAGTTGTGTTAGATATTTTTTTAAGTGTGTCAAAATTAATATAACTAACATTTCCAACTTTTTCTTCTTGAACTGAACCACAAACATATACTTCAAATGTGTTGCCCAAATGTTGTGCCAACATAGCAACCGCGGTTTCTGAACCGCCAATAGAATTATTGATACTGTAAGTGTAATTCCATAAGTAAGGTGCATTGCCGGCATATAACAAAATTTTATTACTATTTTTACACTCATCTTGAGTAAAAGAAACAATTGGTTCAAATCTAAATCTAACACCATATTTTTCAAATATCTTTAAAAAATCATACTTATTTAGATTAAAATTAATACCATATAAAAAATCAATGTAACTTTGAAATAAACTAACAAAACTAGGAGAATGTTTACAAGCGAAATCAATAAAAAACTGTAAATTATATAATAAGTTTCCTATATAAAACTCTGTATTAATCAATTGTTTAATTGTAAAAATAATTTCATACATTTTAAAAATTGTTAGTTCAGCAGTTGGTTCAACAGATTTTACTTTATCAGCAACTAATATGACAAAGTATGGTAAATAAAAATTAGCAACTGATTGATCTATAAATAGTTTCCCAATAATTGAACCTTTTGTATTTATAAACTTAGTTAAATAAGTATTTTCATAGTAATTCTTTATTAAACCATAATATTGGTAAGCAACATTTGTTAAACCAGCAATAGAATAATATTGAATGAGACTGAATACACATTCAAATCTTTCTAAGTCGTATTTGAATGATTCAACAAGATAAAACATTCCATTTTCTTTTTGATTCAACTTAGCATATTCATTAAAAATAAAGAGGCAACTAACATATTTTTCTTGAATCCATGTATCTAATTCTAAAACCTTTTTATACCATTTAATTGCTTCTTCTGGTTTTCCAGCATCCTTGTAACTATTTGCACAATAAAAAGCATACCGATTACAAATGTTGTCGCCAATTTGTTGCGCTTCTGAAAAAGCCTTTTCTAAAATTATAGCGTCCTTTAAATATTTTTCAGGATCTTTATTACGACTACCACTTCTACCAGAAACAATGTAATAATCTCCTTCAAAGGTTGCCAACTTTGGATTAGGATTTACTGGAACTATTACTTCGTGTAGAACACCAACATATTTCCATTTTTGATGATTATTGATCATCAATATACGTTGATAAGAAATATTATTAACACCACAGCCAAAATTAAAATAAAAACCATCAAACTCCAAATTAGTAGGTATATTTATGTTACCATGTATCTCGTCATCTGCGTCAAAGAAGAATAAATAATCAGATTTTTCAAAAGCATAATTTAAAGCTAAGTTACGATTATGTGAAAAATCTTTCCATTCGTCACAATGTAACTCTCCTGGAATATTTTTACTAGCAAAAAAACTTTTTATAATGTCACATGTATTGTCAGTTGAACCAGTGTCAGAAATAACCCAATAAGAAAAATTAATTTTAGAACATAAATGTTCTAGTGTTTTTTGAATAATATGTGATTCATCTTTAACAATCATATTTAAACAAATTGTTGGCGACTTTTCAGTTATTGTTAGTTCAACCATATAATTTAATTAACAGTAAGTTACTTATATTGTTATTATGGAAATAATATAAATTGAATAAATAAAATAATAAATATAACTATAAAATTGTAATTAAATAATGAATCCTGTTTCATTTAAGATACCAGCCACTCATGTAACTAACAAAAACTATACGCTAAATGAAGAGCATTTTAATAAATATACACAAATAACAGATAATGTTTATGTATTTAATAATGTAACACGAACCAACAATGATGTTCGTACATTGTATTTATTGGCAATGAGTTACAGCAATAGTGATAAAAATAAAGCATATGAACTATTTCAAAAATGTAGAACACTAATTGATGAAACGACCAACAATAATTTATGTTATGAAGTTTTTATAAATATGGCAATAACTGCTACAGAATTAAATCATCATTCTGATGAAATTGCGACATACTACAATAAACTAATAAGCATTTTTCCTGATCGTGCGGAGCCATATTATTATTGGGCAATTTACTGCAATAAAACAAAACAATTTCAGAAAGCATTAGAGTTATTGTTGTCTGCCTCACAATTAAAGTATGATGAATCAAAAATTAAATATCCTGAAACGAATTATCGCTCTTATGGAAAGTTTTTATATGATGAAATGTCTGTAGCATATTATTGGTTAGGAAAATATAATAAATCAAAAGAACTAATAGAAAAAATAATAAATGATAATGATTTTGTCAATGAAAGAGATAGAATAAAACGCAATTTAGATTATTGTAATGAAAAACTGAATTGCGTAATATAATACGGCAATAAAACGATTATTATACGGTTACAATACGGTGTATAATTTGTAATCTGTAAAATAATCATACGAATTAATTTCTTCAATAGCATGTTCCTCTATTTGAAATCTGCTATTAATTTTAAATACAGCCATTCCTCTAAACTCTGGATTGTAATAATAAGAAAAATGTTGAATTTTGTCTTTAAAATGAAGCAAAATATAATATACAACTTTCCATACATCTCCTGTCCAATTTTCTCCATACTTCAATATACCATTTTCATAATAATGTCTCACAGGTATTTTCAATTGCTCATTGTAATTAAATGGCAGAATGTCATCAATAAAAATATACCCATTATCTGCCAATACATTAATAGAATTATTAATGTCTCTCAAAACATATTCTACTTGATGCATACCATCTATAAAAATGGCATCATACGTAGTTCCGTGACGAAGCGTCATAAAAAACTCATCCGATGTTTTCTTAACAATACCTTCTGCGTTTACTTTCGGATCTGGATCAACACCAGTTTTATTAGCCGTGTAAAAATGTGTTCCAATGTATGTTTGTCCATATTCCACACCTAACTCCAAATACTTATCTGTTGGTTTTGTTAGTTTGTTAATTACCTGATATCTATATTTTAATTCTGTATTAAATCTTGGCTTTTCTGGATTATTATTTATGATTTCATAGTCTGAAACAGATAGATACAATAACTTGAAATAATTTATTAATTTTTCGTTTGATGTATCTTGTAGTGAATAACATTTAATTCTATCGAGTCCATAAAAATCTAATCTTTCTTGTAAATAGTCAGTTGTGCCTTTGTTATCGAGTAATAAAAAATCATTTCTTGGATTTACATATTCGTTTTTTATATAATCCATATTCTTAATTAAACTATCGAAACCAATTATACAGAATTGCTTATCATAGTCCTTATTGACTATTTTATTACAATACTTATGTTTCCAGTTATCTTGATCTCTTTCCCATATTTTTGAATGATAATGTATATATTTTTCGTCTTCATATGCGTTTAACAATTTCATTTTATTATTAATATCGAACTTTTGATAATAAATTGGTGATATATAATTTGGTCCAATTCTATTTATTTCCGAGTTTCGTATCAAAGAAAAATTGTTGTTTGAATCATTCATATACTGAATGTATCCCAATTTATGTACTTTAACTATTCCACAATTAATTGATGTTCTCAATAATATTTCATAATCATCACATATAGGCAAGTATTCACAATAACTTCCCATTTCGAGCAATTTATCCTTTCTCCAGATTCTTGGATGATTCGGACAGCAAACTAGATGACTCATTGTAATATTATTTATATTAGGCGTTATATATGTTAGTCTCCATTTGCCTTCATATTTTTGTGAATAATAACCACCATAGCCTTTACAAATGAAATCGCCATACCATTGATTGTTGCCATTTTCATAGACACATGCGCAATCATAATAAATGAATCCCACTTCTGGACTTTCATTAAAAATATTTGCCGATTCTTCTAATACATATGGCATTAACTCATCATCATGATCCATTTCCAACACATATTTTCCGCGACAGAGACCAATTGTCTCATTTTTGACATTGCCAATGCTTCCATTATTTGCCGACCTACGATAAAATCTTATACGTGTATCCTTTGTAAAATGTTGTCTCAAAAATTGAAAGTTCTTATCATCAGGCGAGTCATCAATTATGACCCATTCCCAGTCCATAAGTGTCTGTTTTAACAAACTATTATACACTCTCAGAATTTTATGAAACGAATTAAATGAAGGTGTAAATAACGAAAATATTGGTCTAACATTTGTTCTATCCATAGCACACAAATTGACATAAAATGTGTTTACGTAATCATTGAACAAAGTAATTTCTTTAATATTATCCAAGTTTATGTGTGTATGACGAACTAACATTTCTCTTGATATAACAGACATTAAGTCAGGTTGTTCGCCATAAGTTATCAACATATGATAATTTGATTCGTATAAGTTTTTGATATTTTCTAGTGAGTTGGCAATAAAAATAGAGCATTCAAGGGTTGATGAGTTTTGAATAAAAAACTTATCAATATCGCTAAACTTATCATCACGATAAAATATTACAAAAGGATATTTCATAATATTTTATTAAATATTTTGTGTTTAAATTATTATTTGAATAATTCAGTATAGTTATAAAATCAAAATTCAGGAGTATGTTTCTTAAATAGACATCCCTGTGGTATTAAGTTTGGAATCTCATTTGTCACAATTTGCGGATTCTGATGATTACAATTGGTCATCCAAATTTTAACGATACAGAAATTCTTTTTTGGTGAGATAGTGATGCCAGTCACGCAATTAGCGAAAGAGCTATTTGTGCTAACACTTTCGCCAACAATAGCATATGTCAGTGAACGCCACACTTTACAAACATTTTTATTCGTAATTTTATATGAGAAACATCCACCATTTCTATTTTTTGGGTCTTCCCACATCGGCGTCACACCATGTCTCATAATGAACAACATACAATTCTTAATTAAATTATCAGGCAACATTTCAGTAACACCAATTGTTTCCTCAACTGTTCTAAACTGATAAATCTCCTTGTAGCTATTTAACGTCCAATCAGGGTCTTGTGGTAAATGTGCCCATAAATCCCATTTGTATCTTAAGTTGTGATTCTCTGTTGCCATTGTTGTATTGCTATGATTGACAATCATATCTTATTATATTATATTATTTCAATTTTTTTTTAAGTGTTTTTTATATATTATTTAGCATCTAAATTGACATATTCATCAGATAATTTTCGCTGTAATTCTTCAATAGTTTCTTCATTGTCATTATTATCATTTGTAGCATGTTCAACACTATAATCATTTTCTAAAATTGTAATAGTCGATTTCTCATTAAAATATACAAAGTTTACATTGTGATCTAACAAAGTCCCTTCATACGTAGAAAAATCATCTATTTCTATTTTTGCAACGTGCTTTAAATAATACCTGAAAAATCTATAATCAATTTTATTATTAACAATATAATAATTGTAACCATCGATGTAATGATTATTCCATAATTCTATATTATAAACTGTTCCCTTGATATTCAAACTTAATGTTAACCATCTTATGTTTGAATGTTTGTATTCCTCCATTAACAATCTCGCGCCATAATAACATACTTTGCTTCTGTTTTCTGTGTAAACAATAAATAATCTATCTTTATCTGGATGGTTACATAATTTTGTTGAAGACCAATCATCAAACAGTTGTTCATTATTATCATTAAATACTGCGTATGAACAAGACATCATTTCACTTGCGAACATGTTAGTTACTAATCTATACATTTTGATACACTTAAGCTCAATAAAACTATAATAATATAATAAATTATAAAGCATATTCTCTAGAAAATTAAAAAACCATTTATACAAATTGTTAATTTCAGTGTTCGAAGTATTCATTGGTATGTAATATATTCTTCATTATTGTATTTAAATTGTTTTAATTTATTCAAATTGTGGATCCGAAGATGTAAAGGTTGGTGGTTCTAATGGCGTTTCTGAATACGTTACATCCATATATTTAGTATTTGAATTATTGTTAGTTTGTTTGGTCTGTGAAGATGATGAAAAAACTAAGTTGCCTCCATATTTTTTCTTTGAATCGCATTCTATGTGTAATTGACCGGTTTCTGGATCTAGACCAAAAACATATAATAAAATTGCTACAATAACGGACATAAAAATGAAGGGGATAAAAACAATTAGCCACGATATGATTCCCATTCCTCGTTCACATAACGCGTTTAGAAGTATTGTAATTATTATCATAACAATTGTTTTCATAAAGGCTGTATTATAGAGACCTTTGAATGTATCTAAAATTATCTGAATCAGTGAAAATGCTATATAGATTAACGCAGGTGGACATAAGTCTAACATGATTTATACTATATTATATGGAGAAATAATTCATCAACTTTTGGGAAAAGTTGAGCAAAAGATTGCATACTTTTAAATAGAAAATGTTAAGTAATTTTGAATAAAATCACATCAAAATTACTTACAAAATACAAAATACAAAATATTTCCACTTTCTCAAATGTTGAAAACTGGTTCACCATCCTTAATTACTCCAACTTTCTTTCCAATATCACCGTCTTTAGTCATTTCATAAATGACACCATTTTCTTCATCTGTTGCGAAGTATGTCACGTCATCTATTTCGATTTCAAATACTTCTTCGCCTTCCTCTTCATCCTCTTCTTCCTTGTCTTCTACTACATTTTCCTGTTTTTCTTCTGTTTCAACTGATTGTAACTCGTCTTCGGATTTTTGTTCTTCTTCCTCATCTTCATTTGTGTCTTCTTGTTCCTCTTCCTCAACTTCTTCCTCATGTGTTTCAACTTCTTCAGGTTTTAATGCTAGTTCTGAAGTAGGAAAGGAACAAACTGAGTCGTAATCAGGTGCTTCGTTATCATGTTCTTCGTCATCAAGACCTTCGATACCTAGTTCTCCGTTATCATTTTCTTCGTTATCCAGTCCTTCGTTATCCAGTCCTTCGTTATCCAGTCCTTCGTTATCCAGTCCTTCGTTATCCAGTCCTTCGTTATCCAGTCCTTCGTTACAAACATCATATACATCTAGTTTATTTGAAGAATTATGCTCAATAATTTCAATTTCGTCATCGTCAGCAGGAACATAATCGAAACCAATTGAATGCTCAATTTTAACTTCAGGAATTGTTACCTGTTTTTCTTCAATATTTAGTTTAATTGGTTCCCCAATAATATTTTCAACGGTGCTTTTATTTGGTTCCACATCAACAATAACCTTAACATACTCTGTCAGCAATTTTTGTCCCTTTTCTACTTGTGTTTGTAGTGTTTTTTCTTCCTGTTTCTTGAAACTTTCTTCCAATTTTATAAGTCTCTGTCTCAAATCATTATTCTGTACTTCCAATTCCTGACATCTTTTTAAAGTAAACTTCTCTAAACTATCGAGTTTATCCTGAAAATTGGTTACCATCTTTTCGCTACAATGACAATTATTACTAAAAGTAGTATGTTTTAATTCATCATAATTAAATTCACTTTTCATCTTATTTAACATGGAATACATTTGTTCAATAGTTGCTAACTGAATTAGTTTGTCTAGGTTGTTCATTTGAATACATTATATATAGTTATTCGTTTAATATGATTTAAAAAACATTTAACAATATTATATATGGAAAACATTAATAAAAGTATTTTAAACAAAGTTATGACACAAACAAATTACACAGAAGACGAAGCTATTCAAAAACTTAATGAATATGATGGTGACTACATAAAAGTTATTAGACATTACATGGGAATCCCTGAGAAAAAAGAAACAAAAATGAAATCAATAAATCAAGAAATATTTAGACAAATTAGAACAAAAATGGATGTGTCAATGAAGGAATATAGAGATAAAAATCCAATCAATATTGAACAGGTTATTCAAAATTTGAATGAAGAGGAAGAAAATAAGCTGAAAAATAATGTAAACTGATAATCATAACTTACACCCTTGGTAATTTAAAACGCCGTTTTTAACAGCATAAAAAAAAATCAAGTTAGTAATGGCGAATCACACGCCTTTACACGCTTATCACTCTTACGAGGTTTCACGGCAATTTTTTCTGGTGTAAAACATAATGGTCTTTCTTCTCATCTATATTGACCGAGAAGTAATCCTAATATGTTTTTTGAAGCATTTATGTCTCTATCCATACAACATAATTTACACTCGTTGTGTTTGCAACGGATTACGCTATGGATGTTAGACATTTTTGCTATGGGTTCTAAAACTCCCTTCTTTTTTCTTTGAATACGATTTCGGTATAATTCAATTTCTTTATTACACGAAGAACACGTTTTGCTGGTATTGTATTCATCTATATCAACAACCTTACAATACTTGCGTAATTCTCGTTTCAATCGTAAAATGGGCGTTGTTGGATGAGATTTTACTAATCCGTGTTGCTGTGAATAATCGCCGAAACCTACTAATGTTTTTACATTTTTGGTTGCTTTGCTTACACCACTTATACGCTCGCATATTTTCGCTAATGTTGCTTTGCTTCTACAATAAGAAGTAAAGTTCAAATTACGAAACCCTTTTTCCATATGAAACTCTGTAAATGTTTGCATTCGTGGAAATACATATTTGAAATATTCATTCATTACACTTGTTTTACTTGTTTTTATAGTAGGTATGAGTTTCCATTCCTCGTAATATTCCCATCTTTTATACCAGTTTTCTCGTTTCTTACAAGGATAAATCATTTTACTTTTATGGCGGTATTCTCTGGTGGATACTTGAATAACTTTATCATTTGTATCATATGAAGTAACCAATGCTCTTATTCCAGGGTCAATTCCTAAAAAATTGTCATATTTTTGTTCTGTATAATCAGTTGATGCTTTTTCTGGTTGTGTTGGTTTTCTCATTTGCAACACTACACTTTTACCATCCGTTAAAATTGCATTACCAAACTTTTTATTTTTTGTTTCATACTTTGTAATATTGAATAATTTTTTCCAATATTCATCACTATTTTCTTCAAACTTTTTTACATCTAACCCACTATTATTATCATTATTAGCACGTTTCAATTCATTTGCAATATATTTGAGTGTATTTTCTAAACCAGCATTACAAATGGTTATATGTGATTGTGTAAATCCGTGTTTATGAGGCAATAAAGTGAATGTTCTTATACCTTTCGTATCTGGGTATTTTTCAAACTCTTTCAAAATAGAATAATAAATCTTAACAAAATGGTTAGAATATTTCACTATATTTACTTCGGTAGGTATGTATTTCAACCATTTACGAATATACAAAACAAATACATTCTTTCCATTGTAATTCGGTTCATAAATATCCTTTAACCAGTTATATACTACTGCATTATCAGTTTCACCAGTTCGTAGTTTCAAATATTTACGGAAGCGATTATAGAAGTTCAATTTCAAATGATTATTTGTCATTGTAATTTGTAATTTATTTAAATTAGTAATGTATCCTAAACATAAGTAATCACGTGCAGGTAAATCATCTGTTATATACTCTTTCATTTGTGAAAAACTTTTATACAATTCGGTTGTGGTATCTGTATTATCTTTTGTGTATTTTAGTCGTGAAACCATACAACACGATTGATAAAAAAGATTTTGTTTTATTTCAGGTAAAGGTTTCTTTTCTTCTAATAGCCGAACAAAATGATAATTTAACAATTTGTAGGATAAGAAACCAATAGTATTTATCTTGGGTAAAATATCATTAACAATCGTATCTGCTAAAAGATTGTTTTTACAAAACGATTTCCACGAACTTTTGATACAAGTAAAATTAGTATTTTTATTATCTTCTAAACGTTGTTTGACGTCATTTCTAACCACTTTTTCTTTTGGTGAAGAATCTTCCTTTTTCTTTTTCACCATCCTATATATTACCTAAATATTTTATTTTTAAGTTATTTGACTTATAAATAAAATAACTCATTTATTCCTAAATATTTTGTATTTTGTTGTTGAAGTATATTTTCCATCGTTTAAACTTGTAATTAGTGATGTCCCTTCAAAAGTATAATTTTGCATTCGTAGTATTCCACGAATAATATTAATATAAGGACGATTACACGTTGTATTCGGTTTGTATGGTGTTAAACAACTTACTGCAAAATATTTCTTAATTTCATCTTTCATATCTAATATTTTGTTTTGTTTTACTAAATCTTTTTCTAAATCACATAATAAAATAGAATTATTTTCATCTAATTCTAATATG
>Ga0194118_10005288_pt1 | contig 13564 bp, 13 predicted proteins | sample TA2MahsurfametaG_2_FD_148662 | JGI IMG/M metagenome (GOLD analysis project Ga0194118, IMG submission 148662) | Freshwater microbial communities from Lake Tanganyika, Tanzania - TA2015013 Mahale N5 surface | ecosystem: Environmental > Aquatic > Freshwater > Lake | place: Tanzania: Lake...
GAGGTGAGGCTGAGGTTCGGGTTGAAGTAGGGATCCTGCTGCAAGCGCACGCCCCAGCGTTGATGCATCGTGGCCACCTCCTGCTCAAAGCGGCGGCGCTGATCCGGCGTGCGGTCGTCGCCACGGCTCACGGATTCGTGGTGCAGCAACACCGCAAACGGCGTGAACACAATCCTGTAGCCCGCATCCCCGAGCCGCAGGCAAAAGTCCACATCGTTGTAGGCAACGGCAAGCTGCTCAGCATCCATCCCGCCCACAGCTCGCCAGGCTTCGCGGCGCACCAACAAGCACGCCGCCGTCACCGCAGAGAGCTCGTGCACCAGGCTCGCCCGACCGAAATAGCCTCGCTCCCGCTCCCCCAGGCCCCGATGGCCATGGGCACCCACGCCGCCCATACCCAACACCACACCGGCATGCTGCACCGTGCGGTTGGGAAACAACAGCTTGGCACCCACAGCACCCACATCAGGCCGCTGCAACTGCGACACCAATTCATCCAGCCAATCGGGCTGGATCACTTCGATGTCGTTGTTCAGCAGGCAGAGCAGATCGGAGCTGGTGAGATCCGCCGCGAGATTATTCAGGGCCGAGAAGTTGAAAGGCCGCTCGTCGCGAATCACACGAATCTTGCCCTCATCCTGCAGAGCACTGAGGTAGTGGAGCGTGCGTGGATCATCCGATCCGTTATCCACAACCACCACCTCAAAAACCGGATAGGTGGTGCGTTCTAACAAGCTATCCAAACAAGACTTGAGCACTCCATAACCATTACGCGTGGGAATCACCACGCTCACCGAAGGCAAAGCGCTGGGCAACGCCAGCTGCACGCGCTGACCCTGCGGCAAGGCATGCAGCTGCTTGAGAGGCAGGCCCACCCGCTGGCAATGCTCGCGAAGAGCGCGCTCCATCGCCACCTGGGCATAGGGCTTGGCTTCCCCACCAGCGGAGGTGCTCTCCTCATGCACGCGCCAGTGATAAAGCACACGCGGGATATGCACAATCTGATCACGCTTCAGTGTTTCAAGACAACGCCAGGCCAGGTCGTAGTCCTGCGAGCCCTCCAAACCCTCACGGAATCCACCCACAGCGCGCACCATGGCTGTGGCATACACCCCAAGGTGAGACACCATGTTTTGGGCCTCCATCAGCACCGGATTCCAATCACTTTTGAAATACGGTCCAAACCGGCGCCCATCAATCGCCAGTTTGTCTTCATCGGAATACAACAGGCGCGCTTCCCGGTGCTTTTCAATCGCATCTGCAACCCAGATCAGGGCATCGGCGGGCAACAGATCATCGTGATCGAGCAACGCAACCCAGGGCGCCTGCACCAACGCCAGAGCTGAATTCGAGCAGGCCGAGATATGCCCATTCTGCGAGCGAAACACCACCTTGATCCGTGCATCAGCCGCACTGGCCGCCTTCAGCAGCGGCCGAATCGCAGGATCCGTAGAGGCATCATCAGCAATGCACAGCTCCCAGTGGGGGTACACCTGGGCCCGCACCGAATCAATCGCCGCCTGCAACCACTCCGGCCGTGGATTGAACACGGGCATCAGCACGGCAATGCAAGGTGGGGCATGCAGCTGCTCCGCCCAGCTCCGCATCGCCTGCAGCTCGGCAGCCGTTGGCGTTTGATATTCCGCCAGCCAAGCCTCGTAGTTCAGCGAAAAGCGTTCTGGATGCGTGATTTGGCGCAAACGCTTCCAGCTGGCTCGCGGACCTTCCTGCACACTGCGCCACGCAAAGCGAGGCAGCCGCAACAGCACCGCAGGATCGCTCGCCAACACGGTGGCGGTGGTGTGCAGGCGTCGCAGCAGCGAACGCATCATGAACGGGGCATGCAGGCGAGCAGACCGTAGAGCCCAAGGGTGCGCATCAACCCATGCTTCCAAGGCCGTTCACGAGCTGGCATGCTCAGTAGGTGCCTCCAACGCTGGCGGCGAGGCAGCATGAGCAATGCGGGCAACCCAGACACCACGCGGCCGGTTCGCTGTTCCAGAAGCCTCTGCTGCTGCAGGGCAGCGCGGGTGTGGCCTCCGGCAGCCGGGTCAGCGAGCACAGCCTTGAGCCGCCTCAGCCAATAGTCAAAGCCCAAGCCCGTGGCTCCCAACACATTGGAGCCGTGCTGCCGGTAAAGCACAGTTGGCTCGGCCAGAAAACAAATCTCTCCCAGCAGGCTGGCCACCAGTGCCAACCACCAGTCGTGCATCAACGCTTCCCTGGGAATCGGTAAAGCACGCTCGAGAAGTGCACGATTCATCAGGGCGCTGCACCCCGTCACCACATTGGTGAGAGCGAGATCCACGGGATCCGTGCGCTGAGGGTCGAGGCGCTGGCGCTGCAGATAGGTGCAACCCAGGGATGCTCCACAGCTGTCCACCAGGGTCAAATCGCTATGAACCAGCAGCGCAACGTGTTCTCCAAGCCGCGCTTCCCCGTGCCGCAGCACAGCCCAGGAACGTTCCAGCTTGTGAGGGAGCCACACATCATCCTGATCAGCAAGGGCGACATAGGCTGCTGTGGTGGCCTCCAGCAAACGGTTCACATTGGCGCTGCAGCCAAGGTTGCGATCCGTGGGCAAACGCACCAGCCAAGGCCCATAACGCTCCTCTAATCGCTCCAGCAGCTCCAAGGTGCCGTCGGATGAGCCGTCATCCCGGATGAGCAACCGCAGCGGCCTCAGCGTCTGCGCATCAATCGAGGCCACCTGTTGCTCGAGATAGGCCGCACCGTTGAACGTGGGAAGCACCACCTCGATGGAGGGGCGAATCACCACAGGGCCCAACCCCACTTGCGGAAATAGTGCCAAGCGCTGGCGAGGTTCACGGCCATTAAGCCGAGGTTGCGATAGTTGCCTCGCCCCCAGCCATGCACCACAGCAGCAACGGGCAGGTGCACACAGCGACCGCTCCTGGCCAGTGTGCGGGTGAGATCAGCATCCTCCAGATAGAGGAAATAGCGCTCATCAAATCCGCCAGCACGGCGGAAAGAATCACTGCGGATCAGCATGCAGCAACCACTCAGATAAGGAGCCTCAAAAACCTGCTCATAATTGCGATCAGCCATCACATACCAACGGTCATAACGCTTCAACCAGGAAGGCTTGAGCCAATCGGGAAGAAAGCGCCGGCTCAACAGACCCAACACAGTGGGATTGTTCTTGCACAAGGTCTGAGTGGTTCCTGCCTCATCGAGAATCTGTGGAACGGCCAAGCTCACATCGGGATGCTGCTGCAACCAACTGAGCAGCTGCTCAAACGTACCGGGCTGCCAGGAGAGATCCGTATTCAATACCCCAAGATAGGCCGGCAATTGACCCAAACGCACCACCAGGCGGTTCACCGCTCTTCCGTAACCAGGATTATCGGGATTGACCAGAAAGCACACTGATCGATCCGCCAGGCGCTCAACAGGTTCGCCAGGGAGATGGTCATTAACCACCACCGCGTAGCCCACATGAGGGGGCAGCTCAAACAAACAAGCCTGGAGTTGATCCACCTCCAGGGCTGAGGGGTGGTAAGCAACCACCAGCAGCAGCAACTTCAGCTGCTCGGTGGATCCGGCCTGAGCGACAGGATTTGTCTTCACCCGTGACCTCACCACAGGAGAGGCAGCCAAACGTGCCCTGGCCTGTCGCCTGGCCAGCGGCTGCAACCACCAGCGCATCACCAACCCCCAGATCGCCAAAAACAGGCCAAGGGTGAGCAACGTGCTGCGGTGGAACCAAACAGCATCAGCGGGGGGCTTCAAGAGCCATTCCATCAACGCAGACCAGCCAAGAGCGATCAACACCACCAACCACCATCGCCTCACCAGCTGGCGATAGGGCATCCAAGGCCAACGCAGGAAGGAATACCCCCCGAAAAACCAGGCCAGCAACAACAAACCCAGCCCAAACGCCAGGCCATCCAACTGGAACACCTGCACAAGATCGTGATGGCGCAACCGAGCACTGAGGCCGGCTCCAATCAGCACACCCAAGAGATCAAGGCTCACACTGAGCCACAGCAGCGGCCAGCCGCGCTTCATCGGGCTGTAGGTGTCTGCGTGCCGATGCGCTCGCCGCTGTAGCCGGCACGATCACGCACCATCTGGCACCAGTCGAGATGCTCGAGATACCAACGCACCGTGGCTTCTAAACCCGCTTCAAAGCTATGCCGCGGGGTCCACCCCAATTCGCGATTGATCTTGCTCGCATCGATGGCGTACCGGCGATCGTGCCCGGGTCGATCACTCACACGCGTGATCAAACGAGCGTATGGAGCAGCTTCAGGTCGCAACTGATCCATCACGGAGCAGATCGACTCCACCACATCACGGTTGGTGCGCTCGCTAGGGCTTCCATGGTCTCCCGCGCCTCCCACGCAATAGCTCTCGCCGAGGCGCCCGCGGGTGGCCGCCAAGAGCAGCGCCTCCACGTGATCTTCCACGTAAAGCCAATCACGCACATTGGCGCCGTCGCCATACAGCGGAATCGGCTCACCCGCCACCGCCTTGAGAATCACCACTGGGATCAGTTTCTCAGGAAACTGCCATGGGCCATAGTTATTCGAGCAGTTGGTGAGCACCACCGGTAAGCCATAGGTGTGATGCCAGGCACTCACGAGGTGATCGCTGGCTGCCTTGCTGGCCGAATAGGGCGAACGTGGGTCGTAAGGCGTGGTTTCCGAAAAACGGCCGGTGGGTCCCAGTGAACCAAACACCTCGTCGGTGCTGATGTGGTGGAAGCGGAAGCGCTCACGCCGCTCCGGCGGCAGCTGTTCCCAGTGAGCCCGAACTGCTTGCAGGAGATGAAAGGTGCCGCTCACGTTGCTCTCGATGAAGGCCCCAGGTCCGTCGATCGAACGATCCACATGGCTCTCAGCCGCCAAATGCATCACAAGATCAGGGTCTGCCTGACGCACCGCCTCCGCTGTGGCAGCCCCATCTGCAAGGTCGACCTCCAGCAGGGTATGCCGAGGATGCGAGGCGGCCTCCAAGCCAGCAACAAGCTGGTTGATCCCGGCCAGATCACTGGCGTATCCGAGCTTGTCGAGGTTGAACACCCGTGCATGAGTGTCGACCAGCAGCCGTCGCACCAGAGCGCCGCCGATAAAGCCCGCACCTCCAGTCACCAGCACCTTCGCCTCTGCTGGGAGCCACGCGGTCATGAACGGTGAAACGAGGTCTTACGACCTTAAACCGGGCCGAGCTTGCCGCTTCGGATCGTGACAGAGGCTTGGCTTGACATGCACAACATCATCCCTAGCCATGATCGCAAAGTGGACGCGATGCCTTCTAGGAATGATCGAGAGCCTCATCGCTCAACACCCGTCGACAGCCCGTCCATCTTCACCTGATTGAATCAATCTATCTGGCCACCGGGCATAGCATTCTTGCCTGTCTACTGCTCTGAACAGACATACGCAACAGACCCGCCTCTGTCGTCGGTAACAGTGAACAACAAGGCATGGTCGAGGCGCTGGTATCGATTTTGCTCATGATGAGCGGCTCGCCTTACTTTAAATCTGATGCTCTTATACTCCTTAGCATCACAACGAATTCCTGCGCCAAAGCCAGTGATCAGGCGGTCAAACAACCCGAAACTAATGGCCACATCATTCCAGACTACACATCTGGCCCAGCGGCTGGACCATCAGCACATCACAAGATGAGGCACGACCAGGAATAGATCCAGCACTATTGCCGTTGGCACTGCCAGGGGCTACAATAGATCACAATTAGGCTTATCTTGAACTAATGACTGGCATTGCGTTCAACAAGATTCAGGTCAACGCCAACACGATTGAACTGGGATTAAACAAAAAAGCTCGAGTGGGCAAACTCAACCGGAATTATTTTATTCTCTCAGACTCGTCAGGCAATGAATCAGCAGTAGAACGTGCCATCTTCCTGAATGACCGCGAAGTAGAGCTGGCTCTACCAGAAGCCTTCAAGGGCTCGAGCAATTTCGTAATCCGCTACCAAGCACCTCGGAAAGATCAGAAAAGCGGTGTCATTCAGGCGAAGAATGGGAAAGATGCTGCTGATCAAGAATATCAATATCAAGCTGACACCACACCTTCGAGACCTGAGGCAGATGCACTCACCAATGCGTGGATTTACAACGGTCACACCTATCAACTCATCAAACAGCCAAAAACGTGGAATGAAGCTGTTGCCGATTCAAGAGGCAAAGCCGGATATCTTGCTCAGATCGACAATGATTCCGAAAATAACGCGATTTACAGCGAAATTCGCCAACGTCTCACACAAGTAGACTTCGATCAAACGCGCTCTACAATCGCCGGTGGTGGTGCATCATACATTTGGCTTGGTGGCACAGATTCCGATCAAGAAGGCACCTGGATCTGGGCCAACAGCGGTGAGCGAGTCTCCTTAGATGCGCCCCCTTGGGGCACTGGAGCCTTGGGTCGAGAGCCAGACAATGTCGGAGACCAAGATGGCCTGGCCATGGGACTCGAAGCCTGGCCTGTTCAAGTTCCTTCTGGCGAAGGCTTTGGACGAGCCGGTCAATGGAATGATCAGGCTCTTGGCGAGCGTTATTACTACCTCATTGAATGGAGCACAGAGCTACCGCTATCGTCACTAACGTGATGAAGTGATAGATCTGATCAAGAATGTGGAGATTAAAAGAGAAGCGCAGGCGCAATCTCTCGCACAATCGATAAGGCCTACAGAGGCCTAATTGCCGCCTGCTCGCCAGGGCAGTGGAGCTCCACCAAAGCTCTCGAGCCTTCTGCCCGATCTCGAGCGCGGTGGATCTGCGCAGCGACGTGATCGATCGCGCTCATCACTCCACGCGCAAGGCTCGCCGAGCGCCAAGGAAATTCACAACTGCTGCAATCGTCGTGGCGCCGACCAATGCCATCAACACCGGCAAGAGATGATTCAGAAGCAGAAACACGCCCAAGTTGACCGCCATACCCAACAACTGAGAGCTGAGATAAATCCAGAACCTGCCCCAGCTATAGGGCACAGAAAAAGTAACCCTAGAGTTGTAGAGATAGGTTGTTAAGATACCAGCAACAAAACCAACCACTTTCTGCACCAGTGGCACATGCTGGCCAAGCAAGAGCGAAAAGAACAAGCCTGCCAAAAAATATGTTGCAGCATCAAAGAGAAAGGCAATGCCTCCAATCAACGCGAAATGCACCACCTTTCTGTTGATCATCTGTTAACGCGGTGCAAGCGACCGAATAGTTGATATCTTTGCCGCCGTGAGATAGGCAAATAGGCCGAGTGATAGCATCAAGCCGGCCAGATAGGTGAGGAGATTTTCGGAACGCGAAGAAGCTGCACCATCAACTCCGAGAACAAAAACGATCATTAGTAGTCCCAGGCCAACAATAAATCCCAAAGCGGCAAGTTGATACAACAAATCAACTCCATAGCGAGGGCGTATCAAGCGCTGAGTGAGCCATACACCCAGACCGATGGGCTTGCCGTAAGCGTCAGCGAACATCACACGAGTTGTCAGATAGTCGGACAGGAGACCTAAAGCAGCTAGGAACGAGAAGCTAGAAACAACCAAGGTGTTCGTTCCACTCAGCGGTCGCCAATCAAAGGCAAAACTAAGAAAGCCGTAGAAACTCAAGGCAAACAGAAAGAGCGAGAAAGACAGAAATGCATATTTCGGACTGAAGGACAACATGAACTTGAGGTGGCGCCATCCATCACGCCATGTTCTCAGATGCGGAGTTCGATCGGGATGATCAAGTCGTAGACCTGTGGGAACCTCCTCAATGCGGAGATCGCGAAGACTTGCCTTAATCACCATCTCAGAAGCGAATTCCATACCGCTGCACGACAAGCCCAGAGCAAGAATCTGCTCACGATGAAAGCCGCGCAAGCCGCAGTGAAAATCGCCCACAGAAATTCCAAAGAGCAGCCTGCCCAAACCACTGAGAACAGGATTTCCGAGCCAACGATGGAGGAAGGGCATGGCACCGCTTTCAATCGTGCCTTGAAAGCGATTGCCCATCACAAGGTCTGCACCAGCTTGAAGGCGCTGGAGAAAGAGAGGAGCGTCCTGAAAGTTGTAGGTGCCATCGGCATCTCCCATCAACACATACGTGCCCCGAGCAGCAGCGATTCCAGCTCGCAGAGCTGCCCCATAACCTCGCTCTGGCACATCAATCACAACTGCACCCGCATGAGCCGCGAGCTGTTGCGAACCATCCGTGCTGCCATTGTCGGCCACAAGCACCTCATACGTCACAGAGGCGGCAGCCCCGCCGCGCTGGCAATCGCGAATCACAGACTTGAGGCAAAGAGCCTCATTCAGGCAGGGAATCACAAAGGTGAGTACTGGAGCAGCTGGAGATACCATCACAACAAAGAGGAATTGGACATCACACCAACAGGCTTGAGCATGACAACCACGCGCCACACCAGCATGGACAGCAAGGGAGAAACCATGGTGAGATACAACGTGGATTCAAAGCTGCTCACCTGAACCAACACAAGGACCAACAGCTGCAACAAGCCAAAAGCTGCCAGCAACCAACAACCAGGATCCGCAAGCATCTGAGGGATCAGACGCCTTCGGATCAGCATCCAGACTGATGCCAACCCAAGCATCATCCAACGGAAGGCAACCCCTGTAAAGCGCAGTTGCTGAATTCTGTGATTGAGGGTCTTGATGCGTAATCGTTCACGCGGTGGAAGCTCAACACCCAGCCGCATCGCCGGTTTAATCTGATCGGTCACAGGTCCATATTGAAAGGGTTGCCGAAAACGATCAAGCAACAGCAAGCCCTGAGCATGCTGACCAACTGCAGCGAAGAAAACAGGAAATGCACCTTGAGATTCATCCCACCGTGATGGCCAAGGGAGATAGCCAGAAGCACTGCGGTTGCAATCAAGGCTGGTTGGATTGTTACGACAGATCGCCATCAACTCTTGATGAGATTGCTTGATCAGCTCCTGAAACTGGCCTGGGTCAGAAGGAGACGCAAGCTGGAACAACGCCGATCGCCAAGCCCACATGAACCAACCACCGGCATACTCACCGCACACATCCGATCTCAGACCACAACCTGGTTCTTTCCAGCCTGGATTCAGATGATTAATCGTTTGAGCAAGAACTGTATCTGGACCAAGGTCGCGCAGAGTATTCAACGCTGACTGAGTGATGGGAACCCATGGCTTATATGACTCTCTAGGAATTTTCACTGAAATCAGATCCTGATAAAAGGATTTAAAAGAACCATCTTCAAATTCATTTGACACAGGAAATCCATAGGCTTTCTCGTTTACCCAGCGAACAGACGACAGTGGAGTTATTAGAAAAGCAAGGAAAAGACTAGCCAAAAGCATCAGGATCACCCATCTCCTTCTCGAGTGAAAATGTTCCCGAAGTGAATTCAAAAACAAGAGCACTAGGAGTAAGCCAGCGGTTAAAAAGACAACAATTCTGGCCTCTCGCGTTATCAAAAGACAACCAAGACTCAAACCAGAGATGCTGAAGGCAAGCCAGATTCTCCAATCAAGAAATTGCAGGCCTCTTTTTATTGCTCTCAGGCGATCCAAAGCAAATAAAGATGCCGTGAGCGCGATAATCTCAAAAGGGATGTAAGTAGCTTCTCGCAACAAGCGCAAACCGCCATAGGTGCTGATCAACCAAGGATCAAACAACAAACACGCCAACGCGCACACACGCATCCAGAGGGCTGCTGCCGGCAAAGCCAAGCAACAAAAAGACAATACTGAAAAGGCATACAAACAGCGCAACCAGAATGCTGGGGTCAACCCCAAGACACTCGCCAAAGCCAGCTGGACAGAGTGAAAAGAGCCTTTGATCAGTGTAAATTGATTGTATCGACTGCCGAGCCAGAGGCCTTTCTTGATACTGAGTGCTTGCTTAATGAATAAGTCGTCGTCATAGGCGGAAGCGGGAACTTCACTGGGGAGATCAGCCACCAGCACGACATAAATCACCAAGAGCAGCATCGCTGCCAAGGGCCAGAGCAAACGCCGACTGACTGGCCACCCCATCTTCAGCGACCCCCGGCCTTAAGGATCGTTTTAATCGTTCGAAAAAGAATAATCAAATCCAGCCAGGTGCTGAAGTGCTTCAAGTAATAAAGGTCATAAGACAGCTTGAGCTCTGAATCCTCCACGCTGGCGGCGTATGGAGCACACACCTGAGCCCATCCGCTCAAACCAGGCCGCATCCAATGGCGTTTGCGGTAGTGCGGGATCCGTGCCTCCAGCTCGTGCTCGAATTCGGGTCGCTCGGGCCGGGGGCCAATCAGGCTCATGTCGCCACTGAGCACGTTGATCAACTGGGGTAACTCATCCAAGCGCAGACGCCGCAACCAGAGGCCCACCCTCGTGATGCGCTGATCGCCAGGCACCGTCCAGACGGCGGGTGCATCGGGCGGCTCCACCTGCATCGTGCGCAGCTTGAACACCTGAAAGGTGCGACCCAACCAGCCACTTCGCTGCTGCACATAAAACACAGGCCCCCGGTCTTCCAGCCAGATCAACAGCGCCGCCACCAGCAGAAACGGGCTGGTGAGCATGAGCAACACCGCCGCCACCAGCAGATCGGCCACGCGCTTGAGCTGACGCTCCAGGCTGAACACTCGATTCCAGGGCAGTTCCTGATAATTGAGCCAGGGCTCTGGCAGCAGCGTGGGCGGCAACCGTTCCAGCTGGCTCTCGAGCAAATTCAGCGGTGTGGTGAGGCTGGTGTCGCGCGGATCGCGCTCTTCCAACTGTTCCAACAATGCCCGCTGCTGCGGGTTCTGCTCCAGCGATGACGCGAGGGCCAACACCACCGGTGGAGAAAGCTCCAGCGCCTGTTCAGGAGAGAGGCAACGCAACGGCTGGCGCACGGGGGTGCGGCGCCATGCCTCCAACACCGGCTGCAACTCATGAACCGGGCCCACCAACGCCACCTGCGCTTCCGGAGGCAGCAACACCCCACGCCTGAGCAGCCCCCGCATCAGCAACGACCACCCCATCAGCGGCACCAGCCACGCGGCCTGGGTGCTGCGGTGCACCAGCCAAACGGTTTCAGAGGGGTTGAGCAGCAGCCGCGCGAGCGCCACCACCACCAGGGTCACCACCCCGGTGATCAACACGCGCTGGAGCACCGCCACCAGGGGCAGGCGCCGCCAGCGCAGCACGGTGTAGCTGCCAAACAGCCAACCCAACCCGAGATACGCCAAGGCCGTGAACAGCAACCATCCCAACTGCGGGAACAACGGCACTGGCTTGAACAAGCTGATCAACACCGCCAGACCGATCAAACCCGCCAGGTCGAGCCCTGCGCACACCAGCAGGATCCGGCGAGGGTTACGCCACGACATCGCCCATCACCTGCCGCAGAGCCTCACGCCAGTGCAGGGGCGGAAGCTGGAGCGCCTGACGGGTGGCTGTGCAATCCAGCAGCGAATAGCTGGGCCGCTGCGCAGGCGTGGGGTAGTCGGCCGTAGTGATCGGGTTAATCCGAGCGGGGTTCTCCAACAAGCCAGCGGCCTGGCCCAGCTCCGCGATCGCCACGGCGAAGTCGTACCAACTGGCGGCGCCGGCATCACTCCAGTGATGCACACCACTCACCCCATGCTCGAGCACGGCCCAGCAGGCACGCGCCAGGCCGGAAGTGGCTGTGGGGCAACCCACCTGATCGGCCACCACCCCTAGCTGTTCGCGCTCCCGCATCAGCCGCAGCATGGTGAGCAGGAAGTTCTTACCCACGGGCCCATACACCCAGCTGGTGCGCAGGATGCAGAGGCGCCCGGCCTCCAGTGTGTCTGCCGCCGCCGCTTCACCTGCCGCTTTGCTGGCGCCGTACACGCCCAGTGGATCCACCGGCTGATCGTGGCGGTAGGGCGAACCCTGGGCGCCGTTGAACACGAAATCGGTGCTCACCTGCAGCAGGCGGCCACCTGTGGCCTGGAGCGCTTGTGCAAAGGCAGCCGGTGCGCCGGCGTTCACCGCCTGGGCCAGCTCCGGCTCGCTCTCAGCCTTGTCCACCGCCGTATAGGCACCAGCATTGATCAGCCAATCGGGGCGGTGCTCCTGCACCAGCGCCCGGCAGGCTTCGGCATCCGCCAGATCGAGCGGGATCGATCCATCACCGCCAGTGCGGGAGGTGGTGATCAGCTCCAGCGGGGCAGGAGCCAGGCGGCATAAAGCCTGGCCCAGCTGGCCGGCGGCGCCGGTGATGATCACCTTCATGATTCCTGCACCCAATCCACCAGAGACAGCCCGCTGATGCGGCTGAACTCGCGCAGGTTATGCGTGACCAAGGTGGCCTCCAGCGCTAAGGCATGGCAGGCGATCCAGAGATCATTGGCACCGATGGGAGTCCCAGAGCGGCGCAACGCCGTGGCCTGCTCCGCGTAGTGGCGGCAGATCGCACCATCGTGACCTGGATAAAGCACCTCCACCTGCCGCGCCAGAGCCTCGAGCTGATGCTCCACCGCAGCACGACGCGTGCTTCCCGCCGCACTCTGCAGCAACTCAGCCCAGGTAACGAACGACATGGCCAGCTGATCGGTGCTGGGCAATTGATCGATCCGCTCAGCCACCTCTGGCGGCCGCTGCTTGATCAAATCGATGAGGATGTTGGTATCGAGCAGAACGATCACAGCTGCTCGCGCTGCTCCATAGGTTGCTCCTCCAGGCGCAGCTGTTCCAGCTGCTGCACAAACTCCGGATCGAAACCCGCCAAGACCTCAAACAGCGCCTGGCCGCGCTGAGGCGGACAGGGATGAATGATCAGATCACCCTCCGGCGTGCGCGAGATCTGCACCTGATCGGTGCTCAGGCGAAACTCCGCCGGGATCCGAACCGCCTGGCTGTTCCCGTTCATGAACACACAGCTAGGCAACGACGCCGTCATGTGTGTACAGATTCGTACACACATCCTAGGTCGGGCGTGTTCAGCTGAACAGGTCAGGATCGTTCAGTTCCGCCAGCAGCGGTGCCGCAGCGTCTTTCTCGGAGAGCAGGGGGGCGGCAGCGGTGGCTCCTTCCAGGGGCGGCCAGCTGATCCCCAACTGCGGATCGTCCCAGCGGATCGCGCGCTCGCAGTCGCGGCTCCAGAAATCGGTGGTCTTGTAGAGCACCTCGGCGTGCTCGCTCAGGGTGAGGAAGCCATGGGCGAAGCCGGCGGGCACCCAGAGTTGCTGGTGGTTGGATGCGCTGAGGCGGGCACCCACCCATTGGCCAAAGGTGGCTGAACCGCGGCGGATGTCCACCGCCACATCGAAGATCTCGCCGAGCACGCAGCGCACGAGCTTGCCTTGGGGGTGGGGCGGCAGCTGGTAGTGCAAGCCGCGCAGCACGCCGCTACTGGAGCGGGAGTGGTTGTCTTGCACGAAATCGGGCACCGGTTGGCCATCGGCCTCCAGTGCTGCCGCAAACGCCCGCTGATTCCAACTCTCGAAGAAGAACCCACGGTCGTCGCCGAACACACGCGGCGTGATCAGCAGCGGACCCTCCAGGGCGATGCCAGCAGTGCTCTGGAGCCGTTCAGCGTTCATCAGCGTGCTGATTGCAGGGGTTGATCCTGCTCCAGCAGCTGCAGCAGGTAATCGCCGTA
>Ga0194118_10005294_pt1 | contig 13553 bp, 10 predicted proteins | sample TA2MahsurfametaG_2_FD_148662 | JGI IMG/M metagenome (GOLD analysis project Ga0194118, IMG submission 148662) | Freshwater microbial communities from Lake Tanganyika, Tanzania - TA2015013 Mahale N5 surface | ecosystem: Environmental > Aquatic > Freshwater > Lake | place: Tanzania: Lake...
AACCATAAAAAAGGGATTCATTGCTTGATTGCTTAAGTGACTGAGTCCCTCATCAAAAGAGCGGGCTCGCCAAAAAGAATCCAGTTCACTTTTAAGGCGTTTGATATTGCGTAAGCCCCACAAGCGACTGATCAAAATCACCCAGGTCACAATCGACATCAACAAAAGTAAAAGAGCAACAAAATGAGTGACGAAGTCCCCATGGGTCCAAAGGTGGTGAAGGCCAAATGCATTGTTCATATTAGGGACTCTTTAGGTTGAATTTAATTAATAGGTTAGTTGAGATTTTAGTGGGACTACCGTTGATGGTGTAGGGTTTAAATCGATACCGCTTCCCAATTTCCATCGCCGCCCGATCAAGCCTTGGGTAGGAACTCGACTGTAATAATCGCGCTTCCTCCACTTCACCAGACTCGCTAATGATGAGCCTGACCACCACTTCGCCTTGTTCGCCCGCACGCTTTGAGAATGAAGGGTAATACGGATCTGCATCGGGCTGGTAGACCACCACTAATTTCCCAATATCCGTTTGGATGGGGGTGCCACTAATTCCACCACCACCGGTAGGCGGGGCAACGCTAGCATTTTGCGTACTTTCACTGGGTTTGGCGGTCGCAGTTTCTGTCGGGGCTGCAGTCTTTTGTGCTGGCGTTGGATTTGGTGCGGGAGCAAGGGATTTTTCTGGTTTTTTAGGTTCAGGTTTGGGTGTTGGTCTGGGTGCTTCAACTGCCGGCTTTGGGGCGGGGGGCGTCGCCGCCTTCGCTGGCGCCTGCGGAGCCTCTGGGGCCACGAGATTTGCCATCACCCGTTCATCATTTTGATAATCCGGTGGCTTTGGGCTTAAACCAAATTGAAAGGGAATAATTAAGGATAAATGCGCAAGAACCACCAGCGCGATGATGATGCCCTCATCCCGGGAGAAGGGGAGGCGCCATTGTCTGGAACTAGCAAGGACCATGCTCAAATCATCAATGATTGGTTGTTGATGCTGCGGTGTGACAGGGGAGTTTGCAATAAGCGCTCTGCCATCGCCTGTAATGTATCCCCATTCGCAGTGCTCAGCAAGCTTAATGACATGATCCCTGTCTCATTGGCTAGGCCATGCTGCTCAAGTTGCCGACCCAGTTGACGAACCACGGCATCGCTTGTATCCACGATGGTGATTGATGCACCAATGAGCTCCCTAATATGATTTTTCAAAAAAGGGTAATGCGTGCAACCCAGAACCAGGGTATCTGCCTGTGCCTCCACGATACCTTGCAGATGGGTTTGTAATAGAGTACGCATCGCTGGAGATTCGATTTCTCCATTTTCAATTAGTGCTACCAAGCCGGCACCCGCTTGCTTAATAAAGCGACAGTGACTTGGTAATGCGGCCAATAGTGCATTGAACTTATCGCTATTGAGGGTTGCCTCCGTAGCGAGTACACCCACAACGCCATTCTGGGATTGCATCGCCGCTGGTTTGATACCAGGCTCTACGCCAATGACGGGTATCTGCAGCTCCGCGCGAATTTGGGCAATCGCTTCTGCAGTTGCGGTGTTGCATGCCACCACAATCGCATCGCAACCATGCTCGACTAGGTAGCGGCACATGTGCAAGCTACGATTAGCAATCCAAGAGGCTGATTTTTCTCCGTAGGGCGCGTTGGCAGAATCGGCTAAATAAATGTAGTGATGCAAAGGCAATTGCTTGAGCGCCTCATCCAAAATAGATAGACCACCAACCCCAGAATCAAATACACCGATCGTTGCCAACGTTGCTTACCAGTTTGATCCGTTAAGCGACGCTCACTGGAATTTTGCCAATCTTCATTTGCCACTCTTTAGGTCCTGTCTCATGCATGGAGATTCCTTTTGAGTCAACCGCTACAGTGACTGGCATGTCGACCACATCAAACTCGTAAATCGCTTCCATGCCTAAATCTTGGAATGCAACCACCTTGGCATGAGCAATTGCTTTGGATACGAGATAGGCTGCACCGCCGACTGCCATGAGATACGCGGAGCGATGTTTCTTGATTGACTCAATTGCCACCGGGCCGCGTTCGGCCTTACCAATCATTGCAATTAAGCCAGTTTGACCCAACATCATCTCAGTAAATTTATCCATCCGGGTCGCAGTGGTTGGGCCTGCTGGACCAACTGCTTCACCACGCACTGGATCAACGGGTCCAACATAATAGATCACGCGATTTTTAAAACTCACAGGTAATGACTCGCCTTTAGCCAGCATATCAGCAATGCGTTTGTGAGCTGCATCGCGACCCGTGAGGATCTTGCCATTGAGTAATAAGGTCTGACCGGGTTTCCAACTAGCTACTTCCTCGGGTGTCAACGTATTGACATCAATGCGTTTGGATTGTTTGGTGTCTGGTTGCCATGCGACGGCAGGCCAATCGTTAAGCGACGGAATATCAAAATGAGCCGGGCCGCTACCATCAAGGTGAAAGTGGAGGTGTCGTGTGGCTGCACAGTTCGGAATCATCGCTACTGGTAATGAGGCGGCATGCGTGGGGTAGTCCATGATCTTGACATCGAGTACGGTTGCAAGACCACCAAGACCTTGAGCGCCGATCCCTAATTGGTTGACCTTTTCATAAATCTCAAGACGTAACTCGTCAATACGATTCTTAGGGCCACGCGCAATCAGCTCTTGAATATCAATCGGTACCATCAACGATTCTTTAGCAAGCAAGGCAGCTTTCTCCGGCGTGCCACCGATTCCGATTCCAAGAATACCGGGAGGGCACCACCCAGCACCCATGGTAGGGACGGTCTTCATCACCCAATCTACAATGGAGTCCGATGGATTGAGCATCACCATCTTTGCTTTATTTTCAGAGCCACCACCTTTGGCTGCGCAGATCACCTCAAGATCATTGCCTGGAACGATTTCATAATGAATGACCGCAGGCGTGTTATCGCCTGAGTTTTTGCGTTTGCCTGCTGGGTCTAGTAATACAGAGCCACGCAGGGGATTGTCGGAATTCATGTACGCACGCCGCACACCCTCATTCACCATATCCGCAACACTCATGGTGGCACCACTCCAATTGATGTTCATGCCCACTTTGAGAAAGACCACCGCAATCCCGGTGTCCTGGCAGATCGGTCGCTTACCCTCCGCGCACATTTTGCTGTTGGTCAGAATTTGGGCAATCGCATCCTTTGCTGCCGGGCCTTGTTCGAGCTCATAGGCACGTCCCATGGCTTGGATGAAATCCCGAGGATGGTAGTAGGAAATAAACTGAAAAGCGTCCGCAATGCTTTGAATCAGGTCGTCTTGGCGTATCGTAGGCATAGGAATATTCCAATAAGTGGAATGAAATAAGTATTTTAAGGGTTTGCCATAGGGCAAATCAGGACTTAATTCACTTATCGTCATATGAAACGATAGACCGATTGTTTGTTGTGTTGTCACTATAAGTTTGAAGAGAGGGTGTTATTTGTATGGAACCATTAATGCAAGAAAACCGGATTTTTAATCCGCCCGCTGATTTTGTAAAAAACGCCGCCATTTCAGGAATGGATGCTTACAAAAAGTTATGCGCAGAAGCAGAAAAAGATTACGAGGGATTTTGGGGGCGCCTAGCCAATGAGAATCTCCATTGGAAGCAAGTGTTCACGAAAGTCCTTGATGAGTCTAAGGCGCCTTTTTATAAATGGTTTGAAGATGGCACAACGAATGCCTCCTACAACTGCCTTGATCGTAATTTGCAAAATGGTAATGCCAATAAAACCGCCATCATTTTTGAGTCCGACGATGGCAAAGTAACTAACGTCACCTATCAAGAGCTGCATGATCGTGTTTGTCAATTAGCAAATGCCTTGCGCAAACGCGGTATTAAAAAGGGTGATCGCGTAATCATTTATATGCCGATGTCAGTCGAGGGTGTGATTGCCATGCAAGCCTGTGCTCGCATTGGTGCCACACACTCCGTGGTGTTTGGAGGCTTCTCCGCAAAATCCTTGCAAGAGCGCATTATTGATGCGGGTGCGGTTGCAGTAATCACCGCCGATGAGCAAATGCGCGGAGGTAAAGCGTTACCTCTGAAGACGATTGTCGATGAGGCCTTAGCGCTTGGCGGCTGCGAGAACATTAAAAACGTGATCATCTACAAGCGCACGGGCGGCAATATTCCCTTTAAGGCTGGCCTTGATTCATGGATGCACGAAGTAACTGCAAGCGAAGCAAAAACCTGTGATCCAGAATGGGTGAGCGCTGAGCATCCTTTATTCATTTTGTACACCTCAGGATCAACCGGTAAGCCAAAAGGTGTGCAGCATTCCACCGGCGGTTATCTGTTGTGGGCCATCCTCACGATGAAGTGGACCTTTGATATCAAGCCAAGCGATATCTTCTGGTGTACGGCGGATATTGGTTGGGTCACTGCCAACTTTCCCGAATGCTGGTCGTTTTTGGGAGATGATTCAAAAACACAAAGCCACGATTTTCTATACGGCACCCACCGCAATTCGTTCTTTGATTAAGGCATCGAATACGGACCCAAGCGTTCATCCTAAAAATTACGATCTCAGCTCATTGCGTCTCTTGGGATCGGTGGGTGAGCCAATTAATCCCGAGGCATGGATGTGGTACTACGAGAACATCGGCGGCTCGCGTTGTCCGATTGCCGATACCTTCTGGCAAACCGAGACCGGTGGTCATATGATTAGCCCATTGCCTGGCGCAACCCCCATGGTTCCGGGTTCTTGCACCTTGCCATTGCCAGGTATTATGGCCGCGATTGTGGATGAGACTGGTAACGCTATGCCCAATGGTCAGGGTGGCATCTTGGTGGTGAAGCGTCCGTGGCCATCGATGATTCGGACAATTTGGGGTGATCCCGATCGCTTTGTGAAAGCATATTTCCCAGATGAGTTTGGTCGCAAACTTTACTTGGCAGGTGATGGTGCGATTCGGAACAAAGATACCGGCTACTTCACCATTACTGGCCGCATCGATGACGTTCTCAACGTGTCAGGCCATCGTATGGGCACCATGGAGATTGAATCGACTCTCGTTGCCAATCCGCTAGTCGCCGAAGCTGCTGTTGTAGGTCGCCCAGATGATATGACTGGCGAAGCAATTTGCGCTTTTGTGGTTCTTAAGGGTAAACGTCCCGAAGGGGAAGAGGCCAAGAAGATTGCCACCGAGTTACGCAATTGGGTGGGCAAAGAAATTGGTCCGATTGCGAAACCGAAGGATGTGCGCTTTGGTGATAACTTGCCAAAGACCCGCTCTGGAAAGATTATGCGCAGACTCTTACGCGTGATTGCGAAGGGAGAGGATATTACGCAGGATACCTCGACGCTTGAGAATCCAGCGATCTTGGAGCAATTAAAGAAGTCACTGTAAGCTTCACAAAAGCAACAGAAATCATCCGCCACTCCTCGAACCGTATAATGAACGGTTTCGGAGAGGTGGATGAGCGGTTTAAGTCGCACGCCTGGAAAGCGTGTGTAGGTTAATAGCCTACCGCGGGTTCGAATCCCGCCCTCTCCGCCAACCGGCAATGAATCGCTTTAAATTGCGATCCACCCTCTAGTTTTCAGGTCATTCAGTTAAATTATCTGTATGCAGCCTCATGTGAACAAAAATCGGTTTGGTGAAGAGATCAAAAAAATGCTGATCTTGTTCATCTATTTTTCAATCTGGTTCTGTGCGCTTGCATTTCTAAGTTTTTCGGTTGAGCGTTTGCAAGGTTTTCCTTATATGCACATTAGCTTGGCTTTAGTGAAAGCATTGTTGTGTGCCAAGTTCATGCTCATGGGTCAGATGCTGTATCCCATTGAGAGTAGGCGCGATAAGCCACTGATTGGGCAAATTCTGTCTCGTTCATTGGTTTATCTCGGTGTAGTAATTTTGTTAAGTGCACTCGAATCCGGTATAGAAGGTTGGGTTCACCACCGAGGATTTATTAGCTCATTAGCTAATTTCGGAAATGGTGACCCTATTCATATACTGGCACTCAGTTTGATCTATTGGTTAATTGTGTTGCCTTACCTCACATTTATGAGCTTGCAATCGGTTATCGGGTCGCCAGAGATGAAAAAGATTTTTTGGGACTGATTGCAAATTGATGCGATTGCCCAGTAATCGATACCTTCGTATTACCCTAACGTTTAGTGTGGTGCTGGCAATTTTGGCTAGTTCATTTTGGGTGATTGGTAGTACTTGGGCACCCACGTGGATCAAAAAGCAAATTGAAGGATATAGCCAGCAACTGGGCTATTCGGTTCAGATTCAATCTATCAGCGTCAAACCTTTTCAATTAACTGCTCGAGTGGAAGGTCTGCGCCTTCAACAAATTCAGGGCAAGCAATTATTCGCATTAGATGCCGGCCTGATTCGTCTGCACTGGAGCAAATTAATTACCGGAGAGTTAGGGATTCGTGACCTACAACTCACAAATCCATCCATTTTGCTAGAGCGCGCAGAGGGCGATGGAACCAAGTGGAACTGCATGCACCTAATTGAGACGATCAATGCGCAAAAACCACCATCGTCACCCACCAAATCAAAAGCAATCAAAGTATCAGTCGATCAATTCGGAATTCAAGGGGCGCGTCTTCAATTTCGCGATGGGCAAACCAAGTTTGCAGATGACTTGGGGCCATTTTCCCTAAATCTCAGTCAACTTAGTAATTATCGACAGGCATCGGATGAACCTTGGGTTGAAGGGCTGTATGAGCTCGATTTGGGCAAAGTTGATGTGCTGATTCCATCGCTCAATAAGATGGTGGTGTTTGACAGGGTTCAGGCATCCGGAGGAATTAGCAGTCCAGAGGCCGATCAGCTTACGGCTAAGCTAAACCTCAAACTCGATGCGGGTGTATTGGATTTCCTTTTTCATCTGGAGCCTAAACAAAATTTAATCAAGATCGATGTGGCCATCGATAACCTGTCTGTGACCCCAATCGTTACTTTGTTGCCAGCCAACAATCCTTTGCAGACCAACTCGGGTGTCATGGCTGGCAAATTGGAATATCAAACTCGCCAAGGATTATGGTCAACTGTGGGTGAGCTGAGCCTTAAGAATATTGAAATCACGGAAGGTAAGCCCAGACAGGCCTTCATGAAATGGCGCCAAGCCGATCCCAAGCAAATTGATCTTCGTAAATTAGCGAGTGGTAAAACATCACTCACGATTGATGAGATTCTGTTTGATCAACCTGACTTTAAGTACGACCTTGATGAGCAAGGGTTCTCTAACATTCGTTGGATGTTTTCCAAGCCTACCCCAAGCACAGTCACAGCGTCAGAGCCTCCAATAGGCGTGGCAGAGGCAAAGTCATCAAATTTTGAACTCGACATTAAAGCAATCAAATTGCGGAATGGCATTGTGCATTTTGCGGATTTAGCCGTGGTTCCACAGTTACAAACTGATATTCGTCAATTGAACGGCTCTTTGCTTGGTATTAGTAATGTTCCAGGCCGCTATGCTGCAATCGCTCTCGATGGATTGATTGCGGATCGCGGTAGCTTTCGCGCAAAAGGTCAGGCTGCTTTTGAAGACCCGCGACGTAACCATGACGTGTTATTTGAATTTAAGAATGTTCCCCTGAAAACTGCTAATGCGTATTTCATGAAGTACGCTGGGTATGCTATTCAAGATGGGCGTTTAGATCTTATGTTGAACTACAAGGCAAAAGACGCTGAACTGGTTGGTCAGAATCGATTTGTGATCAAAGATATCGAACTTGGGGAAGAGGTGCCTAATTTTCAGGGTCGGCGCTTACCATTGCGCTTAGCCATTGCACTATTAGAAGACTCCGATAATGTGATTGATATTTCATTGGGGATCAAAGGGAATGTTGATTCTCCTGAGTTCTCAGCCACAGGCCTCGTCTGGCAAGCGATTCATACCGTCCTCACCAATATTGTTACCGCACCATTTCGGGCATTGGCATCTTTATTGGGGCTTCAAAGCGATGCGCCGATTCATGCAGTATTGGGGGAGAGCTCCTATCTGCCGGTTGATCAAGAGAAGCTCGACAAATTAGCGGGCGTTTTAGTGAAGCGCCCCCATGCCACAATTGAGTTTGTTGGGGCCTAAGATCCCAATGCCGATAAAGCAGCCTTAGCCAGGGCGCGTGCTGATCGCGCTATTTTAAGTGCAGCTGGATTTAAATTGAGTCCTCAGGAACCGCTCCCTACCCCCAGTCTCTCAGATCCTCGCATTCAATCTGGGGTGAAATCTGCGTATGGGCAACAAGTCAGCCGAATTAAGTTAGCGCAGCGTTTGATTTCACTGCCTGACAATGAGTCACGCTATCAGCAACTTCGAAATGAGCTCATTCAAAGTTATGCGATTAGCGAAACAGAGTTATTGCAGTTAGCTGGCGCACGAGCCAATCGTGCAAAAGAGCTCATGGTCGCACAACAGCCCAATTTAGCAGAACGCATTAATATAGGGTCATCGAAAGTGGTTAGTGCCGATCAAGATGGTATTCCGCTTGGCGTTTCACTAGGTAGTAAAAAATAACAACATCGAAGCATATTTATTTTTGAGTTAATTAGCCCCGTCTCATTTATTGCCGCTTGCACCATTGTGTTGGTGGCGTACTTCATTTTTGGAGTGACCGGATTTGGTTCATCGATTATTTCGGTGCCGGTACTTGTATTATTTTTTCCTCTGCAGGTTGTGGTACCGATTATGGTGATACTGGATCTATGTGCGGCCTTTTACTTAGGTACAAAGTCGTTCGATGCGACTGATAAGAAAGAGCTCACCTGGATACTGCCTTTTAGCTTCATTGGAATGGTGATTGGTATCACCTTACTGTTGAAGGCTCCGCCGGAACCTCTGCTAATAACCTTGGGCGCCTTTGCAGCATTAAATGGCTTACGAGTCTTGACGAAGAAAAAATCCGCACCCATTCGCACCATCTCGCAGTATTGGTCGATGCCCTTTGGGATAGCCGGGGGGATTTTCACAGCATTGTTTGCTACTGGCGGACCAATCTATGCATCTTATTTAGCGATGCGGTTTAACCAACCCAATACATTGCGCGCAACTATGGCCTTTGCCATTTTGATCTTTGTGTTCTTGCGTCTGATCTTTATGTTGGTGACAGGTCTGATATTGAACTGGGAGGTCTTGGGCCTCGCATTATTCCTGGTGCCCTGCATGGTGATTGGTCTTTGGATTGGGTCAAGAACCCATCGGCATTTGAGCATTCACCACATGCAATTAGCCTATGGCAGCATCCTTCTGTTTGCAGGAGCGGTGTTAATAATCAAACAGCTCTTTTAGGTGATAGACTCAAACCATGAATACAAAAAATGTTATCACTGGATTGGCTCTTGCTAGCACCTTCTTTTTATTAGCTTGCGGTTCGGTGCAGTCGGCTGCTCAAGCGGATTGCACAGCGGTGGGGCTTAAGGTTGGCACACCGGACTTCGAGACCTGTTTTAAAGCCCGCATTCGGGAGAGGGAAATGGATTACAGCAATCAGCCGCTTCCCACAAAATACTAAGTATTCATAATCGCATTACCCATCTGTTATACAAGGGATAACCCTTATTCTCATTTTCTTGAGGGACATCAATGACTTGATTATTTTTATGTCTTAAATTAAATTGTCCATATTAATTTATCATTAGTTAAATAACTCTAATCATCTATCAATGAACGATCCCAAACCGGCTAAGGAAATAAAAGCAGTAGCAGTGGCTACCGCCGATGATTTACGCATCAGAATTAAACAAAAAAGTAAATTAAAAGGGCGACAAGCGGATGATGCATCATTAGCCGAAGTTAAAAAACTCATCGGTGATGGCCCATATCGACGCGACTTACTAATTGAGAACTTGCATTTAATAAATGATGCATACCGCGCTTTGCATGATCGCCATTTGGCCGCACTTGCCAAGCTGATGAATCTGCCGATGGCGGAGGTTTATGAAGTTGCCACCTTCTATCATCACTTTGAGGTGGTACGAGGCATTGATCCGGTTGCCGATATTACGGTGCGTGTATGTGATGGATTGTCATGTGAGTTAGCTGGGGCTAAATCTTTGTTGGAGCGCTTGCCATCAATTCTGGGTAATACTAAAACCAAGGTCATTACGGCTCCATGCGTAGGTCGGTGCGAGCAAGCGCCAGTGGCAGTGGTGCATCAATACCCCGTCTTGTTTGCCGATGCGGAAAAGGTATCAAAAGCGGTCAAAAATCGTCAATTGACCCATCCTAAGGCAAAGGATGATGCTCAATTTGAGCCTGCAGACTTTGCACAGCAGGCGGTCAGCCCAGAACAAAAAGCCAATGAGGTATCGCCTGCTTATGTAGGCTATGAGGCGTATTGCGCAAAAGGTGGTTACGCCTTAGTGAAAGAGTTTGATAGCGGTAAACGCGAGATCGAGACCATCATTAAGGCGATGGAAGATTCTGGCCTACGCGGTCTTGGGGGCGCCGGATTTCCAGCCGGTCGTAAATGGCGGATTGTGAGGGATCAACCAGCACCTAAGCTCATGGCGATCAATATTGACGAGGGCGAACCAGGAACATTTAAAGACCGTACCTATCTAGAGCGCGATCCCCACCGTTTCCTTGAGGGGATGTTGATTGCTGCGCGTGTGGTTGGGATTGATGCTTGTTACATTTATTTGCGTGACGAGTACCACGGCTGCCGCGAGTTGCTTGATGCTGAAATTAAAAAACTTCAAGCGAATGCATCTTTCAAGTTACCACTAATTGAGTTACGTCGGGGTGCGGGTGCCTATATCTGCGGTGAAGAGTCTGCCATGATTGAGAGTATTGAGGGAAAGCGCGGAGAGCCCAGAATGCGCCCTCCGTATATTGCCCAAGTTGGCTTATTTGGTCGACCCACCCTCGAGCACAACTTTGAAACCCTATATTGGGTGCGTGACATCATTACACGTGGGCCGCAGTGGTTCAGTTCCTTTGGTCGCCATGATCGCAAGGGTTTGCGTAGTTTTAGCGTTAGTGGTCGCGTGAGATATCCTGGCGTAAAACTCGCACCAGCAGGCATCACTATTCAAGAATTGATTGACGACTATTGCGGCGGCATGCAAGAAGGTCATACCTTTTATGGCTACCTGCCTGGCGGCGCTTCAGGTGGCATCTTGCCAGCTACCATGAATACCATCCCATTGGATTTTGACACCCTGCAGCCTTATGGGTGCTTTATTGGTTCTGCTGCCGTAATGATCTTCAGTGATCAAGACAAAGCGCGTGATGCCGCTATAAATATAATGCGTTTCTTTGAACATGAGAGCTGTGGTCAGTGCACTCCATGTCGAGTTGGAACCAGTAAAGCTGCACAATTGATGCAAGCGAGTACATGGGATCAGGCAACTCTGGAAGATCTTTCTACTGTAATGGTTGATGCCTCCATTTGCGGCCTTGGGCAAGCTGCCCCCAATCCAATTCGTTGTATTCGTAAATATTTCCCCCACGAAATTGCATAACTGCTTAGATAGGGAGCTTAAGGCGTGAACGCACCAGTCAATCCGCAAGAACTAGCACTTCAAACCGTTGAGTTCAAGCTCGATGGTAAGACGATCGTTGCCTATGATGGTGAGACCATCTTGAAAGCAGCTAAACGTCATGGAGTTGATATTCCCCATCTGTGCTTCAAAGACGGTTATCGTCCCGATGGCAATTGCCGTGCATGTGTAGTTGAGATCAATGGCGAACGCACTTTGGCGCCTAGTTGCTGTCGTGCCGCGACTGCTGGTATGGAAGTAAAAGCTAATAGTGAGCGCGCTCTCAAGAGTCAAAAATTAGTGCTTGAGATGTTGCTCTCCGACATGCCCGATCAGGGCTATAAATGGGTGGGTGATAGTGATGCTGAGCGTGAGCGCCAACAGCATGGGGAACTCAGTGAGTGGGCCAATCGCCTCGATGTAGTTGTTCGTCCTCAACTCAAGGCTTTACGTCGTCATCAACCCCCTGCTGATTTGTCACACCCTGCGATGGCGGTTAATTTGGATGCCTGTATTCAGTGCAACCGTTGTGTACGCGCTTGCCGTGAAGAGCAGGTGAACGATGTGATTGGTTACGCGATGCGTGGCGCACATAGTGAAATCGTCTTTGATTTGAATGATCCAATGGGGACTAGTACGTGCGTCGCTTGTGGCGAATGCGTACAAGCTTGCCCAACGGGAGCTTTGATGCCAAAAACCCACATTGGTTCACAAGCAGTTGATCGTGAGGTGGATTCGGTATGCCCATTCTGCGGAGTGGGCTGTCAAATTACCTATAACGTGAAAGACGAAAAAATTGTGAGCGTGGATGGTCGCGATGGTCCTGCAAATCATAGTCGCCTATGCGTTAAAGGCCGATTTGGATTTGATTACGTGCATAACCCACAACGCTTAACTAAACCATTGATTCGTAAGCCTGGTGCACCAAAGGATGAGCACTCGATTGAGTCTGCAGGTAAAAAGCCTGAAGATTGGAGCGAAGTCTTTCGTGAAGCCAGTTGGGAAGAGGCACTTGATCTGGCAGCCGGTAAGTTAAAGGCTTTACGTGATCAACATGGTAAGAAAACTCTGGCGGGATTTGGTTCGGCCAAGGGCAGTAACGAGGAGGCTTACTTATTTCAGAAATTGGTACGTACTGGTTTTGGTAGCAATAACGTCGACCATTGCACGCGTTTATGTCATGCATCGAGTGTGGCTGCATTGCTTGAGGGCGTTGGCTCTGGAGCTGTGAGTAATCAGGTGAACGATATCGAACACTCTGGCTTGATCCTTGTGATTGGTTCCAATCCAACCGCCAATCATCCGGTGGCTGCAACTTGGATGAAAAATGCTGCTAAGAATGGCACCAAGATTGTGTTGGCCGATCCACGCGTGACCGATATTGGTAAGCATGCATGGCGGACCTTGCAATTTAAGCCCGATACCGATGTCGCCATGCTTAATGCCATGATTTATACGGTGATTGAAGAGGGCCTGTGTGATCAAAACTTTATTACGCAGCGTGCCTCAAATTTTGAGGCCCTTAAAGAGAACGTGAAGGGTTACAGTCCTGAAGCGATGGCCCCGATTTGTGGCGTTCCTGCTGCAACCCTGCGTGAGGTGGCACGTGAGTTTGCCAAATCCAAAGCCTCGATGATCTTGTGGGGCATGGGTGTTAGCCAACACGTGCATGGCACCGATAATGCCCGTTGCTTGATTGCTTTGGTCAGTATTACCGGTCAAATTGGTAAGCCCGGCTCTGGTCTGCATCCCTTACGTGGGCAGAATAATGTACAAGGTGCCAGTGATGCGGGATTGATCCCGATGATGTTCCCGAACTATCAGCGCGTTGATAATGTCGAGGCTCATGAGTGGTTTGAGAAGTTTTGGAATTCCCTGCTTGATAAAAAGCCTGGGTATACCGTGGTCGAGATTATGTATAAGATCACAGCGCCAGACTCCGATCCTGACAAGATTCGGGGGATGTACATTATGGGTGAGAACCCTGCTATGAGCGACCCCGATTTAAATCATGCTCGTCATGCCTTGGCTTCGCTTGATCACCTCGTCGTGCAAGATATCTTTATGACCGAGACCGCGTGGTTAGCTGACGTCA
>Ga0194118_10005295_pt1 | contig 13550 bp, 9 predicted proteins | sample TA2MahsurfametaG_2_FD_148662 | JGI IMG/M metagenome (GOLD analysis project Ga0194118, IMG submission 148662) | Freshwater microbial communities from Lake Tanganyika, Tanzania - TA2015013 Mahale N5 surface | ecosystem: Environmental > Aquatic > Freshwater > Lake | place: Tanzania: Lake Tanganyika...
TGTGGTAGAAGGGCGATCGAGTCCTTATCCGTTGCCAAGCAGGTTTAAATCGCTCAGGTCTTGTTACTGCGCTGATTCTGATTAAAGATGGAATGTCTCCGGAGGATGCAATCCGCACTATTCGAAAGAACCGTGCTGCTATCGCTCTCTTTAATGATCACTACGTCAATTGGTTAATGACAAGCGGGGAGGCTTTCATCAACCAACCTTCAAGCCAGCTTCCACAAAGCGCGTAAGGAGATCACAATGAATGAAGCGCTAAAAAAGCCAGTGATATTGGTTCACTCGGACGATTACGCCAATTGGGTATTCGATAAGAATCACCCCACCCAGGGCCGTCGCTTCATAAATGCGCGCAATTCTTTTCTTGAAGATGCGCAAAGTGCTGAGATTCGAGTGCGTGAGGTTCTTCCAAAACCCGCCTCACGCACCGATCTCGAACTAGTTCACTCAAGTGCTTATCTTGAAGAAGTATTGGATGAGAACACTTGTAACGAGTGGGAAGGCAACAGACCTGACCTAGCTCATCTTGCAAATCTCTTTGCAGGTGGAACTATGGTCGCGCTCGAACACCTTCTTCAAGGTGAAGCCCAAATTGCAATTCACTTTCCAGGTGCCAAACACCATGCTCAATATGACCGCTCATCAGGATTCTGCGTTTTTGCAGACTTCGCATTGGCGGCTCAAATAGCGTCTAAAAGGCATGGGAAAAGAGTGGCCATACTCGATATTGATGCGCATCATGGAGATGGAACCGAAAACCTAACCCAAGATAGCGATTCGATTCTTACTTACTCCATTCATGAATATGGAATATTTCCTGGAACTGGACTTGAATCCATTCCAGAGCAGCTCGTATTTAACTATCCATTGGGCACCTCAGAAGGCTCCGGCGAATTATCAAGGGATGACGCGGCCCTATTACGCGGCGTCGAAAAATTCAATTCGATTGCTTCCGAATTTCAACCCGATCTGATCTTTGTAGCCTGCGGGGCAGATGGGCATAAAGAAGATCCACTTAGTTCATTGAAGTTCTCGGTAGATGTTTATCGCGAAGTTGCAATCAAGTTAAAAAGTTCATTTCCCAATACTCCGTTCCTTGTAGGTGGAGCGGGGGGTTATTTACCCGATACACGAACACCCGAAGTTTGGTCAGCATTCGCGACCACAATTTCTCAAAGATAGAGAGGAATCAATATGTGGATATTTACTACCTCAGGCTTTGTAAGTGCTGTCAGCAATCTTGATGGCACTATAAAAGTTCGGGCCAGGGATCAAGCATCTCTTGAGCCCCTTTCCAAAAAAAATGAGCTAGAAATTGCTCATACCCCTATTGCTGATTACCCCTATCGTTTGGAAATTTCAGCTGAAAACTTTTCAGATTGGGTTGCAGATCAGGCCAGAAATATTGACTATCCAAACTTCAAATCTGCAGTAGCTATTCATAGAAACCGACTATTTGCCAAAGTATTAGGGGAGGTCTGGTCAGTGATGCACGGAGTTGAGGATAAGTCAGCCCGATTGAGGTAGTGACTAAAAGAGTAAAAACACTTAAGGTTCCATCTATTAGAGAGTAGGTCTAATGAAAAAGAAGAATCTAGACACCTCCTTAACAGGAGCAGCTGGAGAGCATTTAGTTTTATCCCGCCTTTTATCTAGAGGGATACTTGCGGCTCAAGCCCCAAGAGGAGCTCGCAAGGCAGATATTTTGGTAAATCATCTCGATGACAAGCCACCTTCATCGCAGCAAGATCATTGGCCCGACCTATCCAGATTAAGTCATCGCTTCCATGAGTTCGACGAGAAAGAGAGAAAAGTAGCCAAGTGAGTGATAGTCAGAATCGAATTGTTATGCCTAACCTTGAGGTCTCCTCTCAGATTCAAGCCAGTGGAACTTCACTCATAAATGTTTTTGCTTCAGACCTCTTTGACTTTATTGATAAAGAGTTAAAGAAGACTCTTGGCGCCAATTGGCTACTAGAGATGCAGGTTCAGACCCTTGGATCTGATTTAAATTTGAATGACCCATCTGTGTTACTTAAAGAACTGGCAAGAAAAGGGCAGAGCCCATTACGCAAGCCTCTCAATGCATACATTCCGCAGGCAAACCTCAAAGACTTTTACAATCGATTAGATGAACTTTTAGGCGAGAGACATATTTGGGTTCACAACTCAATAAAGTTTGATGCCGAGCAGCTAAAAGCGCTAACGATCTTGGTTCAGAAAGTGGCTTGGAAACTAGAGCTGCCAGTAGTGCAGGAGTGCAGAGACCTTTTGGATCTTATTACTCCCGATAGCGAAGAAGTTGTAGTTGATCCACCAGAGCCAGAGACAAAATCTGCCGAGATCGTTGATACGGTAGAGCGATTCACTAAGGACGAAGACCTAGCTGTCGGTTCTCCCATTGCTGGACCATTTATCTCCTTCTCCTACACTCTTCACATGAATGGCAGCATTAGGAATCGATCCAGCGATGAGCTCTTGGAGGATGTAAACCCAGGGGCCCAGAAGTTAGGGGCTCTCTTGATAGCTCGGAAGCCAAATGGTGGACGTCTAAGGGTGGTTGCCGATGGGACAATCGCCGCTTACTTTGCGGATTCTTGGGGGTTTTTAGCTCGAGTTGAGCCTAAAGACTGGTTCCCAGGGCATCTATGAACTTAATAGGTCGAAAAGAGTCTTATTTGGCAAATAATCCTCTTGCATTAAATTTAAAAAGTTGTTACTCTTGGTAAATAATTAATGAGAGGAATAATACTTTGAGTACAGATTCGCTAAAGGGAATAGTTTTAACTGGCTATCACCGAGAAGATACCTTTTTGGCCACCCGCAAATACATGGGTGGAAGGCCAGTTTTCCATCTAGATATGTGTATCGCCCAGTTAACCGCGGGCGTCGAGGCCCCGCCTGTTGGCGTCGCCCAAGAAGATAATCGCATCGTTAAGGAAGCTCGCGGCCGACTATTTCGTGACTATGTAAATAGCAATCAAGAGTGGGCAAGCCCAAGCCTTCTGCTCTGGTGTCCAGTAGGAATCCTTGATTTCAAACCCATATCAGAGATCAATGATCTAGTTCGTGATCCTTCGGTTGTTCTCGGAACTCTCTCCATTCCTAGGAATTCTCGTCAGAGCATAAAAATTCTTGATGGCCAACATCGCATTCTTGGCTTTCATATGTGGATGGATCAACTCAATAAAGAGCTTCAGTCCGCCAAGCTTTCACTTTCGGAGGCAACAAAAGCAGCCCAGCCTAAGGTGATAGAAAAGGCAAAAGAGAGAGTTCTAAAGGCAGAAGAGAATATCGAGCGTAGCGTAAAAGAATCTATCGGTATTGATATTTTGGTCTGCTCATCGGCAAAAGAGGCAAGACAGATTTTTGCTGATATCGCAAATAATGCCCAGGGCATGGTCAAGGCTCTAGCAATTGGTTTTGACCAATCAAAGCTTGTTAATCGCGTAACTAGTCGTATTGCGAGTGAGTTACCACATCCACTACTAGATGGAAAGGTTGATTTTAATAAAGACCGAATAGCTGGAGATAGCTCCATGCTTATCTCAGCGAAGACTTTGGCTGATTCTGTTCGAGCTCTCAGTGTTGGTATCGCAGGAAGAATTAGTCGAGTACAAGAACTTGAGTGGCCAGATGAAGATATTGAACAGAGAAGTCGTAAATTCCTAGACGCACTACAAGAAGCATTTAGCAAAGACTTTTCCAAAACCTCACAAGAACTTCGTAAGACAAGCCTTCTTGGCAGCGGAACTATTTTCAGGGTGCTAGCGGGAGTATGGTTTGAACTAACTAGCTCTACTAATGCCCAAGGCAAGCCAATCAAGCCTCGTATGTCTGTCTCAGATGCCCAGGCTTTCTTTACCAAACTAGCGCCACATATGGGCATTCCGATTAAAACTGGAAACAAGTGGCTAGCAACAGGGCAATTCCCAAGCCCTGCCGGAGGCGCAGTTGTAACAGCTCCTGGTTCAAGAAATCAGGAACTTAAGAAGTTAGCAGTTGAAATAACTAACTGGGCTCTAAGTTCACAGACATTTCCATTTGGTAAATAGAGAGGTTAAAAAATCAATATGGCTTCAAGGGAAGTGATTCAAAAGGAGCAAGACTTTGTAAATGAAGCTCTTGCAGCGCGAGAATCTAGCAGAGCTGATCGAGATTCAGGAAAAGTATCTGTACTTGGTGCCCTGGCAAATCCAATAAATCTAATGGCGGGCGATACACCACCAACCCTACACGAACTGGGTGACAAGAATGAAGACGTTTGCTTTGGAAACGTGATTAAGCAAAATGATGAAAAACACTACATAGGTAAATTTGCCATTCACAATAACAACAGAGATCTTCTTGTTTCTTCTTGGAAGTCAGAGATCGGCGCACTTTTCTATCGATCTAGCACTAAGGATCCACTTGGCTTAATAGGCCAGTGTCGAATCTTGTTCAAGAAACCAAATGAGGTTCATGATGTAGAAGAGAGCTTGTACAAAGAGCTTGAAACTCGAATTCAAAATCTAACTCGAAACCCCGTATCAGACGTTTCTGATGCTGTGCTGGATGAGCTAGAAAAAGGAAGTAGCGGTTCTCTCAAAGAAATTATTAAAACTATCCACGCTTCTCAGTATGAAATCATAAGCGCAAAACGGGGTGGTTTACATGTTATTCAAGGGGCTCCTGGAACGGGAAAAACGGTTGTTGGTGTTCATCGAGCTTCATGGCTCTTATTCCCTGGCAACGATAGGGACTTGAAAGCTGAAAAAACCTTATTTGTAGGACCGAATCTTGCATTTATTCGCTATATAGAAAATGTGGTTCCAAGCCTTGGAGATGAGAATATTGTCCATAGGGATTTGTCGAAGTTGGGACCCACCGTAGTGGTCAGTGGAGAAGAGAGTCGACAGGTAGCAAAAATAAAAGGCGACCCTCGCATGAAGACTCTTTTACTCCAGGCAATTAGAGATCGCCTCAGGTTTCCTGAAGAGGACGTTATATTCAATCCGCCAGGGCAAGTTCGCCCAATTTCTTTATCCGCTGGCGATATAAGCTCGAAAATGCAACAAATCCTTGAAGAAGGTCGTTTTGCTTATAGTGGACTTCGCTCAAGCTTTAGAACTTGGCTTTTAAATGGAGTCAATTCAATTTTGAGAGAGAGTTTTGAAAGTGAGAATAAGCCCTCCCGAGCTACACCGTTTCTCAAGGAAAGTGACATTGAAGCTTTGACTGAGCGCATGTGGCCCTCATTAAGCCCAGCTTCATTTCTTCGTGACTTCTACGCAAGTCAGTCAAGGGTAATTAATGCAGCTAAAGAGATGGACTTTCAGGTAAGAGAACTGACGCTCTTGGAAAGAAAACCTGCTTCACAGATTGCAAAAGAAGCCTGGACTGTTGCAGATGTTGCATTATTGGACTTTTTGGAAAATCACATACAGGGCACCGACCCATCAGTCCAATTTGATTACATCATCGTGGATGAAGCCCAAGACATGACTCCTATGCAGCTGGAATCGATTAGAAGGCGAAGTGCCTCTGGGGATATTTTGCTTATGGGTGATTTAGCTCAAGCAACAGGTCCTTGGGTGCATTCAAGTTGGAATGCAATTGCTGATAATTTGAATAAACCTATAGAGAAAATGGACGAGCTTGAATTCGGATACCGTGTACCCAAGCAGGTATTTGATTATGCCTCAAAAGTTCTTTCGCATATTAATCCGGGTTTAAAAATTCCTAGACTTGTGAGGGACGTTGCCCAATCACCCATTATAAAAATTGCAACTAACCATCAGGGGCTTCTAGATCTGCTAATTCAAGACCTCAGAGTATCTGCAGAGAGCACCGCGCATGTGGGTTTAATTATCGGAGATGAGCAAGTTGATTCCTTGGTAGAGCAATTAGAAAAAGCCAATATCAAATTTAGTGTACTTGAGAATAATCATCCACTAGAGGGTATCAATATCGTTCCAGTTAGCAGACAAAAAGGTCTTGAATTTGATGATGTGATTCTATTTGAGCCACAGGAAATTATAAGTATTCCTGAAATTGGATTGAGACAGCTATATGTTGCTGTTACTAGATCACTGCGGGGCTTAATCATCTATGCCACCCAGGGATTACCAATTCAGCTACTTGAAGAATCTGAGATAACCGAGGAGTTTGATTTAGATTCCATAATCGCTGATTTGGACCAGATAGCAGAGGAAAGCGAGGAATTAAGCGAATTTGCAGAAATCAAGAGAGATATCGAGGGATATCTTCGACTAAGGGGCCTTAACCTTAAAGAGTTTATTTCGAGGGTTCGAAGTTCCGGAGAAGAGGCTTCATGAGTTTTAAGTGGGTTAGGAGTCGATTGGATTTTATGCATGTTGCGAAAACCCATGTCCCCAAAGAATTGTTCCTGGGAACCTATAACTTTAGACACGTGCGCGATGAATCCAAGGGCTTGGGTAGATCTTCAAGCAACAGTCTATTGAGGCCACCTAAAGGAGAGGAGCGGCTATGAGTTACAAGCACATAATTGAAAATGACAGAGTTCTTCTTTCCGAAACACTTCGCACGGTCGCTCAAGACTTCTCTGAAGTCAGCATTGCTTCAGCCTATTGGGACCTTCCAGGAACACGAGAGATTTTGTCGTCCGTCGAAAGTTATAAGAAGATTCGACTTCTTCTTGGCCAGGAGCCAATAAGCCCACGAAATGCAGCTTTGTTAAACATTCAAATTCCCCAGCCCGATTTTCCAGATCAGGACTTTTCCTTTGATTTACAACAGCTTTCAAGTGATGAAGACAGAGACACTGTTATCAGACTCAAACAACTTATTGCGAAAGGAACTCTCGAGGTTCGTGTTTACAGAAAACAGTTCTTACATGCAAAAGCCTACATATTTGGTTCAAAATCGTCCGAGAAAGCAGTGGGAATCATTGGATCATCTAATTTCACTAGGGCCGGCCTGACAACGAATACAGAACTTAATTCATTAGAGGCGGAGGCTCGAATTGTTCAGTTCAATCCAATAGCTGAAGGACAAGAGCACGGCCATTTGAGTTGGTTCGAGACACTATGGACCGATGAACTTACAGAATCTTGGAATGGTCGATTTACACAAATTCTAGAAAACTCACCTGTTGGCGATCTCACTTTCAGTCCATATGAAATGTACATAAAGACTTTAATGGAAATTTATCCTGAAGAACTTCTTCCTCCCGAGGAATTGCCAGAAGACGTGAATGACGTTCTCTTCACTTTTCAAAGACGAAACGCTCAATTATTAATTAATAAACTTGATCGAATGGGCGTTGCAATGCTAGCCGATTCAGTCGGACTTGGGAAAACCATAACGGCCGGTGCTGTTCTGAAGCACTATAAGGATCGGGGAGCTACGAGGATCTATGTAATTGCTCCCGCAAACTTGAAAAGTCAATGGATTCAAGATTTGGCCGATAGATTTCAATTACTGCAAGGGTTTCAAGTAATTTCACTTCAAGATGCAAATGCCATAGAAGAAGCTCGAAGGCTTGATAAGTACAAGTCAGTAGATTTATTCATAGTGGATGAAGCTCACAACCTTCGAAACTCAAATAGCTCTAGGTACCAGCAACTTGAAGCTTGGTTTCTAGATAATCCTGACAGTAAGGTGTTGCTGCTGACGGCAACTCCCATCAATAATGGTTTAGGGGATTTTGTAGCACAAGTTCAGTTAGCACTCAAAGGAAGTTTAGAATCAATTCAAGTCGACTATGCAGATGTTAATGGAAATCTTCGACCAGAAGATTTTTTTGATGTCTTGATTGATATTCAGAATAGGGCAAAAAGAGATGAAAGAGCGGGTCGAGAGTTTGACTGGAAATCTGTCGCACCCACTATTGCCGCGGGACTTCGGCATTACCTGGTACGGACAACTCGTCAGGGTGTGTCAAAAATGGGAGGAATAGTTTTTCAAGATGGCACGCGTATGAACTTCCCAGAAAGTGTCGTAGACCAAATTCCTTACAGCTTCAGTTCCAAAGCGCTTAAACTAACAAACGCATCAATAGATGAGAATTTAAGCGTATTTGAAGGGATAGATCCTCGAGGAATCGATCTTGATGAACTCTTGGATTTAACAGAGAGATCAGAACACCCTTTAGACACAGCGAATACCTTAAATGTTTCAAGAAGACATGTTTATCAAGACAATTTTTTTGCAAATATTTACCAGATAATCTTGCTTTTAGGTTTTACCCCATATCGACCAGAAATCTATCAACATCGTATTCACAAGAAACAGCTAAGTGAAATCAATAGTCTCGGTTTAAAGGGAGACGAATCGTTCAAGATCAAAAGTCATTTAACAATTCATAATATGCTTCGAGTTTCTTGGCTGAAGCGACTTGAATCAAGTCAAGCTGCTTTGAGCAAGAGTGTGGAATATTTCTTACAGAAAATAGAGAGTTTTGCAGCCTTCTTGGACCAAGGTAAGATAATGTCATTTAGTGATATAAACAGTGTGATCGCACAATATGGGGATGACGTCGCGCTTTCAAGTTTAAATTTAGATCTTTACGTTGACGCTGACCCAAATATATACGATTTAGATGCACTTAAAGCAGACCTTAAACGTGATCGCCTCATAGCGTCCGCACTCGTCAATATTCTAAAAAAGACAAAAGGATTCGATAGCAAACTAGACGCTTTTGCAAAATTCCTTCAGGAGACTTCCACTTCAAAAGATCCTGCAAACAGAAAAATTTTGGTGTTTAGTTACTTTACAGACACAATTCGCTATCTACAAGATTCGTTGCCTGCATTAGTGAGCGTTCCAGATTTCCAAGAGAGAGCAGCATTTGTGTCTGGGGGGCAGGCGGGCATTGAGAAGGTAGCAGGTCGATTTTCCCCAAGAGCAAAAAAATATGATCTTGCTGAAGGTGAAAGCGAGCTGGACTATTTGTTTTCTACGGACGTGCTCAGCGAGGGACAAAATCTCCAAGACGCCGGGACCTTGGTGAATTATGACTTACATTGGAATCCAGTGCGAATGATTCAACGAAATGGTCGAATAAATCGACTCGGTTCTGAGTTCGAAAAAGTTTACATTTCAAATATGAAGCCAGAGGATAGCCTGGAAGCCTACTTGAAGCTCCTCAAGCGACTAAATAGAAAAATTAGTACGATAAAAAACACAATTGGGCTTGACCAGGACGTCACGGAGCAAGGTCAAATAGACCCGAAAGAATTTGTGGAGAATCTCGAAAAGCTCTATGGAAATGAGGCAGCTGACGCACTAAAGGAATTAGAAAATCAAGAAGAGAATTTCTTTGCAGAAGATGACTACATTTATGATTTAAGGGCCTTCATATCCGAAAATCCCATGCATTCAAAGCAATTTGAGCGTATTAGAAATATTCCCTTAGGTAAGTGGGGATATGTTCCAGAACAATCAAGAACCACAATTGGGAAAAAGGTGATGGGATTGGCAAAAACTTTAGGACGCGAGATAAACACTCGCGTTCGAGTTGAGGATTATCACTTCGTTATGGTGGATTTGACCAAAACAAATTACATGACAGAATCGCTTGATCAATCTGCTGCCCTTCAGATTATTAGAACAACACCGAAGATGAATGAAAGATCAAAAGATAGAATCCAATGCGATAGAAGCTTAGTGATTGAGCGAACCAAATCAGCAGCCAGGGCTCAAGCCAGGAAGGGTATTCAGAATTACAAGGCGAAGCCTTCAGAACTACAAATACTGGCCGATTTCGAAGAATTGATCCCAGGGAGTGGGCTTCTCAAATTGATATCTACAAAGATGACAAACAAACAAGAAATGCGGCGTTTCAAGAGGTTAATTTTTCAAGCGAGAAAAGAGAAGAGTGAGCATGGGCAAATTTCAAGCAGCACCATTCTCACGATGCGAGAGTTTGGCGCGAGTTTGTCTACTAAAAAAAATGATTCTATAGAAGTAGACGAAGTCAGAACGGTTCTCTTCTATGCCTATTAATGAATTTATAGTTCAAGCAAACCGTATATTAGAAAAAATGCAACAATCCCCTTCTTTGGAAAATGGAATGGAATTTGCTAAATTAATTCTCAATCAAATTGATCCGAATTCGTGCACTCTGGATATTGCTGGTGTAACTGATAAAGGCGTAGTCGATGTGGTTGGTCTTGGTAATACAAAAATGGAGAGTTGGTTTAAGCCACATCCTTATTTGGGTGGCCACTTGAGTGCATTTGAACTTTATGAAAACATTGAAAAAACGTTTGAAGTGAAGTTCTACCACTTAAACGAGAATGCAACAAAAAGGATTATTGCTGGGTCAGTCCAGCTGCTGCCCAACTGGGAAGATGATGCCTTGCTTACAAGAAATGCAGATTGGAAAGTAGGAATAGATTTCTTTCTAAGTAGCGATGCTAGGTCGCTCACATTTGTTTTGAGTTTAGAAGGAAACTTGAGACTTTTAGAGTTTTCTGATCGATTAACAAGTACCCAGGCGCAGATAATTGAGAAGATGACAAATGCGTCAAGGCTCGTTGATCAGGCTTCCATTCACGGCAATCTCTGGAATGCTTTGGCGATACGCGAGGTAAATAGGGAATTCTATTCGGGCGTAGCGGAATTGTTTGAGGAGCTTCTACAAAAATTGAAGAGTCATAATCGACCAATTGAAGATTCGAAGATTTTCGCAAGTAGGTTGTTGGGCCGACTACTTTTTGCTTGGTTTTTGAGGCGTAAGGGGCTTATTGCAGCTGATAGCTACTTTCAAACCAGCGAGATGGATTCAAATGAATACTATGAAACAAAATTGAAAACACTATTTTTTAAAGTGCTTTCTACTCCAGTCAAGTATAGGGAAATTGGACTTGATTCAAGTACCCCGTACTTGAATGGGGGGCTTTTCGAGGCCCATGTAAATGATTGGGTAAAAGAGGAGATTGCTTTTCCTAATAAATATTTTGAGCGAGTATTTCTACACTTTGAGCGGTTCAATTTTACGACGGACGAATCAAGTCCAGACTATGAACAGATTGCAATCGATCCTGAAATGTTAGGTCGAGTATTTGAAAGTTTGCTAGCAACTCAACTCACAGAGAGTGGAGACTCTGCCCGAAAAGCAAAAGGTGCGTTTTATACTCCGCGTGAAATCGTATCATTTATGTGTAAAGAATCATTGCGGTATTATCTTTACACAAAACTAGCTAATCAGTCTTTGAACGATGGCGTTGATAAGCTAATTGACTCATCAGATGCACAAGTTGCAAAAGCCCATAGTAACTTTATTCGCGATCTTTGGGGCAAAGACAATGCGAAGATAATAATTCCTCAAATCATTGAGGCCATTTATCGAATTAGGATCATAGATCCTGCTTGTGGTTCAGGTGCTTTTCCGCTGGGAATGGTTCAAGTGTTGACTCGAACGTTAGAGAGACTAGATTCTAAATTTGATGCACATCAGGCGAAATTACAACTGATACAAAATTGTATATTTGGAATTGACATAGAACCCATGGCGATTGAGATAGCAAAATTACGAACTTGGCTGGCTTTGATTGTAGAGATTGAGAGTGATGATCAGGTGGAGCCGCTGCCAAACCTTGATTTTAAATATGTATGTGCGAATAGTCTCATTTCTCTTACAAGAGCGCATGACGGACTTGATTTCGGTGTTGATCAAAATTTAGATCAAAAGTTTGCCGAAATAAGAAGTAGGTATTTCAGAACGAATGAGATTAAGGAAAAAAATGATCTCAAAAGTGCATATTTTGAATTATCAAGAGGTGAATATGCGGCTGATATAGATAAAAGAACTAAACAACTTCGAAGCTTCAATCCCTTTAACGGAACGGTCCCTGCAAGCTATTTTGACCCACAGCAGATGTTTGGAATTTCAAGTTTTGATGTTGTCATTGGAAATCCGCCGTATCTTGGGGAAAAAAATCACAAGGAAATATTTAAAGAGCTGAGAAATTCAAGTATCTTTGATAGGTTTTATGAAGGTAGAGCAGATTTATTTCACTACTTTTTCCACTTAGGAATTGACTTGCTACATGAGAATGGTTCTCTCGCCTTCATCACTACAAATTATTTTCCCACCGCAACTTACGGCGTTAATTTGAGAAATGACTTTTACGAAAGGACTCAAATTCTACAAATTGTTAATTTTCAGGAGACAAAATTGTTTGAATCAGCTCTTGGGCAGCACAACATGATCACTGTTCTGAGGAAGTCATCTAAGAAGAATTCGTATAAATGTGATCAAACTTTGGTGAATTCGAAGGGTGTGCTTAATCAGAATGAGCTCTTCCAAATTTTGTCAAAAGTATCATCTGAAATAACGACCGGGAGTATCGATAAAGAGGATTTGTTCGCCGAATTACCAAAAAGATACTTACGATTCATCTCAAGCGATGGTATTGACTCCATCTTGTCAAAGGTATCTAATTCTGAATTTTCCCTAGGAAAGCTTGTCGCCATCAACCAGGGAGTGATCTCGGGGATTGATAGATTCACTAACTCATGGAGACTAAAGTACCCAAAAATCAAAGCTGAATTAGGTGAGCCTGTCTATATTTTTGAAAAGGAAAAGAGCAAGTTGACTCATTTACGGCCTTGGTACAAGAGTTCAGACCTTGACCGATATGTAGTTGCAAAAGAACCCCGATACGAAATCTTGTGGCTTGGTCGTGGTTATCCCAAACCGACCAAAGCAGAAATAGGTCATTTGTCCCGATTCGAAAAAATCTTGCGTGCACGACGAGGTTTTTCTGGGCCAAAGAAACCCTGGTACGAACTTTATTGGCCTCGGGAAGAAGAAATTTTCTTAGGCGAGAAGATCGTTAATTCATATCGCACGTACAATAATAATTTTGCTTTTCATGAAGGAGAGTTTTTTGGGGGAGCCGATCTAACTTTCATTACGAAACGAGATGGAGGCAATATCGATCTCTTCTTTGTGCTAGGACTTCTCAATTCTGACCTTCTGTATACATGGTTTTATTTGCGAGGAAAGAGAAAGGGAGAAGCTCTTGAATTGAAACAGGTCCCGGTCTCGGAGGTTCCCTTGACTAGGAGTCCTTCCGTCGAAAAGCTAATAGCACAGAAGGCAAAAAAGATTTATACAATTCTTTTGAAAGACATCAATGCAGATGTACGGAGCATCCAAAGAGAGATTGATGAATATGTTTATAAATTGTATGGGCTTTCCCTTGAAGAAAAAGCAATAATCCAACAATTCGTCGATAGTAAGGTTCAAATTCGCAATCTAATTTCGGAGGAGTCAGATACGGATTTTGAAGGGTAATATTCGAAGATTTACCGAGTCCAAAATAGTCTTCAATCATTTCATTTAAACTCTTCGAATACTATGTTATCTGGCAGATTGACATGAAACCAAGTCAAATAGACCAATCTAAATTTTGGAGACTTCCGCTTTCAAAATCTAATTGAACCCGTCGCATAGAATTTAGAGTTAGCAGAAGATCTCTTTCCAGCACAACCAAACCACTGATGTCAGCGAATCTCACTCGCATTCACGCTAATGCCAGAGGTGCCCATATATCTTCTTGATGAACCGTTAT
>Ga0194118_10005306_pt1 | contig 13534 bp, 11 predicted proteins | sample TA2MahsurfametaG_2_FD_148662 | JGI IMG/M metagenome (GOLD analysis project Ga0194118, IMG submission 148662) | Freshwater microbial communities from Lake Tanganyika, Tanzania - TA2015013 Mahale N5 surface | ecosystem: Environmental > Aquatic > Freshwater > Lake | place: Tanzania: Lake...
ATAGTTTTGAAGGAGATACAGTAAAACCATTTACAGTTGGTATTCAAGATCTTGATGAAGCCATCATGTATTATTTCCAGAATGTAATTAGACCATTTGTAATGCAGAATGGTAACAGAATTGAAGTACCTGTAATATATGGTTCTCCTGAAAGATGGAAATCTACTCAACGTGATGGGTATTACAAAGATAAGAATGGTGCTATTATGGCTCCACTTATCATGTTCAAAAGAAATTCTATTGAAAAAAATAGAAGTCTAGGAAATAAATTAGATGGTAATTATCCTAACTTATATGGGGTAATGAAAAAAAAGTATGACACTAAAAACTTTTATTCTAATTTTGGTGTATTAAATAATAGAAATCCTGAAGAACAATTCTATGCAGTTACAATCCCAGACTATGTTACTGTAACTTATTCTTGTATGGTTTATACTTACTATGTAGAACAATTAAATGGTATAGTAGAAGCAATTAATTATGCTTCTGACTCTTATTGGGGTAACCCACAACGTTACCAGTTTAAAGCTGCTATTGACTCATTTAATATTATAACTGAAGTACCTCAAACTGAAATCAGAGTAGTAAAAAGTACATTTGATATAAAGTTATTTGGTTACATTATACCAAATACATTACAAAATAATATTTCTTCTCTTAAGAAGTTTAGAAATAAAGCTAAACTTATTTTTGGTATAGAAGCAACTTCTAATGATACTCTCTTAATCCCTAATATCCCAGTTAATAATTTAGGAACAAGTATCCCACAAGAACCACAAACTTTTGGAGATGAAAAAGATCCAAGATTTACAAATCCTTTACCAGTAGATGCTAGAACAGGTCTTCAAACTCCTGAAGTAATAGATCCTTTATCTAATACAACAGGATAAAAAATTTTTAATATTTATCATATATACTACATAAGACAAATCCATGGCTAATAATATAAGATTTTTAGATCAAAATGTTACTTTAGCTTCTTCTACAACTGGAGGAGCAATTTCTGTATATTCAGCTAGTCAAGATTTAGGTATAGTGACAGTATTAGATTTTACAGGATCTGGAATCACTAGTATTACTAATACTAATGGTATAGCTCTTATTAATATCTCAGGATCAATTGGCCCCTCAGGTTCAGCTGGTCCTTCAGGTTCAGCTGGTCCTTCAGGTTCAGAAGGAAACTTAGCTGTATGGAGATATGATTCAAATACTACTATAGCAGATCCAGGAGCTGGATACTTTAGATTTGATACAGCTTGGAATTCTCTTTTAACTTCTAAATTATCAATTGATGATGTAAGTTTTTCTCCTGCTGTAAATTTAGGTAGTGTTTTAAACGGAATTACACTTAATTCAATAGTTAAATTTGTATCATTAACTAATCCTAATACCTACAAATATTTACAAATTACAGGTATAGCACCTTTCCAATCAGGATATGAAGTATATGATGTTACTACTTTAGCGGCTAATGGTACTCCTTTAACTAATGACCAATTTGGATTTTCTATACCAGCTCCATCAGCGGGTGCTATAGAAATTTTAGATAATAATATTAGTATTGTAACTGCTGTAACTTCTATTAATTTTTCCGGCTCAGCTTTTACAGTCACTGATGATGGTAATAATGCAGTCACAGTTTTTGCTGATTTAGGAGATGTATTCCCTTTTACAGGTTCTGCAGATATAAGTGGTTCATCTACTATTGATGGAATTTTCTTAATAAAATTAAATAATGGGAATGGAGACCCAAATAAATTCCAAGTAAATAATGAAGGTACAGTAGTACTAGGTAAACTAAATACTCCTCCTACAGCGGTAAGTGGTGGTATGTTTTACTCAGCATCTAATGAATTCTATTTAGGTTTTGCTTAATCCCAACATATTTATAACAGACTAGAACTCAATAAAACAAAATATAACAAATGGCAACATGGAAAAAAGTCATAGTGTCGGGCTCAGCAGCCGAACTATTGAACGTTACCGCTAGCGCAGCTAGTATTGGAACATTAAATGTAACTGCTGGATCAGGTTCATTCAGTGGTTCTTTCCAAGGTAATGGTTCAGGTTTAACAAACGTACCTGCTTCTGGTATTGTATTAGCTGTTTTATCACAAAGCTTAGGTATTGAGAACTTTAGCTACAATGGCCAATCAAGTGCTACAGTACAATTAGCTACAGGTTCAGCCCACTTTATTTCAGGTTCAAGAAAAACTATTAGTGTTTCTGATACTACAGGTGCTTCTGGTATTGATTTGACTTATGATCAAGGTACAGGTGTATTAAGTGGTACTTTAGCTAATTCTTCAGTAACACTTGGTTCAACTACAGTTGATTTAGGAGCTACTGCTACTTCATTAGCAGGTTTAACTTTAACTGGAGTCACAGCTACTGGTTCATTCAGTGGTTCATTTGTTGGTACTACAAACTTACCTGACTTAACTGCTGGAACAGGTATTTCAACATTTACTTATGATGGTGGTGCTATAGCTACAGTTGCAGTTTCAGGAGCTGCTCAATTATCATCTAATGCTGTTACAAAATGGAATAGCGCTGATGGAAAATTTGTTAATTCTAGCTTAACTGATAATGGTACTACAATTACTGGTACTACTTCACTCCAATTAACAGGTGCTTCTTCAAATCTTTCAGGTTCATTTAGTGGTTCTTTCTTTGGTAATGGTGCTGGTTTAACAGGAGTACCAGCCTCGGGTATTGTATTACAACCATTAACAGCAGGTGCTGGTATTGTACCATTTACTTACAGTGGTAGTGTCGCTCAATCTGTAGCAATTGCTACTTCAGGTGTGACTAACGCAATGTTAGCTAACTCTACAATCTCTATTGCCCCAGGAACTAACGGCTCAGGAGCTACTGATCCAGTTTCTTTAGGTGAAACTTTAACAGTTAATGGCACTAATAATGAGATTGAGGTTGCAGTTGGTACTAATACTTTAACAATCGGTTTACCCGCTGATGTAACAATTTCTCAAGACTTAGTAGTTTCTAGAAACTTAACAGTACAAGGTACTGCTTCATTCCAAAATACAACTAACTTAGATGTAGCTGACCGCTTTATCTTATTGGCTTCAGGTTCAAATACAGCAGGAGACGGTGGTATCGTAATCCAGCAAGGTACTCAAGGTATTGGTGAAGGATTTGGATTTGATAGTGCACTTACTAGATGGGGTGTTACAGGTTCATTTGATGGCTCACAAGCCACATTTGTACCAGATGCTTTCATGGCCGCTGTAATAGTAGCTGGTACTGGTGTAAATGATCCTAGTACTGCTTCTGCTAGATATGTTGCTAAGGGTAACATGTTTGTAGCAGATAACGGAGAAATTTACATTTACTCTTAATAATATTGATAAAAAGTTTTGTTAAAATATTTAAAAAAATTACTTATGGGTTTTAATGCCGGTAACGTACAGACCCCTTCAGGAGAAATACCTGGAGGGTCTTCTGTTTCATCTAAAGGAGTAGAGCTTTCAAAGCAAGAAATAGAATTTCTTTTAACATTAGTTAAAAATTCTACATTTAAAGGAGATATGATTGAAATAGTTTATAAGACAGTTTATAAGCTACAAGACCATTATACCAAAATTAACAAATGAGAACAATGTTTTCAATAGAAGAATTATCAGTTATAAGACAAGGACTTGACCTCCTAACAATCACAGGAGCAAGTGCTAAAAAAATGGTTACTTTACAAGACAAAGTAGAAAACGCTTTACAAAAAGAAATAGAAAAGCGTGACAGAGAACTTGCCCCCCTAACTAATCAGTAGTATCTTTATCCATATTTATTAGCATATTATTGGCCCGCAAGGGAAGTGGACAGGCACTACCTGTAACCAACCATAATAAAGAGAAAATATGCCAAGTTGGAAAAAAGTCATACTATCGGGATCTGACGCTTCCCTAAATTCTTTAGCTGTATCTACTAATATTACAGCATCTTCTTTTACCGGATCTTTTACAGGTTCATTTTTAGGAACATCTTCATATGCTGTTCAAGCTTTATCAGCTTCATTTGCTAACACAGCATCTTATGTAGCTACGGCTTCATACACCCCTAACTTACAGCAAGTAACTACACAGGGAAATACTACACAAACCAATATTATAATCTCAGGTTCTAATAATGTTCTACAGATTAGTTATGATGGATTTACAGTTTCAGGATCATTAGTTGGAGGAAGTTTAAAGAGAAAAACTCATGAAGTAATCTATGGTGCTATTGATTTTTCAGCTAATACAACTACTACTATAGCTCAATTACCAGCCCCCACAGTAGCAGGTTTTACTTTTGACTATACAGCTTATGTTTCAGGAGGTGTACTTCAAGCAGGTAGAGCAGGTGTAGTAAAAGGTATTTTAAGAAATACTGAGACAGGTGTTGTTACAAAAGCGTTTCAACTTAATGAAACAACCACATTAGATTTAATAGACCAGGGTAATGGTACAGCTGGTTTGCAATTCACTATAATACAAGATACTAACGGAACTTCCAACCAATTAGTGGCAATTGCTGATAATACTTGGCCGTATTTTGTGAATTACACATTAACTATCTATTACAACCCTAACTTTAGTTAATATTTATATCACGCAATAATCCCTGTTTGGACAGTGAAAAACAGAACACAATATGGCAAATGAATTTGTAGTTAAAAATGGTTTACTAGTATCTGGAAGTGCCAATCTCAGTGGCAGTTTAGTTATCCAACAAGTAGCTTCTGACGCAGGTCTAGGAGACTTCTTAGTATTAGCTCCAGATGGTACAGTTAAACAAAGACCTTCAGGAGCCCAAGGTGCCCAAGGTGCTACAGGAGCTCAAGGCGCTACAGGCGCTCAAGGTTCAACAGGTGCTCAAGGAGCAACAGGTCCACAAGGTGCCCAAGGTGCCCAAGGTGTAACAGGCGCACAAGGTCCAACAGGTCCAACAGGTGCTCAAGGAGCTACTGGTCCTACAGGCGCCCAAGGTCCTACTGGTCCTACAGGAGCCCAAGGAGATACAGGTGCTCAAGGAGCCACAGGACCACAAGGAGCTCAAGGACCAACAGGTCCACAAGGTGCTCAAGGTTCAACTGGAGCTCAGGGTGCAACCGGAGCTCAAGGTGCTACTGGTTCTCAAGGTGCCACAGGCACTCAAGGAGCACAAGGTCCAACAGGTCCTACTGGAGCCCAAGGTGCTCAAGGCGCTACAGGTGCACAAGGTGCAACAGGTGCTCAAGGTGATACTGGGGCACAAGGTGCTACAGGTCCACAAGGTGCCCAGGGTTCAACAGGTTCACAAGGAGCTCAAGGAGCAACAGGTGCTCAAGGACCAACAGGTCCTACAGGGGCACAAGGTGCCACAGGCTCACAAGGTGCCCAAGGTGCTACCGGCCCAACAGGCGCCCAAGGAGATACAGGTGCCCAAGGCGCTACAGGTCCCCAAGGAGCACAAGGTCCAACAGGTCCAACAGGTGCTCAAGGTTCAACAGGAGCACAGGGTGCTACTGGTCCACAAGGAGCGCAAGGCCCAACAGGCCCAACTGGAGCTCAAGGTGCTACAGGTGCACAAGGCGCAACTGGGGCACAAGGTGCCACAGGTTCACAGGGTGCTCAAGGTGCTACAGGTGCTCAAGGTGCTGATGGTTCATTTGGTGGTGCTACCTTTGATTACACATTTGATTCTTCCACATCCTCAAGTGACCCCGGAACCGGTAAAGTTAGATTAAATAATGGTACTGAAAATGTATCTACTGCCATGTATATTGATGATTTGGATGATTTTGGGAATGACATTTCCACATTCATGCAAACCATTGACAATGTAACCTCTGCTATCAAAGGTTATGTTAGAATGGCTAACCGTACTGATGCTACTCAATTCCTTCTATTTCAGATTTCTAACTTAACTGATAATACAGGTTGGTGGACTATTGATATTACAAACCAAGCCTTTTCAGCTACTTCTCCATTCACTAATTTAGAAGATGTCACAGTATCATTTGTAGTAACAGGTGATAAAGGAGACACAGGTGCACAAGGTGCAACCGGAGCTCAAGGTGCAACTGGTGCTACAGGAGCACAAGGTGCAACAGGTGCTCAAGGTTCAACTGGTCCTCAAGGTGCTCAAGGTGCTACAGGCCCAACAGGAGCTCAAGGAGCAACTGGAGCCCAAGGCCCAACAGGTCCACAAGGAGCACAAGGTGCAACTGGTCCCCAAGGTGCTCAAGGAGCAACAGGTGCGCAAGGTCCAACAGGTCCTACAGGAGCACAAGGCTCTACAGGTTCACAAGGTGCTCAAGGAGCAGAAGGTGCTCAAGGTTCTACAGGTCCACAAGGTGCTCAAGGCTCTACAGGAACACAAGGAGCACAAGGTGCAACAGGTCCCCAAGGAGCACAAGGCTCTACAGGTGCCCAAGGTGCAATTGGCCCACAAGGTGCCCAAGGTGCCCAAGGAGCAACAGGTGCTCAAGGAGCACAAGGTGCTACGGGAGCCCAAGGTGCAACCGGAGCTCAAGGACCAACAGGTCCTCAAGGAGCCCAAGGTGCTACTGGAGCCCAAGGTGCAACTGGTCCCCAAGGTGCTCAAGGTGCAACTGGTCCTCAAGGTGCTCAAGGTGCAACTGGTCCTCAAGGTGCTCAAGGTGCGACTGGTGCCCAAGGCGCTACAGGTCCTCAAGGAGCTCAAGGCGCTACAGGTCCTCAAGGAGCCCAAGGTGCTACTGGAGCCCAAGGTGCAACTGGTCCTCAAGGTGCTCAAGGTGCAACTGGTCCACAAGGTATTCAAGGTGCTCAAGGTGCCGCAGGTCCTCAAGGTGCTCAAGGTGCTACAGGTCCTCAAGGTTTACAAGGAGCCCAAGGTGCTACAGGCCCACAGGGTCCAACAGGTCCTACTGGTCCCCCAGGAGCACCAGGAGGTACAGGTCCTCAAGGTGCTCAAGGTGCACAAGGTGCAACTGGCCCACAAGGTCTACAGGGTGCCCAAGGTGCAACAGGCCCAACAGGTCCTCCAGGACCAACAGGTCCTCAAGGTGCTCAAGGTGCTCCTGGTCCAACAGGACCTACTGGCCCACAAGGTCCTCCAGGACCTCCAGGACCAACAGGCCCACAGGGTGCTCAAGGAGCCCCAGGACCAACAGGCCCACAGGGTGCTCAAGGTGCTACAGGCCCAGGTGGTCCCCCAGGACCTCCAGGACCAACAGGTCCTCAAGGTGCTCAAGGTGCCCCAGGTCCAACAGGTCCAACAGGTCCTACAGGCCCAACAGGTCCTCCAGGACCCCCAGGACCAACAGGCCCACAGGGTCCTACAGGTCCCCCAGGACCAGTAGCAGGTTCAGCTAACCAAGTAGTATACAAGGATGGCTCTAACAATCCAGCAGGTAGTGCTAATATGACATTTGACGGTACTACTTTAACAGTAGCAGCGTTAGTAGAATCTTCAGCCCTAAAATACAAGAAAGATATTATTCCAATTACAGGTTCACTAAAAGGTGTACATGGAATGCAAGGTGTATACTTTACACGTAAAGAAGATAATTCTAGACAAATTGGTTTTATAGCTGATGAAATATTTGAAACTTACCCAGAATTAGTTCAACTAAAAGAAGGAGAAGTAGATAGTTTACAATACCAACGTATAACCGCAATTCTAGTAGAAGCTGTAAAAGAACTTGATGAACGTTTAAGAAAACTTGAAGGAAAGTAATTATGGCTACTTTACAAAATTCTATAATAGGAAGTCAATATGTAGGCTGCCGTAACAGCGGCCTACAGTTTGGCTGTTGTTCTATGGCATCTGCTGGGATATATGCTTTTAATAATGTATCTTTTGGAGTTTGTACTCTTAGAAATTTAACTACTGGAGACTATAATGTAGCTGTAGGTTATAAAGCTTTAAATGGCGCCACCTCAGGAAATGGTAATACTGCTGTAGGATATTTAGCTGGATGTACAACAACAACAGGTAACTGTAATACATTTTTAGGTTATAAAACCTATCTAAATTCTACAGCTGGAGCCTGTAGTAAAAATACTGCTATAGGAGTATGCACTCTAAGAAGTTTAACAGGAAATAATAATACTGCTATTGGATTTTGTGCCCAAACTACAACAGGTACTAATTATAATAGTAATAATACAGCTATAGGATTTAAAGCGGGATTTCAAACTGTTGAGGATAATAATGTTACTATTGGAAGTTGTACAATAGCATATGGTAAATCTGTAATTATAGGATGTGGTCGTTGCAATGAAAATTATGGTAAAAAAACTGCTATAGGATTTTCAGGTGGGGGTTATGGAGGAGGAAACAAGAGTATAGCTTTAGGATATAAAACATGTGCCCGAGGTACATATAATATAGCTATTGGGGCTTGTATTAACCAAAATAATAGTTACCACATACAATGGGGTAATTCAAGTAACAGTGTAAAAAACTGTATTTGGCCTACCTGGACTTCACCTTCAGATCAAAGAGATAAAGCTAATATTCAAAGTTTAAATTCTAAATATGGTATAGAATTTATAAAAAAATTAAAATCTAAAACTTTTAATTGGGATAACCGAGAAACATATGTTAGAGAATGTGGCTTTGAATTTGGTCAAAAAGATGGTACATTATCTAATTCTGAAGAAAGATATGGTTTTATAGCTCAAGAAATTAAAGAAACTATAGATGAATTAGGGATTAGATTTGATGCTCTAGGAGGTGAAAAAAATGATGCTTATCGTTTAGCATCTGGTGCTTTTATAGCCCCTATGATTAAAACAATTCAAGAAATTTCTGAACGTTTAGAATTGTTAGATGAAGAAGTAACTAAATTAGAAACACTATAAAAAATGGCAACTTTAGCAAGTTTAAGTATTAATAACAATAGAATATGCCGTGGTGGTTCTACTGAAGGAACACTTGGTTTTGGAATTTGTGCTTTACAATCTACTAATGGTGGTAATATTAGAAATACTGCTTTTGCTAGTGCTTTACAAAGTCCAAGTTTATCTAGTTGTTACAATACAGCTATAGGTGTTTTAGCAGGTTGTGCTAATACTAGTGGTCAACAAAATACTTCTGTAGGACATTATGCTGGTAGAGCTATAACAACCCCTTATCAAAATAATGCCTTAGGATTTAAAGCTTTATGCAGTCAAACTACAGGATGTAGACAAATTGCTTTAGGAGCTTGTGCTATGTATAATAGTTGTACTGGAAATGCTAGTATAGGTGTAGGATTTAAAGCTCTGACAGGTAATGCTAACTGCTCTATAGCTATAGGAGCTTATGCCCAAGCCCTAGGAAATAGATCAGTTGCTATAGGATATGATGCACAGGCTAATGGTAATAATTCCGTAGCAATAGGATCTAAAGCTCAAACTAATGAAGATGATAATGTCTCTATAGGATATAATACCAAAGCTAACGGTATTTGTAACATAGCTATTGGATATAATACTAACGTAGGAGGTTATTCAAATGTAATTGTTATAGCACCTAACACTACTATTTATCGTTCTAATGCCATTTATATGGGTAATGCTACTCATGGCATATATAACTGTGTTTATGTAGACTGGACTTATTGTTCAGATCGTAATGAAAAAACTAACATTGAAACCTTATCTTACAATTTTGGTTTACCTTTAATTAAAAAATTACGCCCTGTAAAATTTAATTGGGATATTAGAGAAAAATATGTTCAAAAATGTGGGTTTGAATTTGGGCAAAAGGATGGTACATTAGTTCAAGAAAAAGAAAACTATGGATTAATAGCTCAAGAATTAGAACAAGCTTTAAAAGAACTTAATTTAAGATTTGATGCTCTAAAAGTTAAACCTACTAAATATCAAATATCTGAAACTCATTTATTAGCTCCTTTAGTAAAATCTATTCAACAATTATCTAATAAACTTGATATTATTAAAGAAAGACTAACCGTTTTAGAAACCAATTAATTATGGCTACACTCTTATCAAACACATATGTCTACCCTTTACCATCTGGAGGTTGTAAAATTTGTATAGCACCTAATAGTACTGCTGTTATAGGTCGTGGTGTATTAGGAGGTACAGGAGGATGTGCTCAGCAAACTGCTAGTAAAAATACTGCTTTTGGATTTAGAATAGCTAATTATGGAAACGCTAGCAATCTAAAAAACTCAGTATTAATAGGATATAATGTAGCCCAAGGCTTTGGTAATTCAGCTGCTTGTAATGCTTCATGTGGTAATACTTTAATTGGTTCTAAATCAGGATACGATGTGAGATCAGGATCTAGTGGAACTTATTGTGGTCTTCGTAATACTTTTTTTGGTCATAGAACAGGTTGGCAAAATCAATTTGGTGATCATAATATTGCTATAGGTCCTTTTGCATTTTTTTCTCAAGGCAACCGTTCATCTTATAATATAGCTATGGGTGATGTTGCTTTACGTGGTTACAGCTCTACTGGAGATAAAAATATAGCTATAGGATGTCAAGCTTATCAAGGTGCCTCTAGTGACTGCTGTGAAAATATTTTTATAGGGGTTTGTTCTGGTAGATATACTCAATATCGTTGTAGATTAACAGCTATTGGATTTAGATCATCATCTGGTGGAGGAACTCAAAATGATAAAGGAATATCTATTGGAGCTTATAGCAGTGTAAGTGGTATTTGTTCTACTGTTATAGGAAGAGGTGCTACTGGAGGTGATAATGCTAACAAAATATCTATAACAGTAAACTGCTGCCCATCCGCTACAGCTCACCATACTCTTATAGGTAATTCTAACCATACTAAAGCTTATATACAATATCGATGGACAAACGTTTCAGACTGTCGTGATAAAACAAATATTAAACCATTATCCCCAAATTTAGGTTTACCATTTATTAAAAAACTCAACCCAGTTAAATTCAATTGGGATAAAAGAGATAAATATGTTCAACAATGTGGTTTTGAATGGGGTCAAAAAGATGGTACCTTAGTAGAAACAGAAGAACAATATGGTTTTATAGCTCAAGAAATTGAAGAAGCACTAAATGAACTAAATGTTAAATTTGAAGCTCTGGGAAAACGTACCTCTGAACATGATAAAAATGTTCAAGTATATGATTTAACTTATTTAGAGTTAGTTTCTCCTATGGTTCAATCTTTAAAAGATCTTATAGAAGATTTAGAAAATACTGAAGCAAGATTGGAAGTATTAAAATCTTAATGTATATTATATATAATTAATAGTTATACTACTTTTATGGTTAAAAAAGTTTTTTATAATAGCTCTCTCCCGAGATCAGGTTCTACTCTTATACAAAATATTTTGGCTCAAAATCCCAAAATATATTCAAGTCCTACTTCTGGACTTTTTGGATTTGTAGATGCAACCCGAACCATATACTCTAGTTCTCCTGAATTTAAAGCTCAAGATGAAAAAGAAATGGAGAAAGCTTATAAAGGCTTTCTTAAATCTGGGATTTATGGGTATTATAACTCCATTACAGATTGTCCCTATGTTATAGATAAGAGTCGAGCTTGGAAATCTGAAACTGAATTTATTAAATTTTTTGATCCTAACCCTAAAGTTATTTGCATGGTTAGAGATTTAAGAGGAGTATTTGCATCCCTAGAAAAAAAATATCGCAAAAACCCTCAATTAAACCTAGGCACAGCAGATTGGAGTATTTTAAGAGGTACTCATTCTAATAAACGTATTGAATGGTTTTCTAATAATGCTCCTATTGGTCCTGCAGTTGATAGACTATATGATAGTATTTTAATGGGCACTCATGAAAATGTTCTATTTATTCGTTATGAAGATCTTACCCAAAACCCGGTAAAGGAATTAAAACGAATTTATAGTTATTTTGAACTACCCTATTTTGAACATGATTTTGATAATGTAGAACAACTTACCTATGAAGATGATTCAGTTCATGGTGTGTTTGGAGATCATATTATTAGAAAAAAAGTAGAATATAAAGAACCTGACTTTAAAGAAGTATTAGGTGAAAAAGGGTGTGAGATGATTGTAGAAGCTTACCCATGGTTTTATGAATTATTTGAATACGAAAAATGAAAGTAGGTTCTCAAGTAGATGTGGTTGAAGAACAACCCAAAGAAAAATATGTAGTTTGGCATATTGAAGGGGGTTTAGGTAAAAATATAGCAGCTACCTCACTATTATCTTCTATATCTAAAAAACACTCTGATAGAAAATTTATTATAGTAGCTTCTTACCCAGAAATTTTCTTAAATTTTCCTGAAATTCATCGTGTATATAATGCAAGTTCTACTCCTTATTTTTATCAAGATTATATTGAAGGAAAAGATACTATAGTATATAGACAAGAAGGATATTACCAAAATGGTCACATCAATAAAGAACATCATTTAATTCAAAGCTGGTGTGAACTCCTAGATCTAGAATACACTAAACAAACCCCAGTTATTCTACCTAATATGGTTCAAGCTAATTTGATGAATAAATGGGTAAGAAATAGACCAGTAATGGTTATACAAACTAATGGAGGTCCTTTACAAGATCATAAACCTTATAGTTGGACTCGTGATATTCCTCCTTATATAGCACAAGAATTAGTTAATTATTTTTCTCAAGACTATCATATAATCCAAATTTGCAGAAATGAATCTCAAGTAATTCCAGGTACTGAAGCTATATTCCAACCTTTAAGTAATTTTGATTTAATTTCTATTCTAGCAGTATCCGAAAAACGAATTCTTATTGATTCTTCTTTACAACATGCCGCTTCTGCTTTAAATCTACCCTCTACAGTTTTATGGGTTGGTACTTCATATAAAATTTTTGGATATGATCTACATACTAATATTGTAGCAAATCCACCAAAACATAAACCTAAACTTATAGATTCTTATTTATTTGATTATAATTTTGAAGGATGGGCTGAACAGTGTCCTTATGATAGTCCTTTAGAAATGTTTGACTTAGAAAAAATTATTAAATCTACCATAAATTCTTAACCTATGGAAATAAAACCAATTATCCCAGTCCCTTCACATATTAACCAAACTAACTATTATTGGTTCAAAGAAGGTTTAGATTTAATTGATGTACAAAAAGTAGAAGACTTAGCTGATACTTATCCATATACAAAAGGTACTATTGTAGGTAATGATGAGATTGTAGAATCTATAAGAAAAAGTAAAATTAAATGGCTTCATCCTAATGATGACAGTAGTTGGCTTTATGATAAAATCCTTAACATGGTTGTTGAAGCTAATCAGTCTATGTGGAACTTTAATCTCTATTCAGTAATTGACTCAATTCAATATACAGTATATTCTGAAGGTGGGGGTCATTATGATTGGCACATGGATATTGGTCCCGGATCTATTAGTCATAGAAAAGTATCTATTGTAACTCAACTTTCAGATCCTAGTGAATATGAAGGGGGTGATTTAGAACTATGGTATGGTGGTGGAACAATACAAATTCCTAAACATAAAGGTTTAACAGTTATATTCCCAAGTTTTTCAATGCACCGTGTAATACCAATTACTAAAGGTACTAGAAAAAGTTTAG
>Ga0194118_10005318_pt1 | contig 13504 bp, 26 predicted proteins | sample TA2MahsurfametaG_2_FD_148662 | JGI IMG/M metagenome (GOLD analysis project Ga0194118, IMG submission 148662) | Freshwater microbial communities from Lake Tanganyika, Tanzania - TA2015013 Mahale N5 surface | ecosystem: Environmental > Aquatic > Freshwater > Lake | place: Tanzania: Lake...
GTAAAAACCGGGGGTTTTAGTGCTTTTTCGTGTTTAACATCAATGGTTTAGAACCACGTTTTTACAAGGAAGGGGGCTGGAGTAGTCAACCAGCCCCCTATTACCCAGGTTATTAGGGAGAGAGAGAGCCCTGGGTTATTCTTAGGAGGAAAAGAATCTACTGATAAGGTATCGAATTCCCTTGTAGGTTAAAAAGGGAACAGCCAGGATGTATACCAGGAAGACCGATCCTATGCCGATCAATCCTGGTAGGATCAGGACCGTGTTAATCGCACAGAGAACAGGGTCCTGTAGTGATGGATTACATCCCAGCCATAGGGCGAAGTCCTCTATCAATTGGCAGTATATCGCCAGTTAGTATAGAACTTCAGGTCCTTGAATTCGACTGTATAGTCTCGCTTATTGATATCAAAGAACGCCATCGCACACTCATAGTTTCGAAAGAGCTCTTGACGGACGACACGGTTATCATCCAGTACATTGACCTGAAACATTATGCGATCTCCTTGAGTTCAGAAGCAATACGAATACCCTCGGCGAGTTGCAGAATCTCTTCCATGGTCTTGGCATCGATCTCGATATCATCGATAGAGACCTTGAACAGAGCTCGTGCATATCGACGTTCGGTACTACGGGAGACATTAACAGAAACATTACGTCCCAGCACTTTCGTGAGGTTAGCCATAAGTCCCTCGGCAACGATATCGAGAGTCTTGTGCTTCTCCACACTACGAATCCGATCGGTCTTCTTGTAGATCGGCTTGGCCTTAACAGTTTCTTCGGTCATGGTTTGTCCTTTCATAATGATTGGGTTATAGGCTACGGGAGAATATTAGGCTACTTCTATAGTCACTGTAGTGGGTACTTGAAAAGCATGCATTACCTCATTTTCGATGGGCTCAAAGCCCTTATTATCGATAAGATCAGATAAGCACTCATACAACATATACTCAATATCTTCTTTACGTACTCTATATCCAGGTGCCTTATACCCTAGGGTAAAGACTACCTTAGCAGATACAGTAGTAAATTTCCATTCATCAGCCATGCTGGCCTCTCTTAAGATATCCGAGGTTCTTCAGTTCAACCTCGAATCGATTCTCGTTCTGTTCGACGAAATACCAGGCATCATCTTCGTTCTTGAAGGTCTTACGAACGATGATCTTACGACCATCCTTGACGATCACTTCATACATCATCTCCACTCCTTTCGATCCTGCTCTTCGTTCCAGCCGTTCGTGTAATCCGAAATCTCGTCCTGAGTCATATCCTCCATGGATACGAGCTCGGAGGAATACGAATTACCCTTGTAGTAATGAGGATTGAACGGACGACCGTAGTACCGATCAGCGGATCCACGATCATAAGGACCGCCGTAACGGCGTCCGAGGATGATATCAGAGTTTGCGGCGGCCATGAAGGTATCCTCCATCAAAACACGAACACCAGGAAGAAGATCACTACGGCTAGGAGCGTCAGAGCGCTCATAACTTCGAAGATTGCCTTAACTGTATCATTCATGTCATCTCTCCTCTTCATCATATTAATGTTATAGTCTTAGGGAGGAAAAAAGTAAAGGGAAAATTCCCCTCTAAGGAAAAATCCCCCTACTTTTATAATTTACTTTTCTTAATATATTACCTCCATCAAATCTCCAACATACTCATAAAACTTCCCATCTTCACAATCCTTACTATACCATTCATTACCTTCACTAATCACAAACACACCACAATCTTCTCCAAACCTAATAATCCCTACATCTCCAATAATACCTTCTACTTCATAAAAATCACTCTCATATTCTTCACCTTCCAAACCTTCCATCAACTTCCCAAACCCATTATCAACCATATCTTCAAAATTCCTACCTTCCAAAACCTCATTCCAAACCCTATACAAACACACTCCCATACCACCATTCTCAACAATCTCAACCATCTTCACATTCATCTTTTCCATCTCATCTCTCCTTCTTTCCATATTAATGTTATAATATTAGGAACTTTATAAAACAATGTAGATTTTTTCCCTCCCTCCCTCTATAAGAAGCTTACAGACACGAGGAGCTGGGGAGAAGGCGGGATGGGCAGATTCCGGCTCATTAAAATCCCGTAAGGAATAAAAAAATCCAGCAAAAATACGGGTTGCAATATTCCCTCCCTAATACTATAACAATAATATGATGATGAAAGGGAATGAAATGCGCGAAATTACAGATTTTGACCGCGAATGGGTTTCCGAAATCGCTGGTCGCGACGTTTCCGATGAGGAAGTTGCGGAATTTCTCAAGGATTACAATGAGTGGATCGATGAACAGGAAGCGAGCCACGAAATTTCCCCGGATATCTACGGTGGGAATTAATTCTCCCTAAGTGTATAACGTAAACATCAAGAGGAGATCGATAGATGGCTACGATGCGCGATAAGATCATCGAGCGAATCGATGATGATATTAAGAAGACGCAGGAATCTGTGGATTTTTACGTGAATAATATCGAAGTCACCGATGAAGACGATGATATCGATGAGGTTGCTTATGATATGAAGCGTATTCGTACGCTGAAGTCTTTGAAGCATATCGTGGAAACTGGTATGCTACCCGAGCAAGGCCATAAGGAATCCTATATGCTTCGGGATATTCTCGAAGATATGCTAGATCTGGATCTTTAACCTCCCGATACCTATATTCCGAGGCGAAAGGAAGAGAGGCCGTGGTGAGAACCACTGTTGTCGTAACTCTGCCCAAGCCTCGGAATCCTTTTCATAAGGATCTGGCAGCGCTTGGGAAGAAAATAGTCAAGCCGAAAAAGGGCAAAGGCTCTTATAAGAGGCTGAAAAATGTAACTCTGCCTTGATCTAAATCTATCCTGTTACTATAACGAGGAACAAGAGGAGAGAAAGATGGATATACCTACCCCTGATAATATCGTCCTGCAGACGTTCGAAGATGGACGCTATGTTTCTGGCCTTCTCGCGGACCGCTATCAGATCTTCGCGAGCCGATTCTACGAGGGTCAGTATACTATCTTTGATCATAAGACGCAAGAGGTTATTCGTAGTAAGAATAACGATTTCTTTCGTCTCTTTAACTCTGTTCAGGAAGCTGAGCAGTATATCGGCGTCGATGCTAACTCTGCCCCGGCTCTAACTAATAAGACGGGTGAGAAGCGTATGAAGGAGGCGGCGAAGATCGTAGCAGTTAAGAAAGCTAACTCTGTTCCTAAGATGGCTGCTAAGGCCTCTACTAGGACGCGTGGTGAGTCTCCGCTCGGCTACCTCAAAGAGCTCATCAAGACTAACTCTGCCTTGAGCGATCACGATATCGCTAAGATGGTTCAAGAGAAGTACCCCGAGTGCAAGTACAATCACTCGATGGTCAAATACAATCGAAAGAAGTTGGGCAGCTAACTCTGCCCCCGGACCCTTAGCTCAGTGGTAGAGCATCGGACTTTTAATCCGTTGGCCCCGGGTTCGAGCCCCGGAGGGTCCTTTTCTAACTCTGAGTTAAATTTCTAACTCTGAGTTAAATAAGTGATCATAGTTTGGGTAGATAAATGAACACAATAAATCAAAAGATTGAAGAATACAAAGATATCCTAAGCACATTTGGCGACACCGACGACCGTTATAGATTCTTGATTAGTTTGGCTAAGAAGTCGCAGCCTTTTCCTGAGGAATTTAGACTTGAAAACTTCAAGGTCAAAGGTTGTATGAGTCAGGTATGGTTAGTTCCTCAATTAGCAAAAGGAAAAGTTTGGTTCTATAGCGATAGCGACGCTATGATAGTCAAAGGCACCGCTACTTTGGTAAGCGACATTTATTCAGGTAACTCTGCCGAAGAAATATTAGCCAATGATAAAAATCTTATAGTAGAACTTGATTTGGGTAACTTGCTCAGCATGAATAGGCGCAGTGGTACTTACAATATGTTGCTAATGGTAAAAGAGCATGCTAAAATGTTTATCTAGCCGCATGACCTCGCTGATGATTTTACAATGACCAAATATGTATTTGTACCTGGCTCAAATTGGAGAAATGAATATCTAGCTTGGTATGATATGACCGAAAGTGAAAAATCGGAATGGATAAATTCCGCTAAAGTTTGGCTTTCAGCATTAGAAGAAAAATCGCCGCTAACTTATTCATTTTTAATTTCTAATTTCAGACATGGTTTGGTGACGGAAGAGAATTTGGATACACTATGAAATATGATATTGAAATGATTAGAACCATAGCTCGTTGCATGTATATAACTCCATTGGAACATATTCATACTGGATATGACTGGCCAACGAAGCAAAGGGAATGGGAAGCTTTATCTGAAGAACAAAAACAAATATGGTATGATAAAGCTTTGGTTTGGTTAGATGATCTTAAAGAAAAAATGCCAGATGCATATGAGTTTTATATGACATATAGTATTCCTGATTTAGGTGATCGAAATCATCTTTTTAGTGATTGATATATGTCCACTGCATGGTCAATCATATGACCAGCAAGATTGCGAAATGAACAAGCTTCAGTCATTGGAAAATTGGCCGACGGATTTATCTCACACAATTTCAATCCGTCTTTAGTTGGAAAAATGTCAACTCGACCCCATTCAATATTTAACGCATCTAATGATCTATTAATTAAATTTTGCATTTCACTAGATGCTGTTATTGGTAGCTGAACTCTTCCTTCAGCATTTGCAAAATTTGCTTTAAATTTTTCATAGCCCGTAAATGATGGGGGTATAGCCTGCATGGTTGCTTGAATATTGCGGCCACGTACAGCATGGGCTGTGATCATATAATTCAGATCAAGATATTCCTGTACTACCACTGTGGTATTGTGTTTCTTATTAAATGGATCTGTAGTAAGTCTGTTGTGAAAATCTTTGCTAGGTAAATGCTTTAGTAAATTACCAGCAACAGTATATAATTCGAATTCATCCTTGCAAAGGGTGACTCTTTCTGATCCTGCTGAAAATCTCCATTTAATTACGCACGGATATCCAATATTATTTTGTATTTCATCAACAGCATTTTCTGATGAAAGGTCAACAAATATAGTTTTTGCTGTTGGTATTCCAGCTTGCTCATATTTTTTGTGTGCATTGATTTTATCAAGAGCTTCAACATGAGGTTCAATATCAGTTACAAATATACTTCCGTGCTTTCTTAAAATTCCAATTTTTTTCAGACCAAGTGGATTCCATACAGCATGTCTCATTATAATAAGGTCTGGTGGTATAATCTTTTCATTGTTAATATACACATCATCACTTACAACTGTGCACATATACGGATTGACATGTAACGCTTCAAAACCCCTTTTGTTTAATTCATCCATAAATCGCCAAGTTTCATACCAATGACTTTTCGGTGAAGGAGAAGTGAGAAGCCAAACTCTTTTCATTTAATATATCCTGAGGCATATTTTGCTATTTCAAATCCAAGATCCAAGTGGGGATTTGAAATAGATAATTGCTTAAATCCACCATTTGTATTTAATTCAATTATAATATATTTTTCTCCATCATGCATAACATCTAATGTGGCCATTGCTAGATTTAATTTTTGACATGCTAATTCGCAAAGTTTTGCTAAATCATGCGGTATAATAAATTTTCTTCTATAAGAATTTTCTAGACGATTTGATACAAAAAAATCTGTCTCATTGATTGGGGTTCTTTGTTGAGCCGCCATAGCTTTAAAACCAACAACATGAACTCTTAGAATACCCATCCCAGATATTTTATGGTCTACATATTTTTGCGCGATTACTGATGCCGGCCATTGAGTACCAACAGGTACTCTAACATATCCATAATCACTTTTCATATCATAAAGTATCATGCAGGCATTAAACGCATCCTCCTCATTCATACATTTAAAAACTGCTTGAGCATCACCTGTGCTTCTAGCTTTTATGACTAGAGGATAGCCTATCTCTATTCTCAAATCTTCCAATTGAGATTTTAAGAATTCAATTTTTTCTCGTTTAAGTGGTAAATCTATTTTCACTGTTTTAGAAAAATTAATACCTTCTCTCATAAGCATTTCAGCTTGATTCCATTTATCATGATATTTTATATGAGAGGTGGCATTATTAATTACAATAGTACCATTGGCTTCAATATCTAAAAGAGTTTTAGCTTCAACATCAAGCCACGCTGGACAAGTATCTATCACCAATTTTGGTAGAGGTAGATTGGGAAGATCCGTTATTCTGTATACCCCAGCGTATATTCCAAGCTTATTAAATCCACTACGAATATTCATAGGCGTCCAAATGGAAATATGAGTATCAATATTGATTGCCAATTCTTCTGCTCTCATCAATTCTTCATATTTTGCCGTATAACTTCTAGTTAATAACCAAACATCAAACATATATAACCTCGAATAGTTTTGGAGTTTGATATTTATGGACATGTCTTATTTGAGTGTTGATGCTCCAGAATTTCAATGTCTGGTGAGAAAAGAATATCTTTATGATCACAAATATGGTCATGGTGAATATGTATCTGGTCGGGCCGTCGCAGTTTGTTTTAGAATTGGTATTGCTCCGACATTTGATGTGCTAATGGACAATGGTGTCTTTTGGACAAGATTGCCAATAATTGCTTTATGCTGGAAAACAGATGCTGAAAAATTACCATTACATCATCATGTGATGTGGGACTGCCATTCACAATTTGGTAATGTAAGAATTAGACCAGCATTTAAAAATATGAAAACAACTCTGCTATGTGAAGATGGAGTTTCAAGAGAAGGTAAATATTTGTTCACAGTTGAATGTGCATATCCAGATGGTAAAGCATATCCAGATCACAGAAATGTTTTGTCATTTGTAAAAACTGGACATATGTTTGAAGTCAATACTGGTCATTTTTTCATGTTTCCAAATTATAGAGTTTTATGGGGCGATAATCCAAATTTAGATAATATGCGTTATAAAATTGATAGCAAAACATATAGTGTTAGAGAATCATTGAAAGATAAGTGATGACTATATTATTAGAGGTTGCTCGGTCTCTTTATATTTTTTCCGAACCATCAAGAAGAATTGAAAATTGGCTTTATCTTCAGCATATAAATGAAGCATTTGCTGTAGACGAAAATTGGTGCAATCTATCAGATGACGAACGTCAAATTTGGTTAGATAAAGCAAAGCAGTATATGAATGAATTGAAATTACATTTTCCTGAGGTATATGAATCCATCATGAAAAATACAATTTGTGTAAATTCTAAGCCGATGTGGTGGAAGACCGATATTTCTGCATAATATGATCCACTATATCTTTCGCAATATTCTCTCTACATGCAATTGATGGTATTCCAAATGCACCACTACCATTCAATTCGCATACCTTATATCCATCATTAGTGACAAATATTTCGGCGCGGACAAAATCTAAACCTAATGCATCCAATGAAGATACAAAAATATTTGATGACTCATTTGAAGGCTTTTGTTGAATTGTCATGCCATATTTTTCAAATATATTTAGTAGAGGGCTATTTCTGTAAGTAGTTTTTTGTAAATGTGAACTCTTTCCATAGACCATTGTTGTATAAAATTTATCTCTACCCGCACTTGTAAAAACTAACATGTATTTTGCATTTATTAATTCTTGTATCACAAATGATGTAGGTTTTGGCCGCACCTTACCCATAATCATATCTAAAGATAATTGCATATTCTCAATTGCATATCTAAGATCATTTGGATTCATACATGTAAAAAGTCCGCCGGCACTCCAACCATAATTTGGTTTGATAATACAAGGCCAACCTATATTTTCTTCAGCAGTTTTAATCATATTATCAATTGGCATTTTAATGTCAACACCAATTGTTTTGGGAATTGGTATATTAGCAGTCTTTAATTTATGATACATCTTTATCTTATCAGTATATTCAATTATATTATCAGGATTATTTAATATGAATGTTCCCATTGATTGTAGCTTTTTCATTTTATGTTTCCAATAATCACCTGTCAAGAAAGTTTTTATCAATGCTATATCTGGTGCCTCAAGTAGCTCGCCCTCATATTCAAGGTAATTGCTATCATTACGTATGATTAGACTTGGAGTATCAATAACCCTTACAATACATCCACGCTTTTCAAATTCTGTAGATAGTGTTGAATATTGATAGTGTGTTCTTAAATCTTTCCAATTAGAAAAATAATTACCTAATATCCACACGCTAATCATCTTATACTTCCTATAATATAATCCGTAATAATTTTACCCATGTTTATTTCGTGAACTTTTTCAAATCCTTGAAAACCGCCGGGTGAATTTATCTCACATATGATATAACCATCATGATCAAATAATATATCAAGTCTTGCCAATTCTAAACCAAAATGCGTAACGGCTGGTTCCACAGTTTTTCTTAGCTCATCAGTTATTGGATATGGTTTTCTTGATGATAGATGCTCTGGTTTTTTGTATGCTAAAAAGGAATTATCTCCATCTGGCGCCTTTGCGACATGCGCGCGTACTATACCATTGACCCAACCCAATGCCATATAATCACCAGAATAATTTATGTATTTTTGTGCGATCATTGTGATATCACCAAATTCTTTAGAAAATCTTCGTGCAATTATATACAATTCATTTTCATCATGACACAATTCCACACCAATACCATGTGCGCCATATCGTCTCTTTATCACACAAGGAAACCCTATTTCATCTCCAATTTTTTCCGCATACCAATTTTCAAATGGAATTGGTATTAATAGTGTCTTAGGTACTCGATAACCCATTCTCATTAATTCTTTATATTTTTTCCATTTGTCAGAAACAATATAATGTGCATCTAATTTGTTTATGAATCTGGTGCCACTTAATTCCATCTGTTTTAGTTTTGGATAGTCGCTGCCTTTGCAATTTCTGAGAATTGCAATATCAGCGGATTTAATTTTATCTGGTGTTAAAATTTCTACATGCATATTGGCCTGTCGCAGATTATTTGCGATAGACTCCATTTCATACATTTCAGGACCAGGATTATGAATCAATGTTATCATCAAAATATATACCATCATGAATAATCAGTTAATAATAACCATAGCCAGGTCGCTTTATTTTTCTGATGCGAACATTATGTTTGGTTGGCAAGGTTGGGCTTATAAGCAAGCGACAGAGTGGCGCAAGCTTCATGATCTATGGGACACAATGTCAGAAAATGAAAAGACTAAATGGATAAACAAGGCTAAAATAATTTTATCCGATATTAAATCTACTCAGACTGATTTGTATGAATTACTAGTCAATAATCAAATGGATGATGGTTTTCGTTGGTGGGCATAGACCATCTTTTGATATAGATGATCAACTAATATATCTGATATATTTTTTAGATGTGTCATTGTGGCCCAACTATGGGATGCTTGAGGATTGACTTCGCATACCTTATATGTACCCTCATCTATCATTATATCCATTCTTGCGGAATTAAGCTTCAAGCTTTTTAATACACCAGATGCTAAATTTTGAATTTCAAAATTGATCTTATAAGGTAAAGTTATCACATCCTTTCGCAGATTACTTTTAAATGATCGATCATATGGATGAAACTGAACTACGGCATGATGTATATCACCAATACTGTGAACTTGAATAACAGTTTGATTAGTAACTAATTTTTGTATTATGATGGTATCAAATAGAGTCTCAGATAATTTGTGAATTTTTGCTATCTCATTTTTGTTTTTGATTATACGATATAGATCAAATGGAGTCTCGCATATTTCAACACCTATCTTACCATAACCGTGCATCCACTTTGCAACGCATGGCCATTCTATGGCATCAAGTATATTATCATCAAATGGTAATTTGAGATATAGTGTTTTTGGTATGGGTATACCATCGCTTTCAAGTTTTTTAAATAATGCAATTTTATTTGACGCTTGATAATGAGCATCGATATCATTGAGAAAAACTGTACCATAAGTTTCTAATGATTTTAGATTTTGATATATGTCATTACGAATAATCATTGCTCGCAAAAATACCATATTGGGCATTTCTACCTGCATATCTTTGTATGATAGATTTGGTGCAAATTTTAGCTTAAAAAGATCAACCGCCAAATGAGTAAATCCCTTTTGGCGAATTGATGAGCCTATTTCAGCATGATCAAAATTTTCTTCTAATGGAATATCTGGATAGCTATAATTTGCTGTCCATGCTATAGTCATTAGTTATACCAGCTAGTCTTAGCCTCTCCAAAATATTCTCTGGCCAGACCAAGAAACACCATTATCATATGCATAGTATTAAGCCTTAGTTTTTGGCTTGCGGCCCTTAGTCTTAGGTGCAGGCGCTGGTGCTACTGGCTTTGGTGTACGTGGCTTGCGAGCAACCTTTTCCTTCACTTCCTTGACCTCAGCCTCGACCTTCTCGACAACCTTTACAGCTTCGGCTTGAACAGCTTCAACCTTAGCCTCTACCTTCTCGACTACTTCTTTGATTTCAGCCTTAACCTCATCAAGTTTCTTCTCGGCCTCGACCCTCTTCAATCCAAGCCATACTAGAATTTTTGCAAACATGGTTCCTCCTAATGCGATATATCGCGCATTTATGTATACGACATTTGGATACTAACAAATGGCTAATTAGTACCAAAGTAGCCAAGTTTATCCCTGTACAGAATAGCCATTTGCCTGTATAATGGCCTTTGAAAGGAAACAGGTAATCAGTATGCATGATACTATTCGAATTCAAGTTCAATATCTTTCCGACGGCGGTATTCCGCTTGGTGATTGGAGAGATATGACCTTTGTCAGCAATCCAACACAGCAAATGATTTACAATCATATGTTGGCTGCGAAGAAGTCATGGCCTCGCGCGCGCGTGCGCGCAGTTAATAAGCAGGGTCAATTGCTGGATATGCTATCCTCATGATAGATCCGGAAGACCCTCATTATAGAGGCAAATTGTGGGGTACCAAAGACCTTAAATTTTGGGCTGGCCTATCGCTTATATTGAACCGCATGGAGCCAGAATCGATACTTGAGATTGGTGCAGGACGTAGTACCACATTCTTCGCGGACTATGCATGTTCAACTAGCACTAACTTTGTATCCATCGAAGAAAATTGGGAATGGCATCATAAGATTACAGATGATCTAACATGCATGTGTCTTCCCACGAATTATATTCGTCATGTTCCCGTTAAAAACGGTTGGTATGATATTTCGATATTCAATTCTGAAGTTGAGGATCGGAATTATGATCTAGTCATGATTGATGGTCCAGTTGGCGATGAATCACGTGGACATATCCATGCAATGGGTCGCCTTGCCGAGATATGCGATAATGCTCCATTGGTCATAGTGGATGACACCCATCGCCCATATGCTAAAGCTTATTTGGAAACCATCGCGCGCGCGCGCGAGATAATAACTGCATCTTATATGCAAAGACAGTATCGATATAGACCCACCCAAATAACCTGGGTTAGGAATGAGATATCATTTATTGTATCCGATTCACATACCAAAATAATTAAGGATGCGTTACGAACAGCCGGTGTGATATAATTGTCACACCCCTTGAAGGTTAACAAAAATTAATCAAATACCTCTGTACATCTACCATAAAGCCGTCTAGTATGGTGGCAGATAAGAGGAGAAGAACATGACCGAATATGGGGTCGATACCGAACGTGATCTTTCTACCCTTGACATCGAGTGGGTAGAATATGTGGCCGGCCGCAAGGTCTCTACCGAAGAGGCCCAGCAGCTTATCCGCGAATATAATGAGTGGTTGGACAAGATGGAGACAGATGATGTTGGTCCGGAAATCTATGCCGAAGCCCCGTGACCCCTCCTGGAGGTTTCTCCAGGCTATGGGTACGAAGGTGGTGCCTGCCCGCCGCGGGAAGGGATCGTATACCCGCAAGGGCCGGTGTGACAAAAATATCACATCGGCCAGGGAATTCGGGTGACCCCGAGTTTTCCTCTGTACATCTGGCTAATCCTGCGGTATAATGACCGCATCGACAACATACAACATGAGAGGTTTTTGACATGACTATGAAGCGCAATGACAAGGTTCAGATTATCGTCGACCTGCTGGCTGCTGGCCAGGGTCGCTTTACCGTGGCCGACCTGCTGGCCGCTGCTGGCTCCGAGCGGCGCGCCCGCTCGGCCATCAGTTTGTCGCGTACCGATGGTATTGGCCTTGAGCCAGTCCGCGACGGCCGTGAGGTTACCGCCTACATCAGCGCGACCATCGGCGCTGCCCAGCGTGCCGCCGCCAATACTGCGGCCCGTGCCACCAAGGCCGTCAAGCCCGTGAAGGCGGTCAAGCCGCCCAAGCAGGTCAAGGCCAAGGTTGATGCTCCGACCCCGGTCAAGCTTCCCAAGGGTGCTACCCCAGTTCCGGGTCATCCGACCCAATATGATATGCCTACCCCAAAGCGTTCCTCCTGGCGTGGCCAGAAGGGTACGGCTGAGGAGCTGGCCGACATGTTGAAGGAATCTGGTCCTGCCATCGTGGCTATGGGCAAGCGCCACCTCGGCCCTGATGATGCTCTAGAGGTCGAGGAAATTACCGAACAGAAGGTTGCCTAATGACCTTTCGCCCGATGCTGGCCTGTCAATATGACAAGGCCAGCGTTCGCTGGCCGATGCTGGCCAGTCCAAAGCTTGATGGTATTCGATGCATAGCCCATAATGGTGTGGCTATGGCTCGATCCATGAAGCCTATTCGCAACCGCTACATCCAGGCTTGGTTTGAGGCCAATGCCAAAAGCCTTGAGGGCTTTGATGGTGAATTGATTGTCGGTGCACCAAATGCACCTGATGTGTTCAATGTGACCACTTCCGCTGTCAACAGCGAAGATGGTGAACCTGACTTTGCATTTCACGTTTTTGATCGGTTGGGTGATGGTACTTACATGAGGCGCTTTGAAATTCTCTCGCAAGAGTTTATGCCAGATCGTGTCAAGTTTGTGCCTAATTATTACATCTTCAATGAGCAGGAGCTGGCCGACTATGAGGCCAAAGCACTAGATGAAGGCTATGAGGGTGTCATGCTCCGCGATCCAAATTCACCATACAAGCAAGGTCGATCCACTCCAAAGGAAGCGTACCTCCTCAAAGTCAAGCGGTTCAATGATGCCGAAGCGGTCATTGTTGGCCTGCTAGAGGAAATGCGTAATAGTAATCCATTGACCGTCAATGAATTGGGTCTTGGTAAGCGGTCAAGCCATCAGGCTAATCTGGTTGCTAAGGGCACCATGGGTACTCTCTGCGTCCGTGGTATCAATGGTGACTTCAAGGATGTCGAATTCGGTATCGGGTCTGGCTTTGATCAAGCTACCCGTCAGGCCTTGTGGAATGACCGCGAGAATATGCTTGGTAAGGTCGTGACATATAAGTACTTTTCGATTGGTGTGAAGGATAAGCCACGTTTCCCTGTATTCAAGGGGTTACGTGATCCAATTGACATCGGAGAGTGACCATGGATCTAAAAG
>Ga0194118_10005324_pt1 | contig 13493 bp, 6 predicted proteins | sample TA2MahsurfametaG_2_FD_148662 | JGI IMG/M metagenome (GOLD analysis project Ga0194118, IMG submission 148662) | Freshwater microbial communities from Lake Tanganyika, Tanzania - TA2015013 Mahale N5 surface | ecosystem: Environmental > Aquatic > Freshwater > Lake | place: Tanzania: Lake Tanganyika...
TAACAACCAGCGATAAAAATGCATTTATCGAAAATTATATTGATTTCTTTGACACTTTTAAAGAGCGCATAGTCGTATGGAAGAATCCAAAAAAAGTTTTTTCCAACGTTAACCTTTCGGCAATATTCGGATACGGGGACAATTCCAACACCGCTAATTTTACCTACATTCCAGTTAGCGGAATCTACTCTGGAGTAGTGAATTATGAAAGCGAGCAAATGGAGTCTACCATCGGTGAAGCGAATGAAAAACTGTCCGCAGGAGAAATTTTTATTGAAGTGAGCGGAGATGCAAAAGATTTTATAAATGATGGAACCACTCCTTTCATTCAGATTGGTAATGAAAAATTTACGCTCATTTCCGAAGATAGAGATAGAAATTTTTTAGGATACAAGTTCTATTCTTATAAATTAAAAAAATCTAATTAATATGGCCAATGGTTCTGCAGATTATGATTCAATTTACAAGCTACTCCTGCGGAATAGGGCGGTGGAAGAGGCGGCATTCTTAAGATCCAAGCTGCTTTACACGCAGGCTAAAAAGCAATTTTTTTCAGAATTTTATAGTCATCCCGTGACCATAGAAATACAAAATGGGCCAGACGCTTCAAATTCAAGCGGAACTTTGGGCGGATATGGAAATTTATTCTCATTTTTAGGATTTGAATCTTCAAGAAAACCAATTGATGAAATCAGTTCCGCCATGGAAAAAATTTTTTCAATTAATCGAGCAGGTCTTTTTGCGAAGATAAATTATCCTGATATGGAAGAGTTAAAAAAACACTCTCCTCTAGCTTGGGCTTTTGGCGGAAGCTGGATTAGTGGAATAGAGAAAGGCATTCCCAATTTTGCCAAATACCTTTATGGACCAGGATTCAGAAATAGTCGTTCCAGTTCAGCAATCGAAGCAAAATATAATATTAATCTTGCTACGTTTACGCCCACAGTGTATATGAGTAAAATGATTAAAAACTTTGAAGAAAACATGAAAAATGGAAATGTTTCAACCACATGAAGCCGCAGTATGATAATAAAATATTGAGCAGTTTTTTGTTATATTTGGATAATAAAATCCTTTCCAAAGGCGAAGCTTTCTCAAATCATAGCAGTCTTTTTTATCCAATTGAAAGTTTTTATGATGGATATTATGTTTACGCTTCGCCCTTCAAACAGCTTGTTTACGATTCTTCCGTTACTGGTTCAAATCAAATTTCTGGAGTGTTTGTTAACGGATCATTCATCAAACCGGGTCAAGGCGGTTTGGCGGCTATAAATCCAAATCAGGGCGCGGTTTATTTTAACACAGATCAAGCTTCTAATACCATAAGCGGAAATTATGCGGTGAAAGACTTTAATATTCTAATCACTGATGAGAACGAAGAGAAGCTTCTTTTTGAGAATAAATATTTTTTACGGCCAAAAACATCTCAAAATGTAACGGGAATAAGCACCGAATCTTTGACTTTTCCGATTATTTATATTAAAATAAACTCTGCTGAGCATAAGCCTTTTGCGCTCGGAGGATTAGACGAGGCTAGCACAAACATTCGCGCTATAATTTTAGCAGATAGCGCGTTTTTATTAGATGCGGCTTGCAGCATAATGAGAGATTGCAAAGATGATAGATTCACCATCTTAGAAAACTCAAGTCTTCCCATGAACGTCTTTGGATACACTGGCAATTTTAATTATACCGGCGTAAACACCAATAAAATACCCCTAATATGGTCTGTGAGCGTGAATAAAATCTTACCCTCCAGAGGGGACCTAAAAAACTTAAATGCGAATGTTTTATGCGCTTTTGCCGACTTTGAGATTAGTGACTTAAAAACTCACAAATAATTTCTCATTTCAACTAAATGAATGTAGTAGAATATATAACTTTGAAAGGATAAAATTATGGCACTACAAAGATCACTATACAGCACTCAATTTTTAAAATTAGCAATAACTGGAGGCGCGACCGCTGGAGGCGCGAACAGTTATATTAGTGGCTTGCCCGTGCAAACGGCAAGCATAGAAAGAACCGTTCCCACGGAAGATATTGTTGTTCTTGGTCGTTTAGGATCCGTTGGTCGTCAGCAAAAAGAGGTGGAGACTTACAAAATGGATATTAAGCTGTTTTGGGCGAGTACCGCTAATGCTCAATTAACCGCTGCCCACATAAGCGCCTTAACTGGAAATGCTTTGAAAGGAACTCGCTCAGAAATTATAATTGAGCCGAATGGGTTCTCTGGATTTGGCATTTTGAACAAATTTAGTCTTGATGGAAGCGTTGGCGCTTTCATCACTGCTGATCTGGGCTTTGAAGGCTTTGGAACGCCAATTATTACCACAGCGGCCAATGCTGGTAATACTGAAGGTGGTGGTGTACCAAGCTCTGTTACGGTTTACACGAGCGAAAATGTGATTCTTGGCGGCAACAACAGCCAGCAATCCAACCCAACCGAGACGATCAAGAGCGCCAAATTTAATTTGGATCTTCCCACAGAAACACTATCAAGAATCGGTGCGCAAATCACGGGATCAACCACCGACTCTTTTTTAACCGGCAATTATTTGCATGTGGCAAAACCGCCATTCAAAGCTTCGTTCAGTTACGAGGGCGAGTTGGTAACTGGTGATCACAAATCTGATGCGCTTACTTTTGGCCACCTTAAAGTAACCCCCGTAAATTTCAACGTTACAAGCCAAAGTTTCAATCAAAACCAAGGCGATGTGGGAGCCACCATGAGCTTCAATAGCGAAGGTGTTTCTGTAACTTTTGACCCTGCATAAATAATATTCTTATTCATAAAAATCCCAGTCGTTTCGGCTGGGATTTTTTTTATTTTTACGCTTTGAAATGTATAATATGTTATGGAAAAAGGATCTGAAGATTTGATTAAAAATCTAATCGAACAAAGAATAAAATTTTTGTTTAAGAACTTCCTTGCGGAAATGGAAAGAGTGCAGTTTGATCATCAGCAAATGATGAGCAAAGTCAAAGAAAAAACCTCAAGTGAATTTTGTCAAAATATAGATTGTTTTTCCGTGGAAAAACTCCAAGATGCGCGCAAAAGAATCTTAGACTCTGGCAATGATTGCTTGAGAGAAATTTCTCTTCTATTAGAGTGTTTTGATTGGAATTTAAATCAAGAAAAATTTGAAAAAATTATCGCAAACCGTAAAATAATTAAGAAAACAACTTTTAGCCCAGCTATTTTTATATATGAAAAGTAAATACCTTTATAAGTTTATCGTTCCCAAAATCGAATCTGTTGACGAGACAGAAACAAGAAATGAAAATGGTCAAGAGATCAAAATCACCAAAAAAGTAAACAAAATTGTTGAAAAAAAATATGGTATTTTAAATCCCCGCAGATCCATGCTTGATGAAGGCGAAATGTTTTTTTCCTGTAAAGTCTCTGAGAATATTAAAAATGGATTGCTTCCACAGGCGGTTTTATCCAGAAAAATAAATTTAAACAATGGAGATTCAGAAGATAATCAACGCGAATTAGAATTAAAAAATAAAGCGATTATTGCCGCAGAAAAATCTGATAAAATCGCCGCAGAAATCGTTGATCTTGAAGAGGCGCTTAAAAAAAATCAAAACGATAAAAACATTGAAGATGAAATAAAATTTAAAAAAGAAAAATACGAAGAAGTAAATTCAGAGTTTTTTAATTTACAAGACAAAAGAATAGAAATTCAAAGGTCAATGGAATCTTTATTTGCAAATTCCGCAGAGACTAAAGCGAGAAACAGAACCATTCTTTGGTGGATATTAAATCTTAGTTATTCTATTGATGGAGATAAAGAGGAATTATTTTTTAAAGGAAAATCTTTTGAAGATAAACTTTCTTCATTAGAGAATATAGAGTATGGGGAAGAAGAGTCTGCGAGTTATATAGTTAAGAAATTATCTTATCTTGTTAGTTATTGGTATAGTTCCGCAATTAAAAAAGAAGAAGAATTTGAAAAAGCTTTAGAAAACTTTTCATTGATTGATGGGGTCAAAGAGTATGAAGAAAAAATTAAATCTATAAAAAAAGCACTTGAGCCCGCGCCTGCGCCCGCGCCTGCGCCCGCGCCTGCGCCCGCGCCCACGCCTGCGCCCACGCCCACGCCCGCGCCCGCGCCCACGCCCGCGCCCGCGCCCACGCCCGCGCCCGCGCCCGCGCCCACGCCCGCGCCTGCGCCCACGCCTGCGCCCGCGCCCGAGGCAACGCCAGCACCTGCTTAAAATTTTTTCTGATGAAAAATGAGTGAAACAGAGCCATTTTTCTACGAAGAAATATACAATATAAAAAACATTTATTTAGAAATTATAAGAGGATACTCTCATAATTTTGAAAAGGACATTTATGTTAAGCACCTTTCCGATTTGGAAAGAATTAAAATTATAGAAAAGCGTAATGAAATAATAGAAAAAACAAAATCAAAAGGTTTAAAAACTGAAAAAGAAGCGCTCGCATACTTAATTTCGGAGGGCGCATGGGATGAAGATAAAGATAAAGAAATAGCAGAGTTAGAACTTAAAATCGAAGATAATACTCGAATGGCAAACGATTTAGTATCGCCCGCTCAAAAAGAAGCAGTTTTAGAATTAGTAAAAAAAGACAAAGAAGAATTAACAGATAAAAAATTTCAGCGAGAGAGTCTTCTTGGACTTACGGTGGAAAAATATGCAGATAATAAATATGTTAACTATTATTTATATTTTTGCTTTTTCAAAGATGAAGCTCTGAAGCAGCGTTACTTCTTAGAAAGTGAATTTAATGATTTAGAAGATGATGAAATCGGGAGTTATTTCCTAATCTACAATGAAACGTTATCAAAATTAAATCAAGAAAATTTTAAAAAGATAGCAGTTACTCCATTTTTTCTTAATGTAGCTGGTATGGCTTATGAAGATACTAGGCTATTTTTAGATAAATCAGTTCTAGAATATACTAATTATCAGCTGGAAATATTTAATCTGGCAAAAAGAAATGTGAGAGTATCAAGCGAGAGCGACAGCAGCCCTCCCATTATACACTCTCAAACAAAATATTCTCAATTAATAAAATGGTATGACCACCATTATGCCATTAGCGAGATGAAAAGAAAAGAATCCGCCGGAAAAAGTCGTGGGGTAAAAAAATCTATAAATTACGTATAATATCCTATTAAAAAGTGTATTATAGCTTAGGCTTAAGGTAATTTATGTCAAATCAATTAACTCTAGGCGTAGGTATTAATGCAGCCGCACTACAAGCTGCAATTAATAATGTTGTTAATAGAACATATACTATACAGGGCGTTCAAATAAATTCAAGAGGCATTGGCCAGGCCCAACAAGCTCTTGGAAGAATAACTGGATCAGCCAACGAATTCCAAAAATCAATGGAAGCTGCGAATGCTCGTGTGGTTGCATTCGGAGCTTCTGCGGGAATAATTTTTGTTCTTAAAAAAGCTTTCGATGGATTAATATCCTCAACGATAGAAGTAGAAAAAAATATAACTGACATAAATTCAATTTTATCCTTATCTTCTCGTCAGATCGGAGATTTTTCAAGTAAACTTTTTGAAGCAGCCAATTCTGTTTCAGTTTCTTTCGGGGACGCTTCTAAAGCTGCGGTAGAATTTGCTCGTCAAGGTTTGGGTGTTGAAGAGACTTTAAAACGGACAAGAGACTCGCTCATACTTGCAAAAATTTCAGGAACAGATTTTGCTGATTCTGCCATAGCTATAACCGCTGCGTTAAACAGCTTCAGTAATGAATTAATTACTAGCACAGACTTGGTTGATCGCTTAACGAATGCTGACGCTAACTTTGCCGTGAGCGCAGGAGATTTGGCCGAAGCGATAAAACGTGTTGGTTCGAGCGCAAGCGAAGCGAACATTAGTTTGAATGAGACAATTGCTTTGGTCACGGCCGCTCAACAAATTACGGCTCGTGGTGGCGCTGTTATCGGCAACTCATTTAAAACAATTTTTACTCGTTTGGGACGCGCTTCTGTATTGGATGATCTTGATTCAATTGGAATCAAAACCAAAGACGCGGCTGGAAACGCTCTTCCGCTTATTCAAGTTTTACAAAATTTAGGATCAACTTTTGATAGTTTATCCGCTAGACAGCAGAGTTATGTAGCGGAATTAGTTGGCGGTGTTTATCAAATTAACATTTTAAAAGCTACTTTGAAAGATTTGGGCTCTAGTGGTTCGGTTTTTTCTCAAGCATTATTGGTTTTAGAAAATTCTGCTGGTTCCGCTCAAGGAAGAATTAATAAATTAAACGAGACTCTTTCTGCAAAATTAAATGTAACCTTAAATCGTTCCATTGAACTAGCAGCAGCAATTGGTAGTAAAACAATTGCTCCCATATTCAAAGATGGTTTGGATATTGTTAATTCTAATTTAGAAGATTTAGCAAACATAACAAATGGTGAAGGAATAGGCAAAAGAATTGTTGAAGGAATTTTCGGTGGAATAAAAGCTGCAATTGCTGGCCCTGGAGCGTTTTTTGCTGGTTTTTTTGCTACAAAATTAATTGGTAATTTTGGTTCATTTGTAAAAGATTCTATTTCGACTTTTGCTGGTTTAAATTCTGCTGCGCAGCAGCAATCAGCAATTCAAAATCAAATTCTTGAATATTTAAAGCAGAATCCGGATGTACTAGCAAATATTCATTCTGGAGCCACTACCGTAGCTGAGGCTCATCAACAAATATTGGCGATTATTAGACAAGAAAATGCCTTATTAGCTTATCAAAACCAGCAAGCTTCTGAATTGGCCGCAAGAGCTTACCAGTCTGGCGTAAGAGTAACTCCCACACCCACTGCTGCAGCGGGTTTTATTCCAAATTTTAATAATGGAGTTGAGCGAGAAAAAGCAGGAGCGCGCGCTCACGGTTATAGTCCTGGGAGAGTTTCTATTAGAAAAATTCACGCGGGTAATGGTGATAGTTTTGACGCTTTTGTAAATTCTGCAGAGAAAATAACAGATTTTACCAACTCTAATGGAAAAAAAGCTACAATAGTAAGACCTCCAAATGGATTCGGACCAAATACGACTGTTGCCAGTGCTGCTGGATTCGGACCAAATACGACTGTTGCCAGTGCTGCTGGATTCGTTCCAAATTTTAAATCAAACAAAATTTTAGGATATCATGCAACCCCATTAAATTTTGGCTCAAAAATTGATCCAACTAGATCTTTTGGCGAAGGGCAGGGACAGGGATTTTATGCTTATAATAAAAGAGAAGACGCAGAAGCACATTTAAATTTTCTAGAAAATTCTCAAATGGGAAAGTCGACCCAAGAAAAAATAATTGCGGGAAGATTTGATGAAGATTTCATTGTTCCTGATTATGAAATACATCATAAAGAAGCGATGCAATTTTTAAGTGAAAACCCGAATTTATTAACTTCTATTGAGCCGTCGAAAGTTAATTTGATTGGAAGAGGGGGCGATAAATTTAGAGATTTAACGGAAATAAAAGCAAATGATACCGGCGTATCATTTATAAGTCAAAGCCTTAATCAAAAAAATAAATTTAACCAAAGACTTAATTTTAATCCTTCGGATGGTGGAGATATAGGTTCAGCGGCATTAATTGGTCCATTATTTGATTTATTAAGAAAAAAATATCCAGAAAAAATTAGAAGTTTTGAATTAGATTTAATTAAAAATAAAGGTGTTGCATTTAGATATATCGGCCCAGAAGTAAAAGCGTATAAGGGTCGTTCGAGCCGCGCGCAAGAGCAAAAAACTCTTTCCTCCGGTTTCATTCCGAATTTTGATGAGTTTGAGTACGAGGCACTGACCAATAAGGGCAGTACCGTAAAGGGTGTTGGAGAGGCCGAAAGCCGGGAAGAGTTTTACCGACGCCTTACAAAAGATTTGGGTTACTATCCGACCAAGGTTATTAACTTGACTGAATGGCGGCAGAAGAATAAAAAGTTACAAGAAAAGCCTTACCAGTTCGGCTCCGGTGCCAGTTTCAAGACGGGGCCGCAGGAGCCTTTTAATGACTACGAGTATGAGGCGCTAAACTCAAGGGGTCAACCGGTAAAAGGCCAAGTTTCAGCTGCAAGCCGCGCCGAAGTTCTCCAGAAAATGAAGGATATAGGGTATTTTCCAACTAACGTTCGTGAAATTGACAAGAAAGTTCGTGCAGTGGTAGCATCGGAGAAGAAGCGCGCCGAAGACTTAAAGCGGAAGAGCGGCTGGTTCGGATTCAGCGGCGGTTTCATTCCGAATTTTGAGCCTCTACAATTGAGAATGCCAATGAATGTAGCCATGCCCGTTCCCACGGGTAGTTTGCTACCCGCAACAGAAGTGGAGGTAGTTCCTAAAGACGAAATTAAATTCTCTGGAGATGTTGAGGATTTTATAAACCAGATACAAAATAGTGCAAGCCGTAGGTTAACAGATCAAGAACTTAGAGTTTTAAGACACTCGTCTAGTTTGAATAAATTAACAAGATTAGAGGATCCTTCTGCATTACAACGATTTTTACATTCAGAATATAAATCTGGCGGATTCCCATACATCTCCGCAAGAGGTTTTATTCCAAATTTTGAGCCATTCACCGGTGGAACAGCTTATGATTTTGATGAAACGCTAGTTCATTATCCTGAAGATACTCAGCCAGAAGAGCTTTATTTTCCAGAATCAATAAAAAAAGCGAAGCTCACCCCTCTGGGAAGAAGTTTAGTTGGAAAAAAAGATCCTATTAATGTTTTAACTGCTAGAGAAATTAATTCGAGAAGTGCAATACAAAATTTCTTAACTTCTTCTGGAATAAAAGTTAATAAAGTAATGACTAGTGGTAGCATGTTTAAAAGATCGGGTTTAGATTCCGCTGAGAAAAAAGCAGAATTAGCAAAAAGAATTTATTCAGAATATGAAAACCCAATACATTTAGTTGATGATGCAAGGCGAAATGTTAGGGCTATTAATAGTTTAGGAATTCCAGATATTACTGGTCACTTATATAAAATGCGTGGTCAAAGAGGATTGGGCCAAGAATTTAAAGCAGCAGCGGCGGCAGGGTTTATTCCAAATTTTGCTGAAAAATTTGAAGCAAAAGAAGGCACATTACGAATCCATGATGGTGATACCATATATGCACATGTCGTAAATCCCAAGGAGGTAGGTTTTCGTTTGGCGGGAGTTGATGCTGCGGAATCAAATCAAGTTTATGGTGCTGAAGCGAAGGCCCTTTTAGAAAATAGATACAGCATTGACGATTTCAACGAAAAAATACAAAGTGGAAAAGCCGTTGGCGATAGAGCTGTTTTTGAGGATCCTGATTTATCAAAAGCTTTAGTGGAAGGAGGTTTTGGTGTTCCTGATTTGAGATATACCAATGATCAAGGCTTAATTGGTTTAGCAGACAAAAACTTAAAAAAGAAGAAAGGGCTTTATAGTGATAAAGAACATCCAAAATATTTACAATACGTACATCAGAGAGGTTTAATAGATGAAACAAAAGAAGAACTAGAGGACAAATCGCTTTATAAAGCCAAGCAAAATCCCGGTCAACCTGTTATTAGTAATAAAGACCTATTAAAAAAACTACTCTATAAAGGATCTAGAGAAGAATATAAAGGATCTAGAGAAGAATATCCAGAAAAAGCTTCGTTTGGTTTTATCCCAAATTTCCAACCTTTACGCCATCCATTTGATCCAAAACAACCACAAAAAGATCTAAGAAATAAAGAAACTTACTCTGTGGAAGAGAGACCATCACTAAAACAAGTTATTAAAAGATTAAGAGAAAAATACCCAGATATAAAGAACATAAGAGCTCTTATGACCGGAGGAAAAACTGAAGAAGAAAGAAAAAAAAGTAATTTTACCGGTTTAGATTCAGCAGTGACTGCAATGATTGATGATGAAAAAATGGGGTACGCTATACAAACAAAAGCGGGCGCCATGAGTAATATAAGAGAAGAAGACCTTAAATATGAAGAAGGAATAGCTTTACTTAAAGAAAAACACCCAGATTTTTTCATGGGCGTAAAAAATATTCAGGATATTCTTTCAGTAAATTCTAGAGGCCTTCACAGGGGTTATCCAAAAAAATTAGATCCTTTTGCTTCTGGTTTTATTCCAAATTTTAATGATCCAGAAAATCCAATTTGGAATCAAGCTCCAATTGTTGCCAAAAGTTTAGGTTTGACTTCTCCTGCTGCTATAGCAATTGTCAGTGAATTAGAATCCATTCTTGATAAAAAGCCATATAGTCAGTCCACATTAAAACAACGTTTCATGATCTTTGATAATCCTCGATATGGATTACCAAGTGTTTCTAGTAAATCAGATCAAAAAAAGTTACGTAATTTAATCGAAAGAACTAAAGAGTTCTATAAATACAGAATTAATGTTCCTAAATATGACCAAAGACTTGAAGGTTATAAAAAATCAAATTTAAAAATACCCGGCGAATTCTTAAAAGACTTAGTGCAATTAAATTTGAGTAAGAAAGCAAATTATTCATCTATTTCTGAAGATGATAAAAACAAAAAAACTATAACAGTATTCAGAGGTGTTAAAGGTGAAGGTAAACGTTGGGAAGGTAAAGCTAAAGCTTCACGAGAAGAAAATCAAAAGTTAGTTTTTACTCCTAAAGAGTCGCAAGATATTAGATCTTCTAGAGAAGCGTTTTTAACTCAACAATTACATAGAAGTTTAGAAAGCCATCAAGGAGGTATGCGTGTATCCAATCCAGATTATATACCTTTTGTTTCAACAAGTACGGACGAATTTGTAGCTTCGCAATTCGGAAATATAATGGGAAAAAAGAGAATGAGAAGGTCTCGCATTGTAGATGCTGGGACTTTTACTACTCTTGTTAAGAAATATGGTGAAAAAGAAACAAAACAATATTTGCTACAGTTGTCTAAATTAGGTGGTGGAAAAGGCATTGGTTTTGATATTAATAGTTTCCTTGGTGCAACAGGAGGCAAGGAAGAGCGCCACCCCTACGACATAACCACCGCGCTCCGTGGTGGTTTCTCTAAAGAAAGAGAAGTAGCAATATTGAATTCTGGTTTTATTCCTAATTTTTCAGCGTTGAATGATGCAATCAATAGAGAAATGAGCGCCGGATATTCTCGCTCAGAGGTTAGAGTCGGAACTGATTCTTCATTAGTAGCTCCTGGTAATCCGGATGGAGTTGGAGTTTACAATACGGATGAGGTCTCTTTGCGCAACGGAATAGGATTAGCCCGAAGAGCTGGATTCGATCCCAAAACAAAAGGAATGAGCAGAGGATTTGTTCCGAATTTTGTGGATGAAGGAGCTCAGGCTATTTTAAGTTTCGGGATGGGAATAATAAAAGCGTTAAATGAAAATCGTATAGCTATAGAAAAGAACACTTTACAAAATAGGATAAACGCTCTGATAGAAGAACAAGCTTTTTCTTCAGAGGGAGAGTCGCAGAAAATAGTGGAAGCAGTCGGAAAAGCTCAAGCTGAGCCCAAAGAAAAAACATTTGAGTACTCGGCGATAGACAGAAAGGGTAAACTGGTAAAAGGCGTAATTCAAGCTGAAAGCCGCAAAGAAGTTATGCAGAAAATGAAGGATGAAGAATATATTCCAACTAAAATAACAGAAAAGCCTTCAGCAGCAAAACCCCAACAACCTTCAGCAGAGGCCGCGACTGGAAAGACTCCCAAAGAGGACATGGAAAGTAAAATAAAAAAAGCGAGAGAAGAATTGCGAAAATTGAAAAGAGAGATGGAAGATGCAGGCACCCCTAAACTACAAGCAGAAAAAGAAGCGAAAGTTAAGAGTAAAGAAAGAAACCTAGAGGATCTAGAAACACAAAAAACGGAAAAAGATAAGATAATCAGTGAAAAAAAAGAGAAGGCAGCGAAGCTTACATCGATTGGAGGTCTAGGCATGAAGGATGCGATGCTCTCAGGGTTTGGACTAGGAAAGGGCGTTAAGAATATTCAAAAATCAGTCGCCAGTGGCGAGTTCACCCAAGAGCAAGGCGAACTCATGAAAAAATCTTTGCGAATTCAGGGCGCAGAAAAACTAGGCGCCACCTTAACAAGCGCCAGCGTAGCGGTGGCCGGTCTGGCCGGAGCAGTAGGTGGTCAAGCTAAACCTGGAATAGAAATTTTCAGCAAAGGCATGAGTGCGGCCGGTTCGGTCATGTCAGCTCTTCCGGGTAAATTTGGCATGATTGCTGGAGCTGTTGTGCTACTTGGAAGCGCAATCGCAGGTGCATACGTTGCGTTTTTCGGCGTTTCGTCAAACATGAGAGAATTAGCTGATAAAGCTACGGAAGTATCAGCTAATCTTTCAGCGTTAGGTACCGCCTACATGACACTCAGAACTGCGCAAGAAACATTCTCAGCAGATGTAAACGCAAAAGCTATTAACATGTTGAACGCGCAAGATGCATACGCGCAAGCGCTTGCAAAAATGCCAGAAGGTTTAAGAGCAGAATTTCAATCGGCCATGGATCTTGCCGCTTCAAAAGAAGAGGCGGCAGCAATCATTGCTAGATTCCAAATGCGGCAGGATGCGGATAAAGAAGCTAAAATTTCAACGGCAGAGCGTACTCAAAAAGGCGAATCTTTTTCAAATATGTTTAAAAATTTTATGAGTGGCAACATTGGTTTGTTTGGTCGTCCTGGCATAACTGACGTTAATCCAAAAGGACTCATCTACACCACCGCTGCAGAAGCCAGAAAAGAGCAGGAGGACTCCAAAGCAGATCTTAATAAGTTGATGGCTCTTATGGATCCAGAAAAACGAGAAGAAGTGCTGGCGAAGGCTGAAGGAGGAATGAGCGCACAGAAATTGAAAGATCTGATCAGAGATAGTGTTCGCCCTGAGTCAAGAGACGCAGCAGAAAACATGCTAAAAGAAAATTTTGGAACTGAAGACAGATCCAAGTCTTTACAGACAAATCTTAAAAGACAAGGGCAATTGGATGCTCAAGCCAAAGCGGTAGAAGAAGCGACTAGGGAGGTGAGAGAAGAGCTGCAGAAATTAAAACAAGCAGAAAATGAACGAGTGCAAAGACTCAGAGAAGAAGCTGCCGCACTTTATCAAGCCGCTGCCGCAATGTCTACATTTGGATTAAAATTACAAGCTGTGCAAAAAACTTCATTAGTAGAGGCAGAAAGTAAAGCTTTAGGAGATCGAGCAGGTTCACTCAAGAGAAACGTTGGCGCGGTAAGTGCCGCAAGAATAGATGCGGAAGTTTCGCGGACGCAAGGAACAGCAAAAATTGTAACTGAGACTGAAACATCGATGGCGACAAAGTATGCGGAAACTTTAAGTAAAGGAAAAGAAAGGAAGGGGACTGGTCCTGACCAAGGTCTTACAACATTAACTGACGCAGAACTAGACGCAAATACAAAGCTCACAAATGCGTTTGCTACAGTTTCCGCTAAAGGCGATATGCTCGGAAAAGATCCAACGCAAATAATGAATGAGGTAAAAGCGGAAGCGCTAAAGAGCCTTGGTCCAAACGCAACTGCTGAGCAAAGAAAAGCG
>Ga0194118_10005325_pt1 | contig 13491 bp, 10 predicted proteins | sample TA2MahsurfametaG_2_FD_148662 | JGI IMG/M metagenome (GOLD analysis project Ga0194118, IMG submission 148662) | Freshwater microbial communities from Lake Tanganyika, Tanzania - TA2015013 Mahale N5 surface | ecosystem: Environmental > Aquatic > Freshwater > Lake | place: Tanzania: Lake...
CCCGTTCGCCGTAAAGTGCATTGCGACGACGGCTGTACACGATTTCGCGTTGGGCGTTCATCACATCATCGTACTCCAACAACCGTTTGCGCACCCCAAAATTGTTCTCCTCTACCTTTTTCTGAGCACGTTCAATGGATTTGGTGATCATGGAATGCTGAATGACCTCTCCTTCTTGGTAACCGAAGCGGTCCATGATGTTCGAAATGCGCTCGGAGCCGAACAATCGCATCAAATCGTCTTCCAACGACACAAAAAAGATGGAGGAACCCGGATCTCCTTGACGGCCTGAACGGCCCCGCAGCTGACGGTCCACGCGGCGTGATTCATGCCGCTCTGTTCCGATGATGGCCAAACCGCCTGCATCCTTAACGCCATCGCCTAATTTGATATCCGTTCCGCGGCCGGCCATGTTGGTGGCGATCGTTACGGTCCCCGCTCGACCCGCTTCCGCTACAATTTCCGCTTCACGTTGATGCTGTTTGGCATTGAGGACATTGTGCTTGATCTTGCGAAGGGTCATCATCCGGCTCAAGAGCTCGGAGGTTTCCACCGAAGTCGTACCGACCAAGACAGGGCGACCTGCTTCCACCAAGGCGGCTACTTGGTCAATGATGGCCGCGTACTTTTCGCGCTTGGTTTTGTAAACCAAATCCTCTTCATCCTTGCGCACGATGGGTCGATGAGTAGGAATGACCACAACATCCAATTTGTAAATTTCCCATAACTCGCCCGCCTCGGTTTCGGCCGTACCCGTCATCCCTGCCAATTTGTGGTACATCCTGAAGAAGTTTTGCAAGGTAATGGTGGCAAAAGTCTGGGTTGCCGCTTCAACCTTCACATTCTCTTTGGCCTCAATAGCCTGATGCAATCCATCGGAGTAGCGACGACCGTCCAAAACGCGGCCGGTTTGTTCATCCACAATTTTGACCTTGTTCTGATCAACGATATACTCAATATCCTTTTCAAACAGGCAGTAGGCCTTGAGCAGTTGGTTGATGGTGTGAATTCTCTCCGATTTGATTTGGAAATCCTGCATCAGCTTGGTCTTCTCTTCGGCCTTCTGGGCAGGGTCTGCGGATGATTTTTCGATTTCAGCAATTTCTGCCCCAACATCCGGTAGGACGAAGAACGAGGAATCTTCGCCACGGGAGGTGATGTGTTCAATGCCCTTCTCGGTCAACTCGATGGAATTGTTTTTCTCGTCAATCACGAAGAACAACTCGGCATCGGCCTTGTGCATTTCCTTTTGCTGATCTTGCAGGTAATGGGCTTCTGTTTTGAGCAAGAGGGCCCGTACTCCCGGTTCGGAAAGAAATTTGATAAGAGCTTTATTTTTGGGTAGACCTCGATAGGCCCTGAAGAGCGGAAGGCCCGCTTCCTCTGCCTTGTTTTCGGCAAACAATTTACGAGCGTCGGCCAAGGCAGTGTTAAGGTAGCGCTTTTGGGATTCCACGAGGGATTCGATTCGTGGCTTTAGTTGATGGAATTCATGGTGATCGCCCCTCGGTACCGGTCCCGAAATAATCAGTGGCGTTCTCGCATCATCGATCAACACGGAATCCACCTCATCGACCATGGCAAAATGATGCTTTCGTTGCACCAATTCTTCGACCGCATGAGACATGTTGTCTCTTAGGTAATCGAAACCAAACTCATTGTTGGTGCCGTAGGTGATGTCCGCTCGATATGCTTTGCGACGAGCTTCGGTATTGGGACGATGTTTGTCAATGCAATCCACCCGCAGGCCATGGAATTGGAACAAGGGGCCGTTCCACTCCGAGTCCCTTCGGGCCAAATAATCATTTACTGTAACAATATGCACTCCCAAACCACTCAGGGCGTTCAAGTAAGCGGGCAAGGTGGAAACCAGGGTTTTGCCTTCGCCCGTTGACATTTCGGAGATTTTGCCAGAATGCAGTACCATACCCCCGATAAGCTGAACATCGTAATGCACCATGTTCCAAAGGACCTCGGCCCCCGCAGCGGTCCAGCGGTTGCTGTAGAGGGCATGTACTCCATCGATGCGCACGAAGTCTTTTCCCTCTGCGGCCAATTCACGGTCCAATTCGGTAGCCGTCACCTTCAATTCACTATGTTGAGTGAGTCTTCGGGCCGTTTCTTTGACCACAGCGAAGGCCTCCGGTAACAATTGTTGAAGGATGTCTTCCAAGGCGCTGTCTCTTTCCTTGAGGGTGGCATCGTAATCCTCAAAACGCGCGGCCTGAGCCTGGGCATCCTCTCCCTCTGCACCTTGAACCTTCAAGGCTGATAGCTTTTCGTGATACGGCTGCAATCCCTCGTGAATTCTTCCCTTAAACTCCAGCGTTTTGGCTCGCAATTCATCATGGGTAAGCGCGGCATAGGATTCAAAATGCTGGTTAATTTCATCCACTCGAGGCCACAAGGCCTTGACATCCCTTTCGGATTTATTACCAAAAAATCCTTGCAGCACTTTGTTGACAAATCCAATCATGGAAGGGGGTCTCGTTGGGGTTCAAAAAACAGGAAAAAGTAGGGGGCAAAGTTACCCACTGAAAGGAGCAGGAAATTACGAATTTGTTCTAATTTTGCCGCATCACGGGGTGCCCCCCCAACCGTATTGGAGGGGGCTGAGATCATACCCATTGAACCTGTCGGGGTCATGCCCGCGTAGGGAAGATGAGAGCCTTCATCGGCTTGGGTCGGCTCCGGACCCGGTTTTTTGTTCCTTTTAACCCAAAAAACCCCATGAGCACCCTCCTAAAACGCTTGGTTCTGGCAACCATCGCCCTCCTTGGTCCCGCTTTGGTTGCCCTAGCCCAAGGACAAACCGCCCCAAAGTCTCCTAAAAGCCTCCTACAAGGCCGCGTTATGGACCCCCAGGGTCGTCCATTGCCTGGTGCAACCCTGCTTTGGGAGGGAACCAGCCTGGGAACAACCGCCAATTCTCAAGGTGAATTTGTCTTAGAAAGACCTTGGGGGAGCCAGAAGCTCTTGGTTCGTTTTGTTGGCTACCAACCCCTGCGCATGCAGATACCCTTGGGAAACAGCGGTGATTTCGCCCAGGATACCCTTCGGAATTGGGTCTTGCAAATGCAGCCCTCAATCTTGATGCGGGAAGAGGTGGTGGTCACGGCAGGCCATGTTCTGCCAGGAACCCCGGTTACCTCCACCCGCCTGGATGCAGTGGATTTGAAGCGACTCAACAACGGCCAAGACATGCCTTACGTCTTGCAAATGGAACCCTCTACCTTGGCTTCTTCCGATGCAGGCACCGGCATTGGCTATACCAATTTGCGCATTCGCGGTTCGGATATGACACGAATCAATGTTACCTTGAACGGGGTTCCGGTCAACGACGCCGAATCCCACGGGTTGTTCTGGGTCAATATGCCCGATTTGACCTCCTCCCTCAGTTCGGTCCAAATCCAGCGCGGACTGGGCAGCAGCACCAACGGATCCTCGGCCTTTGGGGCCAGCATCCACCTCGAAACCCACAGCGAAACGGACAGCCCCGGCATCGCCCTACGGGTGGGCGGAGGTAGCTTTGGTACTCAAATTCAAAGCTTTACCGCCAACACCCTCTCCCAATCCGGAGCCTGGTCTGCCCAGGTCCGCGCCTCCCGCATCCTATCCAACGGTTACGTGGAACGTTCCGGCAGCAACCTGACCTCTTTGGCCGCTTCGCTGGCTTACAAAAATCGTAACACCATACACCGCTGGTCCGTTCTTTCGGGTCAAGAAAAAACCGGCCAAGCCTGGTACGGCTTATCGGCTTCGGAATGGAAAAACAACCCCCGCTTCAATTACGCAGGTATGTTTACAAACGATTCCGGGCAAACCGCCTTCTACCCTAACCAAACCGATAACTACCGGCAAGACCACTGGCAATATTCTATCAAGCACAACAGTCCATCGGGTTGGTCTATTCATAACACCCTCTTTTATACAAGAGGTTACGGGTATTACGAAGAATACAGTCCTTACCAAGCCTTGGCGGATTATGGCCTTCCTCCGGTCCGTGTAGGCAACGATAGCTTGGTGGTCCTGGCCACCCGCTCGGACCTTATCCGCCAACGTTGGCTGGACAACCACTTTGTGGGACAAATCCTTCAGGCCCAGTACCGTGGTTGGACCCTAGGGGCCCAGGTCCAACGCTATACCGGATGGCATTTTGGCCGCGTCTTGTGGACCCGCGTTGGGGCCCTCAGCCTGCCGGAACACGAGTATTACCGCAACCGAGCGGTCAAAAGCGAGGTATCGGCCTTCATCAAAAACCAGCGCCCCCTTAGCCGAGACGGCCGTCTTCAATGGTACGGGGATGTGCAGTGGCGCGGGATCAATTACGCCCTCCTTGGAGAGGGCGGGGACGGGCAGCCACGCCCAATCCAAAAGGTCTTCAACTTTGTGAACCCCAAAACAGGACTGCATTTTCAAGCCAACGAACGCTGGTCCCATTACACCTACCTGGGTTTGGGGCATCGCGAGCCGGTTCGCGACGATTTTGCTTCGGCCTATGGAGTGGGAGACAGTAATAACATTCTGGTTGCTTATCCCTATCCACGCCCTGAACGCATGGCCAACCTCGAAGTGGGTTCCCAATACCTAGGCAAACGCACCCGCTTGGTCTCCAACTTTTATTGGATGGAATACCGGCATCAATTGTTATTGACTGGACGCATTAACGATGTCGGGGCCTATACCCGCATCAACGTTCCAATTTCCCGGCGATTGGGTTGGGAATTCCAAGGGACCTACGATATCCATCCCCAACATCAAGTCCAAATCCAAGGAACCTTGTCCAGAAATCGGGTGGATCGTTTTAGTGAATTTATTGGTAATCAATTGGTTGCTGAACGTCAAAACACACCGCTTGCCTTGTCTCCTGAACAAATTCTTGGAGCTTCGTGGACATGGAAGCCCCTTCAAAATTTGGAGGTGTTATGGAATATGCAATGGGTCGGAAGACAATACCTGGATAATTCCGGAGACCTGACGCGAAGCCTTGACCCGTATTCGGTCCATCAACTCCAAATCCAATGGAACGGAGCATTGTTAGGAAATCGCCTGCTCAAATCCCAAAACGAAAGCCTGCAGTTTCGCATTGTCAACCTCCTCAACCATGGCTACGCCGGACACGGTTATACCTTCGGTTACCTCAACGATATCGGAGTACCCGTCACGGATAGCTATGTCTTTCCCCAGGCTCCTCGTTATTTTCTGCTGACCTATCAGCTGGGGTTGTAAATAATTTCCCGACAATAATCGCGGATTTGATCCCGGACCATGTCAAAAGCTTCCGCAATTTCCTCCGAGGTTCCCTGGGCTTTGGCAGGGTCCGGAAAGCTGTGATGGAGGCGAACGGTTGTTGTGCCGTCTTTGCTGGGAAAGACGGGGCAATTTTCCTGGGCATTATCGCAGACCGTCAAAATCAAATCAAAGACCATGGCGGCGTATACATCTACCAGCGTTGATTTTTGGCCAGAAATATCCACCCCATCCCTGGCCATGCTGGCCACCGCCTTGGGATTGAGCCCATGCGCCTCGATGCCGGCGCTGTAAACTTCAACCGAAGAATCCGAGTATTTCCGTAGATACCCTTCGGCCATTTGGGAACGGCAACTGTTCCCCGTACACAAGACCAGCATTTTCATCGTTTGGGTTTTCGATGGGTTTCAAAAAAGCAACCAAATAAGGTTGATCAAGGTAAATTTGGGATCAAAGCCAAAGAACCATTGCAACACCACAAGAGATAAAGTTATAACAATTGGTTTTTTGTATTTTATTAACCAGGATGGCAAGGTCAACATACGTAAGAAGATTATTGTGAATGTTAAAGAAAATTCCCGACCTATTTCAACGAATATTCGTTTAGGCGCAACCTTTTTGGGAACATGCTTGGGTTTGGATTTAAACTTTGATGCAAACATTGGTGGGCTCCGTAAAAAAGCGGAGAGATTCCACACCGCCTTCACGCCCAATTCCAGAGGCTTTGGCGCCTCCAAAAGGGGTCCGCAAATCCCGAATCATCCAACAATTCACCCATACCAGTCCAAATTTGAGTTGCTGAGCAACTTGATGGGCCCGGCTAAGATCCGAAGTCCAGACCTGAGCGGCTAAACCAAAAGGTGTGCCGTTGGCCAAGACTAAAGCTTCGCTTTCGTTCTCAAAAGGTTGTAGGGTCACCACCGGGCCAAAGATTTCTTCTTGGTTGGTGCGACAGGTGTTCGGGAGTCCTTCGATAACCGTGGGCTCCATAAAGTACCCGTTCTGACAGGGGCCTTCGGGGTGAACGCGGTTTCCACCGCACAAAACGATACCGCCTTCATCACGAGCGAGTTGCACATAGCCCAAGACCTTGTGCAGATGTCCTTCGGATACCAACGCGCCCAGATTGACTTGTTCCCGCGGATCCCCCACCGACAAGGCTTTGACCTTGGCAAGGAAAAGATCACGGAATGTATTATAAATCGGCTGTTGAATCAAAATGCGGGAACCGCACAAACAAATTTCACCTTGGTTGGTGAAAGCGGCTCGAACGGCGGTTTCCACCGCCTGATCCAAATCGGCATCGGTAAAGACAATGTTTGGGTTTTTGCCGCCCAGCTCCAAGGACATTTTTTTGAAGAGGGGAGCGGCGAGGCCAGCGATGCGGGCCCCCGTAACCGTACCGCCCGTGAAACTAATGACGGGAATACGCGGGTCCGTTATCAACGGCTCCCCGGCCCGCAGACCGGTGCCATGCACCAGGTTCACCACCCCCGGTGGTACGCCGGCCTCCCCGCACAATTTCCCCAAGAGATAGGCCGTCAACGGAGTCAACTCGCTGGGCTTGGCCACCACCGTATTGCCCGCAGCCAAAGCAGGAGCGATTTTCCAGGTCAACAAATACAAAGGCAAGTTCCAAGGCGAGATACAAGCGACCACACCGATGGGCTGCCGCAACGTAATGTTCAAGTGCCCTCCGCTGACCGGCTGCGATTCCGAACTGAAGGTCCGTATCGAGGCCGCAAAAAACCTAAAATTGTCCACGGCTCGGGGGATATCCGTCTTGCTTGCCAAGCTGATCGGTTTGCCCTGATCGGCACTCTCGGCGGCGGCAAGCTCTTCGGCGTGCCCCTCGATCAAATCCGCCAAGCGGTATAGTAAAGCCGAACGCTTTTCAACAGACATCCCCGACCAGGCTGGAAAGGCCGCTGCCGCCGCCTCCACCGCCATCGCAACATCGGACGCATCCGAATCCGGAAACCGCCCCATCACCTGTCCCGTAGACGGATTCATATTCTCCAACCATGCACCCCCAAGCGCCGGCTGCATTTGACCGTTGATATAATTCAAAAGATCTTCACCAGGCACCCATAGGGATGTTCGTGCCATAGAATTCTCAGAGAAGTTCATCTTAGTCCGTTAATAAAAATAGTATTACACAATGACCGAGGATTACAAATTAGGGGTACGCCCCCCATCCACCGGCAAATGAATGCCGTTGATGTATCCTGCGGCCGGCGAAGCCAAAAAAGCCACCGCGGCGGCGATCTCTTCCGGTGTTCCAAAGCGCCCGGCGGGGATTTCGGCCAGCATTTCCTTTTGGATATCCTCCACGCTGTGTCCTGTGGACGCCGCCTTGCCTTCGATAATGGAAACCAAGCGTTGGGTCAGGGTGGCTCCTGGCAAAACATTGTTTACCGTAATCCCCCAAGGAGCCAATTCCACCGAAAGCGTTTTGGACCAATTGGCCACTGCCGCACGGATCGTATTGCTTACGCCCAATCCCCGAAGAGGGGCCTTGACCGATGTCGATATAATATTAATAATTCGTCCGTAGCCCGCCGCCTTCATTCCGGGTAACACCGCCCGCATTAATTCATGGGCGGCCAACACCTGCTGTTTCCATGGCGCATCAAAGGCCTCCGTGGCCGACGCATGCAGCGCCCCGGCCGGTGGACCCCCGCTGTTGTTCACCAAGATATGCACCACTTCTTCTGAACCACGTCCCCAAGACCCGTACCCATCCCGGACCTGCTGCAAATTCTGCAAATCCACCGCCCAAAACACATGCCCATCGCCCCCCAATTCTTTCAATCGCTGCTCCAATGCCTCGGCGGTTCGAGATACCATAACAATGCGTGCACCGGATGCGGCCAAAGCCTTGGCCGAGGCCCATCCAATGCCCTGACTGGCCCCGCAGACCAGGGCCGTTTTGCCTTTGAGATTTCCATAGGGTTGCATTCGATAAAAATACAACCCGCCCTGCCTACCCCGCCTTAGAACCTGAATTCCTGCGGAAATAGGCGCAGCAGGCCTGCAGTCCACAGTCCACGCAGCGTGGATTGCGGGCCACGCAAACCCTCCGACCGTGCAAAATCAGCCAATGATGGGCCTTGGGAACCAACGCCTCAGGGATATGCCGCATCAACTGAACCTCGGTAGCCAGCGGGGTTTTGGCTCCTCGGGTCAAGCCCAATCGAGCCGAAACCCGAAAAACATGGGTATCCACCGCCATCGCCGCCTCTCCGTGGAGTACCGATAAAATCACATTGGCGGTTTTGCGACCCACCCCGGGCAATGCCATCAAATCCTCCCGGGCCGACGGGACTTCGCCCCCAAAACGCTCCATCAACAACTGAGCCAAACCCGCCAAATGCCTGGCTTTGGCATTGGGATATGAAATGGAGGCAATCAGGCCCCGTATGACGTCCTCCCCGGCCGCCGCCATCGAAGCCGCATCCGGCAAGCGGGCAAACAAGGATTTGGACACGATATTCACCCTCTTGTCGGTGCATTGGGCGGACAAAACCACCGCCACCAGCAACTCAAAGGGATTGCGGTACAGCAATTCCGTCTCCGCCTCCAAACCGCTTTCCTCAAAATACCGTAACACCTCGGCATAACGCTCTTTGATCGTCATGCCCCAAAACTACCGCCAAGGCTCCTAAGCCTTGCCAATTTTTAATCCGTCATCAAGGTCTCCAACCTCGCCAACACGGCGGGAGAAACTGTGGGGGATGGAAAGGGCTGCAAATCGGCTCGAAGCCAATGAAGGAGGTTGTTCATGACCCGGTGCTCCTCCTGCAATTCCGGGTCGGATATCAACTGATGTTCAAAAGCAGCCGACGAGGCCGGCGGCAATTCGTTGAATACATGCAAAATAAGTTGATCCTGAAGGGTTAGGTTTTCGTTCATAGGCCATTTTGTTTAGCATAACGCAGACCTTTCCCCTTTCTTATCCAAAGAGGCATATTCCTCAGAGGAGTAACCTCAGAGGCGTATTCCTCGACGAATCAAGTAGCCCAAGAACCGCAGCCCTATGCTACAAAACAATGCCCTTCTGATGAATCAATTTGCGGAGATTGCTCAAGGCGTACCGCATACGGCCAAGTGCGGTATTAATGCTCACTCCGGTAGCCTCCGAAATTTCTTTGAAGCTGAGATCCCCGTAGATCCGCATAATCAGCACCTCACGTTGCTCTTCGGGCAGACGGGCGACGAGCTGCTTCACCTTGGTTATGGATTGCTTCATCATCAATTTGTCTTCGGCATGCATCTCCGTGTCTGTCATTTGCTCCATGGGGTCCCAATCATCATGGGCCCGCACCAATGGCATTTTGCCATTCCGCCTGAAATGATCAATGCAGAGGTTGTGCGCGATCCGAAGGATCCAGGGCAGGAATTTCCCTTCCTCGTTGTAACGACCGGCCTGCAAGGTCTGCATGGCCTTCAGGAAAGTGTCCTGAAACAGATCCTCGGCCAGCTCTTGATGCCGAACCAGCTGGTAGATGGTAGTAAAAACGCGGGATTTGTGGCGGTGCATTAACACCGACATGGCGGCCTGATGGCCTGAAACATAGCGCCGAATCAGCTCCTGATCGCTAACGCCCATGACTTGTGAAGACATAGAGAGGGGTTTAGGTTAGCGTAGGGTCTGCTTCGATAGGCGCTTGTTTGGGTTTATGGTTTGACTTGTGAAATCAAAGATATTCAGAAAATCTGAAAAACAAAGCCTTTCTAAAATTTTTGTTTTGTAGCCCAAAGCCGTTGACCTTTGCAGTCCATCTTGGCCAAACCTCGAATGCCCAGCCCCCCTAAAGCTACCCAATCAGCCCCCAAGCCTGCACCGAACGGGATCGAGATCCGCAATGCGAGGATGCATAACCTCAAGGGGATCCATGTCACCTTGCCCCGTCATAAACTGGTGGTGGTGACCGGCCTATCCGGATCGGGGAAGTCCAGCCTCATTTTTGACACCCTTTATGCCGAAGGGCAAAGACGATATGTCGAAAGCCTCTCATCCTATGCCCGACAATTTCTGCAGCGCATGCCCAAGCCCGAAGTGGACGATATCCGCGGGCTTAGTCCGGCCATGGCCATTGACCAACACCACCTTGCGCGAAACCCGCGATCCACGGTAGGGACCACGACCGAGATCTACGACTATATGCGCTTGCTCTTTGCGCGTTGCGGTCATACCCTGGATCCTGCGAGTGGTCTCGAAGTCAAGGCCCATCGTACCGAAGATGTGGTGAAAGAGGCGACGGACTGGTGGAAAAAAGATACCCGGCAAGAACTCAGCGTGTGCGCGCCTTTGCCAACCGTGGAAAACGCCAGGGTCCAAGGAAATTGGGAATTATTGCAACAACATCTTGAAGATTTGTTACAAAGAGGCTATACTCGGCTAAAGTCTATCCGATCCAGCGGGGGGGAATTCCCTATGCTTGGTATTCAAGAGGTCTTGGACAGCAAGTCCCTTGCCAAGGCCTCCAAATCCGATACCGGCCATTGGCATTTGGTCCTCGACCGGCTTGTACCCCCTGATCAGGAAGGGTTGAGCCGTTTGAGCGAGGCCGTTGAACAGGCCTGGGTGGAGGGCGATGGTCAAGCCTGCTTGGTGATGGGCCGTGTGATCAAGACCTTTAGCCAACGCTTTGAACTTGAGGGGAAAGCCTTCGAAGCGCCTTCGTTGCAATTGTTTAATTTTTCGGGGCCTTACGGCGCTTGTCCCCGTTGCGAGGGCTTCGGTTCCATTCTGGGGATAGACCCTGATTTGGTGATTCCTGACAAGCGGAGGAGCGTGTACGATGGCGCCATTGCCCCTTGGAAAGGGGAGAAAATGGGTGAATGGAACGAGGCCCTTATCCACGCGGCGGCCAAATTTCGTTTTCCGATTCATAAGCCTTACCAAGATTTGAGCGATGAATTCAAAGAATTGTTATGGAAAGGCAACAAACACTTTGAAGGGCTGGATGCCTTCTTTCGAATGCTGGAAGAGAATACCTACAAAATTCAATACCGGGTCATGTTATCGCGTTATCGCGGGAAGACGACTTGCCCCGATTGCCAAGGCACTCGACTTCGTCAGGACGCTTCCTGGGTTCACCTCCTAGGCGATGATGGAACGCGGTGGAACCTGCACCAGTGGATGACCCAGCCTGCGGGGGACCTGTGGGCTTTGTTGAAGAACTTTAAGGTACAGGCCTCGGATGCCGAAGCGGCTCGCCGACCCCTGGAAGAAATTGTACGTCGCCTTGAGTACCTCTGCGATTTGGGACTCGAGTACCTGACCATGCACCGTTTGAGCAATTCCTTATCGGGCGGGGAGTCTCAGCGAATCAAATTAGCCACAACCCTAGGGAGCAGCTTGGTCGGCTCCTTGTATATCCTGGACGAGCCCAGCATTGGGCTTCATCAGCGGGACAGTCTCCGCTTGGTTAAGTTGTTGTACAAATTGAGGGATTTGGGCAATACGGTGGTGGTGGTGGAACACGAACCCGATCTCATCACGGCGGCGGATCACGTGGTGGACATTGGACCGGGCGCTGGACATTTGGGCGGGAATCTGGTCTTCGAAGGGCCCGTCTCCGCCTTGCTCCAGGATCGTCAAAGCATGACGGCGGCTTACCTCAACGGGAGGAAGGGGATGCCTGCTGCGCCCCAAGGCAAGGAACTACGGAAAAAGATCCTCCTCGAAGGAGCGAGCCTGCACAACCTGAAGCACGTGAACGTGGCCTTTCCTTTGGGGGGCCTGTGCTGCGTGAGCGGGGTCAGCGGTTCCGGCAAATCGAGCCTGATCAAAGGGGTGTTATGGCCAGCCTTGGCCAATGCCCTGGGGCAACAACCCGCCAAAGCAGGACCGCATGATCGCCTGCACGGGGATTTGCATACCCTGACTTTTGCGGAAATGGTGGACCAGCATCCCATCGGTAAGTCATCCCGCTCAAATCCGGCCACCTATTCCAAAGCCTACGACCCCATTCGGAACCTCTTTGCCCTTCAAGGTCTGAGCAAGCAAAGGGGTTACAAGGCTTCGCATTTTTCGTTCAATGTGGAGGGCGGAGGGCGATGCGAAACCTGTCACGGAGAGGGAGTGGTGACCGTGTCCATGCAGTTCCTGGCGGACCTCCATCTGCCTTGCGAAGATTGCCAAGGCCTTCGATTTCAGGAAGATCTGTTGGAGGTGCGTTACCGGGAAAAGCATATTGCCGACGTGCTTTCGATGACCATTGCCGAGGCGATTGTCTTCTTCGGTGATCAAAAAGAAATTGTTCAGAAATTGTTACCACTTGCCGAGGTCGGCATGGGCTATGTGCAATTGGGTCAATCCTCGACCACCTTGTCGGGCGGGGAGGCTCAGCGCATCAAACTGGCCTCGTACCTGGGCCGAGGGACCAAGGACGGAGCTGGATTTTTCCTTTTTGACGAACCCACCACCGGCCTGCATCTCCATGATATCGCCCAATTGTTGCAGGCCTTCCGGGCCTTGATTGCCGCGGGACATAGCGTGTTGGTGATTGAGCACAATCCCGAAGTCTTGATGGCTTCGGATTGGATTATCGACATGGGCCCTGAGGGTGGAGTGAACGGGGGGCAAGTGGTTTGGGAAGGAACACCGATCGCCATGAGGGAATCCGGCAAGGGCCATACCGCGGACGCGCTGCGCAGCCGTTCCCTAGCTTTGTAAACATGCCCAGGTTCATCGCCCTTGATTATGGCCGCAAGCGATGCGGCATCGCGCATTCTGACGCGGATGGGCGCATTGCTTTGGGACTGGACACCGTCGAAACGCCGGCGTTGATGAAATACCTTGATGCTTACCCTGCTTGGAACGAAGTTCAAGCTCTGGTCCTGGGTTTGCCATTGCAGGCCAACCAAATGCCTTCCGAAAATGCGGAACGAACCCTGGCCTTTGGACGTAAACTTGCCGCCAAACGACCGCAGATCCCCATTTACCTGATGGATGAGCGGTTTACTTCCGTGATGGCTCATCAAAGTCTGCTTGAATCCGGCGCATCCCGGAACATCCGCCGGGACAAAGGCGTTGTGGATCAAATTGCGGCGGTCATCCTCTTGCAAAATTTTCTGGAAATGCATCATCACGATCGAACCGTACGACTTCCTATTCTTGCCCTATGATTCTGCCCATTGTCCTCTACGGGGATCCCGTTTTGCAACGTCGAGCCCAAGAAATTCCTGCCGATTTTCCGGAGCTTGAAGCCTTGATTCAAAACATGTTCG
>Ga0194118_10005334_pt1 | contig 13476 bp, 8 predicted proteins | sample TA2MahsurfametaG_2_FD_148662 | JGI IMG/M metagenome (GOLD analysis project Ga0194118, IMG submission 148662) | Freshwater microbial communities from Lake Tanganyika, Tanzania - TA2015013 Mahale N5 surface | ecosystem: Environmental > Aquatic > Freshwater > Lake | place: Tanzania: Lake Tanganyika...
AACCTCGCACCAGGAATCCATGGCCAGAGAAGGCCACCGGAGGGCCTCCCATGGCAAGCTCCCGAAGCTCGGCCTCGCCCGGTGGGGCGGGACGCCGGGTTGCCCCCCGGAGGATCCCCCCCCGGGGCTCGCGCGGAGGATGCACTTGGCATCCGGCGATGCCGGAGTAGGTTCACCGAGTAGATCGACCATGATGCGCCAAGCCCTGACCGGACTCTGTCTCGGAATCCTCACCGCGGTTGCCCAGAATGGCGACAAGCCGGGCGAAACCCAGCGCGAGGTGGTGGCGGCCGACCGCATCCCGCCCGCGCCGGTGTTGGCACCCGCCGAGCAGATCCGATCCTTCCGGCTCCCGCCCGGCTTCACCGTGGAATTGGTGGCAGCCGAGCCGCTCGTGCATTCGCCGGTGGCCATCCAGTTCGATCCGCAGGGCCGCCTCTGGGTCGTGGAGATGACCGGCTACATGCCCAACGTCGAGGCCAAGGGCGAAGCCGAGCCCACCGGGACGATCGCCATCCTGTCCGACACCGATTTCGACGGCCGAATGGACACCCGCACGGTCTTCGCCGACCGCCTGGTGATGCCCCGGGCGCTCCACCTGACCCACGGCGGCGCCCTGGTCGCCGAGCCTCCGAGGCTCTGGTGGATGAAGGACACCGACGGCGACGGCAAGGCCGACCAGAAGCTGCTCGTCGCCACCGACTACGCGACCCAGAACGACCCGGCCCTGGGCCTCAAATCCAATCCCGAGCACGCCAGCAACGGGTTGCTCCGCAATCTCGACAACTGGATCTACTCGGCCAACCACACGGTGCGCTTCCGCAATGCCGCAGGATCGCCGCCGTCCTGGATCCGCGAGGACACGGTGACCCGCGGCCAGTGGGGCATCACCCACGACGACGTCGGGCGGCTGGTCTACAATTCCAATTCCGACCAGATCCGGGGCGATCTGGTGCCCGCGCACTACCTCCTGCGCAACCCGAACCTCAAGGCCCCGACCGGCGTCAATGCGCAGTGGGCCAAGTCCCAACAGGTGTGGCCTTCCCGGGTGAATCCGGGGGTCAACCGGGGCTACCAGCCCAACACGTTGACGGCCGAGGGCAGGCTGGCGAGTTTCACGGCGGCCTGTGGCCCGCTGGTGTACCGGGGTGACCAGTTCCCGGAGGAGTTCCGCAGCGACGTCTTCCTGTGCGAACCGAGCGCCAACCTCATCCGGCGCAACAAGCTCACCGATGAGGACGGGGTCATCACGGCCTCCAACGCCTACGTATCGGACGAATTCCTGACCTCCACGGACGAGCGCTTCCGGCCGGTGAACCTTCAGAACGGGCCCGACGGGGCGCTCTACGTGGTCGACATGGCGCGGGGCCTCATCCAGCACCGCATCTACCTGACGAGCTACCTGCGCAAGCAGATCGAATCCCGCACCCTCCAGGCGCCGACGGACCTCGGCCGCATTTACCGCATCGTCCATTCCAAAAAGCTGCCCGACCGCCGCGCCCGGATGCCGGAAAAGCCCTCGACGCGCGACCTGGTGACGCGCCTGTCGAACCCCAACGGATTCTGGCGTGACACCGCCCAGCGCCTGCTGGTGGAGGCTCCCTCGGCCGAGGCGGTCGAGGCGCTGCAGCACCTGGTCCAGCAACGCGAAACGACCCCGGCGCTGGCCCGGCTTCACGCCCTGTGGACGCTCGAGGGGCAGGGGAAGGTGGGTCTCGAGAGCCTGCTGGCGGCCTTGGACGATCCGGACTCCCGGGTCCGGTCGGCCTCGTTCCGCATCGCCGAAAGCCTGCCGCCGGGGCCTGTCCGGGAGGCGGCCCTCGAGCGCATGATCCAGCGGGCCACGTCGGTCCGGCCCGCCGAGCAGATCGCCCTGCTCTGCGCGCTGGGCAATGTCGGCACTCCGGCCGCCGATGCCGCGATGCGCTTCGTGCTCATGACCGGTCCCTCCACGCCGCTGCGGCAGGATGCGGCGATCAGCGGGCTCAAGGGTCGGGAATTGGCCTTCCTGACCTCGCTGTTGACCGATGCCCAATGCGGCCCGGACAAGCAGGAACACGCGCCCCTGGTCTCCAAGCTGGCCCGCTGCGTCGGCACCTCGCGCCATCCCGCCGACATCGCGGCGACACTCGACCTGGCGGCACGACTCAAGGACACCGACTGGCCCGCGGCCGCCATCCTCGACGGAATCACCGGACTGATCCCGGTGGCCTCCAAGGGGGCGCCGGCCCCGAAGATCCAGCAGGTGGCCCTGGCCGCCGAGCCGGCGGGATTGGCCAAGCTGCGCCAATCGCCGCAAGCCGGGATCACCGATCGGATCCGCCGGATCGAGTCGCTGTACTACTGGCCCGGCAAGGCCGCCAATGCCGACACCGTGGCCGCGGCCAACGTCCAGGCGATGCCGCCGGCCGCCAAGGCCAGCTTCGACCGGGGCCGCGAGATCTACACCACGATCTGCGGCGCCTGCCATCAACCCCATGGGAATGGCCAGGAAGGCCTCGCGCCGCCCTTGGTCGATTCCGAGTGGGTGCTGGGCTCCGAGAAGCGCCTGGTGCGGCTGGTCCTGCATGGCCTGCGCGACGCCATCACCGTGAAAGGCGTCCGGTATGAGCTCAACATGCCCGCCTTGGCCGAAGCCCTCGACGACACCCAGATCGCCGACTCGCTCACCTACATCCGGCGCGAATGGGGCCATGCGGGATCGCCGGTCTCGGCCGAGGTCGTCAAGGCCATCCGAGCCGAGGAGTCCAAACGCGAAGACTCCTGGACCCAGGCCGAGCTCGAGAAGTTTCCGTGAGACGGCGCGCCGAATCGGCCCGGCACCGGACCGATCCGACGGAAAACCGCCCGGAGTGACGAAGCCTCCGGAGCCTGGCCAGGAATCACCCCCACGAACCATCCGAAGCCAACGGCCGATGGCGGCTTGAATCGTTTACCTCCCCGGCAACCTCCGCTGATGGCACAATGTGTGTTATATTCACTTAAGACTGCCACCCAACCCTCCCCCCAAGGATCCGTTGCCTTGGATTCGAACCGACGGCATCGACCGCCCTGTGCTCGCAAATACCCGCGTACGCGGAACCGAGTGCCGAGGAATCCGTGACGCCGGGCGCCCGGACATCCAGCCCCACCCAAGTCGTCAGGAAATGCCCCGCCAGGTCACATGCCGAGCAGCATCGATGGATTGGCACGGTCTTCGCCGAGCAGGAAGCGCGGGAAGGCCTTGAGCGAGAAGGTCAGCGCGATCGTCCAGTCCTGTGGGCCGATGCGGTTCTCTCGCAAGCGGACTCCGAGGCCGACGGTCCAGCTGCGGAGATCCCGGTACACTTGGTATTGCTGCTCCTCGAGGGTGCCGTCCCGGGCCTCGAACTGGTGGACGCCCCGGACGGCCCAGTTCTCGTTCAGCTTGGCGTGGAACCGGCTGAAGATGAGGTTGTTGCCGGCGCCGTACAGCGCCCAGTCATCCCGCAGATACCGGTGGCCGATGCTCCAGTCGAACCACTCATTGGCCGTCCAGGTGGCCCGGTGGTTGGATTCCCGGAACTCGTGGGTGAGCGTGTCGAAGCGGGTCTCCGACGTGAGCGTCAGCCAGGAGCGCGGCGTGAAATCGATCTCGGAGTAGACATCCGAGAAGCGGGTCTGATCGCTGCGCTGCTGAAGGCGCCAGTCGGTCAGGAGCGACCAGTTCAGGACATTCTCCACCTGCCCTTCCCGCTTGGTCTGGAGCTTGTTGCGCAGGCCCAGGCGCACCGTGTTCTGGCTGTCGACCGAGTCGATCTGGGTGTAGTCGGGGAAATGGATGGGCAGCAGCTTCGGCGTGATGAGTTCCCGGTCGAACTTCGGCAATTCCATGGGAGTCCGGTTCGGCTCGGGCACGAAGACGTAGCTGAACTGGGGCTCGGCGATGTGGCGGGCCCCGTTCATGTCGAGGGCCGTGCTGGAGAACTGCGGCCAGAGCCTCGAGGCCTTGAAGCCCACGTCCACGCCGGTGTTGGCGACCCATCGATGCCTGTCGTCGGGGATCGCGTTGAGGCCCTCGGGATCGCCGTAGTAGGTGGCGCGGGCTCCGAGCCTCGGGGAGACATTGAGCCAGCCACCGAAGGTGTGCGGCGCCACCAACTGGTGGTAGCTGTCGCCCCGGAACGCCGCGTAGTTGGTGCCACCGGCCAGGGCATCCCGGTAGCGCAGATAGGCGAGCGAGCTGTCGCTCTCGTAGTACACCGGCGTGACGCCGATCTGCTGCCGGAGACCCCGGAGCCGCACATCGGGCAGGCGCTCGACGGTGCGGAAGAACTCGTTGACCTGGACGTGGGTCAGGAAGTCCAGGCTCCAGTTCGAGCCGAGCCGCGAGAACTCGACGAAGGTCTTGGGCTGGGGGTCGGTTCGGAATTCGCGCTCGAAGTAGTCGCGGAGCACCATCGGGTCGCTCTGGCCGCGGAGGATGCCCTTGAACTCGAACCCGGAGTCGTTGGTGATCGAGTGCCTGAGATCGAAGCGATAGCGGTCCGGGTCGATGGGACCGTTGAAGGCGCTGAGTTCCGGGGCCTGGTCCCTCAGGTAGTAGAAGCCTCCCCTGCCCTTGCCCAGGTCGCCCAGGTCGTAGGACAGGCGGGGTCCGCCGCCGATGCCGCGCCGCTGGCGGTAGTCCAGGTCGACCACCGTCTCGAGGTTGGTGCGGCTCATCCAGTGGTAGCTTCCGAGCACGTAGGGGCCGTAGAGGCTGCGGTAGCCGGGTGTGACGGTGAAGAAATTCGGGTGCCGGTCGGCCTTGCGCACGTACCACGGGAAGTACATGACCGGCACCTTGCCGACGTAGAGCAGGGCGTCCTCGGCGGAGATGGTGCGCTGGCCGTCGATGCTCAGCGAGCGGGCCCGGATGCGGTAGCCGGGCTCGGCGACGTCGTCGGTGGTCACCTCGCCGCCAAGCACCACCTGGTTGGTGCCCCCCTGGGTCACGGACACGCGGTCGCCCTTGAGGAACAACGGGCCGGCCCCGAAGCGGAACTGCCCGGCATCGACCTTCTTCTGCAAGAAGTCGAAGCGGACCTGCTGCCCCTTCCATCGGATGCGCTCTCCGGAGTCGCTGGCGTACTCGACGACCACGTCGCCCTCGGCCAGCGCCTCGCCCTTCTCCTGTTCCAGGCGCACCGTCTGCGCGCTGACCGTGCTGCCCTTCCAGCGCACCACGACGCCGTTCTTGGCCGAGGCCGTGCGCGCATCCGGGCTGAGTTCCACCTCGCCCAATCCGTCTCGGGACTCGATGCGGATCATCGAGGGATCCGCCTCGGCCGCCTTGGGTGCCGGCTCCTGGGCCAGGGCCGTCAGCGTGCAGGCGACCAGGGCGCCGGTTCGGGTGAGCTTCATCGGGCCGCGAGGCTATCGCGGGAGTCCCTGCCGGGGCAATCCCGCCCAAGTCACCTGTCCCAAGTCACCGGCGCCGATCCCGATGACGCCGTCGGGCGACGTCTTGAGCCTGGAGTGGGACCGCGTCGGCACGGTGCCTGGATCCGCCTCAGGCGTGCCTCCGGAATTCCCCTTGAGTCCGGTGGCCTCTCCGGATTCATTCAGCCCGTGGGGGATCCCGGATCCTTCGATCTCGGCGGCGTGGATGGGCGCGGTTAGCCTTCCCGTGATGGATGGGTTCCTGCAACGACTCCGGAGGCATTGGACCGAGCGGTTCGGGCCGGGACCGCGGCATCTGGTGGTGGCGGTCTCCGGCGGGCTCGACTCCATGGTGTTGCTGCAGGCGCTGCACCGGCTTCGCCGGAAGTTCCCATGGGACCTGACGGTGGCGCATGCGCACCACGGGCTGCGCGGAGCCGAGGCGGATGCCGATGCCGACTGGGTCCATACGCAGGCGACCCTGCTGGGGATGCCCTGCGTGATGGAATCCCTTCCGGTGCGGGCGGCCGCAAGGGCGTCGCGGGAGTCGATCGAGATGGCGGCCCGCCGGCTACGTCACGCCTTCCTGGCCCGGACGGCGCTCAGGCTCGGGGCCTTGGAGGTCGTGCTCGCCCACCATGCCGGAGACCAGGCCGAACTCCTCCTGTTGCGACTGCTGCGCGGGGCCGGATCCGAGGGCCTGGCCGGCATGCGCGAGTGCTCCCCGTCGCCGGCGGACCGGCGGGTCACGTTGCTGCGTCCGCTCCTGGCCTTCGACCGGGCCGACCTCGAGCGGTTCGCCCGCGCGCACGGCATCCGGCACCGCGAAGACGCCTCGAACCGCGACCTGTCCATCCCCCGGAACCGCATCCGGCACCAGTTGATCCCCGACTGGATCGCCCACCACAGCCCCGCCCTGCCCCGCGTGCTGGCGCGCATCGCCGACATCGCCGCGCAGGATGCCGACTACCTGCGCGAGCAGGCCCGGCGATGGCGTGAGGCGGTCGTCCCGGAGCCCTGGGAATCGCTCCATGTCGCGTTGCAGCGGGCCATCCTGCGGGGCGAGTTGCTCGAGCAGGGCCGCCGCGCCGAGTTCGCGACCGTGGAACGCCTGCGTCTGGCCCGGACCCCGGGACCGCCGGCGCCCGCACGGACCCCACCCGGCACGACCTCGATCGCCAAGAGTCGTCGTCCCCCGACGGAGACGGTGGTCCTCCCGTTGCAAGGAACCCGGGGCGGACGCCGGCTGCCCGACGGTTCCCGGCTTCGCTGGAAACGCCTGAAGCGCCCCCTGCCCTTCGGGCGGGACTGGGAGCAGTTCGATGCGGCGACCCTCCCGCATACGGTGGTGGTGCGCCATCGACGGCCCGGCGACCGTTTCCAACCGCTGGGCCAAGCCAACCCCGCGCGCCTCCAGAACCTCCTCATCAACCGGCGCATTCCCGCGACCGAGCGGGATCACCTCTGGGTGGTCGACCTGGGCGAGGGACTGCTGGCCTGGGTCGAGGGATTTCCTTCCGGGCAGCGCCATCGTCTGGGCCCGGCCACCGGCGACATCGTGGCCCTGCGGATCGACCGGACCGGCCCACGCCCGGATCCTCCGGTGCGAGCCGCTCAGAAGCCCGCCGGGCGCCCGGGTCCGGCATAGGGCTCGGCGCCCAGATCCCGGAAATCCGTGTGCTCGACCCGGAGCAGCGCGGGATCGGTCACCGCGGGGGCGGCTAGGAACCCGTGGTATCGGCGCATCCCGCGGTCAGCGGCGTCGCGGAGGCCACCTGCCAGCCGGCCTCCTGGAGGTACGGCAGGTCGGGCACGGGTCGGGTGGAACGGAAGGTCCGCCTCAACTCCCCGCCCATGAGCGCGAAGGCGCCGATCCAGGCGTTCAGCCATCCCAGCCATGCCAGCCATCCCGTTCGCATGGGGAGATCAACGCAGAGGTGCTTCGGGCGGCAAGCCGGCAGTTCGTGGGCGGTTCGTCCGCCGGTCCAACGGCCGATGAATCCGCCCTGGCCCCCGCCGTCTCCTCTGGGGCCGGTGTTGCCACCTCCGGGCGATGTCCGTAGGGTTGGGCAGCCTGATGGAAAAACTCCTGCTCATCGACGACGAGGCGGATGTGCAATACTCGTTCCGACGCATCTTCGACGCCTCGGACATCGAGCTCCACACCGCCTCCAGCGGCGAGGAGGGGCTCAGGCTCATCCCCCGCGTGAAGCCCGACCTGGTCCTGAGCGACATCCGTATGGCCGGGCTCAACGGCCTGGAGACGCTCCGCAGGATCCGCCAGCTCGATCCCCAGCTTCCGGTCATCCTGATGACCGCCTACGGCACGACGCAGACGGCGATCGAGGCCATGAAGCTGGGCGCCTACGACTACCTGCTCAAGCCCTTCGACGTGCCGAGGCTCAAGCAGTTGGTCGCCGATGCGCTGAAGGCGGCACGCGACACCCGTCAGGCCGTGGCGCTCCGTCCGCAGCTCGAGCCACAGGATTACGAGTTGGGTGTCATCGGCCGCAGCGCCCCGATGCAGGAGGTCTTCAAGCTCATCGGCCAGCTCGCCGCCTCCGACGCCACGGCGCTCATCACCGGTGAGAGCGGCACCGGCAAGGAGCTGGTGGCGCGGTCGATCTTCCAGAACAGCCGCCGGGCCAAGGAGCCCTTCATGGCCATCAACTGCGCGGCCATCCCCGAGAACCTGCTGGAGAGCGAGCTCTTCGGCCATGAGAAGGGGGCGTTCACCGGCGCCACCGCCCAGCGGCCCGGCCGGTTCGAGCAATGCCACCGGGGCACGCTGTTCCTCGACGAGATCGGCGACATGCCGCCGGCGACCCAGACCAAGATCCTGCGGGTCCTCCAGAACGGCACCTTCGAGCGCGTGGGCGGCAACACCACCCTGCAGGTCGACGTGCGCATCATCGCGGCCACCAACAAGCCGCTCGAGGAGGCCGTCGCCCGCCGGGAATTCCGGGAGGACCTCTTCTACCGCCTCAACGTGGTCCGGGTGCACATGCCCCCGCTGCGCGAACGGCAGGGCGACATCCGGCTGCTGGTGGACTTCTTCCTGCGCAAGATCGGGGGGGCGGCCGGTGCGCCCAAGACCATCGGCGAGCGGACCCTCGCAATCCTCGAGGCCTACCACTGGCCCGGCAACGTGCGGGAACTGGAGAACGTGCTCCGACGGGCCGTCGTGGTGTCGAAGGGCCCGGCGATCCTCGAGTCGGATCTCCCGGCCGAGGTGCTGCAACCGGCCGCCGTGGCCGCCGCCCGTCCGGGTGCCGGTACGCCTCCGGCGGCGAGCCCGGGCCTCGTTTCCCCGGCGGTGCCAGCGGGTCCGGTATCCACCGCTCCCACATCCGCCTCCGCCCCGGGTGCGTCGGAGGCGGCGGCGCCGGCCGCCGGGCCGACCGTGACCGATCCCACCCTGACCGGGGACATCCGCCCGCTGGTCCTCCAACTCTTCCGCTGGGCCCGCCTCCAGAGCGGCATCAAGGTGCTGCCGGCGGTGGAGCGCGAACTGGTGATCGAGGCCCTCAAGGAGACGCAGGGCAACCAGGTGCGCGCCGCCAAGCTCCTGGGCATCACCCGGGCCACCTTGCGCAAACGGGTGGACAAGTTCGGCATCCGCCGCGAACTCAATGTGAGCTGAGGGCGTCGGTCTGGCGGCCGGGCGTGTCCGACCCGGCCTACGGGAGCGGCTGTCGTCCCTCGTCGGCGTCGATGTAGTCCACGAAGGTCGTGATGTCGTTGCGGTGGGCGAGTCCCGACTGCTCCTTGCGCAGGGCCAGTCGCGCCCGGAGTTCCGGGTCGGTTTCCGAGCCGTATTCGAGCAACCACCGGTTGAAGGCCGCCTGCTCGGCCGGACGGTGCACGTGCCTTCGCACCCAATCGGCCACCTGGCCGTCGGTGATCGTGTGCCGCACCACCTCGATGAAGGCCTCGGCCTCGAGGCCGGCCGCCTTGAGCCACTGGGCGTCGAAGCCGCGCTTGGCGAAGTTCTGCTGGTAGTCGGCGTGGAGGCGTCCCGCCAGCGAGAGGCGGATCTTGTCGACGAAGCGTGGCAGGTACAGCCAGCCGGACATCGTTTCCCGGGGGCTGCGGGGATGGATCAGGTCGCTCATGGAACTCTGGAACGGGGCGGGTCGAAGGAAGGCGGGTGGGCGGCGACGTCGGGGTTGGGTTCGGAAGGTGCCGGATTCCGTGCGGTTCAGGGTTCGGCCAGCAGTGCCTCGACCTTCTTGGCGAGGTCGCCCCGGGCCTCGAGGTCGCGCAGGTTGCCCTTCTTGTCGATGAGCCACATCGCCGGGATGCCCCGGATGCCGAACTCCGAGCCGAACTTGTTCTTCCAACCGGCTCCGTCGAAGTACTGGGCCCACGCCATCTTGTGCTTGGCCGTGAAGGCCTTCAGCGCGTCGGCGTCCTCGTCGAAGCTGATGCCCAGGATCTCGAAACCCTTGGGGTGCAACCGGTCGTAGGCCGCCACGACATTGGGCACCTCGGCCACGCAGGGCCCGCACCAGGTGGCCCAGAAATCCACCAGCACCACCTTCCCCTTCATCTGGGCCAGATCCACCTTCCGCCCATCGGTGGCGGTGAAGGCGATGGCGACGGGTTTGCCCACCCGGTCCAGCGTCTTCAACTGGTCTTCGGCCATGGCCCGGATCCGGTCGGGGAGCTTCTCGGCTTTCAAGACCTTGGCGAGGATCTCCCGGGCCTTCTGGCCCCCGCGCAACTGGGCGATCTCCAGGTAGCCGCCGTAGATCTCCGGGCGGCCCGCGAATTCCTTCTCCAACCCATCGAGGCTCTTCTCGAAGTCCTCCAGCACGGCCTCCATGCCCTGGGCCTGAAGCCGGCGGGCCTTGGCCACGGCCGCCTGGATTTTTGCACCGACCTCCGCCTCGGCGGCCTCGTCCTTGGCCTTCTCGGGATCCGGCCCGAGCGCCTGCAACTCGGCTTCCTTGGCGTCGTTGCCGAGGCTCACCGAGACCTCGAGCATCTGCCGGTGCAGGCGGCGGGCCTCCGCCGCCTTCGGGTGATCCTTGAAGCGCTCGAAGAATTCACGAGCCTTGTCGGCCGCGATGCCGGACCCGATCGCCTTCTTCTGGCGGAAGGCCTTCACGTCGTCAGAGCTCGGCTGACGCCCTTTCCACTCGGCGGGCGGTGCCGGTGGCTTGCCTTCCGACTCGACGATCGCCCAGGCCTTGTCGGCATCGTCGGGCAGAAGCCTTGCCCGGGCCGCCGAGACCTTGGCACCCGCGGCGCCCGGCGGGTTGGCATCCTCGCCCAGGACCACCATTGCGGCACCCAACCATGCGGCACCCACGAGGGCGGTCAGGAACTGCCCAGCCCTTGGAAACACCAGACGCTTCATCGTGGAAACCGTGGCTTCCGGCGCGGCGATTGCCAACCGATTCTTCGGACTTGGCCGGATCGTCGACCATCACGACGAGTCCGCCCGCCCTGCGCCCGGGGAGGACTCCCCTCGCCGGCGCCCGGACGTGGCTGGAGACGCTGGCGGGTCAGCGCGTGAGGTAGTACTTCCGGGTGTACTCCTGGACCATGCGCCAGGTGCTGTACTCGGCGGCCAGCGTCGCCCAGGCCTCGCGGATCCGCGCGATCCACAGGCGCGGCACTCCGTCGGCATCCCGGTTGAAGAAGGTCGGAATCACCTCGCGGGTGAGCACGTTGTAGAGGTTCTCGCTGTCCACGCGGTCCTGCTCGTGCACGTCCTCGGGGTGGGAGTCGGGCCCGATGGCGAAGCCGTTCGACCCGTTGTATCCCTCGCGCCACCAGCCATCCATGATGCTCATGTTGAGGCACCCGTGGGCGGTGGTCTTCATGCCGCTGGTGCCGCTGGCCTCGAGCGGACGGCGCGGGTTGTTCAGCCACACGTCGCAGCCCGACACCATCTGCCGGGCCACGTGGATGTCGTAGTTCTCGATGAACACCAGGTGGCCCTTGAGTTCGCTGAACTTCGAGAGGTGGATGACCTTCTGGATGAAGGCTTTGCCGTGGTCGTCGCGCGGGTGCGCCTTGCCGGCGAAGACGAACTGGATGGGGTGGCCGGAGTCCTTGACCATCTTCACCACCGCCTCGAACTGGTCGAAGATGAGCGGCGCCCGCTTGTACGTGGCGAATCGGCGCGCGAAGCCGATGGTCAGCGCGTCCGGGTTGAGGAAGGAGTCGAAGGTGATGAAGTCGCCATGGTGGAACGTGCCGCCCTGCAACAGGAGCCGTCGACGGGCGAACTCCACCAGTTCACGGCGCAACCGGTAGCGCATGGCCCAGATCTCCTCGTCGGAGACCACCTTGGGATCGGCCAGCTTCTTCCAGAACTCCGGCGAGTTGGCATCGGCGAACCAATCCACCTCGGACTTGGCCGGGTAGAGTTCCTTGAACTTCCGCTGCCAGACCTTGCGGACGGTGCCCTTCATCCAGCCCACCAGGTGGATGCCGTTGGTGATGTGGCCGATGGGCACGTCGTCCGGTTTCTTGGCGCCGTAGAGGTCCATCCACATCTCGCGGCTGACGGCCCCGTGCAGTTCGCTCACGCCATTGGCCGCCCGGGAATACTTGAGCGCCAGCACCGTCATGCAGAAGGGTTCCGAGGCGTTGTCGGAAACCACGCGGCCCAGGTTCATCAAGGCCTCGTGGCTGATCTGGAGATCGGCGGTGAAGGGATGCCCCGCGTAGCCCATGAGGTCGCTGCTGAATCGGTCGTGGCCCGCCTCCACGGGTGTGTGGGTGGTGAAGAGGCACTCCTTGCGGGTCTCGGTGCCCGCGTCGGCGAAGCTCTTCCCGGCCGCCATCTTCTCGCGCATCAACTCGAGCGTGAGGAAGGCGGCATGCCCCTCGTTCATGTGGAAGGTCGAGGGCTTGACGCCCAGGGCCCGCAGCAGCCGCACGCCACCGACGCCGAGCAGGATCTCCTGCATGATCCGGGTGGTGCTGTCGCCCCCGTAGACCCGCAAGGTGAGGTCGCGGTACATCGGCTCGTTCTCGGGCCGATTGGTGTCGAGCAGGTACACCGGCACCCGGCCGATGTTCACACGCCAGGCCTGGAAGCGCACGGTGCTGGCGGCGATCTTCACCGAGCACACCACCGGCTCACCCCGGGCGTCGAGCACCGGCTCCATCGGCAGGTTGGCCGGATTGAGCTGGGTGTAGAACTCGGTCTGCCAGTTCTCGTGGTTGACCGTCTGCTGGAAGTAGCCCTCCCGGTAGAACAGGGAGATGCCGACGAATCCAAGGCCCAAGTCGCTGGCCGACTTGGCGTGGTCGCCGGCCAGCGCGCCCAGGCCGCCGGCGGCGATGGGCAGCGTCTCGTGGAAGGCGAATTCGGCCGAGAAATAGGCCACGGGGTTCGCGGCCAGGACCGGTGCGTTCAGTGCACCCCAGGTGGCCGTGTCGGACAGGTAGGCGTCGAAGCGGCCCAGCACCGACCGGACCCGGTCGGCGAAGCCGAGTTCCTGGAGGCGGACCCGCAGTTCGTAGGGCGAGACCTCGCGCAGGATGGCGACCGCATTGTGGTACAGGTTCTGCCATCCCCGCGGCGAGAGGTCGTGGAACACCTCTTGTGCCTGCTGGTCCCAACTCCACCAGAGGTTCCGTGCGAGGCGATGGAGTCCAGCGGCCAGTTCGGTCAATTCAGCGGGAGGGATCGGATTCATGGAGGTTCAATGGGGTTGAACGACAGTTCACCTGTCGGTTGCCGGGTCAGCGTCGTAAATCTTGCCTCGGTTTTCGTAAAATGGGAACCCGGAAAACCTCGCAAAGGGGTCAGTTCTTGATATTGGCTACTCCCCGACCGGCATCCTCCGCAGTACAAGAGATCGTTCAGATGACTGCGTGTACCCATCGCCAGATGTTTGGCGACTCCCCCACCACCATCGTCGTCTCCGCCCGCAAGCACGCTGCCTAAGCCACCTTCACCGAAGCCCCTCGGGCCGAGTCTTGAGCCGGTGACGACGGTTGAAGCGGCTCATGCAACTGCCCGGCAACCACTTCATCCCGACCCCGGATTGGGCTGCGGCGTCTCGACCACCAAATGCAAATGATCCGGCATGAGGACATAGGCGCGCCTGCCGGTCCGTCTTGGCG
>Ga0194118_10005335_pt1 | contig 13475 bp, 8 predicted proteins | sample TA2MahsurfametaG_2_FD_148662 | JGI IMG/M metagenome (GOLD analysis project Ga0194118, IMG submission 148662) | Freshwater microbial communities from Lake Tanganyika, Tanzania - TA2015013 Mahale N5 surface | ecosystem: Environmental > Aquatic > Freshwater > Lake | place: Tanzania: Lake Tanganyika...
ATACGTCGTAGTGCCACTGCAACCAGGTGTGCGCCAAGAGTTCGGGCTGTGCGGTGCTCGACACGGCGTGCCAACCAACTTCCGGATGTTGGGAGCGACTCACCGTGCCACCGAGGGCGTGTGCGATGAGTTGTGCGCCGTAACAGATGGCAAAGATCGGCACACCGCGCCCCATTGCAGTTCGAACGAGGTCGACTTCTGCGGCAACCTCCTTCTCGTTGCTCTCCCAATACACCGACCACTCCGAGCCGAGCAGTAGCAACACATCAATCCCGGCGAGCGACTTCCATTCGCGCGGATACTCACGTTCATTGCGCTCCAAGGCAAAACCGACTTCAGCAAGCCGCGCACCAACGAGCCCAGGATCCGCATCTCCACGATTGCCGACCGCCAACGCGCGCACAGCGATACGGTAGTTGCTTGATGCTGCTTAGCGATGTCGAGCATGCCGATGTCCGGACAAACGCCTTGGTTCTCTCAGTGTCTCTCTTCACTGTCGGGATGCTCTCAGAAGTACCGTTCGCAACTCTGACCTGGGGATTCTTGGTGGTAGCGGTTCAAACATGGTTGGGCTTTGAGATCTACCGGCGGTGCATACGTCAATCAACGCCCAGTTCCTTCGAACTGCTGGGAATGGGTTTTGCGTTGGGCAGCTTGGTTGGTGTCGTCGTTGATCAACTTCTTGTCAGGACCCCGTTTCGTGACAACTGGTGGTGGGTGATGATTCCGTTCGCCCTCGCGTTGTCGGTTAGTAATCGCGGACGTGTACTCAGCAGATCAGATATGGCTCGACCTAGAGAACTAACAGAACGGCTCAGCTTGATGGTCGGGTTGTCTCTCTTGTTGCTGGTACCAGAGCGCTACTGGCCTCTGTGGATCGGTATCGGCGCGGTGCTGCTTGCAGTCATACTTCATCGGCTCCGAGTTGATCGCGGTTCAGACTCGCGCAGTCATTTACTCATTGCATCCGCAGCGGTAATCGGTCTCGGATTTGGAGTCTGGCGAACGATCGATTGGCGACCGCAAAACTGGTGGATCAAGACTGCAGATATTCAGTTCTTTGAGGCGCTGGGGTTCTCGCTCAGTCGATTCGGTGCACGCGATCAAGTGTTCGCGGCCGGTATTCCGATCAAGTACCACTGGGCGTCGTATGCGTGGACGGGCATGCTTGACAGAATCGCAGGTGCAGACGAGTGGGTGGTCATTACCCGACTTGCACCAGTGATTGTCGTTGTGGCCTTGATACCGCTCGTGATCGCACTTGCGATTCGACTTGGTTTGCGAGATGGCTGGTTGGTTGTGACCCTCGCACTGTTCATCCTGCTGAACGACTTCAGTTTTGAGTCGTTCAGCATGGTCTTTTCATATGTTTGGGTGCTCGCAGCTGCGATATCGGCATGGCATTGTCTTGGTTCGCTCCGACCAAATCAAATTGCGCTGTTGATTCTCTTTTCTGCCGCCGCTTTCGCAGCCAAGAGCAGCAACATCGTGGTCGTAGCCGGCTTGGTATTTGGTACCGCCTTGTATCAAGTTGAGGCAAAGAGTGCGTCAACTCGTGCGCGCTTGGCACTCGCTATGGGTGGGCTCGTTGCATTCGTGTGTACATATCTCTTCGTCTATCGGGGATCTGGCTATTCGGAGTTGGTGGAGTTCGGTGTGTCGGGATTCGCACAGGACATCTTCGGCGACATTCGAATATTGGGTATCCGCCCACGAGTTCTTGCGGCAACGTTCGTCCTGCTGAACTCCTTGCTCATCTTTATCATTTCGATGTTTGCATACGGAACTGAACGTAGTTTCGAATCTTTTGGATCGCTCAAGAACGCCACCAAGAGTGCGCTACCGTTACTGCTACTTGCGACACTCCTGCCGACCATCGGCGTGCTTACATTCTTCGTTGCCCCGATTCATGAACAAGAGGAATATTTCCGTCATTCATTCGCAATCATCGGGGTATTCTTCACAACGGTTGCGCTGAAACGTGTATCAGACGACTCTCGGCCCTCACGCAAGCAAGTCGTAGTCATAGTGACCGGTGCCGTCATGTTCGCTCTGATTTTTGTCGCTTTGACACCAACCAACGAAGGTACGACATTTGCAATTTTCACGCGAGTAATTCTCGGGAGCCCTGTCGTCCTGATGGTGGTTGTGCTCGGGCTCGTGCTGCTCATCGCGAAACTCGGCGGAGCCAGCCAACGGCGGCATACGGTTACATGTTTGCTGCTTGGGGCGCTGACCGTGGCCGCGATATCGGGTAACGACAAATGGATTCGGGAAGCAGATTCATTCAAACGCGAGATTCTCAGTGAAGACCATGATCTTCGATACCTCGGCGATGAGCAAGTCATTGAGGCGGCCAGGCTGGTTGAGCGCTTGACGCAACTTGATGACATCATCGCGTCGAACTACTTCTGTGAAGAAACGTGGTGTCCGACCAACCAGTATTCCCCGACAAGAGCGGATTGGCAGTTGGGGGGCGAGGCAATGACACTGGTGGTCTACTCCCAGCGGAGATATCTCGTGAATGGATACGGCTTCACTTGGCAAAACATTCAACCTCCGGAGTCGATACAGCGTCGTATTGCATGGTCACTGCAACCGCAGCCTTCCAATCTGCAAAGACTCGAAGGTGTCGTGCCGAACTACTTCTTACGCGATCTCAGCATGCCCTGCCCTTGTGGTGAACTTGCCGACCGGGTAATTATTGGCCGTACTCAGCGCTTCGAGCTCTACGACTTGTCGACAGCGCTCGCCTCGTAGGGCAGCTCTATAGGGCGATCAGGGCAAACTCGCGGTTCGTGGCGACAACTTCTCCGTACCGCTCAAGACCAATTGTGCTCACACGACTTGGTAGATGAAGCACGAAGTGGGTAACTCCGAATTTTTCGAGTTTCACACGCGAGTTTTCCGAGGCTGTCTCGGCAAATTGCAGTGCGGCAGACATTCTGTCCCGTGCGTCCTCTGGCGAATACCCGTTTACCAACAGCCACCGCGGTCCTTCGAGGAGCACCCGTCGCCGACTCTCCGCAGACAGCCTGAAATTGTTTCCCCCGAATCCAGAGGCAGAACTCGGAAGATTGAAGTCTTCGCCCAGCAAGTCGAGGTCTTGATCGAACCAATCCGCCCCTCGACACGAGGCGCCGCAGAACCGATTCGTTGCGAGTACCGCAGTCTCAGCGGTCAACTGCACAACTTGTTGGATGATGTCGCGCTCTTCAACGGTGCCGAGTGCTTGATTGCTGTCGGCCGAGGTGAGCTCCGGACCTTTATCCAATCGCTGAAACAACACAACCTCTCGACTCGCGGAGACTGCGAATGCCGCCACAACCATGAGTCCCACAAAGTCCCTGCCGGTCGGTGCGGGCAACGACAATCGTCGCAACTGCGGTCTGGCAGCTAGCAACGTCATCGCAAAAGGGACCAACATCGAAGTTTCGACCACCCGCAACCAGATTTCGCCGGTGGTACCACCGTTGAAGCGTTGTACGAGAAGTCGCATTGCGAATATGGTTGTAATGGCAGGCAGGAAGACTGCCAACATGGCACGAATAACTCGCTTGGTGTCGCCGAAACTGAGCAGGCTTCCCACGGATACCAGCAGCACCAGATGAATCGGGTTCAAACCGGACGACACGAAGTATCCGTTGGCCTGATTTCCGGAGATCAGCGTCATCACGACCGCGAATGGCAACACACCGAGAGCGAAAAGTGCCCATACGGGTTCGAGGCGACGCCGTATCCAAAGCCAAACTCCCGCGAGGCATGGCAACAAGAGCAAACCCGCACTAACCAATATGGCTCCGAACACTCGAAGTGGACGCTCGGCAATCACATCAAGTTCCGACAGAACTTGTTTGGCGTATCCGAACATTTGAAATGAATCAATTTGACGTGTAGTGCGATCATTGAGCAGTGATGTGGCGCCGTAAAAGGCGAGCGCGAAGTAAGCACCAAACAAATTGAATGACGCGGTTACAAACGGGGAATGACCCTCTCTCCATTTCAAGATAGCCACTGCGGCAAGCCCAAAGACGACCACCGGAATGTTCGAAGACTTGATGAGCGCAAGCCCCAGTGCAAACAGAAATGAAAGTATGAATGCGTAGGTGGCTTTGATCTGTATCAGAGCAACCCAAAACCACATCGCAGCCACCAGCACTGCCACTCCGAGTGCATAGCTCGGCGAGACGAATGAGTAGTTCACGAACAGGGGAAAGACTGCCGACAATGTCACACGCCACCCGAACGAGAGCGTTCGATGAATTGAAAGAAATCCCCAAACGAGAATCGAGGTGAGCAGCGCTATCGCGACGGGAAGCACCCGATTGAGAATCTCATACGGTTGTGCACCCGACACTTGAGCGAGTATTCCTGACCATTGATATGTGAGCACGTGGTACCGCGCACCGAGTTCACCAAGCGGACCAAGTGCATCACCTGCACCGAATCGCAGAAAGTGATACGAGATCGACTCGAATACTTCGAGATCATCGGTCAGGAACCACCAGAACTCTGACCGTCGAGTCCATGCAAGCCATGAAATCGAAGCTGATAGTGGTACGACAATCATCAATAGCTTCCGCCGGTAGTGAATTGCCGTAAGCAGAACGAGCGCAACGGCGCCAATTGGGATAAACCAACGAAAGTCACGAGCGAGATAGATCGTCGCCAATAGGGCTGGAGCGATGCCCTCAGCGAGCGCTGTGGCCTGAGGTCCCATACTGGCCGACGAATGCTGCCGTAGACCTTTCCTCACTTCGGCACTGATAGCGACGATAAATATGCATGCCGCGGCTGGGAGCAAGAACCCAACCGACGTGCCGGTGATCGAGCGAATGATGACATGTGCGAACGTAGACGCCAAGATTCCCACTGCGGCACCAATACCGTCGGTAAAGCCAGGCGGCTGGGCGGGGTGCAACACACGCATGAGCACCACGCCGGGCGCAACCTGCACGATCAGGATGAGGGTCGCGACGAAGGCAACCCCCGCGGACACTTCCATTGCAACGAGGGTGATCAGAAAGAAAAGAGTCAATGTCAGCGATCCGCCTAGATCTCGCCGAGAAAGTAGTTTCACGGTCTCAAGTTTCGCCTTGACCGGAAGGCGACAACAAGATCACGAAACACGCCACCGAACAAGAGCAAAGCGAGACCCGCGTACAAGGGCAGCTGATACAGATAACTCGGTCGATTCTCATTTGTTTGCTGTCGATAAGCATCGATCTGGCCATTCCATTCCTTCGCTGAGCCGTCACTCGACACAGAAATTCGAAGAGTTCCCGCAAACGGGAGCAAGCCCGCTGCCTCACCGATTCTTCCTTCATCGCATCGCGGAACGGGGGGTGCTGCAAGCTCTCTGGTCACATCAGATGTATCTGTAACGATGCGGACTCCGCCAGAGGATCTGATGAGCGCTACAAAGTTGAATTCTGCGTCCCGTGTGTGGTTCTTCACATTGATTCTTGCCACGCTTCGGTCCTCCAATGGCAGACCGAATCTGACCAGATATCCCTCCGTCTGTTGATACTCAATGAAAAATCCGTCCTCGTTCTCCGCCGTCTGCAGCAGACCCTGGTCGCGCTCAGGGTTGGTCACCAGCGCCTTAACGCTGATCAGCACACTCGTGCGACGTTCTGTCAGCGCCTCGCACAGCTGGCGTATGTCGATGTCTCGAACGGTTCCACCATCGTAGATGTACGTCACCCCATGGTCAGGAAATGAAATCGGACGAGGTGCATCACCGATTGACCACATCCACCAACCAGATGCGGTCAAAATTGCGCCAATCAGCCACAGTGGTAATCGCCGTCTCATCGAGTAACTTCCCATTCTTTGCGTTCATCCAAAAGACGGAAGGCGTAAACGAGGAAGACGACCCAACCCACCGAACCGAGAACGACAACGCCGTTGGGACCGACAGGCAGAAATGACCACCACCATTCATCAAAACGAACTGGTATCACTCGAATTCCAGCAGATGATCCGGCGGAGTAACGCTCAATTACGGCGTATAGACCAAGGGCATTCGCGATACCCAACAGGCCGATAGCGATATACCGAAGTCGCAGAATATCGAATAACTGCACGGAGCTTCGCGAGTAGTACACATAGGTCCCGATGATTACTGGAAACAAAGGCATTACGTATCTGCCAGGGACGTTGTACAAGTCAAGTTCGATGCTGGCAAACCAGAGTATTGCGACAAAAGAAAATGTGAGCAAAACCGCCGACGAAAGTTGACGCATTGAACCCTGTTGTGACGCGAACATCACAATGCCACCAACGACGACCATCGACACGATCATGACTAGCTTCGAGATACCGATATCGTTCTCGCCAAGACCCGCCGCACCATATGCGTCCAAGAACACCGCTGGAAAGTGTGTGATCCAGTTCGTAAACCATACGGAGACCGTCGGACCGTCAGGGCTCAGCGCCTGCAAATCAGACCGGAGTGCAAACCCAAGCACACCTTGGTGAGCAGCGAGGCCCACGACCACAAGCACGACTGGGAACCCCACGGCAATGGCGATTCGTTTAGTGCGAGTTGACGCTCTTCCCAAAAGCGGCGTTATCACCTCAAAGAATACGGTCACAGCCGTTACGACGAGGGCAAAAAGCATTACGTCTCGGCGAGCCTGAAACGACATGAACGTAGCGACCAATAGACCGATTACAGCTGCCGCCATGGGTAGGTGGCTCACAGGTCGAATACCGCGTTGAGAACGAACCTGAAGGATCACAAATGTGAGGAGAACCCAAACCATCGCCACCCCGGTGATGCCCCAGCCACTCGGATTGATTGAAGCGATAAGCCATATTGAAAATGGGCTGACAGTCACTGCAAGCGCAGTCAACCAACTTCTAGCCAATACGAGGGGAAGACAGAGGAGGACAAACAGACTCAACGCCGCAAAGACGGAAACGTTGAACAGTTTCATACGTAGAATGCTGAGTGGCCCGTCTTTACCGACGAACTGATGCATCACTTTCTGAAAGCCAGGGTGATAGTAAGTACCGGATTGATAAAGCAAGAACGAGCTTGATTCTCCCGTTGATTCGCCACAATTTGCCGGAAGGGTCGGCTTTCGCCAAAAACAACTCTGCACGGCGTACCCGAAGGTGCCTATCAGCTCTCCATCCTTGTTGTTCGACTTATCTATGCACTCCTCCCCATCTGGCTCATTGGCACACCAGATGTTTGCGATATGCAGAATCTCATCCGGTGTCGAGAGTGGTGGTGAGCTCACGGCCCAGCCGGCCAATGCCGTCATCAGGCCAACCACTGCAATGACGACAGAATGCGACTTCTTCCTCATCACGAACACTGCAACAAGAATCGTGCAATCATTGACGCGATACTACGCAATAGGCACCTGACAGCAGTAGATAAACCAGAGTGCTTCGGACGCTTCTCTATTGTCTGTGCAGAACCGTGCACATTGAATTTTGCAGCGCAACCTCAAGGTCGCTACTCCTCTCATTATTGGCCAGTTCCGTGGTGACGACGAAATAGTCCACGGGTAGCGGCGTCTCCGTAATCGCGCCTTCCTTGAGCATGCGCTGCTCAACCAACTCATTCTCGGCGAATTTCGTGTAGAGACCGTCAAGCAGGATGCGACGCTTTGTCATAAGTGAAACGAGGTGCGACTTCCCACTTCCGCTCAAGCCTTCTGGGTCGAACATGTCAGTCGCGATAATCGCACTAGGTGATGTATTCGTGCGAATCCACCCCAAACACGCGCGCAGTTCATGACTTCCGGTGATTTGACTTTCCACTATCGGCTGTCTGGACGTAACCATTGGTATCCGCTCTGGGCGACCGATAGAGACTACAAGCACGAGAACCAGCATCACAATCGATACAACCCTGATATGAGATGTACTACCTACAACTCCAGTCCGTGATTTCTCAAGTCTGAAATAGACGACTCCGAGTATCACGATTGCCGAGACAAGAAACGTGATCGACAGAACTGCAGCAAGTTCATCTCGTGCGATGTTGCGAGTCAGGAAATATAGCCGCGCGCCCGCAACCCCCGCGACCGCACCAATCACGCTGATCACCAAACTCGACGAGGTTCGGGTCATTGACCAAGCCGCCGCGATACTTGCAGGCATTAATGACAGAAGCACTGCCGACATGAGTTTGCCTTGAGCAAACGAGAGATCGAGAATATTCATGACAACGACTGACACACTCAAAAGCACGACCAGCACTGTGAGGACCATGCCGACCATTCCGGCGAGTTGCTGATTTTTCCGGCGCAGGAACAACACAATAGGCAGCGAGATAACTGCGATCTCCAGCAGGTAGCCAGCTGAGTTGAGGGCGGTCAACCACGCAGGACTCTCGGGGTTGAGTCCAAATTCGACATTCAATCCACGAAACTGCAACAGATTCTGAACCCCGAACGTGCCCGAACTGATCTGACTTTTTCCAGGTGTGAGAACTGTCAGCCGCAGCACCAGCAGCGTCACTGGAAGAAGTGCAGTTGCCAGAAGCAACTCTGCTCGATCCTGAGCAGTTCGCCAAACAGACATCAGTAGGAATACGAACACTGAGAGCGACACCGTGAGACCGAACGGCGTCTGTGCCATCAGCAGGAGTGTCGAGGCCACTGCAACAACCAACACATTGATGACTTCCCAGGATTTCCGAAGCGCGAGCTCCAGGCAGTAACACGTCAGCGCAACCCCGAGGAGCGTGCCAATCGAGTATGGATCCATCTCGAGAAGGACAAGAGCAGGTACCAACACCCCAATGAGTGCAGCCCCATCGGAAATCCCCATCGCACGGACAAGTCGCCACATCGACGCGACTGCGCCCAAGAAGCCAATCACTGGAAGGATTCGTGTAACGACAATGAACTCGTCAACTCCTCCAGCTCTGCTCAGAACACCGGCAATTGCCTCGGAAAGCCAGTGATAGCTGATTGATGTACCCGTCGCCGAGTTGAGGTCGGTGTATCCCCATCGAGTGAGACCTGTCGCAAGCGAAGCTCGAAACTGCTGATCGTACGAAATAAAGAACCAGTACGGCTCACGACCGAACCACCATCGTGATGCGAGAGCCGAACCAACGATCAGAGCCAACACGAAGAGACGGATCCGGTTGGAACACATGCGGCGGAAGACGGCACTACCAACCAGCAGAACGATTGCGGTGGGCAAGAGTGGTAAGAAACCTCTCAACGACAGGAGCAAGGCCGCGACGGCGACGACAAGCAGCTCGAAGCGTCGTCGATTTGAATCAATTGTCAAAGTCTCAGACTCATTCCGTGGAGGTCGACTCATACCAATGACAACTACGAAAATTGAGATTGCAGCACCGAGGAGAATGAGCAACCGCGCAATAACCGATGCATGCGAGACGAGAAGAACCCAGGTGAATGCAATAGCTCCAAGGAGAATCAGCGAGTTGAGAAATGACTGCGTCCATGACCGAGTATGCGGAGTCCAAGGTCCACAAACGGCCGCACTTAGGAGAACGAGTAGAGCTGAGACGGTGAGCAGTGCACGTATAGGCACATCAACTGCGGTCAGAAGTAGTGCTGCAACCAGACCAATTTCAATATCAGACTTACACCGAGTCAGCAGCGTCGCGGGAGACATGATTCAGAATTCACCTAGCATCGCCACATTGGAGAGTACTCAACCTGTCACCCCGCTACGTCACGAGTATCGTGATATCTGGTGACCACAACAGAAACCGTTGCTCTGCGCGATATCAGGGCTGCAGTACCTCAGGTTTCAACTGTTGCAACAGTGACTCCCACCCTTTCATCGCGCTATCTCAGCGAGGTCCTCGGGTCGACGGTCGTTCTAAAGGCCGAGAACTTACAGCGGACCGGTTCTTTCAAGATTCGCGGAGCAACAAACAAGATTTTCACCTTAGGTCACACAGCCGAACATGGAGTTGTCGCGGGTTCAGCAGGCAATCACGCCCAGGCTCTCGCCCTCGCTGCACGAAACGCTCGAATTCCCTGCGAGATTTATGTTCCAGCAGGTGCTTCATTGGCCAAGATCGATGCCTGTCGCGAGTACGGCGCCACGGTCCACGAGGGTGGAGACAGTCTCGACACAGCGGTCTCTCGTGCCTTGCAGCGCTCGGATGAGACCAGGGCAACCTTCTGTCATCCTTATGACGACGCTGCGGTCGTAGCCGGACAAGGAACCCTTGGGTTAGAACTTGTGGAACAGGTGGAGAATCTTCGAACGGTCATCGTGCCGCTGGGTGGCGGAGGATTAGCTGCGGGAACTGCGATAGCCGTCAAGTCACAGTTGCCGAGTGCGCGGGTGATCGGAGTTCAAATATCCTCATGCGCTCCATACATAACGGGCAAGTCACCAGATGGTCCGGTTCCAACGCTGGCCGACGGAATCGCGGTGAAAAAGCCAGGTATCGTCACCAAGCCGTTAGTCGACAAGTGGCTCGATGACATCCTCATGGTGGACGAAGACACGGTCGGTGAAGCGATGATGCTCATGCTCGAACGATCGAAACTTCTCGTTGAAGGAGGCGGAGTAGTTGGCGTTGCTGCACTATTGTCCAACCTCATTGAAGCAAGTCCCGGGCAAACCACCTGCGTGGTTCTTTCGGGTGGCAATGTTGACCTTTCCACACTTGCCAGTCTTGTCCGACGTTATGAGACTCGTCGCGGAAGACGAGCCGTATTGATGGTACGTATCAGTGATCGTCCGGGAGGTTTGGCAAGTCTGCTTGCACGGGTCGCCGCAATCGGTGCAAATGTGATCGACATTGAGCACCTACGCGATGGCGTCGATTTGCATGTGCGCGAGACCGCAGTCAATCTGGTGCTTGAGGTTCGAGACGCATCACATCGAGGTGACGTGATATCGGCACTGGAAGCCGCAGGCTATGTCGTCACATTCCTATCGGAGTAACACGGTGCAACATCTACAGGGCTTCGTTGTTGACTGTTGAGTGCAGGGAGTGGCCGTAACCAGAGTATGACGCGACCACTCATCGCCCTTCCAGGCCGACGCTCCAGTAATGCAAATTCCGTCCGCGGGGCTGCGGTTGCTGCAGGAATTGGTTACATCAACGCGGTGAACGACGCTGGAGGAGCTGTAGCCGTAGTTCCTCCAGTTGGAGAAATCTCTTACGACGAATTGCTCTCACGATTTGATGGTTTGCTGCTGCATGGTGGCATTGACCTATCGCCTGCGGCTTACGGTGAATCACCCCACCCCCAAGTCACATCGTGGGATGATGATCTCGACCAATTCGAATTCGAGATTCTGAAAGCGGCAGTTGAGTTAGACATGCCAGTCTTGGCGATCTGCCGAGGAATGCAAGTGCTCAATGTTGTGCTCGGTGGAACGTTGATTCAACACATTCCCGATCATCACCAGTCGGGCATCGAGCATTGGTCTTCACATCATGACGTCTCAATAGCAACTGATTCGCACCTCTTCGGGGCTGTGGGGTCCAACGAAGTCACGTCTGTGAGCTCGTTTCATCATCAAGCAGTAAGTGACCTTGGCCGAAATCTTCGCGCAGTCGCATGGGCAAAAGACAAACTTGTCGAAGGCATCGAACATGAATCTGCCGCGTGGATCGTTGGGGTGCAGTGGCACCCAGAAGACAAGTGTGAGTCCACGAGTACGAAACGGCTGTTTCACTCCTTCGTCTCGCAATGTGGGCATACTTCAACTTCGCTAAGTCGCTAGCCTTAATTAATGTGACGGTCGAAACGGTGGCTTACGGCGATCGCGTCCTAGCAATTGTCATTCGTCATGCTCACGACGGGGATGGAATCCATTTCTTCACGCCACCTGAATATTCACAGCAACTTGGCTATATGAAGCGACCTGCTGGATACCGAATTCAGCCACATGTTCACCTTAGGGTGGAACGCAAGTCGACCTTCACACAGGAGGTATTGTTCGTGAAGCGAGGTCGGGTGCTCGTGAACTTTTACGGAGAGGATGATCGCAAAATCGCTGAACGAGAAATCATAACTGGAGACGTCATCCTGCTCTCAGAAGGCGGTCATGGATTCGAGATGATCGAGGAGTCCGAACTCATTGAAGTGAAGCAGGGTCCGTACCTGGAAGATAAACGTCGTTTCGACCCAAAATGACCTAGTCTCGGTCGCCGAGTGAATTCAACACGTTTCAATCGTGTCATGCCGTGGCTGGCGGTGGCATTTGCATGGCTGCTGTGTCAAGGACTCTCACTGCTCTATCCGCGCTCCTTGTTCTGGGACGACTGGCGACTGTACGACACTACGAATCTCGACCTCAATGAAGGTGGTCAGTTTGAACGAGACATCTGGCCACGCGAAGAGCTTGAGGGTTTTCTTCTGTCTCTGCACCCGGGAAGCTTTCGAGTCCTCACGTTCCTGATTTTTCCCATCATTGCACTCCTTACGTGGAGAATTGCTGGACTCTTCGTGAACAAAGGGCTTACAAGCCGCGAGCAGCGGCTGATCGGACTGCTCGTGCTCTTCCTGCCCGTCAATTCCGCCCGCATTACGAACATCACTTTCGGTTACACAATCTCACTTCTCGCGTTCGTCACGGCTGCATGGATTTGGCTCCGCTACAGGACCACTATCACCACTCTTATGGCAGTGCTGCTCTTCGTGTTTTCTTTTCGGACGAGCTCCCTTCTCGCCTTTGCGTTGGTACCGGGTGCGCTCAGCTTGAGTCTCGACTTCCTAGCCACTAGGCGCCTCGGGCTTAGATCATCACTACGCGCTGTCTTGCCGTTAGTCATGGCGCTGATATATCGACGATTCATTTCAGATAACGGTGTGGCTCCCGGTTATAACGAGTTTCAGATCGGCGGGTTAATGCGATCTGCACTGATGCTGATCTCCTTTGCCGGCGTTATTGGCGGGCTCTGGTATCGTCGCGAGAAACTCAGCTTGTCAGCGCGAGCAATCAAACAGTTCGGTGGCGGTCTCGGTATCTTGTGGCTCGGCGCAATGCCCTATATGGCGGTCGGACACCTTTCAACAGTTAGCGATTGGACAGTAAATTTCCTCCCCGGTGAGGGCGATTGGCACTCACGTCACCAGTTACTTCTACCTTTCGGTATGGCATTGATCCTTATCGGATTCTTTAATCTCCTTGAAGGTAAAGCAATGGTTCTTCTCATGCCACTGGTGCTGGCAGTGTCATTCATCTTTACATTCCTCTACTCAGTCGAGTATCTCGTCGACGCGCGCAAGCAAGACGCGGTTATCACTGCACTTCGTCAAGAACCAAGTCTCAAATCAACAAGAGTCGTCTTTCTCACTGACGATTCATCTGCAGCAAAACTAAACGCTCGCGCTCGCAGCTATCGCGAGTATGAAACTGATGGGCTGCTTCGGAGAGCACTCGGCGTTGAGGCACCGCGTTTTTTTGATGAGTCGCAACTTGAGTCGGAAACCTGTAACGCTCCCGCAACGGTGCCCGTTTACCGAGTGTTCGCGCCAATTCTCACCTTCACAAAA
>Ga0194118_10005337_pt1 | contig 13473 bp, 20 predicted proteins | sample TA2MahsurfametaG_2_FD_148662 | JGI IMG/M metagenome (GOLD analysis project Ga0194118, IMG submission 148662) | Freshwater microbial communities from Lake Tanganyika, Tanzania - TA2015013 Mahale N5 surface | ecosystem: Environmental > Aquatic > Freshwater > Lake | place: Tanzania: Lake...
GTGGCGAAGGCTTTGCTGGCTGCGGCGCCTGCCTTGGTTCAGTTCCGTGAGGGAGGTGAAGCCATGGGGAAGGGTGAGGGCCAGCTCCAGCAGCGGGTGCAGGTCGTTGCGCCGATGGGCCGGGAAGCGCAGGCTGAGGCAGCCGGCGATCGGGTTGATCCGGAACCCTTCCAGCCAGTGACACCCGGTGAGCACCGTGCGGCAGTGGCGCCGCAGGGCTTCCGATTCAGTCAGGTTGTGGCAGCTCAGCCGCAAGCGTCCGGGTAGTTCGCTGCGGATGTCCCAGGCTGGTGCCGCTGATCCTGTGGCCGGAGCTGCCAGCACGATTCAAGCCGCAGCCGTAGCTGTGAAAGGGCGGCGCAAGCGGAAGGCCGTTTCCACCAGCACAAACGCCAACAGCAACAGCGGTACTCCCGGTGCCAGCGGCAGGATCAAGCCAAGGATTCCGCCCAGGGCGAGCAACGCGGCCAGGCCCAGCAGACCGCTGGCCGCCAGAAAGCTGATCAGGTTGGCCGGGGCCATCAGCCAGCGCCGCCGCCACGAAGGACGATCACGCATCACCTGCACCTTCACGTGCACCACCTCAGCCTCGGGTGGCGTGGCGCCACTGCGCTCCAGGGCTGCCACGAGAGCCTGCCAGCCCTGTTGTTGTGGCTGCGACTGTTGGGCTTCCAGAAGCAGGCTGCTGCAGCGGCGGTTCAGCCGCCAGCGCCAGGGCCCGATCTGCAGGGAAACCTGCAGCTCCTGCTCCAGTCGATCCCACTGGATGGGCGTGGCGCTGCGCAGGCGATAGCGCCAGCGGCCCGGCAAGGCATGCACTAACTCAGCGCAGCTCGACGACATGACCTAGGCGATGGCGCGGCGATAGGTGTTGGACCGATCGCAATACGACCAGATGTAGCCGGCTGGATCCAGCGATTGAATCCAGTGGCCGAAATCGCCGCGCTTGCGCCGCGCGGTGATGCTCTGGTGGGCAACGCCGAGCCGCTTGGAGAGTGCCGCGAGGCTGATCGCTTCCTGCTCCTCCACCTGCTTTTGCGGCGTCTTCGGCATCGGGGCGGCGGGAGCGCTCAGGGCTGCAGGGGCCAGTTGCTTGCCTTTGAAGCCCAGCACGCGCATGGCGTTGGCGGCAGCCACCAGGGCTGAGCCGTTGTTGAGCACCACCGCAGCGATCGGGCTCACCGGCAGGAAGGTGCCCAGCAATAGAGCGGAGATGTTGGGCAGGCCCACGATGCCGATGTTCTGCTTCACCAGAGCGAAGGTTTCGCGGGCCAGATCCTGGGCCACGATCAGATCCGACACCTTGTCGTTGGTGAGCACGATGTCGGCCGTTTCGCGGGCCAGGTCGCTGCCGGAGGCAAAGGAGATCGACACATCGGCGTAGGCGAGGGCCGCGGAGTCGTTGATGCCGTCGCCCACGAAGGCCACCTTGTGGCCTTGCTGGCTGAGCTGTTGCACCAGCTTGGCCTTCTCATCAGGCAGGGCATCGGCGTGCACCTCTTCGGGCCGCAGGCCCAGGCGCTTGGCCACCGCGTGGGCCACGCTGCTCACATCACCGGTGAGCATGTGGGCCTGGATGCCGCGGCGGTGCAGTTCGACCACCATCGCCTGGCTGTCGGGCCGGAGCGCATCGGCGGCGTAGATCACCGCCACCACGGTGCCATCCACGGCCAGATACACCGGCGTGGCGGTTTCCAGCTCGGGATCCACGCTCGGCGTGGCGGGCTCGAGGTTTTCTTCCCGCAGCAGCTTGGCGTTGCCCACCAGCACCTGGTGGCCCTGGATCGTGGCGGCGACGCCTCGACCGATGCGGTAATCCCAGGCCTCGCATTCATCGGCGCTCACGCCCAGCTCTTCGGCGTGGGTGACGATCGCTTTGGCCACCGGGTGGTTGAGGCTCTGCTCGGCCGAAGCAGCCAGCTGCACAAGCTTGTTGATCGAGTGGGCGCCGCTCACCACTTCCACATGCACTACGGAGGGGTGGCCCTGGGTGAGGGTGCCGGTCTTGTCAAACACCACCACATCGATATCCACCAGCTGCTCGAGCGAGCGGCCGCTACGGATCAGCAGGCCCTGGCTGCCGGCGCGGGTGAGCGCCGCCATGATCGCGGTAGGCACTGACACACGCAGACCCGTGCCCAGGTCGAACATCAGCAGCGAGGCAGCCTGTGCGATGTTGCCACCGCTGAGCAGCAGCGACAGGCCTGCCAGGGCGAGGGTGGGCAACACGAAGCGATTGGCAACCTTGCCGGCGACGTTGCCCACGCGGGTGTCGTACACCGGGGCGGATTCGATCATCGCGGTGATCTGTCCCACCCGGGTGGCTTCGCCCACCGCCTGGGTTTCCACCACGAGGTTGCCCTCCAGCAGGATGAAACCGGCCAGCACTTCATCGCCGGGGCCGGCGTGGCGGGGCACCGATTCACCGGTGAGCTTCACCACATCCAGCGAGCCCTCGCCGCTCTCGATGCGGCCATCCACGGGGATCTGATCGCCGGGGAAGAGCGCGATGCGATCGCCCGCCTGCAGGCTGGTGCTCGGCACGATCACCTCAGTGCCATCCACCAAGAGGCGCACATCGGTCTGCAGGCTGGCGAGCAGATCCGTGTTGGCCGAATGGGCGATGCGCTGGGTGGCGTCGCGCACCGCCTCGCCGCCCTCGATCATCGTGATCATCATCGCCGGGCCCAGCAGGAAGCCCTCCAGGCTGTGGAGGGTCACCGCCAGGGAGTCAAGGAAGTCGACGTTGATCTTGCGCTCTTCCTTCAGCCCCTGCCAGGCGCGCTTGAAGCTCAGATGAGCCGAGACCAAAATGAAGCCGGCCACCGCCAGGGGCGGCAGTGCCAGCGGTCCGGCCAACAGGGCCAGGGCCAAGGAGCTCACCGGCAGGATGATTCGGCTCGGAACAAAGCTCTCGTCGTCTTCCCCTTCAGCCGCGCTGGCCGTAGGTTTGGCGGCCGCTTTGCCACTGGGTTTGGCGGCCAGCTGTTCGAGGGCTGGCAGCGCGCCAGGCAGCTGTTTGAGCCATTGCAGGGGATCAATTCCGGCCTGACGCTCGAATTCCACCACGCAGCATCCGGCCACGCTGTTGAGGCGGACATGCTTCACCTCGCTGGCCTGGCTCAGGGCCTGCTCCAGCTTCGGCCAGCTGCTGCTGCTGCCGCCCACGCGGAAGCGCACGCGCCGTGAGCTGTGGTGCAGCACCTGCTCCACGGTGTACCCCACAGCCGATTGGCCTGCCCGCGCAACGGGTACAACCGAGAGGTGAGGTGGACGATGCGTTTCAGCGAGCACGGCAGGAGCAGGAGAAGGGATCAGCGACAGGCAGGGAGCGTTGACGCCCTCACTCGACCTTCACCTTCGTGATCGCCTTCTCGTTAGCCGCAGCACTGGCCTCCGCGGCATTGGCGGTCTCGTCCATCTCGGACTTGGCTTCAGCCACCAGATCCACGAGTGATTCGGCGGCTTCCGCTGCGGTGCGGGCCACGTTGCGGGCGGCCGTGCCAGCCACACCAGCCACGGTGACGCCCACCTTGATGCCGCTCTTGGCCATGGATTTGCCCACGCTGCTCATGGAATCGCCGAGCTGGTGGTTGCCCATGCGGCGCACCATCGGGGCGAGGGCCACGAGACTGGCGCCAACCCCAAAGGCGAGGACGGTTTCGAACTCGAACATGGGGTGGTGACTTGCCAGGATTAAATGCACTGTAAAGAGAATCTGCAGCTCTGATGCTGCATCGCGGCTCACATCAGCAATCCAGTCATTGTCAATGGATTTACCGGGATTGGGTTTGCACTTTGTGAGCGCCGACCTGCCCTCCCTCGCCTGTGGGCTTGTTGCCGCGCAACCTCGCGCTGCTGTGCTGGATCTCAGTGGCGAGCAGTGGCTCTCGCAGCTTGCGGGGGTGGAGTTCGACGGTGAGCTGCGCACCTACAGCGCCGTTCCGGATGCGCTCGCGCTTTGGCAGCAGTTGGAGCCGCGCCTGGGCGACTGGTTGCAACTGCTGGAGCTGCAGGCCTTGCAGCCCCTGTTGATCCCGCCCCTACCTGGGGTTGACATGCTTCTGCGCTGTTTGGTGCTCGCAGAAGCGCTGCAGCAGGGGGCTGATCTCACGGTGCTGCTGCCCGCGCCGGCTGAGGCCCTGGCATTGCTGGAGTTGGCTCGCACCGGGCCCGCCCTGGTGGAAACCCTGTTGGAGCCCCTGTTGGACTGGTGGGATCAGACCCGCCAATCCCTGGCCAGCCTGGAGTTGGTGCTGCGCCTGCGCTTGCCATCCTCCGCAAGCCTGCGATTGGATCCGCGCTGGCGCAGCCGGCTGGAGCACATGGCGGCTTTGCTCGCCCCCGGGGGGCCATGGCAATTGAGCCTGGCGTTGGAGTGCGCTGGGCCCAAGGCCGAGCTGTTGCGGCAGCGGTTGAGCTGCCTCAGCGCGCGGGGTTTCATGCCCACGCGCCTGGGCTTGCATGGCCCGGCGGCCGCAGCGGTGTTGGCGCAACGGCCCGATTGGTGGCCCGCGCAATTCCCCGGCGTCGAGCTCGCCTATCCCTTTGCTTCAGACGCTGTGGCAGCCCTGCTGCACCTCGAGGCAACTGGGCTGGAGGTGTGTGTGGATGCAGCCGCAGGCACCCTGAGGATGCCCTTGCCCGGTGTGATCAAGGCAGAACTCGACGTGCAGCAGATCGGCACCACCGTGGTATTGCTCGTGGGTGGGCAGCGGCGGCTGGTGAATGTGCCTGCCAGCCTGGCGGGCAAAACCTGCTCAGGTGCTCGGCTGGAGAGCGGCTGGCTCGAGTTGCGCTTCCTCTGACGTCTCTGGCCTCCAACCCAGCCACCAAGCCATCAGAAAAAACGGCGTGCCAGGCAGGATCGGAAGGACCCAGCCCGCGACCGCCAACGCCATCAGCACCTTGATGGATCCTTGCCTGGTTTCCCCCAGCCACAGCTCCAATGGCGTGGGTGGCACCGCCGGACCATGCAGCTGCTGGGCATTCAAGGCAGCTTGCAGAAGATCCGCCGCCAAAGCCGGGCAGATCACCTCGTGAGGGTGATGGCTGATCACCACCCCGCGGCGATGAGCCGTAGCCCGCACCTGCGCGCCGGGATGGATCAGCTCCAGTTGGTTGCCGATCAGCTCCAGCTGAGCGGCGCTGATTTCAGTGGAGCAGTGGAGCCGGAGCCGATGGGGTAGCTGATGGCGAATGGCCAGTGCGCTCACGGCTCCGGATTGGCTCACTTGGCCGCTTTGCTGGGCTGAGCCAGATCGGCGCGTGCTTCGGCGAGCACATCGGTGAAGCTCTCGCCCACCTCGGCGAGGCCGCGGCCGATGCCCTTCACGGCGTTGGAGGTTTTGTCGGCCACCACCAGGCCGAGTTTGAGGCCCTGTTTGGTGATGCTGCGTCCGGTGCCGCTCACGGCGCCTGTGATCTTGCTGTCTTTACCTGCCACGGCGGCCACCACAGGGGCCAGAGCCATCAGTCCGGCACCGAGACCGAAGGCCAGCAGAGTCTCGAGCTCCAGCATGACGAATCAGAGTGGATGTTTCGCCCGAAGAGTAACGCTCGCTGGCGGCACTCGCTTCCATTCCGCTTGGGATTGAGCAGCATGGTGTGCGTGTCGGCACATCGATCGGGAGCCCCAGGTGGACGCCTTGCCTTGTGAGTTGATGCACGCCACAGCGCAGAGACTGCGCTTGCGCTACCCCGCGGATCAGCCGGCCTCGCTTGTGGAGGATCTGGTGGCGGCGCTTTCGGGGCAGGCCTGGGTGCGGGCTGTGCAATGGCGGCACTCCAGCTGCAGTGTGGTGATTGAGCTCGCCAGCGGCTGCTCTGAACTGCGCTGGCAGCTGGCGCTCGCCGATCTCGGCTGCGGGCTGGTGGATCAGCGCCGCCACGACCATGCACCCGATTCAGCCTGGGAACGCATGACCCGCCAGATCGGCGGAAACATCGTGGGAGCCACGGTGGGCCAGGTGGTGCTGGGCACAGGCGCGGGAGTGCTTGGGGCTTGGTTGCTTGGACCGCGCGCCGGATTGGTGGCAGGTGCCGCAGGAGCTGTGGTGGGGTCGGTGGTGGGATCGGTGGCCGGCGGCGAGCTTGCCGATGGCGAAAGCCCCTTGCGCAAGGGGGATCTGGGGGCCATCTCCATCCGCAAGATTGGCGGCAAGCTTGGCGAGGAGGCTGGTTGGAGCACCGGTGGCGCCATTGGTGCAGCCTTGGCTGGGCCCGCCGGAGCCGTGGCCGGGATGACCCTGGGCTCCATCGTGGCCGGCCAAGCCGTGGAAGACCTGATTCAGAACCATGGCCGCGCCAAGGGGGTTGGCCGGCTGAGTTGGCTGGTGAGGCTTGGTGAGGATCAAGCCGGTGAGCGGATCACTGAAACGGTGATGGGTGGCTTGGGCCGAGGTCTCAGTGGTGGCCAGGACTGGGGCGCTCGCCTGGGCACCCGATTGGGCGCTTCGGTGGGCCGCAAGATTGATTGGGCCAGCAGTTGGAGTCGCCGTCAACTGGTGAGCCGGATCAAGCCCCGGTCTCCACTCCCAGCCACGTAACGGCGAGGGTGTGCAGCTCAAAACAGGCCGCATGCACCTCAAGCTGGCCGCTTTGGATACGCTCTCTCAACAAGGCACTTGTGTTGATCAGCTCGCGTGCGGTGATTTTCGAATGCAAGTTGTATGCCGCGGAAAGATCCACCGGGGGGATGAACGCCAGACCACCGGCTTTGAGCCCGTTGCGGATGTGACCCACGTGATCCATCAGGGTGGGCGTGAGCAAGTGCTCGGGAGAGCAGGCGGCCCCCACCGCTCCGCAACCGGAGTGGCTCATCACCAACACCACCGGCACATTCAGGGCCTCCACCGCATATTCAACGGAGGCCAGGCTGCCGGGTGTGGAGGCGTTGCCGGCGTTGCGGATCACAAACAAATCACCAAAACCGCTGTCAAACAACAGCTCAACAGCCACGCGTGAATCTGAGCAGGTGAGCACGGCTGCCTGGGGTGTTTGGCCCGTCTCCAGCTCGTGCAACCGAGCTTGGCTGGCATGGGGGTGGATGGATCGCGCCTCGCGGAAGCGTTCATTGCCCTGCTGGAGGGCTTGGATCACTTCAGCAGGGGTGGCAGGAGAGGTCATGCTGGTTAGTGTGCCGCTCGCGAGGCGATTGTGCCGTGAGTGCATCTCATCCAGCCTGTTTCCGCGATAGCAGTCGCTTCCTGCGCGCCCTGTCCGTGGGGATCGTGGTCACCCTCGTGCTGATCGAGCCAATCCGCTTGAGAGAGGCCTTTCCAATTGGGTTTCTGGCGGCGATCGTGTTTGACCAAACGATCTATTTTCTGGAATCGTTTCGCGTGAACGCTCGCGAGACGCGCGAGATCTTTGGCCGTTGGCTGCCGAGCCGGGCTCTGCTGCTCGAGCGCACCGTGATCTTCACGTTTATCAGCGTGGGCCTCCTCAGCCTCTGCGTGCGTGATGTGCACAGCGGCGACTCGGTGTTGCCGCAGGAATGGCGCACGTTGATCTATTTCGCCTCTCTGTTTGCGGTGTGGCTGCAAATGCACAATGGCTTTGCCATTTATTATGCCAAGAAGTATTTCAGTCTCAATCCCGTGCCATCGGCCGATGGTCCTAATCCCCAGGGCTTTGTGTTTGCAGGTTCGGATGAGCCGGAATTTACCGATTTTCTGTATGTTTCTTACGCTGTGGGTCTCACCTATGCGATGAGCGACACCAATCTTGAAGACAGCTCTGTGAGGCGCGTGGTGTTATTTCACTCGGTTGTCAGTTTCTTATTCTATTCCACCGTGATCTCGGCGGTGGTCAATCTGATCACCTCGGGCTGAGCGCGCTTCAGATCCCCAGCGAGCGCAGCCAGGCGCCGATGCCGCTGTGGGTCATCGGCGCCTCCATGTTGCGATCCAGGAACCAGAGGTAGCCAGCGGCCGCATTGAGGGCGATCACCAGGGCCCAGACGCGCCATCCCTCGGGCAGTTTCATCGCGGTTGGCTTGGGGGTCATCGGTGACAACGTTACGAAATGCGTGCTTCTTGGCGTCAAGCGGGCGCTTGGTAGCGGCGCGAACGCCAGCCATGCTCGCTCGGGCGCACAGTGTGGAGGTAGCAACCGCTACCAAAACGTTCACCTCGCATCTGCGAGGCGCAGTTCGATCCAGGCCATGGAACGGGGACCTGGGCTTGCCTGTGGACAACGACCATGACCCTCACCTATCGCGGCCAGAAGTACGAGCAGAACAAGCAGGCTGCTCCCCAGCAGCATCCAGCTCTTGCCTATCGCGGTATTCGCTACCAGAAGTGATCGGCTGCCAGAGCTGACGCGCAAGCCCCGCATTGCGGGGCTTTTTTGTGCCTTGCAGCGCCCAGTGTTGCCTCGGCTAACCGGTCAGTTCACGAAGCGTTTGTAGAGCCAACGCACGAAGTTGCCCACCACAGGAACAGGTTCAAACGTGGGGCCCACGAAATCGAAATAGTCGCGGTGATCAACGATCTTGCCCGAGTCGTTGAACAAAAGACGCGTTGCGCCGGGATAAATAAACTCAATTCCCTTGATCTTCAGGCCCATCGTCCATTCCACGAAGGCCGTGTTGCCGTCGATGGCGATGGCTCCGGGCTCCAGAAACACATCATCGCAGCGGCGCAGCAATCCTTCCTGAGCAGCCAGATACGCCTCAAGCCCCTGTTGTTTCTGGGTGGGGTCTTCAAACACCACCGTTTCGCTGTAGGCATCACGCCATTGCTGCTCTGTTGGAGCGGGGGCTCCGTAGGGCTTGGTGAACAGGGCGCGCAGTTGTGAGGTGTCCACGGGGATCGGCAGGGTTGGTCATTGTGGCCGCCTGCAAGCAGGGTGCCGTGATGAGCCGCCATGCCTGAGCCTTACTGCGTAGCTTGGGTGGCCGATCGTTTTGCCGGCAAGCCCGTGCAAAACGGCTGCCCCCGTTGATGATGCCCAAACAGGATTTCGTTTACGAGCCGCTTGAAGCCTTCGGTGAAGGTCTCACCACCCGCCGCCCCTGGAACACCAAGGCGTTGGCGGGAGTGGAGCGGCTCAATGGGCGGGTGGCGATGCTGGGTTTTGCAGCGGCCTTGATCGGTGAATGTCTCACCGGCCATGGCCCTGCCGGCCAAGTGGTGGCGCTGTTGCGCTGGTATCTCTCCTGATTGGGCATCAAAAAAGCCCCAGGCTTTGGGCCTGGGGCTCGTGCTCAGAGCTGACAGCGGAGAGCTGATCGCTCAGAGCTTCAGAAGCAGAACGGCAGGAACTGGGTGCGGCAGGCGGCATAACCGTCCACCAGAGCGCCGAGGCCGATCTGATGGGCAATCCCGGCGCCAGTGAGGCCCTCGGTGATGATGCCGATCACGATGCCGAGCATGGCGGCGCGGCCGTTGAACAGTTCAACGCGCTTCAGCTGCTCCATATGGATCTGCTGTGTGGCGCGATCCCAGTACCACTTGTCGTTGGCAGGGCTGTTGGTCATGGCTTCAGCCCAGGCCGATCTGGGAGAGGATGCCCTGGCCGGTGAGCAGCTCGGTGCCGAGGCCGATCACGAAGCCGAGCATGGCGAGGCGGCCGTTCCAGGTTTCGGCGAAGCCAACGAAACCGAAGCGGGAGGTGGAGTCGGACATGAGACGTTACGGAACGTTTCAACAACCGTAACGGATCGTGAAGCCTTTTGGGTGCGGGGTAGCCAAATTCGTGTGAGCGCATCAACGCGGCCCTTTGGGAGGTTCGGCGATCGCGGCCTTCGCCTTCGTTCCGGCTGAACAGTGCGACGGTTTCCGCCTGGCTAGGACGGCGTTTTGTCGATGAGCCCGATCTTTCCCTGCAAGGGCTGCGGCACATTCATCGAGCGCTCAACCCAGCACTACCGGCGCGTGAAGGGGCAGGTGCTCTGTTCCACCTGCGCCGATGCGCGGGACGCGGCGGCCCAGATGCGCCCGGTGTTCTGGCGGCGCTGGCTGCAGCGATTCAGGTGGCAGAGCGGAGGCGGGTGCTGATGCCCAGCCCCACCTCAACGGGCACGGTGCCGTCGGGATGCAGGGCCTGTGGTGTGGTTCGCAGGGTGTGAAGCAGCTGGGCTCTCTGATCAGGGCTGAGGCGCAGCAGCTCCGCCAGGGCGTGAGGGTCGATGCGGCCCAGGCGGGCGCGGGAGAGATCCGACACGGGGAGGCTCCACCACTGGTGATGTGCTGGACGCTAGTCGCCACATCTGGTGGTGTCAGCCCCTGTTCATGGTTCTGGATCTTGGGTGTGCTGCCTGGTTGCCCGGTGGGGTCTCGCTCGCTCCCAGACCAGATCGAACACGTAATAGAGCAGCGTGAGGCCGATATGGATCTCGATCGATTGCTTGATGCCGATGAACAGTGCCGTAAAGGCGATCGCAATCACCCGGTAGGCGAGGGCTTTCCACAGCAAGGCCAGTCGCATGCGGTCTTGGTTCGCGCGGAAGCTTTGGGTGTTCATTCTGCTGCCGGTCGCTGTGGTTGGCGTGGGAGCCGTTGACACCCTTCGGTGGACCGGCTAGTACAGGTGTACTTTGCTCCGGGGTTGATGGCTGTCGCCTCTCCGTATGCCGTATTCCGTGCCGTGGATGTGATCTGGCCAGTCGGATCCATGCAGCCGCTGCCGCCACTGCCACCTTCGCTGCCGGTGGTAGCGCCGCCTGTGACTCGTGTGCGCAAGCGCCCCCGGGCCAGTGCGGTGCAAGGTGAGTTGTTCCCTTCGCTGCCATGGGCGCCCTGAGTGCGCTTAGTGGCGCTTCAGCAGCTGCGCGCCCCAGTGGCGTGGGCCGTCGTTCTCGCGCACATGCAGCTGGGCCATCGAGGCGGCGAAGCGGATGCCTCCGCGACGCAACACCGAGCCGAGGTGCCAGACCACGGCGCCAGTAATCAGCATCCAGGCGAGCAGATGCAGGTGGTAAGCCAGGTGGTCGAGTTGGCCTGTGCGCAGCCAGTCTTCCTGCATCAACTTGCCGCTGCTCACGGCCAACAGCAACCCAATCAGTGCAGCGGCATTGGCGGGCTGGCGTAGGCGGCCCCGGCCGATGCTGATCGCGTACAGCACAAACAACAGCGCCACCGGCCAAAGCAGCGCGCCGAATGTGCCGTGGATGTCGATCCACTCGCCTGGCACGGCAAGCGGAAGGCGGAACCAGCGCCTGTCGTGGTTGGCGAGCACCACCAGGCCACTCAGCCAGGCCAGCGGCACCAGGATGGCGGTGATGCCGTGCAACAACCGCAGCAGCGAGGGTTGGTAGGGAACCGTGCGTCCCATGGTTTAAGTCAGGGCTTGTTGGAGTGACACCAGCGCAAAGGCGATAAACAGCCCGCCACTGAGGCGGTAGAGCACTTTCTCGCTGATTCGCCCGCCGATCCACTTGCCGGCTCCCACCGCTAGCCAGGTGTGACCAGGGCATGGCCAGCCAGGGTGCTTGCCAGAACGATGGCGGTAACTTAGGCGCGCTCGCAGCCGAGTATCAGGCCAGTGGATCGGTGTCTGCGATCAGGCTGAAACGATCGGAGTCGTGGTCGCTCTCGTGGTGGTCGATGGATGATCCACCCAGCGCATACTCCGCGTCGTCGTGATACACCTCGTGGCCATAGCCATGGTGATCGTCGTAGCCGCTGGAGTGATCGCGGTCATCGTGATCACGCTCATAGCGCCCGGATTCACCACCCGAGATGATCGGGTCGTCGCTGAAGCTGTCCACTGATGCATTCATTGAACGGCGGCGACCCTTGTGGTCATCGTGGCGCTCGCGGCGATGATCGCGGTCGCGGTGATTGCGTTGACGGTCGCGGGACATGGAACGTCTCCGGAGAACCTTTTCAACGTATGCAGGCTCCCGTGAGGAACTCGTGAGGGCCTCAACGTGATGGGCAGCGATAGAGATCCGGCCCCTGGGGGGCGCTTGGGGTTGCCTTCGCGATCACGCTGCAGGTCCGTTGGCCCCTGCTGGGATCGCTGGCGCTCAGCACCAGCTGTTCTGCGTCGCTGAGGCGCAGTTGGCGCCGCGCCCTCGAGCCGGTGTTGGTTTCCTGCCCTACGTACCAGCTCAGGCTGGGGCGCTCGTCCTCCTGAAGCAGCAGGGGAGGCGGCCCCCCTGCGCTGGCGAGTGGCTTCAGCCAGGCTGCAGCGGGCTGCACGCTCCATTGCTCGCTCAATTCCCAGAGCCAGATGGGACTGGCGAACAGCTCAAACAGGGCCACCCAGAGCAAGGCCACCAAGGCCGCCGCACCCCATTGCCGCCAGCGCAGTTGCGGTGTGAGCAGCAGGCTGCCACCCAGTAGCAGGGCCAGTGCGGCGGGGAGCGTTATCGCCGCTGGCGCGCCGAGCTGCCCGTGCACGGCCATCAGTGCGGCGCCCGCCAGGAGCCAGAACCAGGGCACGGCCAGCAGCAGCCGGTTGGTGAGGGCGTTTTCGGGCTTGCCGCGGTGGATCAGCTGCGCCAGCAGAGGCCCCACGCTCAAGGTGAACGAGGGCCAGAGCAGGTGGCTGTACCAGGGAAGTTGGGTGCGCAGCGGCAGCACCGCCGCCGCGGTGAGCAGGGTGAGGCCTAGACACCAGTAGCCCCAGCGGCTGCGGCACTGTTGCAGGGCCATCAGCATCGCCAGCGGCCAGAGCGCCAGCCAGGGCCATCCCCCTTCAAGCACCTCAAGCACCGGCACCATCCAGCCGCCGCTGTGCCCCTCGATGGAGCTCACCACCCGCGCTAGGCCCTGATGGCCCCACATGGCGAGGGCGTCGGGCCCGCGCTCCAGCAGATGCCATCCATGCCAGAGCAGCCCTGGCAGCAGGCCGATCACGATCCAGAGGAGTACAGGCAGCCATTGCCGCAGTGCCCAGCGCCGCTCCCAGGCCAGCAGCAGACAAGCCCCTGCCAGCAACGGCAGGCTTGCCGGTGCCTTGAGCAGCAGAATCGCCGAGCCAGCCACACCAGCGATCAACCCCCACTGGCGTTGTTGGGGGGCTGAAGGCTCGGGTGGCAGGCTGAGTAAAGCCCACCATTGCAGCGCCATGGCGCTGATCAAGCTGCCATCCAGCATCGCCAGGCGACCATGGCGCATCAGCGGCAGCAGGGTGAGCGCCACCGCGGCTGTGCAGAGCGCAGCCAGCCGATCGCCTGGCCGCAGGCGTGCCTGCACCAAGGCCACCAAGGGCACGATCAAGCTGGAGCCCAGCGCCGGAATGGCGCGCACCAGCCACTCCGGTGGAACCTGCCGGATTCCTTCGCTGCCAGCGCTGTGGCGCCAGACACTGATGGCCAGGCCCATCAGCGCATGCAACAGCGGCGGTTTGTTGAGGTAGGGCTCGCCCCACAGGCTGGGCAGCAGGTTGCCGGGAAAGGGCCGCAGGCTGATCTCTTCAGCCACCCGTGCCACCAAGGCCTCATCCCAGTCGCGCAGGGGGACACCGCCGAGATGGTGGAACAACAGCAGGATTGCGGCAGACCAGAGCAGCAGAATC
>Ga0194118_10005338_pt1 | contig 13470 bp, 13 predicted proteins | sample TA2MahsurfametaG_2_FD_148662 | JGI IMG/M metagenome (GOLD analysis project Ga0194118, IMG submission 148662) | Freshwater microbial communities from Lake Tanganyika, Tanzania - TA2015013 Mahale N5 surface | ecosystem: Environmental > Aquatic > Freshwater > Lake | place: Tanzania: Lake...
GGTCGCACCGCACGGGATCACGGTGAACAACCTCCTCCCCGGCTACACGCGGACCGAGCGGCTCGTCGAACTCGCCGAGGGGATCGCGAAGACCAAGGATGTCTCGGTCGCGTCTGCCTATGCGGCGTGGGAGCAACAGATCCCGATGGGACGCGTCGGTGAGCCGCACGAGTTCGCGTCGCTCGCCGCCTTCCTCGCGTCGGAGCGCGCGAGCTACATCACCGCGCAGAACGTCGCGGTCGACGGGGGCTGGATCCGCGGGTTGCTCTAGGAGAGGCGGATCTCGAGCGGAAGCGGGGGCTCCGCCGCATCGGTGACGGTCACGCGGATCGCGTCGAGCGTCACCGGATCCCACCGCGTGAGCCGCCGATAGCCGATCGTCGAGCCGTGTGAGAGCTCGCGCCATGCGCCCTCGACCCGCCCCTCCACCGTGTACCCCGCCACCCGTTGTCCGTCAGCGATCCGCTCGCGAAGGTCGAGCACGGCGACCGTGACCGGCGCGGCCAGTTGGACCGAGGCCACCCCAGAGCGCGCACTGGTCCGGCGCCACTGCACCCGACGTCCCGCTGCGAGATCGATCGCGAACAACGCCTCGAGCTTGGCGCGCATTCCACGGAGACTCTCCACATCGCGCGGATGGAGCACCCCCGCCGGTGTCGGTGGCACATTCAGCAAGAGCTTGGAGTTCCGACCGACCGAGGTGAAGTAGAGATCCACCAGATCCTCGGTGGTCCGCACGCGCGCATCCTCCTTCGCATGGTAGAACCAGCCGGGCCGAATCGAGACATCGGTCTCGCCCGGTCGCCATACCGATCCACCCCGATCCCCTTCCGTGAGCGAACGCATCACCTCGTCACCGGTCATCCCCGGCACGGGGACGATCGTGGGATCGACGGTCGACCAATTCGTCTCCCCCGCCACCCCACGCTCATTCCCGATCCACCGCACGTCGGGGCCCGCATCGGAGAAGATCACCGCCTTGGGCTGCAGCTTCCGCACGAGCTTCCAGGTGGTGGGCCAATCGTACTCTTGCCGCTTCCCGTTCGGTCCCTCGCCATTGGCGCCATCGAACCAGACTTCGTGGATCTCACCGTAATCGGTGAGCAACTCGGTGAGCTGCACCGCGTACACATCCCGATAGCGAGGCGAGTCGCCGTACGATGGATGGTTCCGGTCCCACGGCGAGCAGTAGAGCCCGACCCGCAGATCCTCAGCACGACAGGCCTCGACGAACTCGCGTACGAGATCCCCTTTCCCGTCACGCCACGGGCTCGAGGCCACCGAATGCTTCGTGGTACAGGTCGGCCAGAGGCAGAAGCCATCATGATGTTTGGCGGTGAGGATCATCGCCTTGAATCCCGCCTCCCGCGCCACCCGCGCCCACTGCCGCACGTCGAGCCCGGTGGGGTCGAAGCGCGCCGGATCCTCGCGTCCATCCCCCCACTCACGGTCGGTGAAGGTGTTGATCCCGAAGTGCAGGAAGAGCGCGCGCTCGTCGCGCTGCCAGAGCAGCTGCTGCGCCGAGGGGCGGGCGCGTCGCGGGGCCATCGCCTCCATGAGGTGCGGCCCTACCACGGTCGCCGCGCCAAGGGTGGCCAAGAAGGTGCGCCGATCGATCGACATGCCTCGGAATATGGCGGCGCGCCTTGTCCGGCGCGGGAACGCTCGTTTCAATAGAGGGGTACCCGAACCCGGTACCCACCCCTCTGGAGATCTCGTCATGACTCGCTGGCTCTCGTCCCTAGTCCTCCTACTCGCCCTCGCCCCCGCTCTCGCTGCCCAAGACGCCGACCGCTCCGTGAAGGACGGAGGGATCAAGGTCGCTGGGTGGAAGGGCCGCGTCGACCGTCGCCCCCTCCAGCAGGGGAAGACCATAAACGACTCGCGCTTCGTCGCCGAGGGGCGCGGCTTCCGCGTCTCCGTCGGCCCCGCCGGGATCTTCTACAACCCGGCCAGCACCCTCGCGGGGGACTACGAGGTGATGGGGACCTTCAAGGAACACAAGATGGCGGCGCAGCACCCGCACTCCTACGGGATCTTCATCGGCGGGCAGGGGCTCGAGTCGGAGAGCGAGACCCTCATGTACTGCATCGTCTACGGCACGGGCACCTACGCGATCAAGACCTTCCGCGGCGCCACCGTCTCAACCCTCGTGAACACCACCGCGCACCCCGCCATCCGGAAGGCCGATGCGAACGGGGAGGCCACCAACACCGTCGGCTGGCGCGTGAAGGGAGGTCAGGCGAGCTGCGTCGTGAACAATCAGGTCGTGAAGACCCTCGACAAGGCCGACTTCGTCGCCGCCGACAAGCTGAGCGCGACCGACGGGATCTGGGGAATCCGCGCCTCGCACAACGTGGAGCTCAGCGTCACGGGGCTCATGAAGCACTGAGACATCCTCCGAGGCGGTGGCGTCCGGGCCATCGCCTCGGTCCGGGCTCTTGCGGGGGCTGGCCACGGGCGGTATAACCCTTTGGTAATAAGGTTATCCCCCTGGCCTGCCCCTTCTGCGTTGGAGCTCTCCGCATGCGCCGTCCCCCCCTCGTCGCGCTCCTCGGTCTGGTGGTCCCCCTCATCGCCTGTGGTGGCCCGGCGAAGGAGACCGCCGGCGATGCGAAGGCCGTCGTCTTCACCGAGACCGCCTGGGCCCCCAAGCGCGAGGCCGACATCCCCACCGATTCGATGGGCGCCTCCATCAAGCGCGGGCTCTACCTCCTCCGCTATACGCTGGACAGCCTCCCGGCCTACGCGACCGCCAACCTCAAGTGCACGAGCTGCCATCAGGACGATGGGCTCGATCCCAATGCGGCGCCCCTCACCGGCTCGCATGCGCGCTTCCCCAAGTACATGGCGCGCTCGGGCACCGTGATCGCTCTCGCCGATCGCGTGAACTACTGCTTCACCCGCTCCCTCGCCGGCAATGCGATCCCTGTCGGGAGCCGCGAGATGACCGATATCCTCGCCTATCTCGCCTTCATCTCGTACGACATCCCCGTCGGCACCAAGATCGCCGGGCACGATGGCCTCATCGCCATGAAGGACACCCTCGTCGGTGATATCGCGCGCGGGGAGAAGCTCTACGCCGAGAAGACCTGTGTCGCCTGCCATGGCGCCGATGGCGCGGGTATCGATGGCGCCTTCCCCGCCCTCTGGGGCGCGAAGTCGTATTCGATCGGCGCCTCGATGGCCCGCCTGGAGCGCGCGGCGAGCTTCATCTGGCACAACATGCCGCAGACGGCCCCCAAGTCGCTCACCCCGCAGGAGGCCTTCGATCTCTCGGCCTACATCAACTCCAAGCCGCGGCCCGACTCGCCGGGGAAGGAGCTGGATTGGCCGATGGGTGGCGCCCCGAAGGACGTGCCGTACAAGACAGCGGGTCGTGAGGCCTTCAACCCGCCGCCCCTCCTCCCGCGTGCGCATCCTACGGGGGCCGTCGTCCCGAACCCGCCGGTGATCGGCCGCTCCGACCGCTGATGCGCGCTCCCGACACCAGCGTCACCCGCCGCGACCTCTTGGTCGGCGCCGCCGGGGCACTCGGCGGCGCGGTCTTGGCCGGACTGCCGGTGAGCGTCGATGGCCAGGAGGCGGCTGCGGCACGACCCACCGTCCCCGCCGACCCGACGAAACTCCAAGGGGGTGTGACCACGCAGGTCGGCACCCGATCGCCATTCGAGACCCCCACTCGTGCGCCCTACGGCGAGACGGTCGGCAACTCCCTCACCCCGCTGCAAGACCTCACCGGTGTGATCACGCCGAGTGATCTCCATTTCGAGCGACATCATGCGGGGATCCCCGCGATCGACCCCGATCGGCATACGCTGACGATCCATGGCTTGGTCGATCGTCCGCTCACCTTCACGCTCGACGATCTCAAGCGCTTCCCGCAGGTCGTCCGCACCTACTTCATCGAGTGCTCAGGGAATGGACGCGCGGCGTATCGCGACCCCAAGCCCGACATGACCCCACAGAAGGTGTCGGGGATGATCAGCACCTCGGAGTGGACCGGGGTCCCGCTTGCGACCCTCTTTCGCGAGGTGGGCGCGAGCCCGAAGGCGAAGTGGTTCCTCGCCGAAGGGGGCGATGCCTGTCTGATGACGCGCTCGGTCCCGATCGCCAAGGCGTACGACGATGCGATGATCGTCTGGGCACAGAACGGGGAGCCGCTCCGACCCGCGCAGGGCTACCCGATGCGTCTCCTCCTTCCCGGCTGGGAGGGGAACATCAACGTGAAGTGGTTGCGTCGGCTCGAACTCGGGATGGCGCCCTGGATGACGCGTTGGGAGACCTCCAAGTACACCGACCCGCGGCCCGATCATAAGGCCGACATGTTCACCTTCGCGCAACAGCCGAAGTCGATCATCACCGCGCCGGGCTATCCGCGCGAGGTGAAGGGGCATGGCTGGCACGCGGTGAACGGACTCGCCTGGAGCGGGAAGGGGAAGATCACCCGCGTCGAGGTCTCAATCGACGGCGGGAAGAGCTGGTCCGATGCCGAGATCCTCGGCGAGGTGCGCCCGAAGGCGGCGGTCCGCTTCCAGCAGATGTGGGAGTGGAAGGGGCAGGAGACGATCCTGCTGAGCCGCGCCACGGATGAGACCGGTGAGGTGCAGCCGACACGCACCGCATTGATCGCCAAGCGCGGGATCGGGACCGACTACCACTTCAATCAGATCGTCGGGTGGAAGGTGGAGCGCACCGGGAAGGTCTTCTTCCATGGGGAGACCTGATCATGCACCGTTCTCTGATCCTGCTCAGTTGCACCGTCGGCGTGCTCATGGCCTGTGGCCCATCGGACGTGACACCGCGCTCGACCGCGATCACGTCGGCGGACTATGCCGCCTTCGGCCCGATGGACGGCGCGCGCCTCGGACTGGGCCGCACCCCCGACAAGACAGCGCTCGCCGCGATGGACACTGACATCGACGCTGAAGGCGCCACGCTACCGTCGGGCCGCGGCTCCGACGAAGAGGGCAAGACGCTCTATGCGCAGCAGTGCGCGATGTGTCATGCCGCGGACGGACGTGGGATGCCGCCCGCCTTCCCGCGCCTGCTTGGACGGGACCCCAAGGCGGAAGGGTTCGTCTTCGCGGATGATGCCAAGCTTCCGCACACGATCGGGAACTATTGGCCCTACGCCACGACGCTCTTCGATTACATCAAGCGCGCGATGCCCTTGACCGCGCCCGGCTCCCTCACCGATGCGCAGGTCTACGCCCTCACGGCGTATCTCCTCGCGGAGGATGATGTGATCCCCAAGGGCACGACGCTCGATGCCACGTCCCTGCGTGCGGTGAAGATGCCGTACGTCGATCGCTTCCTCTGGTCCGACGAGGTCGGCGCCTCGCGCTGACCCCCATTCCCCCACCCTCCACACGGAGTCGTTCTCATGAGCTACTCAGCATCCGGCGGTGCAGCGACCGAGCGCCAGACGCGCGTCCCCGCTTGGGCCTTCTATGGCGTCCTCTTCGGGATCCTCGGTGCCCTCTCCATCCTCGCGTGGGGCCCGATCGGGGTCTCCGGGACCCATCCACGATTCGTCGGCGAGATCCTTGAGCTCGTCGCCCCATCGTATGCGGGCTCCAACGAGTACGTCCAGAAGGTCGGGCACCTCTTCTCCAAGGGCGAGACCTTCGTCGTGATCGGACTCCTCTTCGGTGGATTCCTCGGGGCACGACTCAACCGTGAGAAGGCACCGGCCTGTGAGGTGATCCATCCCTCGGAGAAGACCCCCGCCCGTCGCTATCGCGATGCCTTCATCGGCGGCTTCCTGATCGTCTTCGGAGCGCGCATCGCCGGCGGTTGCACCAGCGGGCACATCATCTCGGGGATCACGCAGCTCTCTGTGAGCGGCTTCATCTTCGCCGTCGGGGTCTTCGCCACCGGTATCTTCACCGCCAAGACACTCAAGGGTCGCCATCAGGCGACGGGGGCCTGAACCATGACGCCGATCTATGCCACGCTCGTCGGGATCGCGATGGGATTCTTCATCCAGCGCGTCCGCGCCTCCAGCCCCGGGATGATCGCCCGCAACCTGCGGCTCGAGAACCTCTCGGTGATCAAGTTCATGGCCCTCACCATGGCGGTGGGGATGATCCTCGTCTACACCCTCTCGCTCTTCATCCCGCAACTCCTGCACTTTGACATCAAGCCGACCTATGTGCTCGGCGTGCTCCTCGGCGGGCTCGTCTTCGGGGTCGGCTTCGGCGTGGGTGGCTACTGCCCCGGGACCTCGGTGGTCGGGATGGGCGAGGGCCGCAAGGATGCCGTGGTCGCCATTTTGGGCGGGATCGTCGGCGCCTTCGTCTTCACCGTGGTCTACTCGGTGCTGATCGCCCCGCTCGTGAAGGTCATGGACTTCGGGAAGATCACGCTGGCGGATGTCACACATCAGTCGCCGTTCGTCGTCGCGATCGTCGTCGGGGCGCTCTTCCTCGTCGTGATCAAGCTCCTCCCGACTGAGGTTCAGAAGTCCCGGTGACCCTCACCTCCAAGCGGTCACGGCCGCGGCGGCCCGCCGTCGCGAAGAGGGCGCAGGCGCGCTCGGCGCGCGTCCGACCGGTGCGCCGCACCCCGACGCCGGCACTCTTGGTGCGGGTCGCCTCGCGGTTCCGGGCGCTCGCCGAACCGGCACGGCTCACCATCCTCCACGCCCTAGAGGATGGGCCGCTCCATGTTGGGGCGCTCGTGGCTCGCACCGCGCTCACGCAGGCGAACCTCTCCAAGCACCTACAGGTGTTGCACGCCGAGGGATTCGTCACGCGGGCGCGTGATGGGATGTTCGTCCGCTATGCCCTCGCTGATGCGCAGGTGCTACAGCTCTGCGCCATCATGTGCGATCGGATCTTCGAGCCGGCGCAGGAGCACTGAGCAACAGGTGACCGCCCCCTCCGCCTTCGCGAGTTCGCTCGCGTCGACGAGATGGGGGCGGTGGCCCGCCGCGCCGAGGATCGCGAGGGTGCGCGGGTAGGCATCAGCGTAGAGCAAGGCCTCCCCCACCCGCAGGATATTCGCCGCCATCGGCTCCGCGGGATCGACCAGCAACACGCGATAGGCCGCGAAGACCGTGGGTTCGACCCACGCGTGATTGAGGAGCACCGTCGCCTCATCCACGGCGGTCACCGCGCTCTTGAGGTGGAGACACCCGGTCACCGGTACGGCCGTCACCGTGTAGCCATGGGGTGCGAGGGCGTCCCGCAGCTGCGTGATCCCCGCCTCGTTGGTGCGCGGGGTGTGGCCCACGAACAACCGTCGACCGATGCGTAGCACATCCCCTCCATCGAGCGTGGCGGGGGCCGTGAGCCGCACACAGGGACGAAGCGAGGCGAGCGCTTCAGCCACACCCTCCACCTCCCCACGTCGCGACGCAGCGCCGGGGCGCGTGAGCACCGCGAGCTCATCGACCACGACCGCGGTATCTTCGATGAAGACGGCATCGGGGTACGCCGGAGCGGCCGACACCCGCCGGACCTCACAGCCGAGCGTGCGCAGGAGCGCCTCGTAGGCCTCGTGCTGCGCCTCGGCTCGCGGGAGATCGATCGGGGTGCGTGCCAGATGGGTCAACTCGCAGTCGACCATCCGTGGGGAGATCGCCCGGGTGAGCGCGATGAGGCAGCTGTGCATGCGGGGATTCTACGCCATATTGCCGCCATGCCCCACCCCCGGAAGCTTGGCCCCTGGACTGCGACGGCGTTGGTGGTCGGCAACATCATCGGGGCGGGGATCTTCATGCTCCCGCATGAGCTCGCCCCCTATGGCTGGACCGCGGTACTGGGCTGGATCCTGACCGTCGCCGGCGCGCTCTGCCTCGCCTGGATGTTCGCGCAGCTCTTCACCCATCTCCCGACGGCTGGTGGCGTGCATGGCTTCATGCGACTCGGCGTGGGACCGCAGGCCGCCTTCGTCGGGTCGTGGGGGTATCTCGTCTCGGTCTTCGCCGCGAACGCGACGTTGGCGATCTCGGGGGTCGAGTATCTCTCGCGGCTCGTACCGGGCGGACTCGCCCTCGATCACCGCCTCGCCCTCGCCCTCCTCTCACTCGTCGCGGTCCTCTCGGCGAATCTCCTCGGCCGCGGAGGGGAGGTGCAGCTCGGTACGACGATCATCAAGCTCGTCCCCATGGTCTTGGTGATCGGCGTGGGGACCTTCCTCCTCGCCACGACGGCGGGCGATCCCTTCGCGGCGACCGCGCCCGCCCCACTGCAACCGTTGACTGTCCTCCCCGCGATGAGTCTGACGCTCTACGCGATGACCGGGATCGAGAGCGCCGTCGTTCCCGCCGATGCGGTGGAGGATGCGCCGCGCATCGTCCCGCGGGCCACGATGGTCGGCACCGCGCTCTCCGGCGCGATCGGGATCCTCGCCACCTGCTTGGTGATCCTGCTCCTCCCGAACGCGGCCGGCTCTGACGCGCCGCTCGCCGACTTCGTCGCGCGGTCCGCTGGGGGACGCGCCGGCGACCTCGTCGCGCTCTGTGCCGTGGTGAGCTGCATCGGCTGCCTCAACGGCTATGTGCTCGTCGGCGGCGAACTCATGGCGACGATGGCCACGCAGGGCATACTCCCTGCCTCGCTCGCTCGGCGGAACGGAAGGGGCGCCCCAGCGATCCCGCAGCTCATCGGCGCGGCGATCACGGCGGTATTGATCGTCGCCGCGTACACCGCGACCTCGGCCTTCGCCTTCGCGGCGCTCATCACCGCAGCGACGAACATCACGCTCTACCTGCTCTGCCTCCTCGCCTCGTTGCGATTCCTGCGCGACGGCCGACTCCCGCGCTCACACTCGCTGCTAATCGCGATCACGGGAGCGACGGTCTTCTCGCTCCTCGCCCTCGTCGGGGCGGGCGCCGAGGCCCTGGGCTGGGGGGCGGCGCTGATCGCCCTCGGGTGGCCGCTCTACCGACTCGCGACGCGGGCGGGGAGCGCATGACGACCACCACGTCGCCTACCACGGAGCGCGCGGTCCGCGTCCTGATCGTCGGGAGCGGCTTCGCCGGGATCGGTGCGGCGATTACGCTGCGCGCGCGTGGCATAGGCGACCTCGTGATCCTCGAGCGTGCGGCCTCCTTGGGCGGCACCTGGCGGGACAACCGCTATCCCGGCTGTGCCTGCGATGTGGAGTCGGTGCTCTATTCCTTCTCCTTCGCCCCCAATCCCGATTGGTCCCGCACCTTCGCCGGCTCATCGGAGATCCATCGCTACCTCGAGCGCGTCGCCACCGAGTATGAGGTGCTCCCGCATCTGCGGTTCGATGAGACCGTGCAGGAGGCCCACTGGGACGAGGAGGCGCAGCGCTGGATCGTGCAGTCGACGAGTGGGGTCTGGCACGCCGAGCATCTGATCGTCGCGACGGGCGCGCTGAGCGATCCAGTGCGGCCAGACATCCCAGGGCTCGACACCTTCGCTGGTCCCTGCTTCCACACGGCGCAGTGGGATGCGTCGGTCCCGCTCGAGGGGAAGCGCGTCGCGATCATCGGCACCGGCGCCTCGGCGATCCAGGTGATCCCGGCGATCCAACCGCGCGTCGGGCAGCTGGTGGTGGCACAGCGCACGCCCGCGTGGGTGCTCCCGCGTCATGACCGCGCGATCCCGGCCTGGCGGCGGGCCCTCTATCGGCGCGTGCCGCGCCTCCAAGCGCTCGCGCGGCTCCTGCAGTATCTCCGGCATGAGATCCTCTTCCTTCCCTTCCGGCATCCCTGGCTCCGTCGCCTCGCGGCACGAATCCTCGGCCGCCATCTCATCCGGCAGGTGCGGGACCCTGCGTTGCGCGCACGTCTCACCCCGCGATACGACATCGGGTGCAAGCGGCTGTTGCTCTCGGATGACTACTTGCCGGCGATGACGCAGCCGAACGTGACCCTCGTCGCTCAGGGGATCACGCAGATCACCCCGACGGGCTTCGTCACCGCCGATGGTCGCACGCATGCCGTGGATGTGCTGATCCTCGCGACGGGATTCCGCCCGACCGATCCGCCGCTCGCACCGCATATCCGTGGGCGCGATGGGCGCTCGCTCGCTGATGGCTGGCAGGGGAGTCCGACGGCCTACATGGGGACGACCGTCGCCGGCTTCCCCAACCTCGCGCTGCTCAACGGCCCCAACACCGGCCTCGGGCACTCCTCGGTCCTGATGATGTTCGAGGCGCAGTGCGACCATCTGAACGGGCTCTTCGATCTCCTCGCATTGAGCGGGGCGCAGACCGCCGAACCGACCCTCGAGGCGCAGACCCGCCACACTCGGTGGATCGACGAGGGCCATCGCGCGACCGTCTGGCAGCGCGGAGGGTGTCAGAGCTGGTATCTCGACCGCACCGGTCGGAACTCGACGCTCTGGCCCTATGGGGTGGGGCGGTTTCGTCGGACCGTCGGTCAGGTGGACCCCGAGGCCTATCGGCTGGCGGGGCTCGCCGAGCATCGCGACTGACCCCGGACGGGCGGCCGATTCCCGCCGAACGCTTCGACAGCGGATGACGTATCGTATGAGGGGTACCGTCGACCGGCGCCTCGTCTCTCCCCTTCACCGTGGACGCCTCATGCGCTCGACCCGCCTGCTCGCTGGCTTGCTCTCCGTGCTCCTCCTCACGCCGCTACTCCTTTCCGCTCAGGGCGTGAACCGCTACGGCAATCCATCGCGAGTCCGCCCTGCCCCGACCACATCGGCGATCAACATTCGTGACCTGCAGATCCGCCTCTATCAGTTCGCCGATGACTCGATGCAGGGCCGTCAGGTCGGGCGCTATGGCAACAAGAAGGGGACCGATTACATCGCCGCCGAGTTGAAGCGTTTGGGGATCCAGCCGGCCGGAGAGAATGGCACGTACTTCCAGACCCTGCCGTATCTCCTCCGTCGCTTCGAGCCGAGCTCGCGCGTCGCGGTGAACGGCAATCCCTTGGCTTGGAACGATGAGGTGGTCGCGGTGCCTGGGCAGCGCGCCCCGCGCCCGATCCAGGATGCCCCGGTGATCCTCGGTGGGACGGCCGGGGACACGACGACGCAGATCACCGCCGCGCAGGCCGCCGGCAAGGTGGTGATTCTCCTCCCGGCCCCTGGTCGTCGCGCGGCCGGTGGTCCGGTGGCCTTTGGCGGGCGGATGGGAGCACCCGGTCCCGATCGCTTCGCCGACGCGGCTGCTGTCGCGACGGTCGATCTCGACGAACTGACGTCAGCGCAGCGCCGCGCGATCAATGAACCCACTGTGGCCACCCAGCTTGCCGCGGTGCGCGGCCCCGCCGCCGCTCCTCAGGGCGCGGCCGTCGACTCCCTAGCCATGCTCAAGGCGCAGATGGCCGCGCTCAACCCGGCCGCCCAACTGCGCATCACCCGCGCGGCGGCTGCAAAGCTCCTCGGCGGTGTTCCGATCGAAGGCCTGGCGGCCGGCGCCACCGGAGGCCTCGTCAATGCCTCCCTTCACTTCACCAGCGTTCAGTCCGAGTTCGGGCGTAACGTGATCGGGGTGATCCCCGGAAGCGATCCCGCCCTCCGCCATGAATACGTCGCCATCGGTGCGCACAACGACCATGTCGGCTTCACGACCCCGGTCGACAAGGACTCACTCAAGGCGTTCAATGACCTACTCATGGCGTGGATGCTGAAGAACGAGATGCGCCAGCCGACGATCGAGGTGCTCGGCCAGTTCACGGTCAACATGGATAGCGTCCGGAAGGTGCACCCGGTCGCGCGGCTCGACTCGATCAACAACGGCGCCGACGATGATGGCTCGGGTTCGATGGGGGTCCTCGAAGTCGCCGAGGCGATCGCCGCGCTGCCGGTCAAGCCGAAGCGCTCGACCCTCTTCATCTGGCACACCGGCGAGGAGGGCGGGCTCGTCGGTTCCGCCTACTTCGTACGCCACCCCACCGTCTCGCTCGATTTGATCGTCGCGACCATCAACGTCGATATGATCGGTCGTGGCCGCGCCGAGGATCTCCCCGGCGGGGGTGATGACTTCGTCGGCGTGATCGGGTCGTACTTCGACTCCAAGGATCTCGGCGACCAGGTCAAGACGACAAATGCCAAACAGGGGAAGCCGCTCGCTCTCGACTACAAGTTCGATGATCCCATTGCCTGGGCTGGGTACAACAACCTCTATGGCCGCAGCGATCACATCAACTATGCGCGACAGGGGGTACCGATCGCCTTCTTCTTCACCGGGCTGCATGGGGACTATCACCAGCGCAGCGACGAAGCTGAGTTCATCGACTACCCGCACTACGCGAGGATCACGAACTTCCTCAAGGATCTCACGGTCGATGTGGGGAATGGTCCGCGGCCGAAGTTGAACGGCACCAAGCCAGCCCGCGCGCCGCGCCCGATCAGCTGAATGTGATGAGAGGGGCGTGCCCTCACCCGAGGGCGCGCACCTCCGCGGGCGTCAGATGACGCCACGCCCCCTTGGCGAGTGCGCCCAAGGGGAGGGGACCGATCGCGACACGGATCAGTCGCTTGGTCTCGAGCGCCTCCGCCGCCAGCAACCGACGGATCTGTCGGTTCTTCCCCTCATCGAGCACGACCGTGAGCCAGTGACTGCTCCGTGATCCCTCGCGCAAGAGCTCGATCGACTTGGCCGCGAGGCGCTCGCCGGTCTCAGGATCGATCACGGCGGCCCGCAGCCGCGCGAGGCGGGCTGGATCATGAAGCCCCGCGACCTGCACATGGTAGGTCTTATCGACATGCGACTCGGGGTCGGTGAGACGAGCGCCCCATACGGTGTCGTTCGTGAGGAGGAGGAGTCCCTCACTCGCCTGATCGAGTCGCCCCACTGGCCCGACGAAAGGGAGATCGCTCGGCAACAGCTCGTAGACCGTCGGTCGTCCCTGCGGATCGCGACGCGTCGTGACCACCCCACGCGGTTTGTTGAGCGCCAGATAGACCTTGGTCGCGGCGCTGACCGTCGCGCCTTCCACCTCGAGCCGCGCACGCTCCGGCACGACCCGATGCATGGGATCGCGAATCACCTGCCCATCCACACGGACCTGCCCGGCGCGGATCAGTCGCTCCCCTTCGCTCCGCGAGCAGATGCCAAGCTTGGAGAGCGCCCGAGCGAGGCCGACCTGACCCGGAGCAGAGGACTCGCGCATCGCCGCGCGCGCTATCGCGCGCTGCGGAAGGTGCCGGGCACCTCACCGGCGATCGTGCTCATCGGGGTCACGCGATAGAGCCGGGTCAACGTCCCACCAGCGTTCAGTCGCCAGACGACGGTGCCCGTCGGTGTCACCTCATGCGCGGTGATCGGCCCGGTCGAGGCGCTCTGTCCCGTGAGCATCCCGAAGAGCGCGACCGTGTTGCCGTTGCTCAGGCGCCGAGCGGAGCCGACGAGGGCCGCGTAGATGTCGGGTGACGGGCGATACTCCCAGACCTTCGTCGCCGCACGCGCCACCGGGTCGATGGCGTATTCGATGGCTCGGGAGAAGGCAGCCCCTGGGCGATCGAACCCGTTGTCGAACACGAGGACGCGCCCCGCCGTCGGCTCCGATAC